>Ga0209123_1000242_pt1 | contig 79283 bp, 69 predicted proteins | sample BarGraIncu00431A_FD_184500 | JGI IMG/M metagenome (GOLD analysis project Ga0209123, IMG submission 184500) | Arctic peat soil microbial communities from Barrow, Alaska, USA - Barrow Graham LP Incubations 004-31A (SPAdes) (version 2) | ecosystem: Environmental > Terrestrial > Soil > Wetlands >... | reverse complement strand
ACCCGAACGAACAAGTGAATATGCAGTTTGCGATAACCGAGCGAGATACAATTCCGGTGGAAACCTCTTTTTCTGTATCGATACGGGACAAACAAAACGATGTAAAACCCGATCAGGATATTCAATCTAACCTGCTGCTTATGTCGGAGATTAAAGGCTATGTACATAATCCTGATTATTATTTTGAATCGAATGATTCCATTCACCAACAGGCACTCGACCAATTATTGATGGTTCAGGGCTGGCATCGCTTTGACTGGGACTGGGTAAGCGGAAAGAAACCCTTCGAGCTAAAACATCGTCCTGAAAAAGCAATTGATGTCAACGGACAAGTGGTAACGTTTGTAAAATCGATTCCTAAGCCGAAGGTCAATGTATCTGCACTGATTTACCAAAAGAATGACAGCGGCAAGGTGAAAACCAGCTTTATGGAAAACTTTGTCACCGACAGTTTGGGTCGTTTCCACTTTGCCGCCGATGTGGAAGGAAGATGGGAGATGATTTTTGCCGTAACCGAAAAAGGAAAGAAAACGGATCACCGAACGATGCTCGACAAGCTTTTCAGTCCCGAGCCTAAGCGATATAAATACACCGACCTGTTTGCACATATACCTAATCCCGAAGAAGAAAGCCCAAACATAACAGATACATTACATCATGTAGTAAAAGACACGTTAGCTATCCCCAAAATCAACTACGATTCTATTGCTAAAATAGGAACGCAGGGAAAGATTCATAACTTGAAAGGAGTTGTGGTGAAGGCCAAGAAATATAGTAAAGAAAAGGACATCCTTAAAGCAAGGTCTAAATCTCTGGCTTATTACGATGTATACTCCGAGCAGGACAAGGTTAGGGATAAAAATGATATTCCTGAGCCATATTTGTATGAGTTTTTGATGAAGAAAACAAATAGAGATTTTAATTTATCATCCAATAACAGATTGATGTATAAAACAAAGTTAGTTTTATTTGTAGTAGATTATCAAATGACCAGGTATGTAGAAAATTTTAATATCGCAAATTACATAAGGATGGACTATGTAAAATCTATTTATGTCAGTGAAAATTATTCTGCCATAATTGAATATTGTGACCCACTTATATATCTAAAAGATAGATTAAGGATATATAGCTGTGTAGTTTTTCTTGAGATGCTTCCTGATTGGAAGACACCTGCCGAAGTCGGCAAGGGAGTCCGCAAGACCTGGTTAGATGGGTACAGTCAGGTAAAGGAATTTTATAGTCCGAATTACAGCACGCTTCCACCAGAGGCAGATTATCGTCGTACACTATATTGGAATCCTGCGGTTAAAACAGATAAAGACGGAAAAGCACTGATTCAGTTTTATAACAACAGCAGTTGCCGTAACTTTAGCATCAGTGCGGAAACTATTACGGCGATGGGAGTGATGGGAGTGTTGAAAAGATAATGGGTGTCGTGATTTGGTGCTCACTTTGGTCATGACCATTGGTTCGCGAAACCCACCTGAATCATTAGAAAGAGAAGATTACTAAATCTAAATATGAATTTAAACATCATATTTTCTATTGTACTTTTAAGTGCTGGGGTTATTCTTTGTAATTTGTTGCATCACCTCATACACAATTGGACAAGTGTAAGCGTTTTTAATTGACAGATTATAAATCTGATAAAAACGTTTACGGTCGGTGTGGGGATATTCCCTACAGGCTTTTGGACGTGATTCGTAAATGGAACAATAATTATCAGCACCTAAAAATGGACAGGGCATTGTTTGAAAAACCATATCGCCATCCTCATCTACACGCAAATATCGTGCAATTACATCAGAAGCTTTCATTCGTAATACTTTAGCCATTCTATCCAAATCTTTATCCGTAATTCGAGGTCCTAATGAGCGACAACAATTAGCACAGGCCAGACAATCAGTACGTTCTGAGATTATATCATGCAGACGATGAACCTGTAAATCCATACCTTCCAGTTTCTTTTTATTTTTTTTAAAATACTGCTTCCATTCGAGCTCAGATTTGGCTGCAATTGCTGGTAATAATTTATAATCTAATTGTTTGCTCATGTGTAAATTACTTTCAATTTTGAGTTTGCAAATGTATTCAAATATACTTTATGTAACAAAATAAATGCTTGGATAAATAAAATAATTCGTATCTTTGCAGCCGTTTTATTTATATACACATAAAATTTTATGAGTCAACTAAGTGAAGTGTTGGGACAATATGATGCGCCCCAGCAAGCTAAAGCAATGGGCGTTTATCCTTATTTTCGTGCCATTGAATCTGATCAGGATACGGTAGTTACAATTGAGGGTAAACAAGTATTAATGTTTGGCTCAAACAGTTATTTGGGACTTACAAATCACCCTCGCTTAAAAGAAGCTTCGATCAAAGCAATTGAGAAATATGGTACAGGTTGTGCCGGATCTCGTTTTTTAAACGGGACATTAGATATCCATTTGGAATTAGAAGATCGTTTAGCAAAGTTGGTTCACAAAGAAGGTGCTTTGGTTTATGCCACAGGATTTACTGTAAATTCTGGCGTTGTGCCTTGTGTTACGGGCCGCGAAGACTACTTGATTTTTGATGAATTTGACCACGCTTCTATTGTAGAGGGTAAACGTTTATCATTCTCTAAGCAACTGAAATATCGTCATAACGATATGGATGCATTGGAAAAATTACTCAAAAAATGTGAGCCTGACAAATTAAAGCTTATCGTAACAGATGGAGTATTTAGCATGGAAGGTGACGTAGCCAGATTACCGGAAATAGTTGCACTTTCAAAGAAATACAACGCATCTATTTATGTTGATGAAGCTCACTCATTAGGAGTATTTGGAAAAACAGGTGCCGGTATTTGTGAACATTTTGGAGTATCGAAAGATGTAGATTTAATCATGGGAACTTTTAGTAAATCGCTTGGAACCATTGGTGGATTTATAGCTTCTGACAACAACATCATCAATTATTTGAAACATAATTCGCGCACATTAATTTTCAGCGCTTCAATCACTCCGGCTTCTACCGGATGTGTATTAGCTGCGCTTGATGTTATGGCAGAAGAAACATGGCGTAAAGATGCTTTGTGGGCAAATACTGAGCGTGCTAAAGCAGGATTCCTGAAAGCCGGTTTCGAAATCGGACCTACAGAAACACCGATCATTCCTCTTTATGTTCGCGACAACACTAATACATTTAAATTGACTCGTATGTTGATGGACGATGGGGTTTTTGTAAATCCTGTAGTTTCACCGGCAGTACGTTCTGAAGATTCACTAATTCGCTATTCACTAATGGCTACGCATACTTTTGATCAGATTGATGAATCAATCGAAAAGATATCGAGAGATGCCCGCACATTGGGAATTATCGAATAGTTATTTTTTATAAAAATCAATTTTTAAAATAAATAACATGAATAGAACGAATCTGGAATACAGATTGGTTCTATTCTTCGTTTAAAAAAACATATAATACTGATGAGAATCAGTAGTTCATTCAACTTATAAATTTCAACTTTCAACAAAGATGATTACAGTTTCGAATCTCGCCATTCAATTTGGCAAACGAGTATTATTCTCTGACGTAAATCTTAAGTTTACCGCTGGCAATTGCTATGGTATCATCGGCGCCAATGGTGCAGGAAAATCAACATTAATCCGGATTCTCAGTGGCGATTTGGATGCTACACGTGGAAATATACAATTTGGCCCTGGCGAGCGACTCTCTGTTTTAAAACAAGATCACTTTGAGTTTGACGAATATACAGTTCTTGACACGGTCATGATGGGACATACTGTGCTTTGGAAAATAAAAGATGAAAAAGACGCCATCTATTTAAAAGAAGATTTTTCGGATGCTGATGGTATTCGTGCTTCGGAATTGGAAGATAAATTCTCTGAAATGAACGGTTGGAACGCTGAAAGTGAAGCTGCTACTTTACTTAGTGGATTGGGAATCAAGGAAGATTTACACTACCAACTAATGAAAGAACTCAGTGGAATGGAAAAAGTACGTGTTTTATTAGCTCGCGCACTTTTTGGCAAACCCGACAACTTATTACTTGATGAGCCAACCAATGACTTGGATGTGGACACTGTAATGTGGCTTGAAAATTATTTGGCAAATTATGAGAACACAGTTCTTGTTGTATCGCATGACCGTCACTTCCTGGATGCAGTAAGTACACACACGGTAGATATCGATTTTGGTAAAGTTCAACTTTTCTCAGGGAATTACACTTTCTGGTATGAATCAAGCCAGTTGGCACTTCGTCAACAGCAAAATCAGAATAAAAAATCCGACGAGAAACGGAAAGAACTTGAAGAATTCATTCGCAGGTTTAGTGCCAATGTGGCCAAATCCAAACAAGCTACGAGTCGTAAAAAAATGCTTGAAAAGCTGAATGTAGAAGAAATTCAACCTTCAACCAGAAAGTATCCGGGAATTATATTCACTCCCGATCGTGATCCGGGAAATATGGTTTTGGAAATTGCCGGTTTAGGAAAGACCATTGAAGATGGAACAGTCTTGTTTAAAGACGTAAATTTCAATGTAGAAAAAAATGACAAGATTATTTTCCTGTCTCGCGATCCACGTGCCATGACGGCGTTTTTTGAAATTATCAACGAGCATGACAAGGAACACGAAGGAACCTTCAGTTGGGGAATCACCATTACAAATGCATACTTACCACTCGATAATTCAGAGTTTTTCAATACAGATTTGAACTTGGTTGATTGGCTTGGTCAATTTTCAACTGACACAACAGAATCATTTGTCCGTGGTTATTTGGGTAAAATGTTGTTTGCCGGTGAAGAAATTTACAAAAAAGCAAGCGTACTTTCCGGCGGTGAAAAAATGCGTTGTATGATTTCGCGCATGATGCTTCGCAATGCCAACGTGATGATTCTTGATTCACCTGCTAACCACCTTGATTTGGAGTCTATTCAAGCTTTCAACAACACACTTGTAAATTTCAAAGGAAATGTATTAATGGCTTCGCATGACCGCGAATTCATCCAAACCGTTTGTAACAGGATTATTGAATTGACTCCACGAGGCATTATCGACAAACAAATGGATTACGATGACTACGTTACTTCGGATGAAATTAAAGCAATTCGAGAACGGATGTATAAATAAAATTATCGAAATTAAAATTACAGTTGAAAAGGTTGTCTTATCAGGCAACCTTTTTTATTTGAATTATTTTCAATAAGCTTAATCTTTCCAAACGACAAATCTCTCTAAATTTTAAAATTTATTTATTACATTTGTACTGCATTTATATACAAAATCCAAATTCCTGCAATTAAACGTTTTCTCCTGATTTTTAAACTACTAAATACTCAATTACATTTTTTATGAAAAAATTATTCATTGTATTGCTTTCGTTCTGCTTGTTTGCAGGAGTAAAAGCCGACGAAGGAATGTGGATGCTTCCACTAATTCAAAAGCTGAACATTCAGAAAATGAACGGCATGGGATTAACCCTCACTGCAGAGGACATTTACAGCGACAAAAATGCATCGCTTAAAGATGCGGTGGTTATTTTCGGAAATGGCTGTACCGGCGTGATGGTTTCTGGTCAGGGCTTGGTTTTCACCAATCACCATTGCGGTTTTGAAGCCATTCAGCAACATAGCTCGGTACAACACAACTACCTGAAAGATGGATTTTCAGCCAAAAAACTAAGTGACGAAATACCCTGTGAGGGACTTTCAGTGCGCTTTTTAGTAAAGATTCAGGATGTAACCGACCGCATTATTTCGCAACTACCGGAAGCTTTACTTGGCAGTGCTCGTTCTGAGAAACAAGATTCTATTGCCAAAGTCATTGAAAAAGAGGCTGAAAATGGAACAGACTACTCAGCCAAAGTAAAATCATTTTATTCTGGCAACGAATTTTATGTTTTCGTATATCAGGAATTTACAGACGTTCGGTTTGCATTTGCCCCTCCTATTTCTATCGGAAAATTTGGCGGTGAAACTGATAATTGGATGTGGCCACGTCATACAGGTGATTTTTCAGTTTTTCGGGTGTATTGCTCTCCAGACGGAAAACCAGCAAAATACTCGAAAGACAATGTTCCATATTCGCCAAAGCGTTTTGCAGTTATTTCCAATCAAGGGTATAAACCCGGTGACTATACCATGATTTTGGGAAATCCAGGAACTACTACCCGTTATTTGTCATCGTGGGGAATAAAAAACCGCATGAAAGCAACCAACCAGGCACGCATTGATGTGAGAGGAGTAAAACAAGATGTTTGGCATTCGTTCATGCGTGCCGATGAGGCTATCAATATTGCTTATGCCAGCAAATTTGCTCGAAGTGCAAACTACTGGAAAAATAGCATTGGCATGAACAAAGCAATTACCAAATTAAACATTATTGCAGAAAAACAAGCACAAGAAAAAGCGTTTGCCGAATGGTCCAATGCAACTCCTGAACGTAAGGAAAAATACAAGAACGTATTGAGAACGCTGGCTGATAATTACACAAAAATTTATCCATACACCCGTTCAATGACTTACCTTATGGAATCATTAATGAGTGGTGTAGAAATGCCTCGGATAGCCACTCAGGTTGAAAGACTTGTAAAAAAAGATTTGCCACAGGATTCCTTATTAGTACAAGTTTCGCAAATTTACAAAGATTATTATCCATCAGTTGATCAGGCAACATTGGCTGCGATGCTTGATATATACAAAAAATCGGTGGATGCAGATGCTTTGCCCGAAGTTTACAATGTGATTCAGAAGAAATTCGGAGGTGATTATGCGAAGTATGCAAAATTTATGTTCGACAAATCAGATTTTTCAACGCTTGAAAAAATCACCAAAGCTATTAAAAATAAGAAAACTGACTTTTCGAGAGATCCGGCAATTGTATACGCCAGAGAAATCAGGAACACTCTGGAAATTATTCGTGGCTACGAGTATACCAAAACAAATGAAAATATAAAAGATGCTGAACGCCTGTATGAAAGTGGTATAAAAGCCATGTCTGCCGAAACCGGTAAACTGATGTACCCGGATGCAAATTCTACCATGCGTTTGACTTATGGTAAAGTTGGCGGCTACGATCCTGCCGATGCGATAAGCTATAAATATTATACTACAACTAAAGGTATTCTGGAAAAAGAAATACCAGGAGATGAAGAATTTGATGTTCCTGCAAAACTTAAAACTGCCATACTCGAAAAGAATTACGGAGCCTATGTGGATCAGAAAACAGGCGAAATGCACGTAGCCTTTCTAAGCAACAATGACATAACCGGTGGAAATTCCGGAAGTCCTATTTTCAATGCTAATGGCGAATTGCTCGGCTTAGCATTTGATGGAAACTGGGAAGCTATGAGTGGAGACATTATTTTTGAACCTAATTTACAACGGACTATCAACGTGGACGTACGCTATATTCTTTTTGTAATGGACAAAATAGGTGGAGCAAAACGATTGATCAATGAACTCGAAATAAAATAAAAGAGATACAAATTCAAATGAAATGGGGCGTTCGAAAGAAAATCGGAGGCCCATTTCATTTTTAAAGATACCAAAACCTATATAAAATCATTATTTGGAGCTTCAAACCCGCAATACAAACAAATTTCTTCACTCAAATTCAAAACCGTAAAACCCTGATTGCTTGTTTCCGAATGCAATGAGAGATAAGAAGGGATAGAATAGGGTACTGATTTTTACAAATAAGCTACTTCTTTTCTGAATATACAAACTGCAGTTGTCAAACAGGCAACTGCAGTTTGCATAGTATCAACTGCTCTGTTGAAACTACGAACTGCCATTCAAAAACAACGTACTGACATTCTAAAACAACGAACTGCCTTACAAAAGAACTAAGTATTGTTATCCCGTGTAAAAACAATAATTTTCAAAATAGAAGTGGTACTGTCGGGTAGTGCCCAAAACCCTTTGGGCTGAATTTTCTTTCATTTATTTCAATTTAATGTTGTAGAACATTCTTTTTGCTATCTGTTATTTCAAAAACAAGTGTTTTCTTTACACTTGTTTTTAATAAGGATTTATTCAATTCAAAATATAAGTCTACTTTAATAGTTATCAATATATTATAATTTCACTTTCAGTTACCTTTTCTATAAAAAATGACATCTGCTTTTTACCAAAATAAAGACAAATTTCTAGTCGCGGTTGACTGTATCATCATGGGCTTTCGGGACAACGAACTTCAAATTCTTATTTCGCGCCGTCAATTCGAGCCTTTAAAAGGTGGATGGTCGTTGATGGGTGGATTCGTCAATACCACAGAAAGTATAAATGAAGCAGCAGAAAGAGTTGTCGGTGAATTTACAGGAATTGCAGATATCTTTATGGAACAAGTTGGTGCATACGGTGAGCTTAACCGTGACTTAGCTGACCGTGTAATTTCCATAGCCTATTATGCATTGGTTGATATTGAACAATTTAATACATCCTTAGCAAAAAAGCACGATGCTCGTTGGGCTGCAATTACTCAGTTACCAGAACTTATTTTTGACCACAATAAAATGGTTAAAGACACGATAAATATTCTGCAACGCAAAGCGGCAGTAAAACCTATTGGATTTAATTTACTGGGAGAACAATTTACCTTGCCAACCCTGCAATGCCTATATGAATCAATTTATCAGGAGACAATTGATAAACGTAATTTCAGAAAAAAATTATTAACTATGGATATTCTGGAAAAACTGGAAGAAAAAGATAAAGGCTCGTCCAAAAGAGGTGCATTCTACTATCAATTTAATAAAGAAAAGTACGATCAGTTGATTGTACAGGGCATGCATTTTTCGTTGTAATTCGGTTCGTTATTTAAATATATAATTTACACATATTGTTCTTGGAAATAAAAAAAGTTTATGTTAGAAAATTTAAAAGAAGAAGTATTTAAAGCAAATCTTGATTTGGTAAAACATGGTCTGGTTATTTTTACCTGGGGAAATGTAAGTGCCATCGACCGTGCTACCGGATTGGTGGTAATCAAACCTTCGGGCGTTTCGTACGAAGATATGAAAGCAGAAGATATGGTTGTAGTAAATTTAGAAGGTAAAGTGATTGAAGGAAAACTGAAACCATCGTCAGACACTGCTACCCACCTTGTCTTCTACAAAGCATTTCCAAACATTGGCGGCGTGGTTCACACCCACTCTACCTACGCTACAGCATGGGCTCAAGCCGGACGTGATATTCCAAACATAGGAACTACACATGCCGATTATTTCAGCGATGGCATTCCCTGCACCCGCGACATGACCCAAGCTGAAGTGGAAGGTGAATATGAAAAAGAAACAGGAAATGTAGTGGTAGAAAGATTCAACAGTTTGAATCCTGATTTTATTCCGGGTGTATTGGTAAAAAACCACGGACCATTCTCATGGGGAAAAAATGCAAACGATGCTGTTCACAATGCTGTAGTAATGGAACAAGTTGGTAAAATGGCTTATATCGCTTACGGCGTAAATCCAAACCTGACTATGAACCCACACCTAATCAAAAAGCACTTTTATCGCAAACACGGACCGGGTGCATACTATGGTCAATGATCAGTTGACAGTTATTAGTGAACAGCAAACAGTAAATCTGAAATTTAATTCAAATATATATGAAAAAACTTTTTTTAGCCACGTTATTGATGGCATCAATAACTCTGGCAGCTCAAACCGGAACTTCTAAAATTACGATTCATGCCGATCAGGGCAAAGATGTAATCAATAAAGAAATTTACGGACAATTTTCTGAACATTTAGGTAGTTGTATTTATGGAGGCATTTGGGTAGGCGAAAATTCACCTATTCCGAATACCAAAGGCTATCGCAACGATGTATTAAATGCACTTAAAGAATTACACATCCCTGTTTTACGCTGGCCGGGGGGATGTTTTGCAGATGAATATCACTGGATGGATGGAATTGGTCCACGTGAAAAACGCCCTAAAATGTCAAACAACAACTGGGGTGGCGTAATAGAAGATAATAGTTTTGGTACAAACGAATTTTTCAATTTATGCGAGCTACTTGGTTGCGAACCTTATTTGAGCGGAAACGTGGGTAGTGGAACAGTTGAAGAGCTAGCTAAATGGGTGGAATATATAACTTCTGCCGGCGATAGTCCGATGGCTAGATTACGCCGCCAAAACGGACGCGACAAACCATGGCACTTAAAATATCTTGGTGTTGGCAACGAAAGCTGGGGTTGTGGTGGAAATATGACAGCAGATTATTATTCAGATGTTTATAAAAGATATTCTACCTATTGTCGCGAATACGATGGTAATAAATTATTTAAAATCGCCAGTGGTGCTAGCGATGTTGATTATAATTGGACTGAAACTCTAATGAAAAATGTTGGGAATAAAATGCAAGGAGTTTCTTTACATTATTATACCTGTAAAGGTTGGGAAGGCAGTAAAGGATCAGCTACAAAATTTGATAAAAGTGATTATTTGTGGACTATGAGTAAATGTCTTGAAATTGACAATATGATAAAAAAACATATTGCTATCATGGATAAATACGATCCACAAAATAAGGTTGGGTTAATGGTAGACGAATGGGGAACATGGTGGGATCAGGAGCCCGGTGTGCATACTGCCCTTTATCAACAAAACACAATGCGCGATGCTTTTGTTGCTGCATTAAGCTTGAACGTTTTTAATAAATATGCTGAGCGTGTAAAAATGACAAATATTGCTCAGGTAGTGAATGTATTACAGGCTATGATTTTGACTGATGGACCAAAAATGGTACTAACTCCTACCTATTACGTATTTGACATGTACAAAATTCACATGGGTGCAACCTATTTGCCTCTTGATGTTCAATGTGATTCTTTATCGTCAAACGACAAAAAATTTGCGGCAGTAAGTGCTTCGGCTTCGAAAGATGCAAAAGGGCTGATTCATATCACACTTGCGAACGTTGATCCCGATAAGGAGCAAAAAATCACAATTGACTTGGCAAACGTAAAACTAACCAAGGTTTCAGGAACTATTCTGACTGCTAAAAGTATTGATTCATACAACACTTTCGACAATCCGAACGTTGTAAAACCAGCAGTTTTCAATGATGCTAAAATAAGTAAAACAGGTCTTACAGTAACAGTTCCAGCCAAAGCAATTATCTCACTGGAATTATTATAGATTTAATACAACAAACTAATTAATATATAAATTTAGATTATAATGGAATTCAAATTTGAAAATTCAGAAGTATGGTTCATTACCGGAGCTCAATTGCTTTATGGTGGTGACGCAGTAGTGAGTGTAGATGCACACTCAAACGAAATGGTAGCAGGATTGAATGCTTCAGGCAATCTTCCTGTAAAAGTAGTTTACAAAGGAACAGCAAACTCATCATCAGAAATATCTGAAATCATGCGTGCTGCTAACGGAGATACAAAATGTATTGGTATGATTACCTGGATGCACACTTTCTCACCTGCTAAAATGTGGATTCATGGTTTGATGGATTATAAAAAACCATTACTTCACCTTCATACACAGTTCAACGAACAAATTCCTTGGTCGGAAATCGACATGGACTTCATGAACTTAAACCAATCAGCTCACGGTGACCGTGAATTCGGGTTCATTACCAGCCGCCTGCGCAAACCACGCAAAATCGTTGTTGGATACTGGAAAGATAAAGCAACTCACGATAAAATTTCAGGCTGGATGCGCGTATGTGCAGGCTGGGCCGATTCACAAAACATGCAAATCATACGTTTTGGTGACAACATGAACAATGTGGCTGTAACCGATGGTGATAAAGTAGAAGCTGAAATCCGTTTGGGTTACCACGTGGACAATGCGCCAATCGCTAAGCTTGTTCCTTACGTGGAAGCTGTTACCGAAGCTGAAATTGATGCATTGGTTGCTGAATACGAAAAACTATACGACTTTGCTGATGATTGCAAAAAAGGTGCAGAAAAACATATCTCTGTACGTCAGGCTGCTGCTCAGGAAATCGGTCTTCGTCGTTTCTTAGAAGATAAAAACGCTACTGCATTTTGTACCAGCTTCAACGAATTGGAAGGTATGTCTCAATTGATGGGCTTTGCTTCTCAACGTTTGATGGCCGAAGGTTACGGTTTTGGTGCTGAAGGCGACTGGAAAACTGCTGCCCTTACTCGTACTATGTGGGTTATGGCTAAAGGCTTACCTGGTGGTTGTTCATTCCTCGAAGATTATGTATTGAATTTCAACGGTGCCAACAGCTCTATCCTTCAATCACACATGTTGGAAATCAACCCGGAAATTGCCAAAGCAAAACCACGTATCGAAGTTCACTTCTTAGGAATTGGCGATGCTGGTGTTTGTGCCCGTTTGATTTTCCAGGCTCACGAAGGTGAAGGTATCGCTGCAACTATCGTGGATATGGGTAACCGTTTCCGCATGATTGTAAACGAAGTGAAAGTGATCGAACCACAAGCATTGCCTAAATTGCCGGTTGCTTGTGCATTGTGGATTCCACAACCAAACCTTGAAGTAGGTGCAGGTGCATGGATCACTGCAGGTGGTACTCACCACTCAAGTTTCTCATTCTCTCTTACAACAGAGATGATGGAAGACTATGCAGAAATTGCAGATATTGAAATGTTGATTATCGACAAAGATACCAACATCCGCAACTTCAAACAAGACATTCGTAACAACGAAGTGTATTACATGTTGAACAAAGCTTTAAGATAATAAACTAGTAGGTAGTTTGTAGTTGATAGTTTATAGTTAAGAGTCATTGGCTCTAGCTACTAACTATCAACTACTGACTACAGACTATAAACTACTCATACAAAAATGAAATACGTTATAGGTTTAGATTATGGAAGCGATTCAGCACGTGCGGTGATTGTAAACGCCGAAAATGGAGAAGAGTTAGCTTCATCAGTAAAATATTATCCACGTTGGATGGAAGGTAAATATTGCGTTCCTACTGCCAACCAATACCGTCAACATCCACAAGATTATGTTGATGCTTTGGAATACACCGTAAAAGATGCACTTTCAAAATGTCCTGCCGGAACTGGCGAACAAGTTGTTGGTATTGCATTTGACACCACTGGAAGTACTCCAGTATTTACCGACAAAAACGGTACACCGCTTTCATTATTACCTGAATTTGCTGAAAATCCTAACGCGATGTTCGTATTGTGGAAAGACCACACAGCCATTAAAGAAGCTGAAGAAATCAACGAACTGGCTGCCAAATGGGATATCGACTACACTTCTTACGAAGGTGGTATCTACTCATCAGAATGGTTTTGGGCAAAAGCATTGCACGTGCTGCGTTCCGACGAAAAAGTACGCAACGCCGCTTATTCTATCGTAGAACACTGCGACTGGTTACCGGGCTTGTTAGCTGGAAAAACTGATCCACACGAAATCTGCCGCAGCCGTTGCGCTTCAGGTCACAAAGCTATGTGGTTGGAAAAGTGGGGCGGACTTCCTGCCGAAGATTTCTTAGTTGCACTTGACCCAATGTTGGCCGGTTATCGTGAACGTCTTTACACCAGTACTTGTCCTAGCGACAAAAAAACCGGAGAACTGACTGAAGAGTGGGCTTCACGTCTTGGTTTGACTACCAAAGTTGCTGTTGCTGTTGGTGCGTTTGACTGCCACATGGGAGCAGTTGGTGCTGAAGTAAAACCGGGTGCATTGGTACGTGTTATCGGAACTTCTACCTGCGACATTATGGTTTCAAGCTATGAAGAAATGGGAAATAAACTGATTCCGGGTATTTGCGGACAAGTTGACGGTTCGGTTATTCCGGGCATGGTTGGACTCGAAGCAGGTCAATCGGCATTCGGAGACGTGTACGCTTGGTTCAAACAAGTGCTAGCTTGGCCGGTTGTAAATATCCTTTCTAAAACAACCTTGATTGACGAAGCTACCAAACAAAAATTGATTGACGAAACCATGGACCAAATCATTCCTGCTTTGTCTATCGAAGCAGCGAAAGTACCTGTTTCTGAATCAACAATTCTGGCTACAGACTGGATGAACGGCCGTCGCACACCGGATGCTAACCAAAAAGTAAAAGGTACTATCACCGGATTAAACCTGGGTAGCTCTGCTCCTCTAATCTTCCGTGCATTGGTTGAAGCTACTGCTTACGGTTCAAAAGCTATTGTTGATCGCTTTATCGAAAACGGTGTGGTTATCAACGAAATTATCGGCATCGGCGGTATTGCTTTGAAATCGCCCTTCGTTATGCAAACTCTTGCTGATGTACTAAACATGCCTATCAAAGTGGCAAAAGCAGAACAAGCTTGTGCATTCGGAACTTCTATGTTTGCAGCAGTAGTTGCTGGCGTTTATGCAAAAGTAGAAGATGCTCAGGCAGCTATGGGTATGGGCTTTGCTCAGGAATTTTATCCAAACCCTGCTAATGTGGAAATGTACAAAGAGTTGTACAAAGACTATGTTAAGTTAGGTCAGTTTACAGAAAAAGAATTATTCTCTTAAATCTAAAAATAATAATTAAAAATCATGAATTGGAGTTCACATGAATTTATTTGGCTCGACTGGGTGATTATCGCGGTCGGGATATGTGCTGTAACATGGGCTGTAGCGCGTTCGGTACAAAAACACAATCGTAAGCAGAAGGGTGCCGACAGCGAAGATTTCCTGTTTGGTAAAGGCGAACCATGGTATATCATTGGTATGGCTATCTTTGCGGCAAACATTGGCTCGGAACACCTTGTTGGGCTTGCCGGCACAGGTGCAAAGGCAGGTGTAGGTATGGCACACTGGGAGATGCAAGGTTGGATGATTCTCATCCTGGGCTGGCTCTTTGTACCGTTCTACCAGCTTATGAATAATAAATTGGGAAAAATCATTACAATGCCCGACTTCCTCAAAAATCGTTACACACCTCGTGCTGGTTCATGGCTGTCAATCATTACACTGATTGCTTACGTGTTAACCAAAGTGAGTGTGACAGCATTTACCGGAGGGATCTTTCTGGAGAGCCTTCTTGGTTTGCCATTCTGGTATGGAGCTATCGGATTAATTGTATTAACGGGGATCTTTACCGTTTTGGGTGGTATGAAGGGTGTGATGACACTCTCGGCAATTCAAACACCAATACTTATCATTGGTTCATTCCTTGTACTTTTCCTAGGATTGTCAGCGCTCGGACACGGCAGTATTACTGAGGGTTGGACTGCCATGATGGACTATTCAAGATCGCTGAACGTTGGTAAAGACGGTGTTGCATACGGTACCAATCATATGTTCCATTTTGAGACGGGTGACCCAATGTATGACGAATATCCTGGTTTTTGGGTATTTATCGGAGCATCAATTATCGGCTTTTGGTATTGGGCTACCGACCAACACATTGTTCAACGTGTGCTTGGACAAACAAAAGGGGAAGCTAGTGACGTAGTAATGAAACGTGCGCGTAGAGGTACAATCGCTGCCGGTTATTTCAAAATCTTACCTGTATTCATGTTTTTGATTCCCGGTATGATAGCCGCCGCATTGGCAGCGCGTCCCGACAGCGGCTTTACGTTAACTAACCCTGATACAGCCTTTGGTTCCATGGTTAAGTTTGTATTACCCGCAGGAGTAAAAGGTATTGTTACCATCGGTTTTATATCGGCATTGGTTGCTTCTTTGGCTGCTTTCTTCAACTCTTGTGCTACGCTGTTTACTGAAGACTTTTATAAGCCAATGTTCAAAGGTAAAAGCGAAGCCAGATACGTTTTGGTTGGTCGTATTGCAACAATCGTTGTAGTGGTACTTGGTATTGCATGGATACCGGTCATGATGAGTCTCGGCAGCCTTTACTCCTATTTGCAAGGCATTCAATCGCTGCTCGCTCCTGCAATGGTGGCTGTATTTGTACTGGGTATATTTTCCAAAAGAATTACACCTAAGTCAGGTGAAGCAGGTTTAATAGTAGGCTTTCTTATTGGCATGGCTCGCTTGCTGACCAACATCTTCACAAATACAGGTAAAGACGTAATGACAGGTCAGTTCTGGGGATTCACTCATTGGTTTTGGCATACTAACTGGCTTATCTTTGAGATATGGTTGCTTGTCTTCATCATGTTGTTTATGGTTGTAGTATCATTCTTTACTAAAAAACCAACAGCTCAACAGATTGAGTTTATTACTTTCACAGGTGATTACAAGAAACTCATCTTTAAGAGCTGGAACAAATGGGATGTAATTGCTTCACTCGGAGTAGTAGTTCTGTGTTCTGCATTCTACTGGTATTTCTGGTAAATTAACCGGAACAATAACTTAACGAGATTCAAGTTATTGTTTTATAGCATATTCAACCTACTTATAAATTCTCCAAACACATTTTTTTAAAATAAAATTATGTGTTTGGAGAATTTCTGATATCATTTCTAACAAATTTATTTAATTCCTAATATTTTAAATTCAGAAATTATCATGAAAAAAACACTTTTATCATTTTTGATTTTAGTACTTGTATTAAGTGCATGTACCAGTAATAAAAAAAGCGTACAGCTTTTTCCACAAAGTAATTTTGATACAATTGTAGATGGTAAAAAAGTATCCGTTTACACGCTTAAAAATGCTAATGGCATGACAGCACAAATAACAAATTACGGAGCTCGTATAGTTGATTTGTGGGTGCCGGACAAAACCGGTAATTTTCAAGACGTAGTTTGGGGATTTGAAAACATTTCGGGTTACTTGCATGCAACTGATATGTTCGCAGGTCCAATTGTAGGGCGTTACGGAAATAGAATCGGAAAGGGTCAATTTTCAATTGATGGCAAATCGTATCAATTAACTTTGAATGATCATGGAAATCAACTACATGGAGGAGCAAAAGGCTTTTATACAAAAGTATGGGATGCTCGAACATTTAAAAACGACAAAGGTGAAGATGCAATTGAATTGTCCTACTTATCACCTGCCGGTGAAGAAGGTTATCCCGGTAATTTAAAAATTAAAGTAATTTATGCAATCTCAGCAAACAATGAGTTGAAAATAAATTATGAGGCAACAACGGATTCAAGTACAATTATCAATCCAACGTCACATGTCTACTTCAATTTACATGGAACAACAGCTCAATCAAGTAATTCTCACATTCTGACTATTTATGCCGACAAATATACTCCAACAGATTCACTATTAATTCCTACAGGAGAGATTGCATCGGTTGAAAATACTCCATTGGATTTTAGAAAACCAACTGCTGTTGGAAAACGAATTAAATCTGATTTTGTAGCATTAAAGTATGGAAAAGGATATGATCACAACTTTGTATTAAATAAAAAACCCGGAGAGTTATCGTTGGCAGCTGAAGTTTTTGAACCTAGCACAGGTATTGTCATGAAAGTCAGCACCGACCAACCTGCCATTCAGTTTTACAGCGGAAACTTTATGAATGGAAAAGATACCGGAAAACGTGGCGAAAAACATAATTACAGAACTGGTATTGCGCTGGAAGCACAAAATTATCCAGATGCTCCAAATCATGCTAACTTTCCATCGGCTGTGTTGAAACCGGGGGAAACTTATAAACAAGCTTCAATTTATGCGTTTGAAATAAACAAATAAAAGTCTATATTTTATTTAAAATCCTCATAAGAAGAGTCTTGTGAGGATTTTTTATTTTCAAACAATAAAATGATTTCAGAATTAAATAAGCGGGTTCAAAAACAACTGCTCCAAAATAAAAAAAACACCTACACAACTGAATGTGTAAGTGTTTGATTTGCTTTGTGGGCCCAACTGGGCTTGAACCAGTGACCCCCTGATTATGAGTCAGGTGCTACTAACCAACTGAGCTATAGGCCCCACTTTTGCGAAATATTTTTGTATCTTTGCAAAGCGAATGCAAAAGTAATAAATTTTGCCTAACTGCAAAAATAATACACCATTTTTTTACTCATTAATGAAACAATTTAGTAATATAACCACGCTGATTTTTGATCTTGGTGGTGTTCTTGTAAATTTAGATTTGAACCAATGCATTTTGAACTTCAAACAATTAGGACTTGAAAACTTCGAACAAAATTTGAGTAATTTTGGACAATCAGGTTTTTTTCTTCAGTTTGAAAAAGGTCAGATAACCGTTGAAGAATTTAGGTGTGAAATCAGAAAACTTGCTAAAAACCCCCTTACAGACTTAGAAATTGACACAGCCTGGTGCTCATTTTTATGTGATATTCCTTTACAGAAGATGGAAATGTTACTTGAATTAAAAAAGAAGTTCCGATTATTATTGTTAAGCAATACCAATTCTTTACATATCGAAATCAGTACGGAAGCTGAATTTGCACGATATGGAAAGAAAATATCAGATATTTTTGATAAATGCTATTTTTCATATAAAATGGGAATGGCAAAACCTGATTCTGAGATTTTTGAAACGTTACTGGCTGATGCCGGAGTAAAAGCTTCAGAATGTCTCTTTCTTGACGATGGAAATAAAAATATAGAGCAAGCATCATCCCTGGGCATTCAATCTTATTTGGTTGACATTCATGAAGATTTGAGTTTTTTACTGAACCCTGAAACCTTTACTATCAACTAAGGTTGGAGATAAATTGATTAGAAACTATGCAGATACTATATCAAAACGAAACAACTGATTTTTTACCGTGTGTTGCCACAGTGGGATTTTTCGATGGGTTACATATTGGCCATCGTTTTTTGATTGAAGAATTGAAATCTATTGCCAGAGAACAAAATCTTAAAAGTGTGGTTATCACTTTTAGCAAGCATCCACGTAAAGTTTTGAATTCAGATTTTCAACCTGAACTACTAACCACCTTGGATGAGAAACTTATTCAACTGGAAACTACCGGAATCGATGCCTGCGTTGTACTTGACTTCTCACATGCTTTGGCTCAATTATCAGCATTTGAATTTCTCAAGTCAATATTAGTTGATAAATACCATGTTCACACTTTACTTGTTGGATATGATCATCGTTTCGGGCACAATCGAGCAGAAGGATTTTCAGATTATCAAAAGTATGGTAAAGCCATCAATATGGAAGTGTTGCTGGCAAAACGCTACGTAACTACCGAAGATGAGCATATCAGCTCGTCAACAGTCCGTATGGCGCTTCTCAGCGGCAACATAGAGCATGCCAATCGGTTGTTGGGTTACGAGTACTCTTTTCAGGGGAAAGTGACCGGAGGATTTATGGTAGGACGTGAGATTGGATTCCCCACAGCAAATTTAATTCCTCTTGATTCAGAAAAACTGGTTCCTGGAATTGGAGTTTATGCAGTGCGTGTGAGCTGGAACAATCAATATCACAAAGGAATGATGAACATCGGAACCCGGCCAACACTGGAAAACGGAAATAATATTAGTATTGAAGTACATATTATTGACTTTGATGAAAATATTTATGATGAAACATTGAAAATAGATTTTGTACGCAAAATAAGAGATGAAAAAAAATTCAATAGTCTGGACGAACTCATAGAACAATTGAAAAAGGACAAACAACAAGTAATTGACATGAATTAAAATACTATTTTTTTGAATAAATAACAGCATTTTATTCATTGTTAAATACTAATTAATTATCTTTGTGCGCCAAATATGTTTCACAAACACATACTGCATTGATATGAAAAAAATACTAATAACACTAATAATGGGATTACTCCTTATGGGATGTGCAAAAACTGATAATCCGTTTTTCGAAACGTACAAAAATAAATATGGTGCTCCACCTTTTGATAAAATAAAAAATGAGCATTATATGCCTGCCTTTACCGAAGGTATAAAACAACATCAAGCCGAAATAGATGCGATTGCCAATAACACGGAAAAACCGACTTTTGATAACACAATAGCTGCTCTGGACTTTAGCGGTGAACTGCTTAAAAAAGTGTCATCTGTGTTTTTCAACCTTTATTCTTGCGAAACTAACGACGGGATGGATAAAATTGCCAAAGAAATTTCTCCGGTTTTATCTGAACACAATGACAATATTTACCTGAATGAAAAACTTTTTGCCCGGGTAAAAAATTTATACGACAATCGCTCTACGCTTGGACTTACAACCGAACAAAACAGGTTATTGGAAAAATATCACCGAAATTTTATTCGAAGTGGTGCAGCGCTGAAGCCGGAACAACAAGTCAAATTGCGTGAAATAAACAAAGAACTGGGGTTGGCAGAACTTGCTTTTGGACAAAATGTATTAGATGAAACTAATTCATTTAAAAAAATTGTAGATAACGAGGCTGATCTGGCCGGGCTTCCCGAAAGTGTGCGACAAGCTGCTGCACAAACGGCCAAGGAGGATGGCAAAGAAGGCAAATGGATTTTTACAACACAAAAAGCAAGCTTTATTCCGGTGCTTCAATACAGCGAAAACCGGGAATTACGCAAAGAATTATTGTTGGCTTACTCTACTCGTGGCAATCATGACAATGCAAAAGATAACAAAGTCGTTATCAATAAAATCATGAAACTTCGCACTCTACGAGCACAATTACTTGGTTTTGCAACTTCGGCCGACTTTATTCTTGACGATACGATGGCCAAAACGCCTAAAACAGTTTATGATTTTTTGAAAACTGTTTGGACTCCGGCTCTTGCCAAAGCTAAAGAAGAAGCCAGCGAACTACAAAAGCTCATGGATGCAGAGGGAAAAGGTGAAAAGCTGGAACCTTGGGACTGGTGGTATTATTCTGAGAAACTGCGCAAAGCGAAATACAATCTCGATGAAGAAGCTCTAAAACCCTACTTCAAGCTCGAGAATGTTCGTCAGGGAGTTTTCGATTTGGCATCAAAACTATATGGCTTGAAATTCAAAAAAATGAACAATATGCCGGTATATAACCCCGATGTGGAAGTATTTGAAGTTAGCAATGCTGATGGCTCATACATTGGAATTCTTTACACCGACTATTATCCGCGCCCGGGGAAACGTGCCGGTGCATGGATGAATAACATTACCGATCAATATGTAAAAGACGGGGTCAATCATCGGCCTATAATTTGCAATATTGGCAATCTCACTAAGCCGACAGCCGACAAACCATCATTATTGAATATGGATGAAGTGGAAACACTTTTCCACGAATTCGGGCACGCTTTGCACGGATTGATGACTCAATGTACCTACCCAAGCATATCGGGGACAAACGTTTCGCGCGATTTTGTGGAACTTCCATCGCAATATATGGAAAACTATTGCTGGGAACCTGAGGTAATGAAAACCTATGCCCGTAATTACAAAACCGGCAAACTTATGCCTAAAGAATTGATGGATAAAATTCAAAAGGCCGGTACATTCAACCAAGGATTTATAAATACAGAATTGTTGGCTGCATCCTTATTGGATATGGATTACCATATGCGAAAAGACACTGCTAATTTTGATGTAAATGCATTTGAAAAAGCCTCGTTGGAGCGTATGGGTATGATTCCTCAGATTATTGTTCGCTACCGCAGCACTTATTTCAATCACATTTTTGGAGGCGGATATTCAGCAGGTTATTACAGCTACACGTGGGCGGCCGTGCTCGATGCAGACGCATTTCAGGCTTTTAAAGAAACTGGTGATATCTATAATTCAAAAGTGGCAACGGCATTTCGCAAAAAATTACTTGAACGGGGCGACTCGGATGATCCAATGAAATTGTATAGAGACTTCCGCGGAGCTGATCCAAATCCGGATGCATTACTGAGGAGAAAAGGGCTTAAGTAACTCTAATTGAAATTATATAATTTGTATTTTCAATTCCAATACAGTTAAGAAAGTCACCTTTACTAACAACAAAACAATAAAGCGAAAATTTAAAATGCGTATTTCTTTAAAAAACATAATTGTTCCAAGCATCCCACTAGCAGTTCTACTGGTAGTTTCATGTTTTGTATTATGGATGTCAGCTTTCATGGGTGGACATTTTGCCACCATCCCCAATCAATTTACCTTATCGGTTCAGAGACTACAATCAGTATTTATTCCCAATACTCTGCTATCAAATCTGATTTGCATATCATTCACGTTATTCAATGCATTTTTTATAGCTCAAATAAACAATAAGTTCACCATTATCAGAACCCGGACTTTTCTGCCAATTCTGATTTTCCTATTGTTATTAAGCACTTGGGGTGAAACTCATGTAGCTAACGGTTCACACGTTGCGCTGACTCTGGTAATTCTTTCTTTATTCAAATTTTTCAGTATGCCTCGGGACAGAAAAGCATCTGAAGAGGCTTTTATGGGAAGTTTTCTGATTAGTGTAAGTAGTTTGCTAGTCAATCCATTTATTTTCATTATTCCACTTTGTTGGATAGGATTCATAATGTTTCAGAGCTTTTCGTTGCGTACTTTTTTAGCATCAATTTTTGGTGCGATAACACCCTGGATTCTTTATTTATCTGTCCGGTATTTAATTTCGCCGGATATGGATTTCAGGGAAGTATTCACCGCAATTCCTAATTTTGATTTAAGCACTCTGTCAATTTCATTAATCACATTGATTTATATCTGTTCTATTATTCTTATACTGATTATTAGCATTTTTGGGTTACTTTCATTATCAAACGGCGATGCAATTCATACACGCAACAGACTCAATTTTTTAATATTTTTGCTAATAACCATATCCATTTTAGCACTTCTTTTCAGAAATCAATATGTGTATTTTTTACCTCTTATTGCAATGATTTATGCACTGCTGGTTTCTCACCCATTTACGCTGAAACAAAACAACTTTTACGGGATACTTTTCATTATTTTCATAGTTATAAATATAGCATTCATCGTTTCAAAATACTTTCAAATTTAAATGAGCGGACTAATGGAACTCGGCTATCTGGGCCTCTTTCTCGCATCCTTTCTGGCAGCAACAGTTGTACCTTTTAGTTCCGAAATCATTTTTTCCGCCATGGTTTTTGGCGGATTAGACCCCTGGACTTGTGTTTGGGTAGCTACACTTGGAAATTGGCTGGGTGGCATGACAAGTTACTACGTGGGTTTATTGGGGAAAATTGAATGGATTGAAAAATATTTTCATGTCAAAAAAGAAAAAATGGAAGAATTTGCCGGAAAAATTCAGCGACACGGCGATTGGATGGCATTTTTGTCATTTGTTCCTTTTATAGGCGATGTCATAGCTGTGGCAACAGGCTTTTTCAGGTGTAAATGGTGGAAAGTTGCCATTTATATGTTGGTAGGGAAATTCGTTCGTTATATTGCTTGGATGTACTTTAATGGATTATTTATAAAATAATTATGTTGAATCGATACACCTTATTATTATTCATTCTGCTTGGTTGTGTTGCTGTACAATCTCAAAATGAATTGAAAATAGTTGACAAGACTGTAAAATTTGGTATGCGCAATGTTGAGAACCGGAGCATTGATGCGGTTATTGTTCATTCTGTTTATAACGCAGGAGGTGGCGATAAATATGATATTGATTTGGTAATCAAAGAATTTTCGCATTATGGAGTCAGTTCACATTATATTATTGGGCGCGATGGAACTATTTATCAATTGGTAAGTGAAAAGAACATATCTTTTCAGGCAGGGAAAAGTCAATTGCCCGACGGACAAACGAATGTAAATACGTGTTCTATCGGCATTGAGCTGATAACTACGAAAGACAGTTTGGATGCACCAACCAAACCGCAAATTAATTCTTTAGTTTCATTGGTAAAGAACATCAAAAGCCGCTACCCCATAAAGTACGTTCTCCGTCACAGCGACATAGCTCCCGGACGTAAAACCGATCCGTGGAATATGGATTGGGTAGATTTTCAGAAACAACTAGGAGATTAAATTCAATCAAAAACATCGTCGTACTAGTACGAACGAACATTCCAACATAAAAAGTATCAGTTGTACTAGTACGAACGATACTTTCCAATCCAAAACATTCGAGCGGAGTACTCCGCTCGACCATTTCAACCCAAAAACACTCGTTCTGAGTACTCGGATTATACATTTTCAATTCAAAACACTCGTTCTGAGTACTCGGATTATACTTTTTCGATTCAAAACACTCGTTCTGAGTGCTCGGATTATACATTTTGGATTCAAAACACTCGTTCTGAGTACTCGGATTATACATTTTCAATTCAAAACACTCGTTCTGAGTACTCGGATTATACATTTTCAATTCAAAACACTCGTTCTGAGTACTCGGATTATCAAAACCATTTTCCAAAACAAAAAAAATCCGCAAATGATTTGAAATCAATATGCGGATTTTATAGTTTGAGAGCTAAAGTTCTTATTGTTTTAAACTCAGCAAGTAATCTTTAAATCCTTCAAAATCTTTTGATAAAGCCAAGCTTTTCTTCTCGCCTTTCATAAACTCCTGTAGTTTCTGAGGAATTTCCACTTTTTCACCAATAATATTTTCAACAGTTTCAAGGAATTTAGCCGGATGAGCTGTTTCCATAAATACTCCTGTTTCATTTTCAGCCAGACCTTCTTGCAAAGCTTTGTAACCACATGCACCATGCGGATCGAGCAGATAGCCAGTTTCTGTGTAACAACTTTTCAAGGTATCAGCAATTTCGGAGTCATTATAACTTACTCCACTAATTTCATCTGAAATGGCTTGGTGTGAACCACCATACAAATCGAGTACACGGGCAAAATTACTCGGATCACCCACATCCATCGCATTGGCTATAGTCGACACCGAAGGACGTGGACTATAAGTTCCGGTTTGCAAATATTGAAGGAAAATATCATTGCGATTATTAGCCGCAATAAAGCGTTTCACCGGCAAGCCCATCCGTTTTCCGAAAAGTCCGGCAGTGATATTTCCAAAGTTGCCACTCGGAACACACATCACCACATCATTGGCTTTACCCAACTTTTTAAGTTGTGCGTACGCATAGAAATAATAGAAAGACTGTGGTAAAAAACGGGCAACATTAATAGAATTTGCCGAAGTCAGCTTCAGTTTAGCATTCAATTCTTCGTCCATGAAAGCTGATTTTACCAACGCCTGACAATCGTCGAACGTGCCTTCCACTTCCAAAGCCGTGATATTTTGACCAAGTGTTGTAAACTGGCATTCCTGAATTGGACTCACCAACCCTTTTGGATAAAGCACATACACATGTATGCCTTCAACGCCGAGGAATCCGTTAGCCACAGCGCTTCCTGTATCGCCCGAAGTAGCCACAAGCACATTTACCCTGGTATCGCTTTGTTTCTGGATGAAATAACGCAGCAAACGCGACATAAACCGTCCTCCAACATCTTTGAATGCCAGAGTAGGTCCGTGGTACAATTCCAAACTATAAATATTTTCAGTAACATGTACCAACGGCACATCGAAATTTAGTGTTTCGTACACTATCTTTTTCAACGCTTCGGCTTCAACATCTTCACCAAAGAAGGCATCAGCCACCGTGTAGGCAATTTCCTGAAACGACATAGTTTCAATCGTATCGAAAAACGATTGAGGCAAGGTTTTAATCGAATCAGGCATAAATAAGCCTTTATCTTCGGCCAAACCCTTCACTACGGCATCTTCTAAACTTACACCGCTTACTTTTTTATTTGTACTGTAATATTTCATGCTATGACCCCTAGCCCCTAAAGGGGAACTAAGTTAGTATTTTTAATTTCAACAATATATTTTTTATAAATCAAAAAGAAAAGATGTAATAGACAAAACTGGCCAGATTGATTCCTTTAAGGGGCAGGGGTCGTCTTATTTTATCAAAGCTTTCATAAACTCTGCGCCTTTCAGCAAACCATAGCTTCCTTTTTCAGCTGCAAACTCATCATAAACCGATACTTCATCGGCTTTTTCTCCGGGACGATAAATTATGAATGGCACAGGCGAATTGGTATGCGTTTTATAAACACAAGGCGTTGGATGATCGGGCAAAATAGCAATGGTAACAGGTTCACTCCAGGTAGAAACTTCTTCGAAAATAGGTTTTACCACCCGGTAATCCAGGTATTCAATGGTTTTCATTTTCAGCTCCACATCGCCTTCATGCCCGGCTTCATCACTTGCTTCAATATGCAAATAAACAAAATCACTTTCACGCAATGCGTCAATTGCAGCTTGCGCCTTTCCTTCGTAATTAGTGTTGTACAGTCCAGTTGCGCCTTCTACTTCTATCACTTTCAATCCGGCATAAACACCAATTCCTTTTATTAAATCAACAGCTGAAATTACAGCTCCGCTCTTCAAATTATAAGTTTCGAGCAAAGTTTTCATTTCTGGTTTATAGCCCGGCGACCAAACCCAAATACTATTAGCTTTATCTTTTCCGGCAGCAGCACGCTTCAAATTCACCGGATGATTTTCAAGTAACACTTGTGATTTCAACGTTAGTTCATTCAAAAAGTCTGCAGTTTGTTGTGCTTCCGGCGTACTTGCCTCAATCATTACATCGGCAAAAGGAGTGCCGGTTACGTCGTGCGGAGGTGTGCATTTGAGACGTTTATCTCCACCTTTCATCTTCAATAAGTGTCGATATGAAACCCCGGGGAAAAATTCCACGACGTCTGACCCAAGTTCCTGTTGTAAAAAAAGAATCAATTCGCTGGCTTCTTCATTGCTGATATGCCCGGCCGAGTGATTCTTTATTTTTTTATCTTCAATGCAAATCAGATTGCATCGCATAGCCATTTCGCCATCTTCAATAGACACACCCATGCTTGCAGCCTCCAACGAGCCACGCCCTTCAAAGACTTTGGCTACATCATAACCCAGCACGCTCATATTGGCTATTTCACTACCCGGTGCAAAACCTTCAGGAATTGTATCCAACAATCCGTTACGTCCTAATGCAGCAATCTTATCTATATTCGGAATATTGGCAGCTTGAAGCGGCGTTTTATTTCCCAGAGAGGCAATCGGTTCATCCGCCATGCCATCACCAAGTATAATGAGGTATTTCATTTTAAATCATATAACTGTGAAAACATTGAAGTATTATTCCAACATTTATAGAAAAAAGTAAATTATTAAATCTCCAGAAAATCTCTGTAGTCAGGTAGTGCATCTTCGAATTTCTTCACCGTTTCCGACAGAGTCAAATAGCTTTCACCACCAGCAGCATTCAGGTGACCACCTCCGTTAAACAAATCGGTAGACACTTTGTTGGCTGGGAATGTTCCTTGAGAGCGAAGTGATATTTTTATTTTATCGGTATCTTCACGCATAAAAACAGAGAAATCGACACCTGCAATTGAAAGTGGTATATTTACAAATCCTTCTGCATCACCATTTATAAAATTAAACTGACTCAATTCTTTGGCAGATAAAGTTATCAAAGCAGCACGATATTCCGGATAAACTTTCATCTTTTCGTACAAACAAAAGCCCATCAAACGCAACCGATCTGCAGAATACGTATTGAAAACTTTGCGGTAAATTGCATCTTTATCAATTCCTATTTTAATTAACTCCGCAATAATAATATAAATCTCCTGACTATTTGAATTGTACGTAAAACCTCCGGTATCCGTCATCATTCCGGTATAAATGCTTTCTGCACAAGCCAAATTGATTTTAGAAAAATCACCCATACGGCAAATAAGCCTAAAAATCAACTCGCTGGTGGAAGATATCTCAGGATAGGACAAAGAAATTTTAGCAAAACCATCGGGATGCAAGTGATGATCAATCAGTATTTTATCAGCCGAAGCATTAATTACAGCATCAGCCAATTTGGCCATTCTACTTGGGGTATTAAAATCAACGGCAAAAATCAAATCCGCAGCAGCAATGAATTCATCAGATTTTTCTTTATAATTTTCATAATCAAGCACACATTCTGCTCCCGGAATCCAGGACAAAAAACCTGCAAACGCACTAGGCACAATAACAACCGGTTCTTTATTTAAAGTCATTAAATAATGCCACATACCCAAAGCAGCCCCCATGGCATCACCATCCGGACCAACATGAGTTACTATTACTATTTTTTCAGTGCTATCAATAGCTTTGGAAACTTTGGAAATAAGATCTTCCGAAATAATTTTTGAAATCATTTGTCAGGTTTTAATTTGGATGCAAAAGTAGCAAAAAAATACGATTTTGAGAGATAAATGATTTACGGCAACTTAATCTTTAATATTACAAATATAAGCACCGCGCTCAGCCACTGAATAAAATTCAATATGTCGAGTTTTACAGACTTGTCTGATATTATCAGTATACCATTTTGATATACTTTTATCAACAATAATTATTTTCGGATTCACACTTTCCAAAATCTGATTTATTTTCGGTTTTAACTTGTTCCCAATAACCAAATAATCGAGTGTTAGCGGTTTGAATGTTGACTTTTTAGAAAGAAAATCTTGGGTGAGAATTAGTACTTTTGAGTTTTCATATTCTCCAAAACCGTTTGAGAACCATTTATTATGCATTATAAATATTGGGTTACCAAATTTATGATTCCGCCAAAACATCTTACCTATTCTTTTTATTTCAGTAGAATCAGTACTATAAATATAATTCACATTTCGATTGACAAAACTGACATGAGTTCCTTTTTGACCGGCATAAACTATTATCTTTTTTGAAGTTAAGGTTTGATAATTTACAGATAGACTGAAAATACAGACTAACAATACAGAAATCAAGCTGATAAATACTGGCGTAAATTTTTTAGTGTAGAAATAGGCTGTCAAACAAAATACTGCTGTAAAGATCAAAAACGTTTGCCTGATATCAAATGAGATATACGATAATGAAAATGGCAAATTTTGAATTCCAACAATTAAAAAATTCAATAGCCAAAGGGACCATTTCAAAAGAAAGGCGATAAGAACAGAAATGAATGGTATATATGATAATGACAACAAAGCTATTCCCAAATAAATAATAACGCTTGAAAGGGGTATTGCAACCAGGTTTGTCAATAAAAAATAGTTTGGGAATTGTTGAAAATAATATAGTGTAAACGGAGCTGTTCCAAGTTGAGCAGCAATTGATACAGCCATTATATCCCAAGTCCAACGAGTTACTTTATAGTTGGGCTGTAATAACTTTGAAATAGACGGTTGAAAAATGATGATACTCAAAACAGCAGAATAACTCAACTGAAACCCGACATTGAATAATAAATTTGGATTAAAAAGCAACATGAAAAATGCTGACATGAAAATGGTATTCTGAATCTGTGATTTTCTTTTCAGACAAGTAGCAACCGCCACAAAAGAGAACATCAGAGTTGCACGAAATACCGAAGGCGACAATCCCGTAAGGAATGCATATGCCCACAAAAACAGAGTAATAAATATCGTTTTTGCAATCTTTTGACGCTGAGTTTTATTCAGAAAGCCGAGCAAGAAGGCCAATACTACGTAAACTACTCCAACATGCAAACCACTGACTGCGAGTATATGCATTGCTCCGGTAGCACTATAACTCGCTCTTAAATCCGGCTGCAAAGAATCGGTATAGCCAAGTGTAATTGCAGCCAAAACGGCAAATTCATCTCCTTGAATATTGAATTTCCTGTACATTGCCAACAAATAATTACGGCATTTATCGGCTTCTCTCCGAATAGAAAATGCTGTATTTCGGCCTATTTTTTCCCAATTTAAGGTTGGAATATAACAAACTGCTCCAATTCCCTGACGGTTCAAATATGCAACATAATCAAAACCATCCGGATTCAAAGGTTTCTCAGGCGGAGCAAATTCTGCCTGAACCAATAATCTGTCTCCGAAAAGTAATTTTGAGGCTGATTTGTCTTTTTGAAAATACAGCATTGCCTGACCACGTGCAGGCTTCCATGAAGAGTCAAAAAAATTCAGAACACTAACTTTACACAAATACGAATTCTCCTTTTCAATTGGTGCAGAGGTAAGTTCTACTTTATAAATTCCTTTCTTGTTTAAATGATCAAAAGCATCTCTCTTTTCTTGCGCTCCACTCAAAAAATAAGCGAGTGCCAGCATGAAAATAGAAATTCCGCAGCCAAAAAGCCAACGGAATTCAAATTGTCGTTTTGGAACACGAATCCTAAACGACAGTATAATTAGAAATAAAGAAACAAAAAATAAAGCATGCAAACTCCAATGCACAAAATTTACATATTGATATAGAATTATACCAACTATAAATGGTAGCAACAATCTGAGAAAGGGAGTTCGTTGCAAAAAATCCATAGACTATGTATTTAGCATTTTGTGTATCGTTTCTATCGGATTTGGAGTATTAAAAACGGCACTTCCCGCAACAAGCACATTGACACCACATTCAAAGAGTTTAGATGCATTTTGTTCATTAATACCTCCATCTACTTCAATAACACACTGCGCGTTTTTGCGCTTAATTATCTCTCTTAATTCTTCAATACGACCATAACTTTCTTCCATAAATTTTTGCCCGCCATAACCGGCAAAAACTGTCATCAAAAGTACCAAATCAACTTTATCGACGTAAGGTTCCAATACACTGACAGGTATATCCGGATTGATAGTTATCCCGGCTTTTATTCCTTCAGCTTTAATTTTAGCTATCACTTCCAATGGATTTTCCACTGTTTCATAATGAAAAGTCAGAATATCTGCCCCTGCTTTGGCAAAACGGGTAATATATTTTTCGGGATTTACAATCATCAAATGCACATCAAGCGGCTTTTTACAATGCTTCTTTACTGCTTCCAACACCGGAAAACCAAAAGAGATATTCGGTACAAAAGTTCCATCCATAACATCTATATGCAGCCATTCAGCTTCGCTAGCATTTATCATTTCACAGGCTGATTTCAAATCACTAAAGTCTGCGGCTAATATGGAGGGTGAAATAATTTTTCTAGTTATCATCAAGCGTATCTTAAAATGTTCGTTTTTATTATTGTGCAAACTTAAATAAAAATCTGCAATTTATAGGTATGCATCTTGAAAAATTGAAATTGAATTCAAATTCAGTCACTCATTCCAATAACTGTCTGTTTTTGTTCGGCATACAATAATTCATTAATGTCAAATTACAAAAAAGTCCCAAAAAGCCATTTTAAAGCTTTTTGGGACTGTATAAATCGTAATTAATTATCTGACAAACCCTAATATGATCTGAATACATCCTAGTCGACCAATACAAGGAAAGGTTATCCAATTTCCTATCTTAAATCTCTTTTTCAAAACAAGGGCAAAACATCACCTATTTAAGCTATCTGACTAAAGTTCTTGGGGACTAATTGTGGAATGATATAACATGCTATTTAAGCTTGCTAAAGGCCCATTAAACATATTGAGATCAACAAAGCCGCGAATACCTTCAAGTTTGAATCTATCAGTTGTTTGCCAGAATGCCCAGTCACAACTTGGTTTTTCTTTGTAGTTGACAATCCACAGTTTACATTTATCACTTAAGTTTTCCTGTAAATAAAGTTTATAGAATCTATAATCGCAATATACAATCGGATAATGTCCCAATTTATCGTAAATAGTATTAATGAAACTTGTCAACTCATTAATTACCACATTCTTTTTGGGCATTTTTCTTATGAACTCAAGATCCAAAACCGGTAACAGGTCGCTGTCTTTGTGCTGTGCTACCGACAAAAAATTATTTGCCTGATCTTTTCCACCACTTTTATAAGAGAAGAAATGGTAAGAGCCTACTAAAATTCCACGTTTTCTCGCTTCTGAATAATTTTCCTTATATTTCGCATCCTGAAAAGTAATGCCTTCGGAAGCTTTGATAAACATAAAGTTAGGTTTTTGCTTCCCAAGGACTTCCCAATCGATGTCGCTTTGATGATGCGAAACGTCAATACCCCATACATTTTCCATCGGTTTTACATCATCAAGCGTGACCGTTGGTTGTTGTATATGGTGAACTTTGTGGGTTACCCTATGCCTCACATGCGTTTTATGATGCTTTTTTGCAAAAACAGAAAATTGCGAGAGAATAACAATAGAAAGTAAAAAAATGAGGCGTTTGTGCATAGCAATAAAACAAAAGTCAATTTAAGGTAATCCTGAAATAATACAGACTGCAAGATATTGATACTGGTTGGAACCTGAAAGACAATTCGGCTTTTATTTGTATTCTTTCGATTTATTCTATTTTGTTCAGTTAATGCAAACGATATAAATAAAAATGACGAAGCAGCTCAAAGCTACTCCGTCAGTATGAATTATCACAGAATTTTCAGTTATAACAACCCTATTTTGGGATTGTTATATAGCCTCCAACGCTTTAGCAATTGCTTTCTGAATACCGTCTGGATTTTTACCACCTGCAGAAGCAAAGAAAGGTTGTCCACCACCACCACCTTGAATTTCTTTGGCAGCATCGCGGGCAATGTTCACGGCATTTAATCCTCCGGCAACTAAGTCGTCGGATAGCAGAATCGTTAGCGATGGTTTGCCATCGAATATACATCCTGCAACAAAAAATAGCTTCTCACTCACCACATTGCGTATCTGGAAAGCCAGTGTTTTCACGGCATCGGTAGGTAATTCGGCATCAACACGAATCACTTTTATACCATTTACAACCTCAGCTTCTTCAATAAGAATATCGCGTAAGTTCATGATTTTTTCGTGCATGAAATCTTCCACACGTTTTTTTAAATCAGTATTTTCTTCAATTGATTTTTGAATAGCAGACATTAAATCGGGAGTATTGTTGAAAAATTCGCGGGCATCTGCTATAAAATCTTGTTGTTCGTCAAGCAGTTTTTCTACACCTTTGGCAGTAATAGCCTCAATACGTCTAATACCTGCAGCAGTTGATGATTCTGACGTGATGCGTACCATGCCTATTTCGCCAGTAGCTGGCACATGGGTTCCACCACAAAGTTCCGTAGAGGTCCCGAACTGAATAACGCGTACCGTTTCGCCGTATTTTTCACCAAATAAAGCCATAGCTCCAAGAGCTTGCGCTTCCGCAATCGGAGTTTCACGCATTTCATTCAACGCATAGTTTTCACGAATTTTACGATTGGCGAGTTTTTCTACACTGCGAATTTCTTCTTTGGTCATTTTTTGATAATGAGAAAAGTCAAAACGTAATGCATCAGGACTTACATACGAACCTTTTTGTTCAACATGTGTCCCCAACACTTCGCGTAATGCTTCGTGCAACAAGTGAGTTGCCGAGTGGTTACATTCAGTAGCTTTGCGTTTTTCAGTATCAATAGTAGCTGTAAATGTAGCCGTAACATCACTTGGAAGTTGTTTGGCAATATGAACAGCTAAGTTATTTTCTTTTTTAGTATCAAGTATTTCAACGGTTTCTTCATCTGAAACCAATACTCCACTATCGCCTACCTGTCCACCCATTTCGGCGTAAAAAGGAGTATTCGAAAGTACGAGTTGGTAGAATTCCTGATTTTTTTGTTTCACCTTGCGGTAACGCAAGATTTCAGTATCAAATGAAGTAAAATCATAACCCACAAATACGCTATCGCCTTCACGAACAGTTACCCAGTCGCCGGTTTCGGTGGCAGCTGCGTTACGGGCACGTTCCTTTTGCTTTTGCATTTCGGAAGTGAATTCGTCGATATTTACGGTAAAATTGTTTTCGCGAAGAATTAATTCAGTCAAATCCAGTGGGAACCCAAATGTATCGTAAAGAGTAAAAGCAACTTTCCCTGTAATCTCAGTTTGTTGTTCTTTTTTTGAATCTTCCATTACTTTATCGAGCAATCGAATGCCGGTTTCGAGCGTACGCAAGAAAGATTCTTCTTCTTCTTTAATTACTTTTTCAATCAATATTTTTTGCGAAACAAGCTCCGGATAAGCCCTACCCATGTTTTCGCTCAGCACATTAATAAGCTTGTACATAAAGGCATGGCGTTGACCCAGGAACGTATAACCATAACGCACAGCACGGCGGAGAATTCGACGAATTACGTAACCCGCTTTTGCATTCGATGGTAACTGACCGTCAGTAATAGAGAAAGCTATGGTGCGCACATGATCAGCAATTACACGCATGGCAATATCCACTTTTTCATCTTTGCCGTATTCGGTACCACATACATTACCGATTTCAGCAATGATAGGTGTAAACACATCTGTGTCGTAATTCGATTGAACACCTTGCATAGCCATACACAATCGTTCGAAGCCCATGCCCGTATCAATCACCTTGGCAGGAAGCCCTTCGAGCGAGCCATCGGATTTGCGGTTATATTGCATGAACACGTTGTTCCAAATTTCAATTACCTGCGGATGACTTCCGTTAACCAATATCAATCCATCAATTTTGGCGCGTTCTTCGTTGTCGCGAATGTCGATATGTATTTCGGAACAAGGACCACAAGGACCTGTATCGCCCATTTCCCAGAAATTATCTTTTTTATTTCCGTTGATAATACGGCTTTTGGGAAGGAATTGTTCCCAAATTTGAGCTGCTTCATCGTCACGTTCCAAACCTTCGGGAGCATAACCTTCGAAAACGGTTACGTAAAGTCGGTCGGTATCTAATTTCAATACATCCACAAGATATTCCCAAGCCCATTCAATAGCTTCTTTTTTGAAATAATCGCCAAACGACCAGTTACCCAACATTTCAAACATGGTGTGGTGGTAGGTGTCGTGTCCAACTTCCTCCAAATCATTGTGTTTCCCACTTACGCGCAAACATTTTTGAGAGTCAGCGACGCGTGAATATTTAATAGGGTCGTTGCCCAAAATGATGTTTTTGAATTGGTTCATTCCGGCATTGGTAAACATCAAAGTGGGATCATCTTTGATAACCATAGGCGCTGAAGTAACTATCTTGTGCCCTTTCGATGCAAAAAAATCGAGAAAAGATTGACGAATTTCTTGTGAAGTCATATTTTATAAATGTTATTAGCTACGCGATATTTAGTGTTATTAGCTACACGTAATTAATTGTTATTGGCTGCGCCTTATTGAAAATTATACTACTTAGAATTAATGAAGCCGATATAGCCAAAGGCAAATAACTTGAAGTAAATAACGCCTGAAGCGAATATCGTGAAGCAAATAACCCTTCTAGGTTAATAATATCAAATAAAGACTGCAAAAGTAGCTCAAATTTATTATTTTTGCAGCAAGTGTATATATAAAAATTGTGATGACTTGTTGATTTTCTTTCAGAAATGATTGATTGACTTCCATTTTCCTCAAATTTTTGGCTTGTGTGTTTCAGTTTAACACCCAAGATAAAAACGATATCTCTTTTATGGCTAAGAAAAAATTCCATTTCAATTCTGAAACATTAAGCTACGAACAAATAGAACATACCATTGCTCACTGGCTGAAGCAATTGTTGATTCATACTCTCTCGGGAGTTTTTTTGGGGCTACTTTTCTTCTTTATTTTCGTTTCCAGCGTCCAATCACCTCAGGAAAAACAACTAGGACAAGAGAAAACACATATGGAAGCGCAATATAAAGTTTTAGAACGTCAGTTGCAAGAAGTTCAGTACGTAATGTCGGATTTACAGGAACGAGATGACAATCTATATCGCGTTGTTTTTCAGGCCGACCCCATTCCATTGGCAGTGCGCAGAGGCACTTCAGCAAATACAGAATACTATGAGCAACTTTTGGATATGACAAATTCTGAAATTGTTGTTTCTACATCAAAAAAACTGAACGAATTAAAGAAAGAGCTTTACATTCAGTCAAAATCGTATGATGAATTAGTTCTTTTGGCAAAAAACAAAGAAACAATGCTTGAGAATTTACCGGCTATACAACCGGTTTTAAATAAAAACCTTACCCGAATGGCTTCGGGTTATGGCTGGCGAATTGACCCTATATATCATACACGGCGCTTTCATGCAGGTATGGACTTTACGGCACCTATTGGTACAAATATTTTTGCAACGGCCAACGGAACCATCCAAAATGCCGGCTGGGAACAAGGTTATGGAAATTGTGTTCAAATTAATCACGGTTATGGATATGTGACTTTATACGGTCATATGAGTGCTATTAAAGTTCGGGTTGGACAAAAGGTTAAACGTGGAGATGTGATTGGATTGGTTGGAAGTACCGGAAAATCTACCGGTCCACACTTACATTACGAAGTGCATTATAAAGGTGAAGTTATGAATCCCCAAAACTATTATTATCTCGATTTATCGCCTGCTGAATATGACAAGATGGTTCAAATGAGCAATAATGCAGGACAAATGTTTGATTAATAAACTAATTTCCAAAATTGACATGAGCAATACTAAACATTTATCTACTACTCCAGGCCCAATCGGAATTTTTGATTCGGGTTATGGTGGCTTGACAATTTTGGAAAAAATCAGGACTGAATTACCTGAATATGATTATATCTATTTTGGGGATAATGCCCGAACTCCCTACGGAACCCGATCATTCGATGTAGTTTATAAATACACGCTGGAGTGTGTTACTAAAATGTTTGAAATGGGTTGCCAACTGGTAGTTTTAGCATGTAACACGGCTTCGGCAAAAGCTCTTCGAACTATTCAGCAACGAGATTTACCGTTATTAGACCCAAACCGTCGGGTTTTAGGAGTGATTCGTCCAACTGTAGAAGCAGTTGGAGCAATGACCCAAAGTAAACATATTGGCTTGTTGGCAACTTCGGGTACTGTTCAATCGAACTCATACCCACTTGAAATCCAAAAATTGCACGACGATATTTTGGTAACTTCCGAAGCATGTCCAATGTGGGTTCCACTCATTGAAAACAATGAACATTTATCGGAAGGAGCAGATTATTTTGTAAAAAAAAATGTTCTTCAATTATTGGAGAATGATCCACAGATTGATACTATCATGCTGGGTTGCACACATTATCCATTATTGGAAGACAAAATAAAATCTTTCTTACCTAACAGTATAAGAGTTGTATCGCAAGGAGAAATCGTGGCTAAAAGTATGGCTGATTACTTGCAACGCCATCCTGAAATGGAGGATCTCTGTACTAAAAAAGCAACAATTCGTTATTACTCCACAGAATCAATTGAGAAATTCTCTACTTCTGCATCCATTTTTTTGAACGATGAAATTCATGCAGAGCATATTGATTTAGACTGAAAAATCGATATTAAAAACACTATAACTTAGATTTCTATGAGAAAAACATTGGCTATTTTCGTTCTGTTTTGCTGTTTCTTCGATGTATGTGCCCAATACAATAAAGACGTTGAAATTAAAATTCTTTTAAAAACCGACACCACTTCAATTGGACAAAAAATCGCCTATCCAAATTTTGCAAACGATGAAGTGACGATGGCAAAAGTGACAATTCCTCCCGGCAAATCTACCGGTTGGCACAAGCATGTTTTTCCTGTTTTCGGATATGTTATTCAAGGGACGTTAACAGTAGAAATAGAAAACCGAAAACCGGTGCAGTATCCGGTGAATTCATCTTTCTCAGAAGTTATCAATACATTGCACAATGGCGTAAATAACGGGAAAGAAGATGTGGTTTTAATTGCTTTTTTTATGGGAGAAAAAGACAAAGCGCTGTCTGTTCATTAAACCAGTGTTCGTTTGTCTAAAAACTCCAGAAATGGCTCTTTATATGATTCAGAAACGGGAATGTAGGTTTTGCCAAAAACTATCCTGTTATGCTCAACAATTTTAATTTTATCTTTGCGAACTATAAATGACCTGTGAACCCGCATAAAAAGATGAGCAGGAAGCATTTCTTCCATGGCTTTCATTGTTATGTGCGACACGATGGGTTTAGACTCATCTTCGTGATAAATTTTCAGATAATCTTTCAGTCCTTCGATGTATAAAATTTTGTCTAGTTGAATTTGAATTAATCGATAGTCGGATTTGACGTAAATACAATCAGTAGTTTTTGGACTTTCTTCAGGAGAGGATTTTTTATTTATTTCTTGCCATTGCAATGCCTTATTTGCGGCCAACAGAAAGTCGGAATAACTGAATGGTTTCAATAAATATTCCAGTGCATTTACTTTATAACTCTCCAGTGCATACTTTTCGAATGCAGTTGTGAAAATAATTCTTGTTTTTTCAGGTACCAACCGGGCAAACTCCATTCCGCTGAGCTCAGCCATTTGTATATCAAGAAAAATTATATCGGGTGAAGAATCACGCACCGATTCCACAGCAGCAACTGCGGACGAAAATTTACCTGTCAATTTCAAAAATGGAGTTTTACCTACATACATTTCAAGTAACCCGAGTGCTAAAGGTTCATCGTCGATAATGAAACAACTGAGTATCATAGTTCATTTGTGGTATTGAGTGGAATTATAAGTTCAGCTACAAAAATATCATTTTCTTTTTCGGTACGCAATATGTGTTTATGTGGATAAAGTATTTCCAGCCTTCGACGTAAATTTTCCAATCCTATACCCGAACCACTTTGGTCGGTCTCATCTTTTGGAAAATAGCTATTTTTAATTGTACAATTAAGTTGCTTTTCTGCATTCAGATGAATATCTACAGAAATAAACGATAGTTTTAAGGGACTTATTCCATGTTTAAATGCATTTTCAATGAGGGTTATAAATAGCAAAGGAGCAACGAATTTATCATTTTCAGTCACATTAATATTTATATTCAATTCAACATCGGAGCTAAGTCTGATTCGCATCAACTCAACATAGTTTTGGATAAAATTCAGTTCACGTTCTAATGGCACATAGTTACCATTATTTTCGTACAGCACATATCGGAGGAGCTTGCTTAATTCAAGCATAGATTCCTGAGCTTTATCCGGACTTATAGCAATCAACGCATAGATATTATTCAGGGTATTGAAAAGAAAATGTGGATTTAGTTGTTGACGCAAATTGATTAGCTCAGCTTCACTTCGTTTTTTTTCTTCTTCTTGGCGGTCAGCTTCTGTTTTATACCAGAGTCCAGTCATTTTTACAGCTATGCTCAGTCCGGCTGTTAGCATTAATGATAGGATATCTCGAATAAGGAAAGAAATGGTTGCCGGAATCAATCCTACCGGCATCTTTACATTGTGAGGCATTGGCAGCATGTGACTTTCCTGCCAAAAGTGCACTGACACACCAACCAGAACAATAAGTAAAATATTGTAAAGAAAAAACTTTCCTGTTTTTCGACGAAATAAAAAACGTTCAATTAAAACAGAATAGTTGACATAGAAAACTGTGATAAGTGATGCAAGGACTACAGCACTATGAATTATTTTATCTACAATATCATAATCGTTGTATTTCCAAAAAATAAAAAATGGCACTCCAAAGACCAATCCCCATGCAGAGAAATGGATGAGAAGTTGTAAAACATTTTTATTTCGGGCTTGTATCATTCTGAGTTTATTTTAATCAAAGATAGAAAATTGTTACAATTAATCCGTTTCTGACATCTCTTTTCTCAACATTATTCATAGCGCAATGCTTCTATTGGGTCCAGTTGAGATGCTTTTTTAGCAGGATACCAACCAAAAAACACACCGGTAATAGTACAAACCAAGAACGACAAAAGAACGGAATTAGGCTGTATGGAAATGGGCCAATGGATGCCTAATTTAATTAAGAATGAAGCTCCCACACCAATCAAAATGCCTATAATTCCACCAGTAAAGCTAATAAGTATAGCTTCAATCAGAAATTGAGACAATATATCATGCCCCTTAGCACCAATGGACATGCGCAGACCTATCTCGCGTGTTCGTTCGGTTACAGATACGTACATAATATTCATAATTCCTATTCCCCCAACTAATAATGAGATACCTGCAATACATGCAAGTAATATAGTCAAAATATCAGTGGTAGAAGTGAGCATGGAGCTAAGCTCTTTTTGCGACCGAACATTGAAATCATCCTGATCGCTGGCCTTTAGTTTATGGTTTGTGCGCAATAATGCATTGACTTCTTCTATTGCCTTGTCGCTTACTTCTTCCGAAGTGGCGGATGCAAACATACCCTGAATATAAGTAATGGCTAAAACACGCTTTTGAATAGTGGTATATGGGGCAAGCACAACATTGTCTTGATCCATACCCATCGAATTATAGCCCTTTTCTTTCAATGTGCCAATAATTGTAAATGGAATTTTATTGAATCGAATTACCTTACCGATTGGATTCTCGCCATTTAGGAACAGGTTTTTAGTAATTGTTTTACCTACTATGCAAACTTTAGCAGCACTTGCAACTTGTTGTCTGGAAAATACATTTCCTTGATCTACACTTAATTTACGAATATCTAAATATTCCGGTGCTACACCTGTTATGGAAGCCGGGTAGTTATTTCCGCCGTAAATGAATTGCCCATTACTACTTACAGATGGCGAAACAGAAGCAATAAAAGTTGTTTTATTGCGAATAGCATCATAATCTTCCATTTTCAGCGATTGCATATCACTGCTACTTTGACGCACGCCTCCCATCATTCCAGCTCCGGGTTGAATCATAATCATATTCGAACCCATTTCCGAAATCTGAGACTGAATGCTCTTTTTGGAACCTTGCCCAATAGCCAACATGGTGATTACCGATGCAACTCCAATGATAATCCCCAACATAGTCAGAAAAGCTCTCATTTTATTATTATTGAGTGCCCGAAGCGATATTTTTATTAAATTACCTATATTCATGGTGTCCAGTTTTTAAAAGTCTTTTTTCAATATTGTTGAAATTTACGCCTGTTTTATGCCTGTTTTCTTTGCAGAATGTTCAAAAGAGCCCCATTGGTTAATCTACAAGTTATAAAAGGTTCAAAGTAGTTCCATCGGTTAATATATAAATTGTAGAGGGTTGAAAACAGTCCATTTCGCTTATCTACAATTTGTAGAAGGTTCAACGCTTATTCTTTTAATCTTCTTGTTTTGGCAATGCATCCAACATCTTTTTTGCCGATTCAATATGTTCGTTTGCCGAATCTTTAATTACTTTTCCATCACGCAATACAATATTTCGGCTTGTAAAAGCGGCCAGTTCAGGATTATGCGTTACAAAAATTATGGTTCGTCCTTTTGCGTGTAATTCCTGAAACAGCACCATAATTTCGTAAGCTGTTCGTGTATCCAGATTTCCGGTGGCCTCATCGGCCAATATTAAAACCGGGTCATTGACCAAAGCACGTGCAATAGCTACCCGCTGCATTTGTCCACCCGACATTTGGTTCGATTTGTGGTACAAGCGATCGCTTAATCCTACATCATCCAGGGCCTTTATTGCTTTATCGCGTCGTTCTTTTCCGGTGAAAGTCGGATTATATTGCAGCGGCAGTTCCACATTTTCAACGGCAGTAGTTTTTGCTAAAAGATTGTATGACTGAAATACAAAACCAATTTTACGATTTCGCAATGTCGAACGTTCATTTTTATTCATACTGCTGACGGCTATATTGTCCAGATAATATTCTCCATCAGTAGGAGTATCCAAACAACCCAGCAAATTTAGCATTGTAGATTTTCCTGAACCACTTGTACCCATGATGCTCACAAACTCACCTTCATTTATCGAGAACGAAACTCCACGCAGAGCATGCACGGTTTCATCTCCCACCTGGAAGTTACGTTTGATATTATCTAATCGTATTATGGATTTGTTCATGATGTTTATTTTTTAGGACCACCTTGATTGTTTTTCTTTCCAAAACTTGGCATAAAAGGACTTTTTTCAGATGAATCACTGGACATAGAGGCATCGCCAGAGGCTGATTGTTGCTCAACAACAACTGATTCTTTATCGGTTAATCCAGAAATTATTTCTGTATTAGTAATGTCTGCATCTCCCGTTACAACAACTTTATTCTTAATAGAATTTCCATCTTGCACCCAAATTACCCGTTCATTTTCTTTCAAATTTTTAGCAATTTCTTTATTTTCAAAAACTGTATATTTACTGGCTGTCAATGATTCTATTTCCGGTTTATAATTGAAAACCTTGTTTGGTAACGTTTGAATATTATTTTTTTCGATGGTGTAAATAGTAATGTTTGCAGTTAGTCCCGGTTTAAGTTTCAAATCCTTGTTGGGTGTATTCACCACAACCTGATAAGTAACCACATTGGAGGTAACAGTAGATTTTAAACGAACCTGAGTAACTTTACCGGAAAACTGGTCATTTGGAAATGCATCAACAGTAAATGTCACACGTTGACCTTGTTTTACATTACCTATATCAGCCTCATCTACATTCGCCACTACCTGCATTTTAGTTAAATCTTGAGCAATGTCAAATAAAGTCGGTGTGCTGAACGATGCTGCAACCGTCTGCCCTTGTTCTACTGCACGCGATACAATTACTCCATCTATGGGCGAATGAATAGTTGCATAGTCCAGATTGGTTTGAGCTTTCTTCACATTAGTCTGATTTAGTTTATATGTCGATTCAGCCAGTTCATAGTTGTATTTTGCTGTTTCAAAATCTATATCGCTAATCAGATTTTTATCGTGAAGCTCTTTGGAACGGGTAAAGTTCTTTTTTTGAAAATCATACTGGGTTTTGCTGGAATTCAAATTCAGAAGCTGCGAATTGTAATCCGATTGTAAATTAGTTTTATCCAGCTCAGCCAGAATTTGACCTTTTTTCACGACTGAATTGTAGTCCACATAAATTTTAGAAATAATACCGGAAACCTGAGTACCAACTGTAATTTCTGTAATTGGATCAATAGTTCCTGTTGCAGTAACCGTTGTTGTAATTTTATTTAAAGACTCTTTGGTAGTCTCTAAGCTAAATGCTTTTTTAGGTGATTCTTTTTTTAATAAGAAGAATCCACATACTATCACAACTACACTCACAACTGAGATGATAATGATTTTTTTGTTTTTCATATTCTATGTTTTATTTTATTTCCAATGGTAAATCCTGATATAAATTAAGCATTTGCACATTCATTATGCTGAGATATTTAGCCTGTAACAAGCTTTGTTTAGCGGCAAGAAGATTATTTTTCTCTGTCAATAAATCCAGTGTATTTTTTAATCCAAGACTAAATTGCTGATCAATTAAATCATAACTTACCTGCAATGCTTTCACTTTTTCGGAAGCTGCTATATATTGGCTTTGCGCTGACAATGCATCCTGATAAGACGATTCTACTTCGGTGAGTAGACTTTTTTCAGCGTCCTGTAAGTTTAGCTTCGATGTCTTTTCACTTAATTCATCAATTTCTATAGCAGATTTCGTTGCCCTATTAGTAAATATCGGGATACTAACTGACAAACCAATTCCCTCGTTAAAACCATCCTGAAGTTGCTGGCTAAAATTTAGACCAGACAATGTGTTATGATTTGTACCTACACTGGCATTAAGATTTACTTTCGGCAAATATCCAGTTTTAGCCTTTTCAGTTTCCAAACCTGCAACTTGCATGTTAAGTTTTCCGCTTTTTAATTGTGGCATCACATTAAGCGAAGTTTCATAAACATGTTGAAGAATTGGCAATGGTTTCAAGATGTCGAATTCGTTCAAAGACGGAATTGCTATATTTAGTTCATCCTGTACAGTCAACTCGAGCAACTGTTTTAAATTAAGCTTTTGTGTTTCAAGATTGTTTTTGGCAACTACCAGTTGATATTTATCTGAGCTGAATTGCGATTCCAGTTGTGCTAAATCAACTTTCGAAGTACTACCGGCATTCATCAACGTTTTACCACGTTCAAATTGGAATTTTGAAACTTCAACAGTAGCACTGTCAATATTGACCGTTTCAGCTGCATATAAAATTTGCAGATAGGATTGAAGAATCGAGAACTGTATTGTTTTCTGTGAATACTGAACATTAAACTGGCCTACCTGTTCAAGCAATTTTTGCTGGAGGATGTTCTTTTCAGTTTTACCTCCATCAAATAGCAATAGAGAACTGCTTATTCCATAGTTTCCTGAATAAGAAGTGGACGATCCACCACCTACTAAAAATGGACTGTTAGCCAAATTCTGATTGATCGATGCAGAGAGAGTTGGGAAAAGTTGCGCTTTGGCTTGCTTGGTGGTAACCACACTTTGTTCCAGCGTAATTTTACTTTTCTGAATCTGAATGTTATTTTTCAACGCATAATCTATGCAAGTCGTCAAATCCCATTTGTTTGGTTTATCCTGAGCCGAAATGCTGGTTGCAAGTATTAGCAAGAAGCTTAGAAGGATTGTTAGTTTTTTCATCTGTTCCTAGTTGTTTTGATTCGGTGTCAAAAGTAGAACAGACCATATATAACTACAAGTAAATTCGACGAATAGGATGGTTTTGTCGACAGAAAGCCTGAAAAGAAATAAAAAAAGTCGCTCCGCAAATATGCAAAACGACTTTTGTTTATGAAATTAGCTTCCTTATTTTGGTTGCCAAAAGCAATTTTTAGGAGAAACAATAGCCTCATCAGCTTTCAGTTGTTTCATTGCTTTATCTACTTCTTTGCGTTCAAGCCCGGTTAGTTCTACTATTTTACCTGCATTCAAAGGTACACCGGCTTTCTTCATGGCTTCCAATACTTGTTCTTTTGTTTCCATTTGATTTTAATATTACCCCTAGCCCCTGAAGGGGAATAGAGAAGTTACTTTATTTGACCTATTGACTCTTGTTCCCCTTTAGGGGTTGGGGGTCATTCAATGTTCTTTCTCACCTTTGTCAAAAATGCCTGCATCCGCTCAGTATCTTTATTTTCGATAATGTCGAGCAATACCTTCAATTCTGCACGGATATTTTCTACTTGTTTTGGAGTGTTTGGATTGAAAAGGATTTCGGTCAACAGATAATCGTCTTCCGACAACAAGCCTTTGGCAATATCCATGTGGCGTTTGAATGTTGTTCCGGGTGCTTCCTGCGGTTTCATGACCGAAGCAAAAACCAATGTCGAAGCAAACGGAATTGACAATGAATAAGCTATTGTCTCATCGTGTTCGACGAAGCTGTATTCAAATATATTCAAGTGCAAAGAGCCATACAAATCTTTGAAAAAAGCCTTGCCCATGTGGTCCGATTCCGAAATAATGATAGCACTTTGGGTACTCAGGTTATCGAGTGTGGCAAATGTTGGTCCAAACATTGGATGCGTAGAAACATAACGCATACCGGTGCTTTCGTAATAAGCCTGCAAGCCGGTTTTCACCGAAGCAATATCTGAGATGATACAGTTTTTTGGCAAATAAGACAACACAGCCTGAAAAGCCTCAATGGTAAATTTCAACGTTACGCAGTTGATAACTAACTCCGGTTCGAAGGCACGAACTTCTTCGTAAGTGGTCATCCGATAGGTATTGAACACAAAACGTAAACGTTTCGGATCGGTATCAAACAAAGCCACTTCGTGCTGAATGCACAATACATCGGTAAGGAATGTGCCCATTTTTCCGGCACCAAGAACTAATATTTTCATCTCAATCTTTATTTGAGTGCAAAGGTAAATAAAATGTGCTGATTCTTCTCACTGGCACATTGGCATATTATCATGTTGGCATATTTTTCTTCCTCCCATAAGCCGTATCAATCTTCAAAAACGGGATGACAGCTAACGTCGGGATGGCGCAAATCATAATCCAGATAAAAAAATGCTGATAACCAAGTAAAGCTTGCAACCAACCGGCAATCATACCCGGGAGCATCATGCCCAAAGCCATAAATCCGGTACAAATGGCATAGTGAGCTGTTTTGTGTTCGCCATCGGCAAAGTAAATCAGGTAAAGCATATAAGCCGTGAACCCAAAACCATATCCGAATTGCTCAATGGCAACGGCAATATTGATCAGTATAAAACTTGTGGGTAAAAACCACGACAAGTACAAATAGGCTAAATGCGGAAGCGTGATGCTCAGTGCCATTGGCCAAATCCAGTATTTCAATCCCCGGCGTGAAGCTGCAATTCCTCCCACAATTCCTCCCAATGTCAGTGCAATAATGCCTACAGTTCCATAAACCAAGCCAACCTGTTCGGTTGTGAGTCCCAGCCCTCCAACGGAGCGTGCATCGAGCAGAAACGGTGCAGCCATTTTTACCAACATGGCTTCTCCTAATCGGTAAAGCAGCATAAAAACTATCGCTAACACGATACCCTTTTTCTGAAAAAATGAAGCAAAAGTAAGACCGAATTCACGGAAAATTTCCTTTGGATTTCCACCGTGTTTTGTAGAATCGGAATCGGGATGAGGCAAAGCAAAACGGTGATAAACGAAAAACGACACAAAAAGACCTGAAAGAATAAAGAAAGTAATGCTCCACGCCAACCGGATATTACCGGTATAATGTTCCAATGCCCCTGCCAGAATAATCAACAATCCTTGTCCCGAAATCATGGCCAGGCGATAAAACGTACTGCGGATACCTACGAAAAATGATTGCTCGGAACTATCTAATGCCAACATATAAAACCCATCGGCAGCAATATCGTGCGTAGCCGAACTGAACGCAACCAACCACAAAACCGCCAGCGTTGCCTGAAAGAAAAACGACATGGGAATAAGAAAAGCCACACCCGCCAGTCCGCCACCAATGAGCAATTGCATGCTAACAATCCACCAGCGCTTTGTTTTGATAATATCTACAAACGGACTCCAAAACGGTTTAATCACCCACGGCAAGTACAGCCAACTGGTATAAAGCGCAATGTCTGTATTGGAAATTCCAAGCCGTTTGTACATAATTACTGCCACCGTCATGGCAACTACGTACGGAAGCCCCTCTGCAAAATAGAGGGTGGGAATCCAGGACCAGAGAGATCTGTTTTTTATCATATGATTTGTGTAGGGATAGGTCGCGACCTGTCCGTCCTATAAAGAAAGTTGTAATAATGTGTTTGTATTGAATATGGACAGGCAGTGACCTGTTCATAAAATATTAATAGATCCACTTCAACTCCGCTCCTCTGAAATAATGCAGCAATATTTCGTTGTATTTATGTCCTTGTTCGCCCATCACGGCAGCACCAATCTGACAAAGCCCTACGCCATGCCCCCAACCGGCACCCGTGAGGGTGAAACGCTGTGCAATATCATTAAGATATTCAGATTTATCCACCACAAAAGCTGAACTATATAGGTGTGAGTTGGATAACCATTTGCGGATTTCCAGTTCTTTGCCAACGATAATTGTTTCTTTGGTTCCAACTATTTGCAATTCGATGATGCGCCCCGATTCCCCCCGTTTGACAGGAATTAAATCAATGATTTTACCAAAGTCAATACCCGAACGACGAGCCAGAAGTTCCGATAATTCAGCTTGCGTGTAGCTGACTTTCCAACGGTAAAAATCCGTTGTTTCCTGATCGTAATTATTGAGTACTTGTGCCAATATCTTTTTATCCGTGGTGTTGCAGTATGCCGGTGGCGATTTACGAATCCATTGTTCGGCGTTTAAGTTGTCGGTCAAATCCAGCTCAAAACCAGCCGGCACATCGTTGTTATCGATGACCGGAACCAGATACGGATGACGCTCCGGTGCCCAGCAATTCTCAAAAGCTTCTGTAATGCCACCGCACGATTTACTAAAACGCGCATCACAAATTTTACCGTCGGACATCAACACTTGACCACGCGTTGCTTCGATAGCCATCTTAACTGTCACGGTCGAGGCACGCGTAATTCCCTGGTAACGCTGACAATGATCGTCGGCACACACATCGAAATGGGTGTGCGCATCGCGTTCGTACCATTTGATATATTTGTTCTCTTGTAGAGACAAGGCATGCCTTGTCTCTACGTCATGCGTTTCATGATTATTTGTCGGTTCTACGGGATTCATTATTGGATTCAATAACCAACTTCTGGAAATCACCGCATGTGCTTTCAATAATTCGTCGGAGGCGGTGGCGCTCATTTCGCTGGAAATTACGCTGGTGAGGTAATCTTCTGTTTTTATTATGTTGATTGCTGTAAGTTTTCCTTCCATAACAATAAACTTTAACAATCCTTTGAACCATTGATTTTCCATTCGTTGCCAATGAAAGCCTTTGCCAATGACAACATTTCTCAGTTCAAAAGAATCATCCATTGATATTGGTTCGAAAGTAAGTTCGTCTAAATATTTTCCGTCAAATAGAATGCGACCCCGGCGATAAACTGCAACTTGCCTACCGGAATAAGTTCGTTGATTTGATCCGAAAAATTTGCCCTTGAATACGAAAACAATTTCTGAGGCAGTTAAAATGCCGACTTGTAAGATGGGTTCAGTGTTGTTCATGTTATTTTCCAACTATATTTTTATATACCGAAAGTTCTATATTCAGCTTTTCGAGTTCTTTTTGCAGTTCTTCAACTTTATTTTGCAACTCTGTTTCTCGGAAAGTTACATAATTAACGGAAAGTTTCTCGCCCAGTCCGGCAATAAAATTATGATTCAAGGCAATGCTTATATTCCAAAGCGTCTTTAATTGCATCGAATCCCTTTCCAAATACCTCAGCACTGAGGAATCAGCAAGTTTTAGTTGGCGTGACAATTTAGCCCGATTGAGTGATATACCTTCAAAATAGTCAGCCAACAATTTTCCAATATGCGGGCAGCTTGCCGACGGTTGAACCGTACTATTGTTACTTGTTTCCATGTTATAAATTTATAAGAATATGCAAAAATAGAAATAAAATTGATATAAAATGAAAGAATAATGCAATAAATCAGAATAGAATTACTTTACTCTTAAATAATAATTGTATTCCTATAAATACTAATTGTATTCCTGTAAACACTAATTGCATTTCTGAAAATACTAATTGTATTCAAGTAAATACTAATTGTATTCCTGTAAACACTAATTGTATTTCTGTAAATACTAATTGCATTTCTGAAAATACTAATTGTATTCACGTAAATACTAATTGTATTTCTGTAAATACTAATTGCATTCCTGTAAATACAAATAGTATTAATATATGTATAATATATCATAAAGACAATAATAATTGCACTTATGACAAAAAATCAAATAAATCTCTGGTAAGAATAGACTTACCAACTTTACGAAGTTTTACTTACTTGCTCCAATATACTTACCACATCTGCCTTAGTGATTCGCTCAAAGTGGCTTTCGATAGGGGTGATAAAAATGCCGCTCATTTCCACAGTGGCAGGGCTAACAAGCAATTGTTGATTGCCTTCGGCCGTGTATTGCCAGGGGCGGAAGGCTTTGCGTGGAAGAATGAAAGTCAGCCATTTTTCGTCTTCGAAGGTACAGACGATATTCATCATCGGTTCTACGTTTTCTTCGGTCTGAAAATGGTTATATAGCTTTTGGAACGCATCGCGGGCACTTTCAATGGTAATGGATTCGATGCAATAAACCATCCGGAGGTAATCGTTGAAACTGAAAAGTTGAAAGGCTTCAGACTCCACCAACAGCTGGGCATGCGATGTTTTCAATCGTTTAAAATCATTCACCAACGGTAAAAAATCTTTGGTACCTGCCTGAAAGTGCATGTGGTCGGGAGCCGAAGCACCGCAGCGCGGACCGTTATAAAAAATCAGGTAATCGTCCATCGCCTCGGCAAGCACCAGCATATCTATAAAAAACGGTTTTATCAGTTGGTCGGTATGTTCCTTGCGCGGAATGGTGAAATGCTCGGGGAAGATTGGAAAAGGATTGACCAACACGGTATAGTCGCCCGCATCCACACTTTGTTGTTCGGCAGGGCGGTTTTCGGCACACAAAAAACAGGCACGTTCGGCAATGGTTTTGGCGTCCACCTTAGCCCCCGACGACACTATGCGTGCCGGATTAAACTGCACCTCGACTTCAAAATCGCCAAACGAGAACGATTTTGTTCGCACAGTTTTTAGTCCGGCGTAATTATCAAGGGCAAGTTTCCAGTTGGAAACCTGCTCGTGGAATAATTCTTTTATTTGATGATTGAGTTTGGTCATTTGAGAAAAGAGTTAGAAAAATTACTTGCTACGAATTTAGTTGTTGTCTTGCCTTCAACTCTATCGTTCTTATTTTATCTTTATACAGGTTGTAGCCATTCATTTTTACTACATCAAGTGCTGCATCAGAGTTCTCGTCCCAGCGGCGGCATAGGTAAAGCGACGTGTATATGCGTCCAATCTGATACTCCCGGCTAATGCGCAAACCAAGAGCATAATCTTCACCATAACTGGTGTTTGGCACTTTTATGTCCCGTAAAACTGGCGTGTAAAAAGCCCGTGGAGCGCCCAGCCCGTTGATTCGGAGCGCATTATTACGTCCGTTTTCAGGCGTCCATTCTTTGTGGTCAATCAGTCCGGGAGCAATGGTTTCCATGGCAAAGTTGGTCATGGTATACGAACCGATAACCATGGCGCAGTTTTGGGTATAAAAAGCGTTGACAATTGTTTGCAAGGTATTTTCATCCTGATACACATCGTCGCTGTCGAGCTGCACGGCAAATTTTCCGCACAAAGGCGAATCCACTCCGGCATTCCAGCAGCCACCAATTCCCAAATCAGTACGAGTAGGAATAATGTGAATCACACGACTGTCTTGCGCAGCATATTTTTCAATAATGTCAGAAGTCCCATCGGTAGAGAAATTATCTACGATAATCAGGTTAAACTCAAAATCAGCTTTCTGCATCAACACCGACTGAATAGCATCTTCTACTGTCTTCACACGGTTTTTTATTGGAATAATCACCGAAGCTTCTACCGGGAAATTGCTTTCGCCAAATTCAATAGATTTGAAACGAGGTGCCAAATATGCACCAATTTGTTTCAAATGATTGGTACAAGCAGCTTCCATTTCTAGTTGTACTGCCCGATTTTTGGGGTCCACGTAGTCGAACTGCTTTTCACCACTTTTGCGGGTATCCGATTCTACTTCCGAATATAGGTATTCGTTGATATGAAGCAGTTCGGCCTGTTGAGATACTTTCAGACGCAGGTTGTACAGTCCGGCAAAAAGGTAGTTTTCGGTGGTTTCAATCACAGCTTTTTTCAACTGATTGGTATTGAAAAACAGGACCGAACCAAAATTGAAATCGTCCCGAAGGCTGCCTTGTTGATAATCAATCAGCGGTAAATTGGAACGAACACTGTTGGCTAGTTGGAAATAATCTGAATAAACCAGTCCGGCGTTTGTGCTTTCGGCGATATGATAAAAGCGCTCCAAAGCGTATTGCCCCAGTTCCAGCGTAGTATCTTTGGTATAAATAAGAGAGTAAGAAGTATCTGCTTTTTCAGCAATTTTGCGAATAGTTTCACTGCTCTGAATTGAATCAATTTCAATGTTCTGGCAACCTGCAATATTGAAATTAGTTCCTTTTTTTACAAGTAGATATGTGTTTTTTACGAGTGGTGACTGGGTAAACTGTTGAACTGTTTTTTCAGTTTGGGCAATATCGTTACAAGCAACGAAGCAATTGATTTGTTTCATGTTGGTTTTTTAGTAGTTTTTCAGTTGTCAAAAATACTATTAAATTTCCAAATTTCAATTCATTTTTAACCTGTTGAATTATCAAAATATGTCCTATCTTTGTATCACTTATGACTTTTATTGTTTTAAAAATTAATCATTATGATATTAATTGCCGATAGTGGGTCGACCAAAACGCACTGGTGTGTAGTGGAGCGTGGAGCTTTAGTAAGCGAAATTGTTACCGACGGGATAAATCCATTTTATCAAACCGACCTGGAAATTATCTCCTTGCTCAACACCCAACTGATTCCGAAACTTGAAACTGAAGATATTGACAGAATCTATTTTTATGGGGCAGGTTGCTCCTTCCCAGATAAAAAAATAGTGGTGAGCAGGGCTTTAGTTCGCTTCTTTTCAAATTCAATGATTGAAATTCAAAGCGATTTATTGGGTGCAGCACGTTCGTTATTTCAACACGGAAAAGGAATAGCATGCATTCTTGGAACCGGATCCAATTCTTGTTATTACGACGGAAAAGATATCATTAAAAATGTTTCTCCGCTGGGATATATTTTAGGCGACGAAGGCAGTGGATCTGTATTGGGGAAAATATTTGTGGCCGATTGTCTGAAAAATCAGTTACCATCGGAGTTGAAAGAAAAATTCATGAGTCAATATAGTCTAACTCCGGAACTGGTACTTGAAAATGTGTATAAGAAACCATTCCCAAACCGCTATTTAGCACAGTTTACCCCATTTTTATTGGAGAATATTGAAGAGCCATATGCATTCAATTTGGTGTTTGACTGCTTTGATGCCTTTTTTGTCCGGAATGTAATGCAATATGAACTTGAAGATATGCCGACGGGGTTTGTAGGTTCTATTGCATTTCATTTTAAAGACGTGCTTGAAATTGTGGCCATGGAACGAGGAATTATTATTTCAGAAATCACTCAAAATCCCATGGAAGGGTTAATGAAGTTTCATTCAAAAAATTGAATTATGGCATTTCAAAAAATCACAGAACAGGATTCGTTACACGATAATCTGAAAAACAAATCGGTAAAGCAATTACTCATTGAAATGAATGAGGAAGATAAAAAAGTACCGCTCGCTGTTGAAAAAGTTCTTCCGCAAATAGAGCAGTTAGTGGAACGAATAGTAGAACGAATGAAACGTGGTGGCCGCATATTTTACATTGGAGCCGGAACGAGTGGACGGCTGGGCGTGTTGGATGCTTCCGAAATCCCACCAACTTTCGGGATGCCTCAAAATCTGGTCATAGGATTAATTGCCGGAGGCGAAAAAGCATTGAAAAGTTCCATCGAAAATGCCGAGGATGACCTGACAAAAGCCTGGGAAGAGCTTAAAAGTTATAAGATTAATGAGACCGATACGGTGATTGGCATTGCAGCTTCCGGAACAACACCTTATGTTATTGGTGCTTTGAGAAATGCCGCTGCAAAAGGAATTCTGACGGCATCTATCTCCTGTAATCCCGACTCGCCCATTGCCCAGGAAGCCGAAATCAAAATTGAAGTTATTGTTGGTCCGGAATTTATCACCGGCAGCACGCGACTGAAATCAGGCTCCGCCCAAAAACTGGTGCTGAATATGATTACAACCATCACCATGATAAAGCTTGGGAGGGTAAAAGGCAACAAAATGGAAAACATGCAACTCACCAATGCAAAATTGATTGACAGAGGAACCCGAATGATCATGGAGGAATTAAATTTAGAATATGAGCAAGCAAAAAATATTCTGCTTGCTCATGGTTCAGTAAAGCAAGCGATAGTAGCTTACTCACAATCGGCATCGAAACACGATTAATTCTTTTTCCGGTAACTCAATACGGCCCAACTATTAAAGAAAACTGCAAATCCGATTAATGCCAATAACTCATTCATCAACTGTAGCGGATTACTTCCTTTAAGATAAATCGACCGCATGACGAACATAAAATGTTTGAGCGGATTAAAGGCTGCAATCCATTTTGCCCATTCGGGCATACTGTCAATAGGCGTATAAAGGCCGCTCAGCATAATGAAAAGCATCATAAAAAAGAAGATAATAAACATGGCTTGCTGCAAGGTGGAAGCATAGTTCGAAACCACCAGTCCTAAACCGGAAATTCCCAAAATATAGATTGCCGCAAACATGTAAAGAGCAGAAAAATATCCGGCAGGTATTAACCCGTAGACTGCCCATGCAATAAGAATACCGATGGTGATTACGATAAAGCCAATAATCCAAAATGGAATTAATTTAGCCAGAATGAACGTGAATCTTGGCACCGGACTAACATTGATTTGTTCCATGGTACCCAATTCCTTTTCAAATACAATGGAAACCGCAGGCAAAAAGCCGCACATCATCGTCAAAAGCATCACCATCAAGGCCGGCACCATGAAAACACGATAATTCAAATGCTCATTAAAACGGTACTGCGTATCGAGTTGGATAGTTGGCATGGAGCTGGTTCCGGTACCGGCAGGCATCAACTTTTGCACTACCTGGTTATTGAAGTCAACAAGAATACTCGAAAGATAAGTCACTCCAATACCGCCTTTCATACCATTCACCGCATTAGCTGAAACCATTACTTTTCCACCTTGGCCGTTCACCAGATTTTTTTCGAAGTTTGCCGGAATTTCCAAAATCATATCCGACTGATTTTTTTCAATACTTTTCAATGCCTTTGTGTAATTGGGAGAAACATTAGTCAGTTTGAAATAGTTGGACGAAATTATCTTTTGCGTGAGTTCCTGTGAATAAGTGCTGTGATCGTTATCAATCACACTTAAGTTCAGATTCTTTATTTCGTAACTGGCGGCCCAGGGAAATATGAGTAACACATTCAGTGGAAATATAAAAATCATTTTAGGGAGAAAACTATTGCGAAGCAGTTGTTTAAACTCTTTTCTTAATAAAAACTTTATCATAATATTACCCTTAACCCCAAAAGGGGAACTAAGTTAGTACTTTTAAATTTAAATCATTTTATAACCAAACATGATAGCCGAAACTAAAACCATTCGTTCACCTATAGAAGCTGGAATCATTCCAACCTTACCTTGAATTTTTTTAGACTAATGGTAACCAACACTAAACCCATCAAACTCAATGCACCAATTTCTTTTAGCACAGAAGTAATTCCAAGCCCCTCAATCATAATTGATTTTACGGCGGAGATATACCACTTTGCCGGAACAATATTCGAAAGCCATTGAAGTGGAAGCGGCATATTTTCAATAGGAAACATCATGCCCGAAAGAAGCATAACCGGAATCATGAGCCCCATTCCCGAAACCAGCATGGCAGCTTGTTGCGAGTTTGTAACAGTAGAAACCAACAACCCAAAGGCTAATGAAACAAAAATATACAATAACGAAACCGCTACCAAACTCATAAAACTACCGGCTATTGGAACTTTGAGGACATACACCGACAGCAACATAATAGTAGCGAAATTGATACAAGACAGCACAAAATAAGGCGTAATCTTAGATAGTATCGTATAAATTGGTTTCATAGGCGAAACCAATAAAATTTCCATCGTTCCCATTTCTTTTTCCCTAACAATAGCGATGGAGGTCATCATGGCACAAATCAAGAGCATAATCATTCCCAAAACACCGGGCACAAAATTAAATGCTCCAACCATTTGAGGATTGTAAAGCATTTTGACTTCCGGAATTATCTGATATGGATTTTTACTTGCAGCCATTAATTCTTGTTGATAAGAGGTAATTATGTTGCTGGCGTAGAAAGTAAATGATGTTGCCGCATTCGGATCAGTAGCATCAGCGATAAGTTGAATACGAGCTTTGCCGGTATGACGAAGATTTTCAGCAAAATGGTCTTCGAAAACAACCACCAGTTTTGCTTTTGAATCGCGGAAAACAGGTTGAATTTCGGAAGTATTATGAATTTGTGCCACTACATGAAAATATGCACTCGCATTCAATTTTTCAATAATGCGTGTACTTGCTTCGTCGTTAGCCGGTGCAAGAACGGCTACCTGTGTGTCTTTTACTTCAGTTGTAAGTGCAAAACCAAACAAAATAATTTGAATGATTGGCATCAGAAGTAAAATCATCATCGTGGTTTTGTCACGCAGAATATGATAAAATTCTTTTCGTATAAAGGATAGAAGTTGCTTCATTATAGTTGATAGTTGACAATTGATAGCTGATAGTTAGTTCTTCTTGTTATTTTCTTTTGATGTTTTTATAAAACTTATCAACATTTTAATCAATTCCTGACATTCAACTACTATTGACAAAAATGATTTATCATCGATAAGTTCACTGTCATGTAATAACATCAACCAATATTCGGTTTCATTTGCTTCTTTCAATGCAATACTCATTTTGTGAATAAAGTCTGCTTTTGATTCACCATGCTCAGCTTCTCTGATTAATGCACCTACTGCTGTACCACTTCTCAGCATTTGCTTAGATAACACAAACTCTTTTTGTTCTGAACTAAGGAATTTGTATGCTTTAATGATACGTAAAGCAAATCTATAAGATTTAATTTTGACTGTGTTTTCGTCCATTGTTTATTGTGTAATGCTTTACATTCTTTTTTTTACTATCAATTGACAATTATCAACTATCAACTCTTGTTGCTTTGCGGGCAAGTTGTTGGAAAACTTCATCCATATTACTTGCATTAAATTGTGATTTCAGGTTTTTTGGCGAATCAAGCGCCTCGATTTTCCCATCCACCATAATTGAAACCCGGTCACAATATTCAGCTTCATCCATATAATGAGTCGTAACAAAGACTGTAATTCCTCTGGAGGTTGCATCGTAAATCAATTCCCAAAATTGTCTGCGGGTAATTGGATCAACGCCACCTGTCGGTTCATCCAAAAATACCACTTTCGGATTATGAAAAATAGAAACCGAAAAAGCAAGTTTCTGTTTGAATCCAAGCGGCAAAGATCCAACTAATTTATTCCGCTCTTCCTCAAAATTCAGTACTTTCATTAATTCGTCGGTCTTCAGTTTTATTTCGGGGTCTTTCATTCCATAAATTCCGGCAAAAAGCTCAATATTTTCCCAGACTTTAAGATCATCATAAAGAGAAAACTTCTGGCTCATGTAACCAATGTTTTTCTTTACCAATTCGGTTTGCGAACCAATATCAAAACCAGCTACGGTTCCTTTGCCGCCGGTGGGAATACTCAGTCCGCAAAGCATCCTCATCGCAGTCGTTTTTCCGGCACCGTTAGCTCCAAGGAATCCGAAGATTTCGCCTTTTTCCACTTCAAAACTGATATGATCAACAGCTGTAAACCGACCGAACTTCTTGGTCAGATTTTCCGCAATAATTACTTTCTTAGGATCGTGTTGAATTGTAGTATTCATTTTCTAAATTTCTTATTTCTGCATCAATTGCATAAAACAATCTTCAACTGTAGGTTCAATTTCTCTGATAACTATATTCTTGTGCCCTTTTTCAACCAACATATTATTTAAATTTTTCATTGTAAATTTTTCGTCGATTACAGATAAATGATGTTTATCTCCAAATGCAAAGCAATTTTTAGTCATTTCGTTGGCCCGCAAGTCAAGCAACAACTTGTGCATGTTATTACTTTCCACCGCCCAAAGTTTATTTTCATACTGATCAACGATATTTGCGGGCGTATCAATTTTTAGAAATTCACCGTTTTGAATCAACGCTATGCGATCACAAAGACTGGCTTCGTCCATATAAGGTGTGGAAACCAAAATGGTAATCCCCTGTTTCTTCAACTTTTTGAGCATTCCCCAAAATTCTTTTCGCGATACAGGATCGACACCAGTAGTTGGCTCGTCCAGAAACAACACACTTGGCTTATGAATCAAAGCACAACTCAAGGCGAGTTTCTGTTTCATTCCACCCGAAAGTTTCCCGGCCCGACGTTTCTTGAACGGCTCAATTTGCTGATAAATATCTTTTACTAATTCGTAGTTTTCTTCAATGGTGGTGTTGAAAACCGTTGCAAAAAATTTCAGGTTCTCTTCCACCGTCAAATCCTGATAAAGTGAAAACCGGCCGGGCATATAACCAACCCGTTTCCTGATTTCTTTATAATCCTTCACCACGTCAAATTCATCAACTTCAGCAGTGCCACTATCGGCCAGGATCAGGGTTGTCAGAATCCGGAAAAGCGTAGTCTTTCCGGCACCATCCGGTCCAATAATTCCAAAAATTTCACCTCTGTTTACATTGAAATTAATGTTTTTGAGAGCTTCGATGTTTTTGTAATTTTTGCTGATAGCTGTGCACTGAATTGCTATTTCGGAATTATTAGTTGCTTTATCCATAAAATTATAAATTTAGATAAAAATTAATCGACAACTATTTCGTTATCAATTAAAATGAACATCACCATACATTCCTATTTTCAACAATCCATCATTCTTTACATCAATTTTCACTGCGTAAACAAGGTTGGCACGTTCGTCGCGAGTCTGAATAGTTTTAGGTGTAAATTCAGCTTTGTCAGAAATCCAGGCAATAGTGCCTTGGTAATTATGGCTTTTGTCTTTACCAAAATCAGCAGTAACTTTCACTTTCTGACCAATTTTTATCTGTGTAAGTTGGTCGGCAGTTATATAAGCCCGAAGAATCATATTATTAATGTCTGCAATTTTAAACAGCGCCTTTCCGGGAGCAGCTACTTCGCCCATTTCAGCATATTTCACAAGTACTGTCCCAGCGATTGGGGTTACAATTTTGCATTTATTTAATTGATCTTCAACCTGCTTTGCCTGCAAGTTTAAACTTTCGCTATTTTCATTAATTCCCTGATTGCCGGTTTCCAAACTTGTACGCTGAGCATCGAGTTGCTTTTCAAGTACAGCCACTTGTGCATTAATGTCATCCAATTGTTTTTGGTTAGCGGCATTGGCTTTTACCAGATTTTCAAATCGTTTTTGTTCAGTTTTGGCGGTTGCAATTTGTTGTTGAAGTATTGCAATTTGTTTTTTAATGTCGGGGCGACTACTTAATAATGCTTTCTTGCTGAAGATAATTTGTTGCTTGCGCAAATAAAGCTGTGTGCTATCAATAGCACCAACCAATTCATTCTGAGCAAGTGACTGACCTTCCTGAACATTGAACGAAAGTATTTGCCCTGTGCCCTGTGCCGAAACAATTACTTCTGTAGCTTCGAAAGTGCCGGAAGCATCTGCATCATTATCAGACGATCCACACGAAATAAGCATGCTTGAAGCAACCAGACCTACTAACATGAATTTTGCCTGTTTTACGAAATTTGAAGGATTGTTGAAAATAGTTTTCATATTCTTATATTGTTAAGTATGTTTTATTTTAATTCTGAATAACTCCAATAAATTAATTATTTATGTTCGTTTTAAGCTGATATACACTCATCAACAGTTGAATTTCATGCAATGATTTCAATTGTATTGCCTGATTTTCAGCATTAGTTTCCCTAATTAAATCAGTGATTGTGAGTGTTCCGTTATCAACTCTTGATGAAGTTGATTTCTTAATGTTTTTACGTAACCGAATTATTTCATCATCGTTAGAAAGTGTAGACTGTAATTTTTCTATTTCAGTTTTTTGCTGCCTACTTGCCAGATTGTTGTTGAAAAGAAACGTTTCTTTTTGGATGTCATCCGACTTTTTACTTATCTCCAGTTTGTTTATATTGTTCTTTTGAGAATACAGACCACTAAAATTCCACGACAATCGAATACCACCAATATAAAATGGAGAGAATCCCGGATTAAACATATTTAATCCCGGTTCACCAATGCCTCCTTGTAAGAATGCACCTAGTTTGGGAAGATTACCCGCATTCAAAAGTGACTTCTGACTTTCGTACATCTTGTTTTGTGCTTCGAACAACCCTAGTTCCGGACGATGATTGGTTGAGTCATTTAAAACAACCAAATCTAATTCAGGCTTAACAAACTCTGTGCTTTCATCTATATTTACTTTTGTAAATGCCGAAAGCATTATAAAATAGGATTTACGCGTACTTTTCAGTTCCGTATCCCGTTGGTTAGCATTCAATTGTTCTACTTTTATTGCATCCAGATCGGCTTGATTAGCCACTCCATTTTGTTTGTAAGCCGAAATTCTATTCATATCAACTCCCAATTCATTAATTAAAATGTCATTTTGTTTGATTTGCTCATTTAGTAGCAAAATGCCAAAAAAAAGTTGATTGACCCGATCTTTTAATGCATATAAATCTACATCAAGTTTTTGTTTTTCAACCTGAGCAGTGGTTGTTGTTATTTTCTTCTGCGCCGAAATCACTCCACCATCCCAAATGACTTGATCTGCTTGTGCAACTGCTTGATATTGATCCTTGGCCAAAGACTGAAAGGTAATAGACTTACCCGCCATTTGACTGAGAGTCTGACTTAAAACTGCCGGAATTTGCGTTACATCCGACTGATAAGTGGCTTTTGCCGACAATGATAACTGCGGTAAATACCCTTTGTTTGCATTGCTGACATTATATTGAGCGGTTTGCTCTATCAATCCGTACTGTTTTACCAACGGATAATTTGCTTTGGCTTTATCCTGACAAGCTTCAACTGTAAGGCTTTGAGCATTCAAACCCAATTGACAGCATAAAACCAGAAAGCCGAATAGAAATTGTTTTTTCATATTGTTGAATAATTATTTTTTACAAATTTAGGGTCTCAAGCTGTTTAAGATGAAATCTATATTTTCAGCCCTTCGGTGTTGAATCATTAATTCTTTTTGTTCTTCAGTCAGTTCTAAGATACCTTCCAGTACGGGCATCATAATGAACATTGTCAAATTAAGCGACAGCATGCTGAAAATTAAATCGGGCCACAAGATTTTTCTAATTCTACCTTGTTCTATTTCAATCTGTAATTCTTGCCCCATTTGGTCGAACAAGCGTTTGGGTAATTCGTATAACTTTTCGCGCAAAGTCTTAATCTGTTCTGGCAAGCGGGACAATTCATTCAGAATAAGTCCCGGCATTTTTGGATTCTTGCATAACATATCAAAATGAGACTCAATTATATACTTCACCTTATCCTGGAACGACAAAGTACTTAGGTCATTAGCATCAAAGATTCCCTGAAAAAAAGATTTGAATTTTTGCTCAAAAATTGTATTGAACAGATTTTCCTTTGTTCGGAAGTAATAATGAACAAGCGCTTGGTTGCAACCTACTTCTTTGGCTATTTCAGTAGTAGAAGTCATCGCAAAACCTTTTTCCAGAAAGAGCCTTTCGGCAACTTCCAGAATATTTTGTTCTGTTGATTGTTCGTTCTTAATATCCATATTTAATTTTAGTATTTAATAGCTCTATTAATAGGGTGCAAAGTAATACATTTTCTTCCAAACAGTTGTTACATTATTATGAAAAGATTCCGGGAAACAAACATTTAACGTGAGTGAATTATATAAAAAAGCAGAGCTGATTTAAAATATATTAAATCAGCTCTGTAAAAAGTAAAGAAATAAGCAACTCAGGGAACTCTGATGGAATCTTGCCGAACAGATGCTGCACTAAAGTAACCTAATGCACCATTGCTAATATTTGATACAGGATTAGCCGGTGAAGCTGATTGTCCGTTATTCCCTTTGGTTGTTCTAAAATACTCATACACTTTATCATCAATACATTCCAATTGCAATTTAATTTCATCCCCTTTTATTAGCGGTTTATCGCCAGTTAATGATGACGCTGATAAATAAAAACTAATTTTTTGTCCCTGATATAGTTTATCATCGCCAACGTAAAACCCGGACTTAAGTGTATCATTCACATATTGATCTACGCGATAATAATTATCAACATTGATTGGATCGGTAAAATCAATAACAGCTTCAGTTCCATTTCCAAACAAATCTCTTTGAAGGTAGATTGAATCAATATTTACAGCTTTGGGCATGGTTGAGCTGGCAGTATATGTTTTTCCCTGTATCACAACCTTAAGTGTGTATGTTACTCCCGGAATCCCCCTAAGCGTTGATGTAACATATTTTCCTTCGGTTTTTTGGATTAAAGTTTCTGAATTACCGGCATTATCGCTTATTGTAACTACAGCATTGGTCACCGGGGGAAACACATTGGTTTGGGTAAAGTCTACAGTTTTAGAAATACTCACGGTGTATGGACCTGCATAATCGTATACATTGCCCTGAATAACGATGTCTGAAGCAGATGTATTTAAATTCAGATCAATCACTTTCTCGCATGAAGGAAGCAAAAAGAAAATTGAAACAACGACAGCCAAAATTAAATTACTTTTTTTCATTTTTCTAGAATTTAAAATTATAAGAAAATGATGGAATCATTTTGAACAATGTTGTTTGAACAGCTTCCGTCTTTGTAGGATCGGTTTCATTATTGCGGAAATTAATCATATATGCATTTTCACGGTTGTAGGCATTGTATAAAGAGAAAGTCCAGCTCGATTCAAATTTAGCGGTCTTCTTTACTATCCAGGTGGCACCTAAGTCCAGGCGATGATACGGTGGCATTCTATTGGCATTGCGGTTGGAATAGTAAAACATGGTTTGTCCATCCACCTGATACTTACCGGTAGGGAAAGTAACTGCATTACCTGTATTGTACACCCAGGTGGCCGAGAGGGTCCAACGTTTATTTAGATTATAGATACCCACAATCGAAACATCATGAGTCCGGTCTTGCGTGGCAGGGTAATAATTTCCATTATTTATCAGGTCAAACTTACGTTCAGTTCTGGACAACGTATAGCTGATCCATCCGTTCAGTTTCCCATATTTCTTTTTCAGAAACACTTCCAATCCATAAGCACGTCCGATCCCCGACAGCAATTGTGATTCTACATTTTCATTGAAGTTCAATTGTGCACCATTTTTATAATCAATCTGATTCTGCAGGTATTTATAATAAATCTCACTAAAGAATTCATACTGATTATCCGCAAAATTGCGATAATAACCCAACGATACCTGATCGGAAATTTCAGGTTTTACATTATTACTACTTGGTATCCACAAGTCGGTAGGATTGCCCGAAGTGGAATTAGACAATAAATGAAGATTTTGTACATTACGCGAATAAGCCCATTTCAATGAACTTTGTGCATTGAGATTATAGTTGAATGTCAACCGTGGCTCTACATAAAAATATGTTTTTATGTATTTCCCTTTGGAGTATGATGCAGTATCAGTAGCATTCCCCGCCGCATCATACGTATAAAACTGACCGGGTCCCAGGAGACTAAAGGAACTTAACCGGGCACCATATTCTGCACTCAGTCTTTTCGAAAAATTATATTGATGGGAAATATACAAGGCATTTTCCCAGGCATGTTTATTAGTCAGACTCTTTAAATCCACCGAGCTGCTGGCCGTAATAATACCGGGTATAATGTTATGTACTATTGAATTCACTCCAAATTTAAGTGTACTGTTTGTACCATTGTATAACTGAAAATCCTGTTTGAAGCTATAATCCTGAATTTGAGAAATGATATTCATTTCTATGCCGCTGTTGATATCTATTTTATAGTTGTAATTACTAAATATGAGTGAGGTATTTGAAAATAGCTTATCGGAAAATAAATGATTCAAACGCAAGGTACCTGTAGCATTTCCCCAGTTTATACCAAACGTGTTGCTTAGTCCCAACACATCTTTGCCAAAATAACCCGAAAGAAAAATACGATTATTGTTATCAATCTTATAATTTGCCTTGGCATTAAAATCGTAAAAATAAAGACTTGCTTTATTGATGGTAGTATCGCGCGAGAGTTTCAAAAATAAATCGGCGTAGGTGCGTCGTGCCGAAATAACAAAGGAGCCTCTATCTTTTACAATGGGACCTTCCACAGTAAGTCGGGATGATATTAATCCGATACCACCACTTACACCAAATTTTTTATCATTTCCATCGTTCATCTTAACATCGAGCACCGAAGACAACCGCCCGCCATATTCGGCCGGTTCATTGCCTTTGTACACCGAAATATCTTTGATAGCATCCGAGTTGAACACCGAGAAGAAACCCATAAGGTGAGATGCATTGTAAACAGTAGCCTCGTCGAGCAATATCAGATTTTGATCGGTAGCACCGCCACGAACATTAAACCCGCTGCTACCTTCGCCGGCCGACTTTATGCCGGGCAACAGCTGAATAGTTTTAAGTACATCCTTTTCTCCAAACAATACAGGTATATTGGTCAGATCCTTGGTATCAAGTTTCTGCGCTCCCATCACTAGTTTGGTGATATTCTCATTTTTTCGCTGACTTGAAACCACTACTTCACCCAACTCTCTGGATTGTTCTGCTAATTGAAAATCAACTTTCTGAGACTTGGTCAGATCCAGTGGACTAATCTGCTGTGCATATCCTACATATTGTGTGACAAGATGATAATGACCAGAAGGCAGGGTGATGGAATAAAATCCGTAGGAGTTTGTAGTAGATCCTTTGCCCGGCAACTCCTTTAGGGTAACATTAGCGCCTATTATATCTTCACCGGTTTTGGAATCGGTAATGTAACCGCTTACCGTGTAATGCTGTTGTGCCGAACTATATTGAAGTAAAAAAATAAACACTAAAAATAAATAGATCCTGACTTTATACATTGTTGATAGTTAGGGTTACACGTTGAATCCTTTTCATAATTTATACAAAAGAGGGGATAAGCAGGTTTATACTTTATGTTGTTTATATGCCTGTAATGAATGTAAAATTAGATTCATTAATTGACACATGCAATTTTTAAGAATAAGTTTATAAATAAATAATTTTATATCGGCAATTTTAAACCTAAGTTAGCTTTTAGAACAGAATAAAATGGGTTAAGAACTCACTATACACGCTCCTGTTATTGAACCCCTTCGGGGTTCTCGCTAAACTTATACACTATCCACGGGTTGCACCCATTGTTATGCACATTCAAGCCTTTCAAACTTATAAATACAGACTATCATTGCTTTGTCACAGACTCCCGCAACGATTTAAAAGCCTTTCCCAAATTATGAATAACATCTGTGGCAATCAGCGATTCTTCCGATTGAGCTTTAAGTGCCAAATCCCCTGCCCGACCATGCAAATACACGCCCAACCGGGCAGTATCTTCGGGAGAATAGCCCTGCGCTAATAAACTAACCAGCACTCCGGTAAGCACATCCCCCGATCCGGCAGTTGCCAGTCCGCAGTTTCCGGTACTATTGAAATATAATCCACCATCGGGCGTGACTATTAAAGTATAAGCACCTTTCAGTACAATGATTAGTTCATGTTGCATTGCATATTTCTTAGCTTTCAGCATTCGTTCATACCCGTTAGCACATGCTCCAAATAGTCGTTCAAACTCTTTTGGATGTGGAGTGAGAATACTGTTTTTGGGGATAAGCGGAAGCAAATCCTTTTGCTGACTAATTAAATTCAGGGCATCGGCATCCAGAATGCAGGGTTTATTCATTTCAGTCAGTAAACTCCGCAGCATATCAGCTGTTTCGATATGTATTCCTATGCCGGGACCAGCAGCTATTGCACTGTATCGGTCTATATCAATCACTTCCGAAACAAGTTCTGAATTTTTATCGGACTGAAAAATTACTTCCGAAACAGATGATTGCACAATGACACGATTACATTCCGGACCGCGAACCGTAACCAGACCTGCCCCACTGCGCAATGCAGCTTTGGAAGACAGAACGGAAGCACCCGCCATACCTTTGCTCCCCGCAACAACTAATACATGCCCAAATGTTCCCTTGTGCGAAAACTTCGAACGCACTTTCAGCATACCCGCAACGTCATTTTCCTGAGTATAATAATAGTCGGAAGCTGTGCTGGCTATTGCCTGCGGATGAATACCAATATCACAAATGTGCAAACTCCCCACATACACATCGTTTTCCGAAAAAAAGAAAGCCAGCTTTGGAAATTGCAAACTCAGCGTCAGAGTTGCTTTGACTATAACGGATTTTTTGGTCAACTTATTTTCTTCGCCCTGCAATCCGGAAGGAATATCAATACTCACAACCTGACATCCGGATTTATTCATCCACCGAACCATTTCGGCATACACGCCACTCAACGGCCTACTCAGTCCCGAGCCGAAAAGACCATCAACAATCACAGTACCGGGCGTAACCGGTGGCGCAACAAATGTACCCTTCAGCTCAGTAATTGCTTCGGGGAAAGCATCTGTCAATCCTTTCAGATTTGTTTGGCAATCGGGCGATAACCTATCGGAGTTTATCAGCCATGCACTGACATCATATCCACTTTGCAATAACTTACGGGCCAATGCCAGCGCATCGCCGCCATTATTTCCTTGTCCTGCGACGATACAAACCGGTTGTGCAACTCCAAATACATGCTGGTACGCACCCGAAAGTGCATCAGCAGCACGTTCCATCAAATCTATAGAAGCAATGGGTTCATGTTCGATCGTATATTGGTCGAGTACCTGAACTTGTGAAGTAGCAAAGAATTTCATAGGGCAGTTATTTACGTTGAAAACGAAGGCAAATATATGAAAATAAGGCGAGAAACGATTATTTTTAGTAAAATTTAATATCAAAAATCAATTAAGTACATCCTCTACCAATATTTAATTGTAAAACCCAACCAATGCCACTTAACTAAATATGCAATACCGACAAGGCAAAACAGCGAAGAGCAATTGATTTAAATTGCATGAAAATAATATAACATATTCATAGCTATATTAAAAAGGAATTTGTAATTTTGGAGCTTTATAACTTAATAAAGGAAGATAAGAAGAAAGAGGCGGAACCCTTTCTTTTCCCTGCTTAGGGAAACTACAGTAACGCGGATTCAACAAATAAATCGAGAATAAATGATTGTATTAAAACGCACAAATTCTGACGACAAAGATTTTCAAAAACTGGTTTTAGAGTTGGATAAGGATTTGGCTATTCGTGACGGAGAAGATCACTCCTTTTATGCTCAGTTCAATAAGACTGATTCAATTAAATATGCAGTGGTTGCTTATAACTATGACGAACCGGTTGGATGTGGGGCAATTAAAGAATATTCAAACACTACGATGGAAGTAAAAAGAATGTTTGTACCACTTAACAGACGCAGTAAAGGAATTGCATCGCTTATATTAAGCGAATTAGAACGCTGGGCAAAGGAGTTGAACTTCGAAAAATGTATTTTAGAAACCGGGAAGAGACAGCCTGAAGCAATTAAGCTATACCTAAAAAATGACTATACGATTATTCAAAATTACGGGCAATATAAAGGGGTTGAAAATAGCGTGTGTTTTGAAAAGAAAATAAACTGAGAAGCTGATAACTTCAGACTTGTGACAGCAGAGGAAAGGAATATTCTACTACGTTTCACCTGAAATTTATAAAAAACTATCTTTTACTATATAAAATTCTAAAACAAAATGGAAACAGGAATAATGAAAACTTACAAAAAAAACGCAGTGATTATTGGTACCTTATTCATAGTTACTATGCTTGCTGGTATGATAGATGTTTATGTTGTGTCACCGGAATTTAAACAACCCCTGACAGGCATTCTACAAATTGATGGCAAATTATTAATAGGTGTATTCTCAGTTTTGAGTATGGCTATTGGTATTGTTTTTATTGCTATCACTTTCTTTCCGGTAATTAAGAAACACAGCGAAACGATAGCACTTACCTATGTTATTCTCAGAACCATCGAGTGTTTATTACTTATCGTTGGAGTTATTTGTTATCTGTATATTATTGCTTTAGGTAAAAGTTATACAACCGCAACCTTCTCCCCCGCTTATACAATTGGAATTGCATTAGCCTTAAAAATAAAATATTATGCCCTACAAGTATCTATGGTTGTACTGGGCTTTAATAGTTTATTTCTTTGCTATTCGCTGTATATATCAAGACTTGTTCCACGGTTTTTGTCTATATGGGGTGGAATAGGATACCTGTTTCTACTAATAAGTGCAGTACTTGATATTTGCGGCATCATAGATACAGCAAGCGGATTGGGAGCAGCTTTGTACATCCCGGGTGGTCTGTGGGAAATGATCGTATTTCCGGTATGGCTTTTCATAAAAGGGTTCAAGATACCCTTTGAGAACAATACTGCAGGGACATTAAATCACAATTAATTCGTAAAACCCCGCTGCCACTTGCTTTGGGGCATGGGATAAAAGAGTTTACAGAGTCAAGAAGTGGAAATATAGCTACGAATTGAGAACATGATATAAAAAATAGTTTATGATAAAAATCAGAGAAGCAAAAGAAAAAGATTCAGCCATTATATTTGATTGCATATGTGGATTGGCTGAGCATGTAAACCAATTGGAGATGGTTACGGCAACAGAAAAAGATATAAAAGAAACCGTTTTTAATCCGCAAAGTCACGTAAAAGTATTTGTAGCCGAAAATAACGAGGATAAGATTTGTGGATTTGCGTTGATTTTTAAAACATTCTCTACATTTAAAGCAAAGACGAATTATTACATTGAAGACTTATTTGTTTTTCCAGAGTATAGAAACTGTGGAGTTGGGAAACAGCTTTTTGATTATATAAAAGACTATGCGCAAATTCAAGGTGCAAATAAAGTGGAATGGTATGTAAATAATGCAAATCAGGGAGCAATTGATTTTTACAGAAAGATTGGAGCAAAAGCACTTGATTATAAATCAATATACTACCTGAGCGTTTAATATTAATATGATTATGACAAACTCACACATTCCTTTTCAAACAATCGATTGGACAAAAATTCCAAAGACAGAACACAAAGGTGAGACTGGTATTGCTTATTGGCAAACTATTCAATTTGAAGGATTGAGATTACGAATTGTAGAATACTCAAAAGGGTATAAGGCTGACCATTGGTGCAAAAAAGGGCATATTGTACATTGCCTGGAAGGTGAATTTGTAAGCGAATTACAAAATGGGGAGGAATTTATTCTGACAAAAGGAATGACTTATATTGTTTCTGATGACTTAAGTTCTCATCGCTCCATCACAAAAGACGGTGTAAAACTCATGATTATCGATGGTGATTTTTTGAAATCGAGTATTGAATAAAAAACTAAAGTAACTTGAGTTCAATATGAGATTCATTTAATCTCTCTGTTTCTAAGTCCGAAGGACTTGAATGTGAATCGAAGATCAGCGTAAGCTAATAACCGCCGGTAAAACCGGCGGATGAGAATCAAAACACAAATGGAACCCTGAAAGCTTGCCTTCGGCAGGCAGGGGTTCAATAAAAAGATATTCTGGAATTCTTCAATCTGCTTAATCCTTTAATCTCTGTAAATCGTGGTTCAGACAAAAGGAAATACGGAAGCCTTCAACTAATAAGAGAGGCTATAAGTAACTAAAAAATAGAACTTAAATAATATGATTTGGAAGATAATTCTATATGTTATTATCACAGTAGTATTCACCGGAGTACTTGCAGTATTTCAGCAAAAGATAAACCTGAGCTTTGAAAAAATTGTACTTCCTCAGTTGGCTCCGACCATTGGGTTTATTGTACTGATTCTTATTGTCAGGAATTTAAATGTATCAATCAATTTTGACTTCAATAAACTAATTGCTGTAAAATCAGTATTGGCCTTAGCAATTCCGATTTTACTTCTTTCCCTGACTTTTGTTGTTGGGAAGCAAATGGGATTGGAAGTAAAACTTACGGAAAACATACGAAACTTAATTCCTCTCATGTTGCTGGGTATACTAATTGGTGCGGTGGGGGAAGAAATTGGATGGAGATGTTTTCTGCAACAAACACTTGAAAAGAAAAACACGGCTTTAGTAGCTTCAGTCATTGTTGGTACAATTTGGGGATTGTGGCATATTGGACATTACAAAAACGGCTCATTGTTTATGATTGGGTTTTTGCTCTTTACCATTTCTGCTTCCATCATCTTAGCTTGGATACTCCGTGATACGCAATACAACTTAATAATTTCTGTTCTCTTTCATGTTTCTATAAATCTGGGATTTCTAATGCTGTTCAAAAACTCGTTGACAGATTCAAAACTAATGATTATAAATGGGATTGTATGGTTGATACCTGCAATAGGGATAGTAATAATTACGGGTAAAGATTTGATAAAAGTATAACACACCCTCTTTACTCCAAGCATTTGAAACAATAGTTACTAGGATTCAAATTGTCTGAACTTTAATTAATCTGATTAAAACAGCTATTCTTCAATTGGCTTAATCCTTTAATCTGTTGAAATAGTGTAGAGAACTTAAATAGGTCCACAAATGTTTATTTAATGGAAAGGGATTTAGCATGACTTTTAAATTTAGCTATCAATCCATATGCAACAATACAAATGATGACCACACATTATTTTGGAAAGGGGTAGATACCGAAAAACCATAAGAGTAGGGGGAACAAAAAAAAATTGATCAAAATGGGAACAAAAAAAATTGTTTTTCTTTATACAGTCATTTTATTTTTAGTATCATGTGCCGCAACGGTGAAATTTCCAACTTCGAGTGTAACACCTGCAGCAGAAATTAGTGCGAAAATAACTCAGGACAAAAACATGAACTATGTTATTGAAGTTTCCGCAATGTATTTGGCAAGTGCTGACAGACTAAATCCACCAAAGGACAATTATGTAGTTTGGATTGTAACTAAAAAAAATGGAACAAAGAATATTGGTTTGCTTAATAGTGAAAATGCAAAAAAAAATTATCTGAAAACGACAACTCCTTTTAGCGTAAAAGAAATATTCATTACTGCCGAAGAAAAAGGAAACATTTCTTATCCGGAAGGTATTGAGATTTCAAGAGCAATAATACCAAACAGCTCCAAATAAGTTCTGTCATTGAGATGTCCGGCTTCATTAATTAGATTTAATACCCTGTGGTTTGAACCAAACCACAGGGTATTAATATATTCTCTACTATCATATCAACCCACTTTATTAACGATGATTTATTGTCAATAAAAATATCTCTAATATCTTCTAAAGAATGTAGCGCATAAATGTTTGGCGCGTCAGCAAACAAAATTTAATTTTTAATTGTTCTTTCTAAAAAATAAAGCATGAGTACATTAGAATTAGTAAAAAGCAAACTTGCAAAACCGTATGATGACCTGGAGTTTCTACTTATCTGTTTAAAAGAAGTTTTGATAGAATCCGGTGAGACAGAACTGGCAAACGATATACCCTGGATAATTTCCTCAACCGAGTTTAAACCCGGAAGTTTCAACGAAAAACATCTTCAACTATACTCTACCTGTTTTCAATTGCTCAACATAGCAGAAGTAAATGGTGCCGTTCAGAACCGTCGTAAACGGGAAGATGAGAGTTCATTGTCCGGCATTAACGGGTTGTGGGCTCATAACTTACACTTATTAAAAGAAAAAGGATTTAGCGAGCAGGAAATACTTTCCTGTATTGCCAACATTCATGTAGAACCTGTATTAACGGCTCATCCCACCGAGGCTAAACGAACTGTAATGCTGGAACATTTGCGCAACCTTTATTTACTGGTCGTAAATAAAGAAAATAAAATGTACAGCATCATGGAGCAGAAAGAAATCCGCGATAATATAAAAATTGCACTGCACCGAATCTGGAGAATTTCGGATGTGTACACCGAAAAGCCCGATGTAAGTTCAGAACTTGATAATATTATTCATTACCTCACTCAGGTTTTTCCGGATGTTGTCAATCATCTTGCCCGACATCTTATTCAGGCCTGGGAAGAAGTGGGATTTGACCCTAAACTTATGCAGGATGTAAACCATTTCCCAAAAATTACTTTTGGCAATTGGGTGGGTGGCGACAGGGACGGACATCCACTTGTTACAGCCGATGTTACACGTAAAACACTTCTAAAATTGAGGTTGAAAGCTTTTCAGGTAATCCGCGCTGAGCTTCAGAACTTACAAAAAAAGCTTAGCTTTAATGTGTACACGAACCAGTTATCTTCTGAGTTTCAGGAAAAATACGAAAAGTTGCAAGATGAAATCAGGGAAGAAAGGGGTATCATTAAAATAAAGTATCACAACGAAGCCTTCAAACAATATTTACAATTTATCATTACCAAAATACCTGTTCCGGTCTTCGAAGAGCAGGTTCAGGAGCTTAAAGAAGAAACCATCAGCTATAAATACCCGGCAGAACTGATTGCAGACTTATATATACTGCATCAGGGACTTATTGATTATGGTGCTTCGGTGATTGCGTATGCCGATGTAAATGATACTATCCGAATTGTAAACTGTTTTGGATTCCACCTGGCAAAACTGGATATTCGTCAAAACAGCCAGTACCATGAATTAGCTTTATCGCAACTCATGGAGGTGGCACAATTGGATGGCGAAGAATTTCTAAACTCTGATATGTCCAAGCGCATTGAATTTATCAACAAAGAGTTGAATTCGGGCAGGCCATTTTCTCATCCCAGTATGGAATTGGGCCATGAAGCAAAAGAAGTAGTGGAATCGTACCGGGTTATCCGGGAACATATAAAAACATATGGCGAAGAGGCATTAGGATCTTTAATTGTAAGCATGACCCGTAATGTTTCCGATTTGCTTGTGGTTTATTTACTGGAACGTGAAGCGGGTTTAATGCAAAACACACCCAATGGTCTGGCTTCTACTTTGCCGGTAGTACCGCTTTTCGAGACTATCGAAGATTTGCAACAGAGTCATCTTATTCTGGATGAATTTCTCTCACATCCAATAACAAAAAATAGCCTGAAATTGCAACAGGAAAATAATTCAACCGCAGAACCTGTTCAGCAGGTAATGATTGGCTATAGCGACAGCAACAAAGATGGAGGCATATTGGCCAGCCAGTGGTATCTGTATGAAGCACAGTCAAAACTAACGGAAGTAGGGCGAAAGCACAACATAAAAATACGTTTCTTTCATGGCAAAGGAGGTTCTATAAGCCGCGGAGCCGGACCTACACACTGGTTCCTCAGAGCTTTACCACCGGGGTCAATAAATGGTGATGTTCGGCTCACAGAACAAGGGGAGACTATAGAAAGGAAGTATGCAAATAAGAATAATGCAGTTTACAACCTGGAACTGCTTGCTGCCGGCACACTGGGTGCCACCATGCTACAGCAAGATAAAGAAGAAAAAGAGCATGAAATGGCATGGGAATTAAATTATCTGGCAAGTAAGAGCAAAATTGTATATAAAGAAATTACTCAGAAACCCGGATTTATAGAGTTTTATGAAAAAACTACACCCATAGATGCCCTGGAGCAAAGTAAAATTGGTAGTCGTCCTTCAAGACGAACCGGAACCCGCAGTCTATCCGATTTAAGAGCCATTCCGTGGGTATTCAGCTGGAGCCAGTGCAGGTTCAATATCACAAGCTGGTACGGTGTGGGAACTACGCTCGAAGCAATGCAAAATCAGGATCCGGATAGATTTGAGCGATTAAAGACGGCAGTAAAGACCGATCCTTTTATCCGCTATGTTCTGACGAATATTGATTCGAGCCTTGCCTCATCCGATGAAGTTATATTTAGAAAGTACGCGCAACTTGCCGAAAGTGTACCTCAAAGTCCGGAGTTTATAACGCTTATGACCGAGGAACTTTCACGTACCCGGCGTATGATTGATTGTATTCTGGAAGTTCCTATTGCAATCAGACGTGAAAACCATTATTATTCAACCCTACTCAGGGCAGAAGCTATGGAACCATTGCACGAGCATCAAATATATCTATTAAAGAAATGGCGTAAATACTCAGCAGAAGGTAAATCTGCTGAAGCCAATCTGGTTTTGATTGAGTTATTACACTGCGTAAACGCCATTGCCGGTGCAATAGGATTTACCGGATAAAGAAACTTTGAGTCCATATAAGTTAAACTCTTTGAGCCTCTAAAGCTGTGAACTTAGAATTAATGATACATAAGATATAATTTTTAGATTCCCGGAGGGAATCAATGTTAATAACCAATTTAATTATAAGATTATGGCAACAATTTTAAAATCGAACCAACGGGAATTTAAAGAAGAAGCAAATAAAATTGATAATTTCAGAATACTCTCTGATGTTTCCAGAATTAAAAAAGGAATAAAACCTGAGAATTTAAACTTTGATTTACGACAATTAAATCCGGGTCAATATTCTGCTCCATATCATTTCCATAGATACGCCGAGGAACTGTTTATGATAATCTCAGGCTCTGCCACTTTAAGGACTCCGGCAGGACTAGAGGTTGTAACTATTGGAGATTTAATGTTTTTTGAAAAGGAAGAAACAGGTGCACATCAGCTATATAATCATACAACAGAACCTTGTATTTACCTGGATATAAGAACTTATATCGGATACGATGTAGCTGAATATCCTGACTCAAATAAATTATTTATGGCTCCATCGCGCGAAATTTTCAAAAAGGATTCAAAAGTCAATTATTTCGAAGGAGAGGAAAACATACGCGATATATGGAACCAACTAGAGAATAAAAAAACAGATTAACACCATCTGGCAACACACGCACGGAAGTTATAAATGAAGAAATCAAAACAAATTGCAATTTAATGACTAGCAGGGGAAAAAATAAATTGGCACTTACCAATGCGAAAGTGACTATAGATGGGAAAGAAGTGAAATAATGAGAATCTGATTTCTATTGTTCGTGTGGGAGTATGTCAACTCCCACACAAAACAAAATATATTTTAACCGCAATAGTTATCTGAGAATTTAAATCAATATCACAGCACATTCCATCGGGTAGTTATCCAACCGTTTTGTTGATCTTTTTTGAGGAAAGTCCAGGCTACAATTCTACTTACTTTTGTTCCTTGCCCCATAGAGATTGTTTTCACTTCCAAAGCTCCGGCATGTTTAAGTGCTTCGTAAACACCCTGAAGATGCGCTTGTTTTGAAATTTGGGTTGTAAACCAAAAACAGTTCGAACCGAATTGTTTGCTCTGGCGTATCATATCACGAACAAAACGTTCTTCACCTCCATCACACCATAACTCATTGTTTTGTCCTCCGAAGTTTAATGTTGGCGTTGTTATCTTTTTATGATTCAAACTGCTCAGTTTCCGAAGTGTCCCTGCTTGTGCTTCTTCCTGCGAAGCATGAAAAGGCGGATTGCAAATAGTTATATCTATTGGTTCGTTGCGTTCCATTATACCATGAAAAATATCTTTCGTATTTTCCTGCAAACGCAAATCCACATTTCTAACCAGTGAAGCATTGTAACTGACAATTTTACTTGCCGATTCTATAGCAACCACATCAGTTTCCGATCCGATAAATGTCCATCCATATTCTTTTACCCCAATAATTGGGAACACACAGCTGGCACCAACACCAATATCCATACACCGTATTTTGAAACCTGTAGGAATTTTTTCATTATTATTACTACTGCCTAACAAATCGGCTGCATAATGTATGTAATCAGCTCTTCCAGGAATGGGAGGACACAAATAACCTGTCGGTATGTCCCAGTAATCGACACTGTAATATTGTTTCAATAGTGCTTTATTAAGCCATTTCACAGCTTTTGGGTTTGCAAAATCTATAGATTCGTCGCCGTAAGTATTTACCTTGACGTATTTGGACAATTCAGGGCAGGTAACAATCAATTGTTTAAAATCATAGCGCTCGCGATGTTTGTTTCGGGGATGCAGAACTGTTTTTTCAATTGGATGCTCTTTCTTTATATCGGACATTTCGTTTTATTGTGTTTGATTTTATGATATTGCTGCAAAGGTAAGTAATGTTAGACGAAATGGAGCAGCTTTCTCAAAATGAATATCTGTTACAGACGCTTAACTAAAAGTTTTTCTTAATAATTGAAGTGTAGCTAATAATTGAAATCACGATGATTATTATCAATATGTTCTAATCACATTGTTATGTTGAAATAAATTTTAAAATAATAATGTTGAATTATTTATGCTTGGGGAACCTTATGACAACAAAGATTGTTTAAGGGTGAAGACAAAAATAGTCTGCAAAATAATGAAATTTTTAAACAAAAATAAATTATGCATCAAAACACATTAACAATTTCCGATAATTTAGTTTCTTCCAATGAACAGGGCAGTCCAATGGCATCATTCAATGCATTTATGGATAGCTTTAAAGCTACTTTGCATAAAGTTTTTCACGAAGAAGGTGACATTAACCGGATGGGTATTAACCGTGGACTGCCCGAAGGAGTTCTGCCACAAATTATGGCCTGCAATCCTTTGTCAGTAGCCATTCCTGTTCAATATGGCGGACGTGGAGGTAAAGTTGCAGAGAGCCTGGAGTTATTGTCAGCTGCATCGTACGAATCACTGGCATTGTCACTTACCTTGGGAATAAACAACGCACTCTTTTTACAACCTTTTGCCAAATATGGTCAGGAAAGTGCCAAGAAAATTGTTTTCGACCGCTTCTTACACAATCAGAATATGGGCGGACTTATGATTACCGAGCCAGGCCACGGAAGCGATGCCCTCAACATGCAAACTTCGTACACCGAGGAAGACAACCATTATCACATTAAAGGTACAAAACATTGGGCCGGACTTACCGGGCAAGCCGACTTCTGGTTACTAACTGCCCGCAAACAAGCGCCACAAGGTGGATTAATGCGTGATGTTGATTTCTTTGTCAGCGATAACAGCGATCCTGACCAGCGAATTGTAGTGGAAGAATATTTTGAAAATCTGGGAGTATACCAAATCCCTTACGGTCGTAATATATTGGATGTAAAAATTCCAAAAATCCAAAAACTGGAACCACATACTACCGGCGTAAAAATGATGCTCGATCTATTGCATCGCAGCCGCATGCATTTCCCCGGAATGGGATTAGGATTTATAAAACGTATGCTCGACGAAGCAATTGCACACACCCAGAACAGATTAGTAGGTGGTAAATCGTTATTCTCTTACGATCAGGTTCAACAACATTTAGCCCGCATTCAGGCCAGCTTTACAATCTGCTCGGCATTTAGTTTTAAAAGTTCCGGTATGGCAGACCTAAAAAATGACCTTACTTCACTAGGACTTGAAGCAAACATTATCAAAACAGTGACTACCGACTTGATGCAAGATACATCACAATCCTTATTGACACTGGTTGGTGCAATCGGATATAAATTAAATCACATAGCAGGACGCAGCATTGTAGACAGCCGTCCGTTCCAGATTTTTGAAGGATCAAACGATATTCTTTATGCTCAAATTGGAGAAGCTGTTGTAAAACTGATGAAAAATGCCAAAGAAACAAGTTTCTCCTTATATCTCAAAGGACATGATTTGGCTAACCGTGCTGCACGATATTTGAATGAATTGTTGAGTTTTGAAATTGACATGCAAATGCCACAACGTAAATTGGTAGAACTGGGGCGCGTAATGAGTCGCATTGTATCTATGAATTATGTAATGGAAATGGGCGACACCGGGTTTAGGAGCGAATTGATTGAAGGTGCAATTTCTATGTTAAAACAAGAAATAACAACACTTATAAGCCACTATGCTTATACTCAACCAACTCTTGTAGTAGCAGATTATCAGGTAAACAGTTCGTGGAATAAGTTCATTTAAATGAATTAAATCTGACTAAGTTTTATCGTCTAAAAGAAAGAGCCCAACCGGATGAAAATCCAATTGGGCTCTTTCTTTTTTTATTTCTGCGCTTGACATAGCTCAAACAAGTTTTTTACAAAATTCTTAGCAGCACTCAACAAAACTTAAACAAGTTTCGTTTTGTATTCATTTGCACAAGAATCGGAACTGCACTCACTTGCCCGGTATTTGCCCTGCGGAGCTGACCGTAATTATCTTTCAGGTGATTCCTGATCTTTGGTTCTGATAACTTTGTTTAGACACACTTTATAAAAATGGCCCGGCCGAGGAACTATCTGTGAGATACTATTTCTTATTTTTATTCACCAGTTTAACTACTAGCCAAATAACAAAAACCAGAATAATAAGGCCAAAGACCGAACCATATCCTATACCCATTCCCCAACTATTATATCCATTCATCATAATATTTATAAACTAATTAGGCTTATTTAATTGTAATTTTAGCAACAGGTATGTGATTGACTATGTGTATTTTTGCTATCCAAAGGAATCAGTTTCATGTTGCATTCAGGGTAATTTCCTTCTTGATCATAGGTTTTACTGCCTTCACATTTCATAGGACATTGATAAATCGTTGCTTTTTCTTCTTTTACTGATTGTTGTTTTTTGGTTTCCATGATTTTGATTCTAAAGTTTATTGGATAAAATGGTTCAAAAGTTAATAGCTTATTTTTTCTTATCCACCTTCTTTTTATCCTTTGAGAAAATTTTCTGAAATATATTTCTTTTATCTACAGGCTTAACTGAGTTAACAGAATTAATATTTATTTCGTTGTCAATACTTGGCATAAGCGCTTGTATAAAGGCATTACGCAGAACTTCCCATACAGCATCAATGGTCTTTGTCTTTGGATCTTTAAAATTGCCTTTTATTGTAACCTTGGTTGCCAACAGATCTTTTTTTTGATTTTTAAAAACAAAAGCTGCTGCACCGACAACAGATTCCCAAACTTTATGAAAAAAACTATCGTGCCTATCCTGAGGACCCAGGACTTTCAAATTAGTAATTTCCGGCTTAACATAACCTATAAATTTGCCATCCTTGGCAGCCATTTCTGTGTACAAACTAAATATGCCCCTGTTCACATCAAACTTTCCGTAAGCTTTTAAAAAATCATTTAATAAAACAAGGTTTGTGTTTTTTATTTCGGCATTCAGGTCAAATGTTGGATTAGCAGCCAAAGCATTCAATTTCATAGTAAATTTTAAAGTGCCTTCGTAAACTGAAGCCTGAGCGGTAACCGTAGAAGGTAGTTCAACTTTGTTATTGGTAACATTGGTGAGGTTTAATGCAAGAATATGAGTTTGCTTTAATGATATATCGACCTTTGGTTTAGAGGTGTTGTCAACATAATGAATGGTACCATTATTAACTTCAAAGCGATTTACTTTTAGAGGCATAAAAGCTTTCAGTAGTTTTCTGAAATCAGTAGTGTCTTTCTTAATATCAGACAATTCCGTTTTATTCTTTGTAAAAATCAATTTGGGCGAATCAAAAATGAGTTCACCAACAATAGAGCCGTGAAGAAGTGCCCCCCATTCCAATGATAAATCAATATCGTGCGATTTAAAAAAATCAGTTTGTTTTCTGGAAACTGAATCAACTTTGTTTAAATAAATATGGTTGATAATATAAGCTCCCCGATAAATGGATAAATCAATGTCATCAATATGTCCATAATAGCCTTTCATATTAGCCAGTGTTTTATTCGCAAAATGCAAAACAACATAAGGTAAAATAAGCCGAATGATAATTAGCAGGACTGCGACACCGATAAGTATTTTATATTTTCTTTTCATGTCAATCTCGATTTTCTTATTTGATATCTGTTATTGTATTTAATATGAACACAATATCTTCATTTACAAGATGCAATTCGGAAATAAAATAAAACTTCAAAAAATCATTCAAAGCCCGTACCTGCTTCAAATCAACAACAACTTCGCTTGTTTTAGGATCCCACTCAACAGGTGTATCATCAAGTTTTTTCCCCAGTAAGAAATGAGCACCTTTTGCTAACAAACGCACAAGGCTATTTACTTCGTAATGAAAAACAACTTCATCTTTTCCCACTTCTTTAATAGTAAAAACCAAAGAAACAAAATAAGTAGCTTTGATTTTGTCTTCACCAATATTCTTTAAACCAACCTTAATACTATAAGTATTGCTCAAAAAATCTTGAACTTCGGTTATTGGCATTTCTATTTTCATTGTATTTTCACTTGGCAATTTTTTTGAGTAGGAACCTTTAATCCGACTTCTTTTGCTTCGCTTATTCCAATTGCTATGGCTTGTTTTCTGTTTGTTACTTTGCCAGCACTGCCATTTTTTTCCCCGATTTTTCTTCAGTAAGTTGTACTTCGCTCAAACGCAAACCAGAGATTATTTATAAGTAGTTTGATATCGTTTCCAAAATAGCGCATAATATTTTGATTTTTAATTCATTGTTTGTCCTTATAAAATTTTCATTTAAACGATTAACCTCAACCTCCAAGGGTGACATCCTGATCATTATACCAATTCAGCGCTTTATAAAAATGATCGGGCTTAAAATCCGGCCAATAGTCATCCAACACATAGAAATCCGAATAAA
>Ga0209123_1000241_pt1 | contig 79556 bp, 83 predicted proteins | sample BarGraIncu00431A_FD_184500 | JGI IMG/M metagenome (GOLD analysis project Ga0209123, IMG submission 184500) | Arctic peat soil microbial communities from Barrow, Alaska, USA - Barrow Graham LP Incubations 004-31A (SPAdes) (version 2) | ecosystem: Environmental > Terrestrial > Soil > Wetlands >... | reverse complement strand
CCGCAGTCCATGTCCCTTTTTCCCGTAATTCGGAACATCCGGGTCTTCGTGCAGGTGCCGTCCTATACCATGTCCTGTCAGCTCCCTTACGACACCATATCCGAAAGATTCAGCATGTTGGGCAACTGCACTGGAGATATCACCGATACGGTTGCCGATCTGTGCTTTCTCAAACCCGATCCAAAAGCATTCCTCTGTAACTTTTACAAGCTGTGCCACATCGGCAGACACTTCGCCGACTGCATATGTCCTTGCTGCATCCCCGTGAAATCCGTCAAGTTCAGCGCCGACATCGACACTGACGATATCACCTTCTTTTAAGAGGCGGCTGTGACTTGGAATACCGTGAACCACCTCCTGGTTGATGGAAACACATATGGATCCCGGGAAAGGAGGTTTTCCATAGCCAAGAAAGGAAGGAACCGCACCTTCACCGCGAATGACCTGCTCGGCCTTACGGTCGAGTTCAAATGTCGACACACCTGGCCGGATCAAATCGGACAGCGCATCAAATACAAGCGCTACGACCCTTCCTGCCTTCTGCATCTTTACAATTTCTGCCGGTGTTTTTAGTTGAACCATTTTTACTCCTCTTGTTATGAACATGCTAAGCCAGGCAATACCGGATAATTATCGGTCGTTTCCAGCGATCAAATGATTTTTCGTAAAGCCAGGCCCTTCTTTATTTCTTCAAAAGCCAATAAATAATTGACTTCGTTGTTTGCCGTTAAAATCAGATTCTGTGCTTTGTAATAATCAATCAGCGGCTGTGTCTTCTCATGATACGTCTTCAGTCTGCTAAGTACTGTCTCCGGCTTGTCATCGTCCCTCTGTATTACTTCGCCGCCGCAAACATCACAGATACCATCGACCTTTGCAGGTTTGAAGGGAATATTATAACTTGCACCGCAGACTATACATACACGGCGTCCGGAAACGCGCATTTTAATTTCGTCATCGGAAATCACAATGCTGATGGCTGCAGTCAGCGCCACGCCCTTTTTGGCAAGCATCTTGTCAAGTTCCTGTGCCTGTATAATTGTACGGGGAAAACCGTCAAGCATAAAACCAGCTTCACAGTCAGGCTGAGCCAGACGATCTTCGATCATTGCAATCGTAAGTGAGTCAGGTACGAGCGCCCCCTGATCAATATACTTTTTTGCTTCCAGGCCCAACGGCGTCTGCTCTTTTATGTTTGCACGAAAAATGTCTCCTGTTGAAATATGCAGGATACCATAATTTTTAGTCAGCTCAGCAGCTATTGTACCTTTCCCGGAGCCAGGTGCTCCCAACAAAATCAAACGCATTCTCGTATTCCTCCAAATTATGTCATTCATACAAAGCAAATATGCAGGTCCCCTCAGGCTAATCATGATGAAAATCCGGAAGACTATTCTTTTACGCTCGTACAGCCTCGCACAGAGAATACATAACTCCTGTGCGAGGCTATCTGATACATTAACCTATTAACTTTGTGGTTTTTCGGAAGTCCGTACTTCCGGGAATGCCAGCTGAAAACCCTTTGATGCGATTTTCATCAATCAAGGAACCCCTTGTAATGATGTGTAACCATCTGAGACTCAATCTGTTTAACCAGATCATTTGCAACACCGGTAAGAATCAGAACCGAAGTTCCGGCAAACCATACATTGCTCATGTTCGTCATGGTACCAATCAAAGTAGGTATTAATACGACTGATGAAAGGAACAGCGCATCAACCCAGTTCATACGGCTTGCAGTACGTGCTATGAAGTCGGATGTCGGACGGCCTGGACGGACGCCGGGAATAAATCCGCCGTTCTTCTGGAGATTATTGGAGATCTCGATAGGATTAAACTGAATCATAGAGTAGAAGAAAGTAAATCCAATAATCAGCAGCAGGTACGATGCGTAATAAATCGGGCTTTTGCCAAAGTTTCTAAACCACTCAACTACAATGTTTGAACTGTTGGAAAAGAACATCGTAACAATCGTAGAAGGAAGGGACAGCATCGACATCGCGAAGATTACAGGCATAACGCCCGACTGGTTAACTTTCAGCGGAATATATGTGTTCTGTCCGCCGTATGTTTTTCTTCCGACAACGCGTTTGGAATACTGAACCGGAATCCTTCGTTCTGCATTCTGTACGAACAATACAAAAAGTATAATTACAATCGCCATTGCCGCAACAATCAGGAATGTTAAGAGACCGAGGAAAATCCCGAGGATAACTGAATCGAAACGACCGGAAACATCCAGTGCGTAGGTATACACCGACACTACCATGCTTGGCAGGCGTGTGACGATTCCCGCAAAGATAATCAGTGAGATACCGTTACCGATACCCTTATCATTGATTTGTTCGCCGAGCCACATGATAAACGCCGTACCTGCTGTAAACGAAACTATGATAAGTACGGAATTCAAAGGCTTGGGAAGGTAGCTGGACATTGCGGTGCGGGTTGCAAACCAGAAAGCTGTTGCCTGAACCAATGCTAATCCAACAGTTACAAAACGAACAATTTTCTGGATTTTCTTTCTTCCCGGTTCGCCTTCTTTTTGCATTCTCTCGAGTGCAGGAATGGCAACCGTTAAGAGCTGAATAATAATTGAGGAGTTAACATACGGTGTAATACCCATTGCGAAAATCGAAGCAGCATATAAATTGCCGCCGCTGATAATGTTCATGAGACTCCCGATCTGCCCCAAATTCTGAACAAGACTCGTAAACAATTCGCGGTTGAGGCCCGGTGAGGGCAGCAATCCACCTAACTCATAGATGATCAGGATCCCGAAAGTAAACAGTAGTTTCTTTCTGAGTTCCGGAACGCGAAATGCATTGATCAAGGTATCAAACACACCCTTCATTGATCATACCTCCAGGGCCGAGCCACCAGCCTTCTCAATTTTTTCTTTTGCGGATGCTGAGAATTTCTTCGCTTTTACGACGAGTTTTTTGGTCAGCAATCCAGTACCCAATACCTTGATTCCATCGTTCACTTTTGCAACAGAAAGAATGCCGGTATCTGCTAAGAGAGCGGAATCAACTGTTGTGCCGTCAGCAAAAATCTCAAGATCCTGGATATTGATTTCAATATAGTGAGACGCAAATCTCGAATTATTAAAACCGCGTTTGGGAAGACGTCTGTACAGAGGCATTTGTCCGCCTTCAAAACCGAGACGTACTCCACCACCGGAACGCGAATTCTGTCCTTTGTGTCCGCGACCGGCTGTCTTACCATTGCCGCTGCCAACGCCGCGGCCTTTGCGGTATGCTTTAGCATTCCCGCTGGAAGCAATTTCATTGAGCTTCATGTTAATTCCTACCTCCGTTAGACTTCTTCGCAAGTAACCAGATGAGCGACCTTACGAACCATGCCACGTATGGCCAGCGTATCTGTCTTGGTTGTCGACTGACCGATCTTATGCAGACCGAGAGCCTTAACAGTTAAGCAGTGGTTCTTGTTGGCACTATTGGTGCTCTTCACCAGAGTAATTTTTAATTCTGCCATGGAAGACACACCTCCTATTATAAAATTTCATCAACGGACTTGCCGCGAAGACGAGCAACCTCTTCAAGAGATTTCAAGCTTTTCAGGCCTTCCAAAGTCGCGTTGACCATGTTGTTCGGATTGTTTGTTCCAAGGGATTTTGTACGGATATCACGGATTCCGGCCATTTCGCAAACTGCACGAACCGGACCGCCGGCGATAACTCCTGTACCTTCTTTGGCAGGCTTCATTACGATTTTGCCTGCGCCGAAAATGCCGAGTGTCTCGTGGGGTATTGTTGAACCGTGAATAGGGACATAGATAAGGTTCTTCTTTGCGTCCTCAATTCCTTTTCTGATAGCATCAGGAATTTCAGCTGCCTTTCCAATACCTTTTCCGACATGACCATTCTCATCACCAACGATAACGAGAGCAGCAAAGCGGAAATTACGACCGCCCTTTACGGTCTTGGAAACACGACCGATATGGATGACTTTCTCTTTCAGTTCTACTGTATTCGGATCAATACGCATCTTCTGTTTCCCTCCTGCTTAGAAAGTAAGGCCAGCTTCGCGGGCTGCCTCAGCCACAGCCGCAACACGGCCATGGAAAATGTATCCGCCTCTGTCGAAAACAACCTCAGTGATACCCTTGTCGAGAGCGCGCTTAGCAATAAGCTTGCCCACAGCAGATGCACCATTTACATTGCCGCCGAAAGGCAGATCTGTTTTGATGTCTTTCTCAAGAGTTGTCGCACTAACCAATGTTGACCCTGTTGAATCGTCAATGATCTGTGCATAAATGTTCGTATTGCTTCTGAAAACACACAAACGCGGGCGAGCAGGGGTTCCGGTGATCTTTTTGCGCACGCGGACATGTTTTCTTAAGCGAACTTCGTTTCTGTCTGGTTTATTAATCATGCTTTTTCACCCCTTCTCTTATTTCTTGGATCCGGTCTTGCCTTCTTTGATTCTCAGGATCTCAGTAGAGTACTTAATACCCTTGCCCTTGTAAGCATCAGGAAGTCTATAGGAACGGATCTTGGCAGCTGTCTCTCCGACGAGCTGTTTATCTGCACCTTTTACTATGATTCTGTTGGGAGCCGGAACATCAATGGTGATCCCTGCGGGTTCGACCATCTCAACCGGGTGGGAGTACCCAAGGCTAAGTACAATTTTTGTACCGTCCTTAATGCACTTGTAACCAACGCCGTTGATTTCAAGAGTCTTCGCGAAGCCTGCGGACACACCCAGCACCATATTATTGATAAGGGAACGTGTCAACCCGTGAAGTGCTTTATGCATCTTCGCTTCGGAAGGTCTTTCTACTGTAATAACTGAACCTTCGATCTTGACTTTCATATCAGCATGCACAACTTGCGTAAGTATGCCGCCTTTACCTTTAACAGTGATGACCTGGCCATCCTGTTCTACTTCGACCCCAGCCGGGATCGTAATCGGCATTCTGCCAATTCTGGACATAACTTTCTACCTCCTGCTCTTAAGATTGCGGTGAAACTGCCTTATACAGGCAGAGTCTCCATTTCAGAGTGTCTGCTTCTTACCAAACGTAAGCCAGGACTTCTCCGCCGACGCTTGCAGCGCGGGCTTTCTTATCTGTCATGATCCCCTTGGATGTCGACAGAATGGCTATGCCAAGTCCACCGAGTACCTTTGGGATGTTTTCGGAATCCGCGTAAACGCGAAGACCAGGTTTGGAAATGCGCTTGATACCCGAGATAACGCTCTTGCGGGCAGCAAACTTCAGGGTGACTTTAATCATTCCCTGCTTGTCATCTTCGATACACTCAAAACGAGTAATGTAACCTTCATCCAATAAAATCTGGGCGATAGCCTTCTTCAAATTGGAAGCCGGGATCAGAACAGTCGAATGACCGGCTGTGCCTGCATTACGGATTCTTGTTAGCATATCTGCGATTGCATCTGTAATCTGCATACGTGTTCCTCCTTGCTATGCTATCGGTTACCAGCTGGCCTTGCGGACGCCGGGAATCTGTCCCTTATGTGCCAATTCACGGAAGCAGAGACGGCATATGCCGTACTTGCGGATATAGGCATGAGGTCTTCCACAGAGCTTACAACGATTGTGCTGCTGTGTAGTAAACTTCGCCGGCCTCTGGGCTTTTAGAATCATTGACTTTTTTGCCATGTCACTTTACCCTCCTGCTCACTTGCGAAACGGCATGCCAAGAAGCTTGAGAAGTTCTCTGGCCTCTTCATCCGTCTGAGCTGTTGTTACTATTATGATGTCCATTCCGCGAATTTTGTCTACTTTGTCGTAGTCAATTTCGGGGAACATCAGTTGTTCTTTGATACCCATTGCATAGTTGCCGTGACCATCAAAGGAGTTCGCGCTTACGCCGCGGAAATCGCGGACACGAGGAAGGGAAATGCTGACCAGTTTGTCAAGGAACTCGAACATTTTCTCGCCGCGAAGTGTTACCTTGCAGCCGATTTTCATGCCTTCCCTTAACTTAAAAGCAGCAACCGACTTCGTAGCTATTGTAGCTACCGGTCTCTGTCCGGAAATTGCTCCCATGTCGCGCATTGCATTCTCGAGGGCTTTAGGATTGTCTTTGACTTCTCCGACACCCATGTTGAGAACGATTTTCTCGAGACGTGGAATCTGCATCACAGATTTGTAACTGAAGGTCTCCTGCAAAGCCGGCGCAACTTCAGATGTGTACTTATCTTTTAATCTTGACATCCTTTACCCCTCCTTGCTTGCTTTCTTGACCGTATCAATCACAGCGCCGCATTTTTTGCAGACACGTGATTTGGAGCCATCTGCCGAAACCTTATTCGCCACACGTGATGGCTTATTGCATTTCGGACATACGAGCATGACATTGGATGCATCCATGGAACCCTCACGTTTAACGAGAGCGGCCGGTTTGTACTGGCCCTGGCCCTTCTGATGCTTTGTGATCATGTTAAGCCCTGCAACGAACACGCGTCCGTTATCAGGAACAGCTTTAACGATCTTGCCTTGTTTACCTGCGTCCTTGCCCGAGAGCACGACTACGGTATCATCTTTTTTGATGTGAATCTTGCTTGCCATTTGTCGTCCTCCTTACAAAACTTCAGGTGCCAGAGAAAGGATCTTCATATAGTCCCTGTCTCTGAGCTCTCTTGCGATCGGCCCAAAAATACGTGTGCCGCGCGGGTTCTTGTCGTCTTTGATGAGAACGCAAGCATTTTCATCGAACTTAATGTAAGAACCGTCGGGTCTCCTGACACCTTTTCTTGTGCGGACAACCACAGCCTTAACAACTTCGCCCTTTTTAACCACGCCGCCGGGGGCAGCTGATTTTACGGAACATACGATGACGTCGCCGATATTTGCATATTTGCGCCATGAACCGCCGAGTACTTTAATGCACAAAAGTTCTTTCGCTCCTGTGTTGTCAGCAGATTTCAATCTGGATTCAACTTGAATCATGCTAGATTTCCTCCTTTACGTGAAAACCATAACGGCTACGTATTATTTCGCCTTCTCAATAATCTCAATCAGTCTCCAACGCTTGTCGCGTGAAAGCGGACGAGTTTCCATAACTTTGACTTTATCGCCGATTCCGCATACGTTCTCTTCATCATGAGCCTTAAGCTTGTAAGTTCTCTTAATGATCTTCTTGTAGAGCGGATGCTTGACGTGTTCTGTAACAGCTACAACGATAGTCTTATCCATCTTGTCGCTGGTAACAGTACCGACGCGAGTCTTTCTGAGGTTACGATCATCACTCATTCTCTTATCCCCCTTACTTTCTGCTCTTGAGCTCTTGCTCGCGAAGAATCGTATTAACGCGGGCGATGTCCCTTTTGACAGCACCGAGGCGCTGAGGGTTTTCGAGCTGGTTTGTGGCATGCTGGAAACGAAGCTTAAATAGTTCTTCTTTCAGGGCAACGAGTTCTTTTTCAAGCTCTGTTCCCGATTTTGCGCGGATTTCATCAGCCTTCATTTACGTCACCCTCCTGTTCCTTAGCAATAAACTTCGTTTTGCAAGGGAGCTTGTGTCCCGCAAGGCGCATGGCCTCTCTTGCAACGTCTTCTGTAACTCCTGCGATCTCAAAAAGAACGCGGCCCGGTTTGACAACAGCTACCCAATGATCAGGTGAACCTTTACCGGAACCCATTCGGGTCTCAGCAGGTTTTGCTGTTACTGGCTTGTCCGGGAAAATCTTGATCCAGACCTGTCCGCCTCTTTTGACATAACGGTTGATAGCGATACGGGAAGCCTCAATCTGATTGGATGTTATCCAGCAGGGTTCTGTTGCGACGATTCCAAAATCACCGTATGCAACAAAGTTGCCTCTTGTACATTTTCCGGTCATGCGACCGCGATGCTGCTTTCTGTACTTAACTCTCTTTGGAAGAAGCATTAAATTTCGCCCCCTTCCTCAACTTTGACGATGGCCTTCTTGACGGGAAGAATCTCTCCACGGCAAATCCATACCTTGACGCCGATACGACCGTATGTCGTAGCTGCTTCTGCAAATCCATAATCAATATCCGCACGCAGAGTCTGCAGCGGAATGGTTCCTTCGTGGTAATGCTCAACACGTGCAATTTCAGCGCCGCCGAGACGACCGGAAACCTGTGTTTTGATACCCTTTGCGCCCGCTTTCATGGTACGCATCATGGCCTGCTTCATAGCACGGCGGAATGAAATTCTTTTCTCGAGCTGGGCTGCGATATTCTCTGCAACCAGCTGGGCGGATGTATCCGGTGTACGGATCTCGCGAATATCAACGAAAAAACTCTTGTTGAATTCTTTCTGCAGCTTCTTCTTAAGATCTTCAATACCAGCACCCTGACGCCCGATAATAATACCAGGCTTGCCTGTGTTGATAATGACCATCGTCTTATCATCGCCCTTGCGCTCGATCTCTATATTGGAAACGCCTGCACTGAAGCATTCCTTCTTGACGAACACACGGATCTTCTTGTCTTCAACCAGATAATCGCTGAATGTCTTTTTATCGGCATACCAACGAGTATCCCATCCTTTGATGACTCCAACCCGCAAACCATGGGGATTAACCTTCTGGCCCATCTGAAATCCTCCTTACACTTTTTCCTTAAGAACTACCGTAATATGGCTGGTTCTCTTGTTGATTCTCGCAGCGGATCCTCTGGCCTTCGGCATAAAACGCTTCAGAACCGGTCCCTGATTCGCATAGGCATCTGCAACATACAAAGCATCGCGGCTCAGGCTGTTATTGTTAACAGCATTTGCCTCTGCCGACTTTAGCGCTTTTGTCAAAATCGGCGAAGCGGCTTTGGGTGTGTACAGCAGGATAGCATAGGCATCTTCGAGGCTTTTTCCCTTAATAAGGTTGATAACAACGCTCATTTTACGGGGTGAAACACGAACATACTTGGCTATTGCCTTACCCTGATCCTTACCAACACCAAGAACTTTGCGTTCTTTTTTTGTAAGAAGCTGTGGTTTTGCATTTTTTCTAGCAGGTGCTGCCAGTTCCGCAAGAATCTCTTCGCGGTGTTCCAGCATATAGTCCTTGCTCATGACTTTCTTTTCCACTTTTTGTTCCTCCCTTCAAGTGCTATCGCAGTGTATCAGCGACTGCCAGATGATTTCTCGCCGGCATGGCCTCTGAACGTCCTTGTGGGAGCGAACTCGCCGAGCTTATGGCCGACCATTTCTTCAGTGATATAAACCGGTACATGTTTTCTGCCATCGTATACAGCAATTGTATGGCCCACCATCTCCGGGTAAATTGTAGAAGATCTGGACCAGGTCTTGAAGACCTTCTTATCATTGACCGCGTTCATGGCGACAACCCGCTTCATCAGCGCTTCCTGAACAAAAAAGCCTTTTTTTGTTGATCTACTCATATCTAAACGAGCCTCCCTTCATTACTTTCTTCTCTTGACAATGTACTTGCTAGACGGTTTCTTCTTATTTCTAGTCTTCTTGCCAAGTGTCGGAACACCCCAGGGAGTAACAGGACCCGGACGTCCGATAGGGGACTTACCTTCACCACCACCATGAGGGTGATCGCAAGGGTTCATAACCACACCGCGGACTGTCGGACGAACGCCCATATGACGTTTGCGTCCAGCTTTTCCTACTGAGATATTCTCGTGCTCGCCGTTGCCGACGGTGCCGATCGTTGCGCGGCAGCGAACTGCTACCATACGTACTTCACCGGAAGGAAGACGAAGCTGTGCGTAATCGCCTTCTTTTGCCATAAGCTGAGCGCCTGCGCCGGCGGTGCGAACCATCTGCGAGCCCTTGCCGGGCTTGAGCTCAACATTATGGAGGATTGTACCAACCGGAATGTTCTCGATAGGGAGGGCATTTCCGGAAACGATATCTGCTGTTGCTCCGCTTACTACCTTGGATCCGACGATAACACCCTGCGGTGCAAGTATGTAAGCTTTTGTTCCGTCTGTATACTGCAGAAGTGCAATATAAGCTGTACGGTTCGGATCGTATTCCAATGCGATTACTGTCGCAGGAATCCCGTCCTTCTGTCTCTTCCAGTCGATAACACGAATCTTACGACGATTACCACCGCCAATATGGCGAACTGTGATACGGCCATATGAATTACGTCCACCTGACTTTTTGCCTGTGGCAAGAAGACTCTTCTCCGGTTTCTTGTCACTCAGGACGGAAAAATCGGCGACTGTCATCTGACGTCTGGCAGGAGAGGTTGGATTAAAAGTCTTTACTGGCATCTCTCTTCACTCCTTCATCAATCAGGCCGTATTACTGGCCGAACCCGAATTCTTCAATGGAAGTCTTATACTTGGCAACGACTTTGGCAGTTTTGCCGCCTTTGCCCAGGTAAGTTCCATCTTTGGATACTGTTGCTATTGTTACGACTGCCTTTTTCCATGAAGGTGTCATGCCGACAGACTGACGCTGTCTTTTTTCTTTTCCGTCATAACGAATGGTATTAACGGATTTGACCTTCACGTCGAAAAGCTTCTCAATTGCCGAACGGATTTCCGGTTTTGTTGCTCTTATGTCAACTTTAAAAGAATACTTACCGAGAGCGCCTTCAAGCTGACTCTTTTCAGTTACGAGAGGCTTGAGGATGATATCCTGCGGTGCCTTAGTCATACATACACCTCCTGAACCTTCTCAACCGCTTCTTTAGTAATCACAAAGCGATCATACTTCAGAATGTCAAACACGTTGATTGTGTTGACAAATGCGGTCTTCACTGTGGGAATATTTCTTGCAGACTTCTCAACATTGACATTCTTCTCAGAAAGTACAAAAAGTGCCGGACTCTCTATCTTGAGTGCCGCGAGAACCTTAACCATCTTACTGGTCTTGATCTCGTCGAAGTTGAGTGTATCCAGAACAATAAGGCTCTGTGCTGCAAGTTTGGATGAAAGGGCAGACTTCATTGCAAGTCTTCTAACTTTCTTGGGGATTGTATAGCTGAAATCTCTTGGCTTAGGCCCAAAGATTATTCCGCCGCCGACATACTGTGCCGAACGGGTAGAACCATGACGTGCACGGCCTGTACCCTTCTGACGATACGGACGCTTGCCGCCGCCTCTGACTTCGCTTCTTGTTTTCGTGGATTGGGTGCCCTGGCGTCTGTTAGCCAGCTGGTTTCTGATTACAGCCTGAATCGCAAACTCATTCGGCTCGATACCAAAGATATCGTCGGAAAGCTCGATCTGACCTGTAACGGCTCCATCCAGATTATAGACATCTACTTTTGCCATTTTCTTCGCTCCTCCTTACGCCGGATTAGTTTGCCTTTACGGACGGCTGTATTGATAACAAACCGCGCTTCGGGCCTGGGACTGCACCTCTCACTACGAGGATGCCTCTCTCACCGTCCACAAGGACGACATTCAAATTCTGTACTGTACAGTTCACGGCACCCATGTGACCCGGAAGCTTCTTGCCTTTACGGACACGAGCCGGGGTCGTATTTGCGCCCATTGAACCAACACGTCTGTGATACATAGATCCGTGTCCGCCGGGACCACCCTTCTGACCGTGACGCTTAATGTTGCCGGCAAAGCCTTTTCCTTTGGAAACGCCGCTGACATCAACATGGTCGCCCACTGAGAACATGTCGGAGACCTTGATCTCCTGGCCCAGAGAGAACTCTGAATCCGTGTGGAATTCGCGGATGATACGCTTTACAGGTACGCCGGCTTTGCTGAACTGACCTTTGTCGGGCCTGTTCACAAGTTTCTCGCGAATGTCGCCGGTAGCAACCTTCACAGCCTTGTACCCATCTGTGTCTTCCGTCTTGTTCTGAAGAACGACCATCGGGCCGCACTCAATGACGGTCGCCGGGATTGCAATTCCGTTCTCATCGAACAGCTGCGTCATTCCGGCCTTCTTGCCAAGCATGAATTTACTCATCTTTCCTTTACCTCCTATGGTTATTGGTTCGCGGTGTTACCCGAGAACATGACCCCGGACATGTAAGCAGATCTTGACGTCCCTGCTTTGTCCGGAAACAGCTCGCCTCAGACCTTGAGCTCAATGCTCACTCCGGCCGGCATGTCGAGCTTCATCAATGCATCAACCGTCTTCTGGTTGGGTGCAAAAATGTCAATCAGACGCTTATGCGTACGAATCTCAAACTGCTCACGTGAATCCTTGTACTTGTGAGGGGAACGCAGGACGGTTGTGATTTCCTTCTCTGTAGGGAGAGGGATAGGACCGGAGAAGCTGGCGCCTGTTCTGGTCACCGTCTCAACGATGCGTGCTGCACTCTGATCAAGAAGTTCATGATCGAAAGCTTTGAGCTTGATTCTTACTTTCTGTTTAACTGCCATAAATCTTTCCTCCAAACATGCTGTTTTCTTCAACCGTGCCGGGCGTTTCTTCTGTACCCATCAGAAAACCCAGGAAACCAGTTACCACAAAAACTCTGCGGCACTTTGGACCTGGGCATGTGTTTAGTTACAAAAAACACACGCTGCCAACTAAATTGAAGTCGCCCGGATCTTGTCCGGACTGCTCTGTCAAAGTTACCCGCTATGTCTGTACAGCTTGCAAGACTGCGGCAATCTCTGACATCTTCGCTTCTGCGCTCGAAATTCTTTGCGCACGGAGAAGTATATCCCAATTCGGGAAGTAATGCAAGCGTAATTTCCGGATTTCTTTTTTGAATTTGCAGCAGGGTCCGGCTTACTGTTTTTTTTAATTAAGAAGGCGCATTTGCAGGGCTTTTCAGCTTCTTATCTCACTTAAGGAAGAGAGTGCCAGCAGGGATTCCCTGTCAAACTGATATTTTGTGCCGCAGAAGTGGCATTCAAGGCTGATGCCCTTTTCATCTTCGCTTAGCTCGTCAAGCTGGGCTTTCCCAAGGGTAAGGAGATTTCTCTCCATGCGGTCACGGCTGCAGTTGCAGGAGAACTGCACCTGTGTCGCCGTCAGGTATTCAATTTGCGGGTCGCCGAGGAACATGTCGAGAATCTTTTCCGGATTCATTCCTTCGCTCATGAGGAACGTCACATCGGGGAAGCCTCCTCCGGCACGCTTTTCCAGAAAATCCAGCAAATCATCACCGGCTCCCGGCATCACCTGCACAAGGAAACCTCCGGCATGCACGACTCCGCTGTTATCAACGAGGACTCCGAGCGACATGATCGACGGGGTTTGCTCGGATACGGCCAGGTAATAGGTGAAATCTTCGGCTATTTCACCGGAAACCAGCTTCACTGTACCTACGTACGGTTCTTTAAGGCCGAAATCGCGGATCACTGTGAGGATTCCGTTCCCGACAGCCGCCCCGACATCGAGTTTGCCTGGGGCATGAAATGTATTTTCGACAACAGGCTCGTTGCAATAACCCCGTACGTTCCCTTTAGCGTCGCAGACGGCGGTCATTCCATGGAGGGGACCGTCGCATCGGATAATGGTTGTCTGCGTGTCTTCTTCACTTTTCAAGTTGTCGGCCAGCAGAAGTGAACCGGAGAGAAACCTTCCGAGCGCCGCGGTAGCAACCGGTGATGTCCGGTGGATGCGCAGGGCCTCACGGCAAAGTGATGTGCTTCGGATAGCAAGGGCACGCACCTGCCCGTTGAATGCGGTGGCCCGCACGATATAATCCGCCTGCGGGTCTTCCGGTGTCCCGTCGGTTTTATAAAATGAATTTTTGTTTTCTTTCATGCATTTCTCCTGATTCGCCTGTCTGTAAAATTCTTTTGTTTACGCGCCTTATGCCGGCCTGACTATAAAATTCTTTTGTTTACGCGCCTTATGCCGGCCTGACTATTCTTCCGGCCGGACGGCAATGTAAAAATCACGTGTTCCGTTATCATCCGGTTCATCAAAGGAAAGTTCACCGTATTTGGCAAGGAGCTTCATCCCGGCCTTATCAAGGCATTCACGGATTTCTTCATCCTTATAGGCTCGTTCCCTGATCTGTCCCTCGAAACGGCGGTACAGATCCTTTTCCCCCTGCCTGAACAGCGTGAGGTCGGATGTGCTGATTTGTGTGCGTGATGAATAACTGTTTTCCCATAGAAGGGCATAATCTTCATCCACGGTATAAAAAAAGTGGTTGCCGAGCGTCTTCCGGAGATGATGGGGCGTCGCAGCATCGAAGATAAACAGGCCGCCCGGATTCAGGTAATTTTTAAAAAGGGAGAGCATCTGCTGAAGCTGTGTCTTTTTGGTCAGATGATTCACCGTATCCAAAAGGCATACGAAGACATCGACGGTTCCAAACAATTCGAATTTTGTAATGTCCTGGCAAAGAAATAATATGCCGGCATTTTCTGCCGCAGACTTTTCCCTGGCCTTATCAAGCATCAGCATCGACTGGTCAATCCCGATTGTCTCATAGCCGCGCCGGTTCATCTCAATTGTCACACTGCCTGTACCGCAGCCCAGATCACAAAGGAGGAGACGCCCGTCCCTGCCGTCGCCCTTTCGGGGTCCAAACCGCCGGATCAGGCCGTCAAGATAGTCTGCCCATTGTGCCGGGTCAATGTCCCGCTGAAAATGATCGTATATTTCCGCAAGGTCATCATATGGGGAATCCATCATATCGGTGGGCCTCCGTCAGGTTATCAAATCGTAAGATTATGGAATCTGTCAGTATCTTTACGTTATATAGCCGGCGGGATCTACCCGCGTTCCGTTGATACGGACTTCAAAATGAACATGCGGCCCCGTCGATGCGCCTGTACTTCCGCAGGCTGCAATTTTCTGTCCGGCTACAACCGTGTCTCCCACGGATACATAAAGATCCCTGCAGTGTCCGTATAGTGTGGAGACTCCGCCGCCGTGGTCAATCACGATATAATTCCCGTAGTTTGAGCCTCCGGTATTCTGACCGGCGACAGGTGCCGACGCAATAATAACCGTACCGCCGGCAGCGGCTACGATCGGGTTGCCGTAAGAGCCTCCGAGATCAACACCGGTGTGCATTTTGTATACGTGGTAGATGGGATGCATGCGCATGCCGAACGGGGAATAGATCGTATAATCACCCGGATATGGCCAGGTCATCGAACCTTGGGGAGGTGCCTTTGAAGGAGTTTTTGAGGAGCCGGATTTTAATGCTGCTGCGGCTTGTTTTTTGGCCAGTTCCTTCTGCAGTGCGGCTATCTCGGCATCAAGGTCATTGGACGTCGCCTCGAGTGCGTCTTCTTTTTGCTGCCAGTCGGACAGCGCGGACTTTTTCTCTTCGAGGGCTGCTGCAGTCGTTCCGATCCGCGACTCCAGTTCGTTAAGCTCTGCCTGTTTCTCATCGGCCACGACCTGCATGCTGTCGGATTCCTGCTTTGAATAGACGCTTTTAAGTTCTGCATCGTCCATCGCTGCTTTAAGGTCTTCCATGATTTGCTTATCAGAATCCCCGATGAGGGAAATCAGTTCGAGATTGGTAAAAAAGCCCGCAATGCTGTCCGACTCCAGAAGAATCTCCAGTGTTGATTTGTTCTGAAACTCAAACATGACGCTCATCCGCGTAGAATACTCCGCTTTTTTGGCATCGAGGTTGGCCTGAGAAGCAAGGTACTCCTCAAGGGCCATCTGTTTAGCCACCAAAGCAGCTTCAAGTTCGCTGGAAATCTGGAGGTACTGGGTCTTCTGCTCCGCGCTAAGCTGGTTAAGATAGGACAAATCGGCCGACAGCTGGGATGTCTCACCCGAAAGTGCGTCAACCTTAGCTTTTGCCGCATCAATTTGATTCTGTGCTTCTTCCTTCTTCTTCTTGGCATCTGCAATGCTTTCCGAAGTAGATTCTGCATATACTTTAGAGGATCGGGAGGACGGCAAAAATGCCCCTATCGATACCACAAGCAGAACCAGACTCAGCACAAGGGCAAATCTCCGTGCAAAGCGAAAACGGTTTGAGGGCATGATACGTGCCTTTACATATTTATTCTTCTGCACAAAAAGACTCCTTTCTTATACCTGTATATACTTGCGGACGGATACGCCGCTGCCGAATGCCCCGATAAGGATTCCGCACAAAGCGCAGACCAGGAGCACCCTGTTGGAAAGTGCACTCATAGGAAGGATTGCGTAAAAACTTGCCGGATCGATTTTAGCCATAAGTACGTCATATATTCGGCTGTATGCTATATATGTAATGCCCCAAGAGCACAGGGCGCTGACCAGTCCTACAATTGCCCCTTCTATTATATATGGCAGCCGTATATACGCGTTGGTTGCCCCGACATATTTCATAATGGTGATCTCGGTTGCACGGGAATAAACGGAAATGCGGACCATATTCGAAATAATAAACAGGGAAATCAGAAACAGGACACAAAAGGATACCGCCGTCCCAATGTTAACCCATTTTGTTGTCTGTGTGAGAAAATGCATGACCTGCTGTTCCTGCATGACTTTATTAACCCCTGGAAGAGCTTCAAGGTGTATAACCACATCGTTCGCATAGGCCGGATCGACCAGCCGTATATGAAACGTATACGGCAGGAACTGATTATAATCAAAATTATCCAGAATGGAGGAGCTTGAACCGAGATTAGCCTTGAATTCGTTGTAGTTCTGCTCCGGGGTTGCGATCGCGAAGTCAAGGACGTGCTGTGAATCTCCGGTCAGATAATCTGACACGGCCGTCCGCTGTGTTTCCGTTCCGTCAAGCCTCATATACAATTCAATCGGCGGCTGCTGTCCTACGTTTTTCATAATGAATCTGGCATTTGTGGAAAATATTGCAAAAAATGACATCAGGAGAAGCATGAGAAGAATGGTCGTGATCGATGCCATCGTGACAAGCGGGTGCCGCAGGATTCCCTGAAAGCCTTCCCTGACAGAATTTGTAAATGCCCTGATTGTCATACCTCTGCACCCTGCAGCGCATCATCAAGTGAACACGTATAGCCGCTGTCCATGTCATCCCGCACGATGCTTCCGTCAGCAATCTCAATAACGCGCTTCTTCATCCGGTCGACCAGATTGCTGTCGTGCGTACAGATCACGACGGTTGTGCCGTTCCTGTTTATCTCTTCCAGAAGAGCCATAATAGCCTCGCTTGTCAGCGGATCCATGTTGCCTGTCGGCTCATCCGCCAGAATCAGCTTCGGATCGTTAACCATAGCGCGTGCAATAGCGACACGCTGCTGTTCACCGCCGGATAGTTCCTGCGGGAAGGCGGTTGCCTTGTTCCTCAGGCCGACAACACTTAGTACAATATCGACAGTCTGAATCAGTTTTTTCCTGGGCATGCCGACTATTTCGCCGGCAAAAGCGATGTTTTCAAAAATATTCTTGCTCTCAATCAACCGGAAATCCTGAAATATCATGCCAATATGCCGGCGAAGGACTGGGACAAGAGAGCGTGCCATCCTGGAAATCGGAAAGTGATCAATATGTACCGACCCCTGCGTTGGTTTTTCCTCACGCGTCATCAGCTTGATTATGGTGGATTTCCCGGAACCGCTCTTTCCTATAATAAATACAAATTCCCCGTCCTCGATCTTGAAACTGACTCCTCGAAGAGCATCCGTTCCTGTTTTGTATGTCTTGTATACATCGTCAAAGCGAATCAACAGTCTTCCCCCTTGAAAAGTCCGTTACCATTTGCTGGTAGACAGACGTCCATTTTTGTCTTGTTTTTCCAGATAGGTGCGCACCATGGCCGCCAGCTTAAAGAGGACGGCATCATCAAAACTGCGCAGGTCCAGTCCCGTTATCTTCTGGACTTTATCGAGGCGGTATACGAGCGTATTGCGGTGCACAAAAAGGCGGCGCGACGTCTCGCTTCCGTTTAAGTTATTTTCGAAAAATTTGGAAATTGTCAGAATTGTCTCTGAATCCAGTGCTTCATAGGCGCCCTTGGGAAAAACCTCGTCCAAAAACATATTGCAGAGCGTCGGCGGAAGCTGGTAGATCAGACGTCCGAGGCCAAGTTTATCATAACGCATCACATATTGGTCGTTTTCAAATATACTTCCGACGCGCAAAGCCATCGTCGCTTCACGATATGACTTGGCCGCATCCTTCATTGTCTCAGCTGTCATTCCGATTCCGATGTAAACACGGGACATCGATTCGGTATTGAGATTGTCAAGAATCATTTTGCTTGTCTCATCGACGGATGATTCATAATCGTCCCCGAGCTCCGCCAGAAGAACAATGGTCTCTTCGTCCATTGCAAGGACATAATGAGTCTTTCTGTCCGGAAAAAGGTTGTGAAGAATCTCAACACACGAAGGAGCTTCGCTCTGTGCGATGCGTATTAAAAAAACAATGCGGCGCAGAGCATATGGAACTTTGAATTCCCTTGCCTTCAGCGGAATGTCGCCCGGCAGTTCATTCTCCAAAAGAATGTTCTTGATAAACGTCTCTCTCTCCGCGTCCGTGTTGCGTTCCCGCAAGGCGGCCCGAATCCAGTGGGCAATCAAATCAAGATACGTTTTGGATGTTGAATCCGTACCGCTGATAAACCCGATATACTGAGTCTGTTCCCCAACCATTATCTTTATGTATGTCTTCCCCGCGGTGCTTGCCGTCAATTCGTCGGACAAAAGGACTGCCCGCACTGAAGAATCTTCAATTCCCTCCCATGAGGCGTCGGTACACGCAATAACCAAACCGGTAGTATCCATGACGCCAACCGTCCGGTCAAGAATCAAAGAAACATCCCTTATACATTTTTTAATCTCTTCCATTGTTTTCACCTACACATATTCCCGCGTTTTGCGAAAAGAATTGAGCCTGATCAAAGTATTGTACCATTACATATTCATTTTATCTTATACGTTTCACAGTCATGTTGCAATATGATAACAATTGAACGCGGAATATTTGCCTCTGACCTACCGGGTTACGTATGGAAATCCGCTTCCGCAGCTCTGCCGGAGGTTTATACCGGGCGAAAATCAAAAGCCGGTTTCCTGATGAAAAGAAACCGGCTTTTGTATATTGGAATTATTGCCGCGACGTGTGGCTTAGGAAACGATACTCTGCTCTGTCTCTTTATCGAAGAGATGTACACGGTCGGCATCAATAGCCAGCGATACAACTTCTCCGACACGGGACTTCGAGGTAGTGGGGTCAACCCTTGCTGTAAGGGGCAGCGATCCGTTGACAGTAACATACAGGTATGTCTCTGCGCCGAGAAGCTCAACAACATCGACGTCGGCTGTAAAGGATGCTTCCTTGTGTGTGCTGACAAACGTTGCTTCATCCGAAATGGCTTCAGGACGTACGCCGAAGAAGACTTCCTTGCCGTCATGATCGCGCAGCTCAGGAATGGAAAAACGCGCAGGAAGCTTGATTGTAGTGTTCTCGAAAGAAATGAAAACATCATTATTCTCAACATGAACCATTGCGTTGATGAAATTCATAGGAGGCATTCCGATAAATCCTGCTACAAAAGTGTTCACCGGCTTCGCATACAGCTCCGTGGGGGAATCAACCTGCTGAATAAATCCGTCTTTCATAACGACGATACGGGTACCCATCGTCATGGCCTCTGTCTGATCATGCGTAACATAAACGATCGTTGTCTGAAGTCTCTGGTGAAGCTTGGTGATCTCAACACGCATCTGGACACGAAGCTTGGCATCAAGGTTGGAAAGAGGCTCATCCATAAGGAATACCTTAGGATCACGGACAATAGCACGTCCGAGGGCAACACGCTGCCTCTGGCCGCCTGAAAGAGCCTTGGGCTTACGCTCGAGAAGGTGCTCAATCTCAAGGATCTTGGCAGCTTCGCTGACGCGGCGCTTAATATCGTCTTTAGCAAGCTTTCTGAGCTTAAGTCCGAAAGCCATGTTGTCAAAAACAGTCATATGGGGATACAGGGCGTAATTCTGGAAGACCATGGCAATATCTCTGTCTTTGGGAAGCACGTCGTTGATCAGGCGGTCACCAATGTAGATTTCGCCTTCGGAAATGTCTTCAAGTCCGGCGATCATTCTAAGGGTTGTTGACTTTCCGCAGCCGGAAGGCCCAACGAGAATAATGAACTCCTTGTCTGCAATTTCAAGATTGAAGTCGCTGACGGCTACAACGCCACCTTCATATTTTTTATAGATATGCTGAAGAGAAAGACTTGCCATTTCTGATACCTCCAAATTATAATCCGCACGATTTCCCCGGATCCTTTTTCACTTATCCCAACTATAGCATCCGTTTCATAATTGCACCATATGCAAAAATAGCCAAAACTTTCGCTCTGTTTTTGGGCATGCATTCATCCCTATGCAGCAAAAAGTCCAGAAAAAGTCCCTTCTCCTTGTTTATAATGTATAAAAAATTGTGAATTCGAGGATTTTTCTTGCAAATCGTGATTTTATGCAGTAGTCTGTATAAATATTAATTGTTCCATAAACGACTTACTATCTATTTTCTTTGGATAAGATGTAGAATCCTTATATATAAGCAGGGAGAGGTGAAAGCTGTGAAAAAGACGAAAGTTGGAATCATCGGAGCAACAGGATATGTGGGGGTTGAGCTTGTCCGCCTGCTTTCCATACATCCGGATGTTGTCCTGACCCATTTAGTTTCCCACAGTTTTGTGGGAAAGTCCTTTTCGGATGTCTACCCATCTTTCCGCGGAATCTGCGATATTATGCTAACCGGGGATGGACCTGAAGAAGTAGCTGCTGATTGTGATCTGGTAATCACGGCACTTCCCCACGGCGTTTCCTCCAGGGTAGTCCCCGTACTTCTTTCCATGGGAGTCAAAGTAATCGACCACAGCGGCGATTTCCGGTACAGGAAGCTTGCAGCGTATGAAGCATCTTACGGGCTGACCCATCCATTCCCCGGGCTTCTGTCCGAAGCCGTGTACGGAATTCCCGAGCTTTACAGGGACAAGATCGCATCCGCGTCCCTTGTTGCCAATCCCGGCTGCTATCCTACCTGTTCCATTCTCGGACTCGCGCCCCTTCTCTCCAAAAAAATTGTCAGTACAAAGGGTATTATTGTGGATGCCGTATCGGGCATCTCCGGCGCCGGCAGGAAAGCCGACCTGGAATATTCATACTGCGAAGCATCGGATAATTTCAAGGCTTATGCCGTTGCTTTTCACAGGCACACAACGGAAATCGAACAGGAATATTCTTTTCTGGCAGGTGAGGAAGTATGCATAACCTTCACACCGCACCTTGCGCCGATGAAGCGCGGCATGTATGCGACCATTTATGCGGACCTTTTACCGGAATCACTGCTGATGACGGACGAAGAATTGCATACTCTCTATTCATCCTATTATGCAAAGGATCCGTTTGTACGGGTTCTCCCGCTTCACATCGTACCGGAAACCAGGAACGTTTCCTGTTCCAATTACATTGATATCTCCATTTTCGCAGACCGCCGTACAGGAAAAATCAAAATCCTGAGCGCCCAGGATAATCTCGGGAAGGGTGCGGCCGCCCAGGCGGTACAGGCGTTGAATGTTATGCAGGGATATCCTGAAGGACTTGGACTGATAAATCTTTGCGGGTGCCTGTGATTTGCCTATATGAAACATGTGTTAACTTACATGCCGCTTACATGCCGCCAATTGGTATAACCGGAGGAATAGAGGATTATATGACGCATAAAAACGCAGCTCCCTATCTGGGAAAAGAAATGCAGGAATTTATAAAGAAGGCGGAGATTCTTATTGAGGCTCTCCCCTACATCCAAAGCCTGGCGGGCAAAACAGTCGTTATCAAATACGGCGGCAATGCCATGATCAACGATGAGCTCAAATCATCCGTGATGGATGACATCACTCTTCTTAAATTCGTCGGGATCAATCCGGTAATTGTACACGGCGGAGGACCGGATATCAGTGAGATGCTCACCAAGATGGATATACCTTCACAGTTCAGGGACGGCCTTCGGGTGACCGATGCGCAGACGATGAATATTGCGCAGATGGTCCTTGTCGGCAAGACCAATAAGGAGATTGTAGCTACTCTCGGCCAGAAAGGCGCAAAGGCAATTGGCCTCTGCGGAATTGACGGTCATCTTATCGAGTGTGAGAAACTTACGGAGGGTGTGGACGGCGCGCCTCTCGATGTCGGATTTGTCGGCAAAATCACGAAGATCAACACGAAGGTACTGGCAATGCTGGCAAATGACGAATATATTCCTGTTGTTGCTCCGATCGGCATCGGGCCGGACGGTCAAAGCTATAACATTAATGCCGACACGGTAGCCTCGGAAATTGCCGCTGCCCTCAAGGCGGAGAAACTGATGACACTGACCGATGTCTCCGGGGTGAAGGGCATGCTGCCCGACGGCACCGAAAAAGTATTCCCTGTCCTTACTGAGGCAGAAATCATGGAACTCATTAATTCCGGCATTATTTCCGGCGGTATGATCCCCAAAGTGCTCGGATGCCTGGATACGATTCACCGGGGTGTCGGAAGGGCCCACATTATCGACGGCCGCATTCCGCACAGCCTTCTGCTGGAGATTTTCACAGGAAAAGGTATCGGTACAATGATTACTCAGGATCGACGACCTTACTTCGAAGGTGAAAAGATCTGAAATAAAGACCGTATCCGGATTAATCTTTTTATTGCTAAGGCAAATAATTACAATGAGGTGATATTTATGGAAAAGCAGCTTGAATGGACGAAACATCTGGACAACAAGTATTATGTCAACATTTTCGGGGACAGGATTCCCGTAGCTTTTACACACGGCAAAGGCATATACCTCTTCTCTACCGAAGGGAAACGTTACATGGACATGCTCGGCGGAATCGCAGTAAACAGTCTCGGGCACGCCAATCCGCGCCTTGTAAAGGCTATTGCCGGGCAGGCCAAAAAGCTCATCCACTGTTCCTCCCTTTACTATATTCCGAGCCAGGGTGAACTTGCACGGATCCTGGTTGAGCGGACATTCGCCGACCGCGCCTTTTTCTGCAACAGCGGTTCCGAAGCAAATGAAGCCGCCCTTAAGCTGGTACGGTCATATTACTTTAAAAAAGGCGAACCAAGGAAAAAAGTCATTACGGCGCTGCAGTCTTTTCACGGCAGGACCCTGGCGGCCGTCACCGCAACCGGGCAGCCGAAATACAACCTGCCTTTTGCTCCTCTCCCGGAAGGATTTTCCTATGTGCCCTACAATGATATTGAGGCTATGCGCGCTGCCGTTGATTCGGACACATGCGCTGTCATGCTTGAACTGATCCAGGGTGAAAGCGGCGTGATTCCGGCCGATCCCGCCTACATCAAAGCTGTACGGGAAATTTGTACGGCTGCGGGCGTTCTTCTGATTCTTGACGAAGTACAGACAGGCACCGGACGTACCGGAACGCTTTTTGCATATGAGCAATACGGAATCATTCCGGATATCCTGACGACAGCCAAGGGGCTCGCCGGCGGCGTGCCGATCGGTGCCATGCTTGTAACGGAGGATGCGGCCGCGGCATTTGTGCCCGGTGACCACGGATCGACTTTCGGCGGAAATCCACTGGCGATGGCAGCCGCACTTGCCGTCCTTGAGGAGATCGACCATAGGAATTTACTCAAAAACACGCAGGTCGTCGGTGCTTTTTTGAAGAAAAAGCTGACGCAGATCCAAAAGAATTGCCCGGTTATTTCCGAGGTCAGAGGTATGGGGCTTCTTATCGGTATTGAGTTTTCCAGTCCCGTGGCACATGAAGTTAAGCAGAAATGTTTCGAAAAGGGGTATCTGGCCGGATCAATCGGGACAAATGTCCTGCGTATTGCGCCTCCCCTTATTCTTTCAAAAAGGGAAGCTGCCGCTTTCATCTCCGCGCTGTCCGAGATTCTGAGCGCTTATCCGGCCTGACATGTGCCCCTTTTTACTATGCACTCATGCGGTGAACAGCAGATGCACCCTCCAAACAGAAAGGCAGGAATCCATATGAAGAATTTTATTGATTTTCACGAAGATATTTCCATTACCGAATTAGACAATCTTCTGGCGCTGGCTGAAGACCTTAAAAGAAAGACGAAATCCGGCATTCCCCATCCGCTTCTTGCGGGGAAATCCCTTGGTATGATTTTCACCAAATCCTCGACCCGGACACGCGTTGCTTTTGAAGTAGGTATGTACCAGCTAGGCGGGCAGGCCCTGTTCCTGTCAGCCAATGACATACAAATCGGCCGCGGTGAAACAATTCATGACACAGCCCAGGTCCTTTCAAGAATGCTTAACGGCATCATGATCCGTACTTTCAAGCACAGCGATGTCGTTGACCTGGCCAAATACGGCTCGATTCCTGTTATCAACGGTCTTACGGACGACCAGCATCCGACGCAGGCACTTGCCGACCTCCTGACAATCAAGGAGCACAAGGGAAATCTCAAGGGCCTCAAGCTCTGTTATGTCGGCGACGGCAACAATGTTGCCAATTCCCTTCTGCAGGCCTGTGCCAAAGCAGGCATGCACATCAGCGTCGCATCGCCGGCTTCCTACACGTGCCCGTCCTTCTATGTCGGTCAGGCGTTAAAAGATGCGGCTGTAACAGGCTCTAAGGTTGTCATGACAACGGATCCCCGCATTGCTGCAAAGGACGCCGACGTCATTTACACAGACACATGGACCAGCATGGGCCAGGAATCTGAAAAATCCGCACGTGTTGCGATTTTCAAGGATTATCAGGTTAACGGGGAATTAATGTCCCATGCTAAAAAGGATGCTATTTTTCTGCACTGTCTCCCTGCTTATCGAGGTTACGAAGTCACGGAAGAAATAATTGACTCGCCCTGCTCCGTCGTATTTGACGAGGCGGAGAACCGGCTGCATGCCCATAAGGCGATTCTTGTCCATTGTCTGGGGTAACTTCATGAATGATAACACGATAAGCGTCCGTGCGGCCTGTCCTGAGGACGCAAAAGCCATTCATCGCGTCGTATCCCTGTCAATGCAGGTATACTGCCGGAACGCCGGAATCCCTGCAGATAAGCTTGATGCAAGCTCCGAAACAGTCGATGACATTCAAGAAGCAATCCTGTCTGTTCCGTTTTTTGCTGCCATTAATTCCAACGGATCCATTGTCGGGTCCGTTCGCCTTCTTTTTAAAAAGGTCTCGTCTTTTGGCATACCGGAACTTCCCAAAAGACTCTCCCTCTCACCGGATGATTTTGTTTCCTATTTTTCCCGGTTTGCCGTCCAGGAGGATGTCCAGGGTCTGGGGATCGGAAGTCTTCTCTACCTGTCTGCAGAAAAGGAAGCCAGGGACCGGCACAGCACGCACATTCTGCTGCACACCGCAATTTGCAACCGCGTAATGGTCTCTTTCTATGAGAAACGGGGTTTTGTCCTTTTGTTTGAAGATTCATCCAGAGACTATCCGAGGGGATTATTCTGCAAGACGCTTGTATAATCTTCTGAAAAAATCTTGAATTCCTGGCTGAAGCTAATAGAGCCTGCTCAAACTGCAGGCTTTATTTTCATATTCTAAGGACTATAACGCCTATTTATATTATTAATACGTAATTCAAAGACATATTGTCCTTGATTGAAAATCAATCGGAATCCTGCCTTGTTTCATAAGCCTCAGGGTCATATTTTGGTATTGGCTCTTTATTTTATTTTAGTTGAGGTTATTATGAGCACAATAAGACAATGCAGGAAAAAGCACGGACTCAGTCAAAAGGCTTTAGCCGAACTCTGTCATGTCGACCAGACCTCCGTATCAAAGTGGGAGCTCGGCAAGAGTTACCCCGATGTACACACTGCCATTCAATTGTCCTCCTATTTCGGCGTATCCCTTGATTCCATCTATGAAAACCCGATTTCTTTCGGTCTTATTTCGCTGCCCGTTCACAGGCACTTTCTTCCGGAAAAATATGCAAAGTATCCAGACAAGGCCGAAGAATATTTGGAAGTAAGTGAAAAGGAACTGGCATCGCATTTCCCATGTGACGAGCTCTTATCCGACCAATCAATACGGGAGAAAATCGGGGAACATTTTTTCGCGCTGGAAATCACAGGACACGAAATGGAACCGAGATTTCGTGCAGGTGACACGGTTCTTGTCAAAAAACAGGCGGATGTCAAAAATGATCAGTTCGCAGTGGTTTGTATCGATTCCGGGGAGGCCAGGCTCTTCCAGGTCAAATGGCACAAAAAGGGCATCGTCCTTCATTCACTGAATGCGGCCTTTGAGCCTGTATTTTTTACCAAAAGTGAATGTGACGCAGGAAATATCAGAATTCTGGGCCTGGTCACCGGGCTAAGGGGCAAAACGTACTGATTCTCACACCTGAAGATAGTGAAAATATTCTGAGCATGCAAAAGAGGCTTCTGCAATCTGAACACTGTTCATTTTACAGAAGCCTCTTATTACATGTCTTACATAATACGCCTTGAACGCGCACTGCACATTAATCGGGTTGTATTATCCTCAGCGTGCGGCGATTGCTTCTTTGGCGGCCTTAACGATATCTATCGGCATCAGGTTGTAAAGTGCAAGAAGTTCGGCCGGCTTGCCGGATTGCCCGAACATATCCTTAACGCCCACGCGCCTCTGGATGCACGGTGCATTTTCCGTGAGGACTTCTGCAACGGCTCCGCCGAGTCCGCCGAGAATACTGTGCTCTTCGGCAGTGACAATGGCTCCGGTATCTTTGGATGCCTTTACGATTGCGTCGACGTCTATCGGCTTAATCGTGTGCATATCAAGGACACGGGCGGAAATGCCCTCTTCTTTCAGCATGTCGGCTGCCTGGAGGCAGTGCTGCACCATCATTCCGGTTCCGATGAGTGTAACATCCGTGCCCTCGCGAAGGGTATTTGCCTTGCCGAGTGTGAAAGATATCTCATCACCGTAGACACCGTAAACATCATCTACGGCAAGCCTGCCGAGACGTACGTAAAACGGACCGGGAGTATCCATCGCAATGCGGATGGCGGCACGTGTTGATGCACCGTCACAGGGTGAAATAACGTGCATATTCGGAAGGGCACGCATGATTGCAAGATCCTCGACACACTCGTGGGACGCACCATCTTCACCGACGGTAACACCTGCATGTGTCGCGCAGACTTTTACATTAAGGTTCGGGTAGCAGGCGGAATTCCGGATCTGCTCAAGGGCTCTCTCCGCAGCGAAGATTGCAAAGGTCGATGCGAACGGGATCTTTCCGCAGGTAGCCATACCGGCAGCTGTGGACATCATGTTGCCTTCCGCAATTCCCATGTTGAAATGACGCTCAGGATAAACTTTTTTAAATGTCACTGTATAGGTGGACTTGGATAAATCCGCGTCCAGTACGACCATTCTTTCATCAGAACCAAATTCTGCCAGCGCGCGGCCATATGCCTCTCTGGTTGCCATCTTACCCATTCTTATACCTCCAGAGCAGCGATTGCTGCGTCAAGTTCCGTCATAGCAAGTTCATACTGTTCTTTGTTCGGGGCGGATCCATGCCAGCCGGCCTGATCCTTCATGAAAGAGACTCCCATTCCTTTGTGGGTATGGGCCACAACCACTGTCGGCTGCCCTTTGATCGTCCCGGCTTCGGTAACTGCGGCTTCAATCTGCTGCATATCATGTCCGTCAATCTCGATGACATGCCATCCGAATGCCCTCATCTTATCAGGAACAGATCCAAGGCTCATGACCGAATCGGTCGCCCCGTCAATCTGAAGACCGTTCAAGTCAATAAAGGCTGTCAGATTATCCAGCTTATAGTGGGCTGCCGCCATAAAGGCTTCCCAGCACTCCCCCTCATCGAGTTCGCCGTCGCCCATTTGTGTATATACATGGTATGTTTTCTTATCAAGCTTGCCCATCATTGCCATTCCGACAGATACGGCAATTCCCTGGCCGAGTGAACCTGTGGACATATCCACGCCCTCTACATGTGTCATGCATGGGTGTCCCTGCAGCTTTGAGCCGCAGCGGCGGAACTCGCAGATATCCTCAGGATTAAAAAATCCACGAAGCGCAAGCGCCGAATAGTATGCCGGAGCACAGTGTCCCTTTGACAATACAAAACGATCACGGTCCGGATCGTTGGGATTGGAAGGATCTACGTTCATTTTTTCACCGTACAGATATGCAAGGATATCCGTGCAGGAGAGTGAACCGCCCGGGTGGCCGGACTGCGCCGTATAGATCCCCGTAAGGATCATCTGACGCATGTTTGCGGCATAGAGCTTGAGTCTCTTTTCTGTGTCTTTGTCCATGTGTTTCCCCTTTCAAGTTACCAATAGCAAATTCCTACCATATGCAGCTGTGCATGTGCACTATGTTACCACTCTGCAGGTAAACGCGCGGAACGCGTTTGCCTACAAGGCAGGTAATTTCGTAATTGATTGTATCCAGCAGATCGGATATTTCATCTACCGGAAGTGAGTACTGGTGCTCGCCGACCGTCTGCGTTCCGAAAAGAACCGCCTCATCGGAAATCTCCGGTCTTCTCTCAAAATCAGTAACATCAATCATACACATATCCATGCAGATATTCCCGACGACACGTGCCCTCCTGCCCTGCAGCAGTACATCTGCACGGTTGGAAAGCCTCCTTGAATACCCGTCTGCATAACCGATCGGAATGGTTGCGATCACGCTGTCTTTTCCGGTAACAAAATGTCTTCCGTAGCTGATCGAGGATCCGGCGGGAAGATTCTTAACATGGATGATACTGGACTTAAGTGTCATTGCAGGGATAAGGGAAACAGGCATATGCGGCTTAGGGCAGCCCTTGGGCCACATGCCGTACATGATCAGACCGGCCCGGACCATATCGAGGTGCATATGCGGAAACCGGAGAATTCCTGCGCTGTTGCAGACGTGCTTAACTGGAATGGACAAGCCTTTTTTCTCAAGTATGCCGGCCATTTTGGTAAACCGGTCAAACTGGAGTTCTAAATATGTATTGTCCGTTTCATCAGATGTTGCAAAATGCGTGAAAAGACCCTCGATAAATATACCGGGAAGCTTGGAAATACGAAGAATTTCTTCAACGGAATCCATTCCCGTCAGATAACCGATGCGGCCCATTCCCGTATCAACTTTAATATGGATACACACTTGCTTATGTTCTTTTTGGGCCTGGGCAGATAGTGCTGCGGCAAAATCCTCCGCATACACCGTCTGGGCAAGATCATATGATATGACTTCGGGAATACGTCTTGGGTCTGTATGGCTGAGTGTAAGGATCGGGGCGGTAATACCGTGTTTTCTGAGTTCAATAGCTTCATCAAGCATGGACACTGCAAGGCGGGTCGCTCCGTTTTCCAGGAGAACCTTCGCAACCTGGATCGCTCCATGTCCGTAGGCGTCGGCCTTTACAACAGCCATTACCTCTGCACCGGGAGACGTTATACGTCTGATCTCCCTCATATTATGAGCCAAAACATCCAAATCGATCTCCGCCCAGGAGCGATTCGGGAACACCTGCATCATTTCCAAATCCCCTTGTCTATTGTTCATGCTCCCACCGTACGTACTTGAATGCATCCGTGAAAAACGCATACAAATCTGTCGGCTGCATATATCTTCTTCCCAACGCGGCTGCCGCAAGGTCACCGGCAAGACCATGTAAGTATACACCGGAAACCGCTGCATCCACAGGAGTAAGCCCCTGTGCAAGAAGGCTGCCGATAAGTCCGGACAAAACATCCCCCGAACCGGCCTTGGCAAGCCCGTCATTGCCCGTAGAATTAATATAATACTCTCCGGCTGGTGTGCAGACAACAGTTTTATGTCCTTTTAAGACTAAAATAACTTTCCACGAGTCGGCAAAGGCCTTCGGCGCCAACTCACGGTCTTCTTTTTTCCAACCCGGCACAAGCCGCGCAAACTCTCCGGGATGCGGAGTAAACACAGCAGGTAAAAGCCCTCGCGATATACGGTCTGCAAAAACCGGGGCGAAAACTTCCGGTTCCCGGGCGATCACCGATAATGCTCCGGCATCAACCACCAGGTTTTTCATATGCTCCGCCATATAGAGTATTTGGTCCCGGACTGCAGATTCGGCAATATTCAGTCCCGGACCTATTACTGCGGCAGTCATATGGGGAAGGAGCGCCGACAGCTCCTCCCTGGAAACATCCGGATCGTCCGGGACCGGATGTGATATAGCCTGCGGCAGAGCGAGGAACATCGGTGTCATAAGCTCCCTGTTTATCCAGAGGTGTACGATGCCGACGCCGCTTCTGCAGGCCGAATTGGCACACATATAAGCCGCCCCGCCCATGCCGGAAGACCCGGCCCAGACCAGGAGACTGCCGAAAGTGCCCTTGTGACTGTCTGCCGGCCTTGCCGGCGCAAGCTTCATAACAAAATCCCTGTTAAGGGATGCAAAAGAATCAATCAGCATCTCTGCCTTATCCTGTTTTACAAAATCTCCAAAATTGAAAAGAGGCATGTTCTTCATCTTCTTTCTGCTATGTATTCATGTGTATGTAAAAAAAGGCACCGATCCAGCCTGTCGGGAATCGGTGCCTTCGCAGCATTACATGATTGTGCACAGATTATGCACACCGGAAATCCAGGGATTCATATAAGATACAGATCAAGTAAATTCACCATATCCTGATAACCCCTTGAACCGACAAGTGTCTCCTTGAGTTCTCCGCCGCTGAAAATCCCGACGGTTGGAATACTCATCACGCGGAATTTCTCGGCAAGCTTCGGCTCATCGTCGACATTTATTTTGCCAAAATAAATCCGGCCCTCAAATTCCTCCGCAAGGCGGTCAATTACACTTGCAAAGGACCGGCAGGGTCCGCACCACGATGCCCAGAAGTCAATCACTACGGGTATCCCGGTCTCAGAAATAATGGATTGAAAAGTGTCCGTCGTAACTACTGTAACCATAATGGCCCCCTCTCGATTCCATGAAGTAAAAGCAACAGTTCTCACAAAATCTCGTCCTTATACCGCAATTGTATCACAGTGAAGATATAATTTGAAGAAATGGAAGGCATCCTTATTTTTGATCCGTTGCAGGTGCAAGCGTGGACAAATCAAAGGGCGTCTCCTGATAAACGTAGTAATTCAGCCAGTTTGTGAACAAAAGGGTGGCAGAAGAACGCCATGTGACTAAAGGTTCTTTTGCCGGATCATCCCCCGGGAAATAATTCTTAGGAATATCGATGGGAAGTCCCTTTTCCAGGTCACGTAAATATTCATCACGAAGTGTGTTGGCATCATACTCCGAATGACCCGTCACAAAAATCTTCCGGCCGGTCAGATCCGACACGGCATAAACGCCTGTCTCATCAGACTCCGACAAAAGGCGGAGACTCTTATGTGCCAGGATATCCCCGCGGCGGATCTCGGTGTGCCGGGAGTGGGGAATCTGAAAAATATCGTCAAAGCCGCGAAAAAGCTTAACCGGCTTGGTATAAGTCATACTGTGGGGGAAAATTCCGAAAACTTTTTCGGGCACATCATATTTGGGAATTCCATAATGATAATGGAGACCCGCCTGTGCACCCCAGCAGATATGCAGCGTCGAATATACATGTGTATTACTCCACTCCATAATGGCTGCAAGTTCCGGCCAGTATGCCACCTCTTCAAAATCCATCTGTTCAACCGGCGCACCGGTGATAATCATTCCGTCATAGTAACGCTCCCTGACGGCTTCAAAAGTCTCATAAAACTTAGTCAGATGATCTTCCGTCGTGTTTTTAGGCTGGTAAGTCGCTGTATACAGAAGATCGATATCCACCTGGAGCGGCGAATTCGAAAGACCCCGCAGAAGCTGCGTCTCCGTAGTTATTTTGTTGGGCATCAAATTCAGAATCAGAATCCTAAGCGGCCTTATATCCTGCCGGAAAGCACGGTCCTCCGGCATAACGAAGATGTTCTCCTTCTCAAGAATTTCAGTTGCCGGTAAATTGTTTTGAATACGAATTGGCATACATCTTCGCCCCTTTCCTCAAAATGAACACTTGCCTTCAAGCTGCATAAGCAGCCGGAAAACGAATTGGTATCTTATGAGTATCCTTTCTCAGTGAAAATCTGTCAAGGGGGGAAGAAGAGACATCTCTTTTCCGCTCTCTTGGCTTACGCCAGCTCCCGGGGGAAATATTGATGACGCTCCTTTTACAGGAATTCGTTTAGGATTGAGTCTGCGGGGACGATGTCCGGGTCGGCCGACGGGATGCGTGACAGATCATGTACGAGCTGCCGCGCAACTTTGAGCGCTGAAGGAAGGTCGGCATATGGTTTCGGGGGATCCGTATAATTCAGGAAAACAGAGGGTGCGAGTGTGTTCTGTTCATACTGCTCCAGGGCAGATTGGATATCAGCCAGTGCAAGCGACCCGATCACCATGCTTTCATAGGACAAAAGCGAGTTCACATAAAAGTCCGCGGTGGCCAGATATTCAGGGAAATAGTTCATCTCCGAAGAAGCAATCATTGGCCAGTAGTCAATAGTTGCCAGTGCGTGGGCTCCGCGGTGGCGTACATCGCGGACGATTCGGCGAAGCAGCCGAACTTCCTGACTTTCAATCAGCCTCCTGTCCGCCACTACCTCTCCCCAAGGCATTATAAATACCCCTACCCATAGTTCCCTGGGTATAAGACCGGCAATCTCCGGGGAAAGACCGTGCAGGCCTTCAACCAGAAGCAGGTCATTTTTATCCAGGCGGGCTTGGGGAAATGTCGATTCCTCAGCACGAAGGCGCTTATGGAAGTCAAAAACAGGCATTTGAGTGGTTTCTCCGTCAAGCAGTGTCCTGATATTTCCACAGGCAAGCTGTGTATCTATTGTAGTCAGACTCTCATAATCGGGACGTCCGGACTCATCAAACTTAAGCTGGTCAATATTGTAATAATCATCAAGTGACATCCGCATGGCTGTCTTCCCCATGGAGGACAGACTTGTCACTATGCGGTCCGCAAAAGTAGTTTTACCGGAGGATGTTGGTCCCGAAACAAAAATAGCCCGTATTTCCGGATGGCTCACAATATGCTGTGCGATCTGATGCGTATGCTCAATAAACGCGTCTTCTGCCTCGCGCACAAAGCGGGGCAGCCTCACTGCTCCGAGATGTTCTTCCAGATCCTCAAGGGACAGATTTATCCTATTTTCAAGAACTGCCATAGTATCCCCGCTTAAAGGTCCGTTACCGGTCCAGTAAATTATTGATAATGAATTTGGAAATCAATTTGTCATATCCGTACTGCGCCAGTCTTACAATCAAAAACACCGTTCCCGGTATCAGAACAGCAAGAATCAGCATCGCGCCGAATAGAAACACAACATATATGCCGCCGGTAATCACACCCAGCACAGTCGAAAAAGTACCGGCGGATGCGACGAACATCTTTGTTGAAGATTCCAGTGTCTTATTGAGAAAAGCAATGACAAACGTCTGCAGATCCGATGCAGAAACAGACAGGTAAGGCATGACCCATGTTGTAAAAAGAATTGTCATGACAAAATATTTGATAGCTTCTGCAAGAAGAATCGGGAATTTGAACCAGATGGGATAGCGGTAATAGCGGAAGCAAAGGAATGGGGAAGCTAGAAAAAGCAGCATGAATACCGCCAGCTTCATAGCCCGCTGCCCTCCGAGTAAACCTGACAGGCTGCCCGTTAAGTAACTCAGTGCAACACAACCGCATACAAGCATGCCATAAAGAATAAAGAGACTCACATGCCGTCGGTTCTCATAGTCTGTATCGCTCCAAAGCGAACCCAGAAAAAGGCCCTCCATATAATCCACGTTTGTATCCTCCTGTATTCTTTAACAAATTTTATTGTAACAGAAAAAAGAGAGACTGAAAACATGAGCCGTCGGTAAACACGGCTGAACAATCAAAATATTATGGAATGAGAAGTAAGCGGATCTATCTCAAACGAAAAGGTATCTTGGTGATGGATTCAATGAGTTCGCGGAAAATACGCCATTCTGAAGGGAACTGCATACTGCCGAGGATTCTGTCAGGTGGTTTTTGTGCGAACGATACAACAACGACCCAGTCCGCAGGATGACATGATACGATGTCATCCTGCGATACCAGGCCGGTATAATGTGTTTTCCATTGCAGTACATGGGTTGCAGGGATCATAGTCTGAAAACGCTTGACTTTATCTGCAGAGATAGAACGCAGAAAGTTGTTGTTCCACTGAAGACTGTCTCTCCACGTGACCATTTTTTTATCAAGGTCAATTCTTACACGAATGCATCCGCGCCGATATCCGGAAAGTTCTGCCTCGATACAGACAATATCATTGTAAGTGCCCATTGGAATTCCGCTTTCCTGTCCTTTTCCTTCTCTTGCTAAAAGAGAAGGACCTGCGTTGTCATGCAGCATACTCATGAAATCTTCACCCCGTAAATGGACATGCCCCTTGTTCCGATTACAATCGTTCCATTGAATACGATAGGTGAAGACTCAATGTTCTGGGCTTTTTTATTCTCGCCTGCCAGGCCCTTATCCTTAATAAGCTGCAGATATGTAATCCGCTGGCCGGTTTTCCCGTTGACCAGATGAATCTGTCCTACGCTGTCACAAATGATAATGTACGCGTTGCCGTCGGCGTCATAGCAGTCGACAGGGGAACTCCAGGAATACTGGTTCATCGAATAATCCCATACTTTCTCGCCGGTTGCTTTGTTGTAAGCGACGAGATGGTTGCCGCTGTAAAGGCCGTTGGTCATACAGTATGAGTAGATGACAAGGTCCGATATGGATTTCTTGCCGACGATCGGAGTGCCCAGCATGCCGCCGTTGACATCATCTCCCTTATCAACTCCATTATGCGTGTAGCAGGGATACGATGTCGCCCAGATCTCTTCCCCTGTCATTGCATCAATCTTATAGGTGTAGGAAGCGCCCATATAATCAAGGACATCTTTCTTCTGCCAGTCAACTTCCGTCCCTATATACAAATATACCCGTCCGTTTTCTTCCTCAATAACAGGTGTAACGTCTGAGTCATCGTCAAGCTGGCGGACCCAAATCAATTGCAGCGTGTCCAGGTCAATACAGATAAGGTTGCCGCTGTTGTCACTGCAGTAACCATAATGACTATATATGGACATGGAACTTTCGATACCGATTTCACTTCCGGTTATCCCGTTAATGAGATAGCGGTATACCACGCTCTCCGGATTAATCGATACTGTCCCCGCGGCTTTGTCAAATACGGTATTCAGTTTAACGGTGTAAATCATTCCGTTCTCATTCGGATAAATAAGAGTGTCGGAAGACGCGTTGATAATGGGTGAAGAATCACACGCACCCCAATTGGTACGGAAAGCACGTGAATCCATGCCATCCTGAAAGTACATCAGGGAAGAGTCTATAAGGCTGTATATGCGGTAACCGATTTTTTTGTATGCGGTTGACCCTTCCACTCCATTGCTGTCGCCCTGTCCGACATAAAGAATAGGATACCCGCGCGGATCCAGGGCGGGTGTCCCCTTGATGGTAGCACCGACAAAGATCGGATCACGGGTCGGTTGTCCGTCATCGAGGTCCAGGAAATAGATTTTCCCGTCCATTGCAGCAATAATTACTTCCGTTAGTCCCTGCTTGGCTTTTTTATCAGGGTACATATTCATCTTCTGCTGAACATCGTAATCCCATTGGATTGCCAGCGGCTGCCCTGTCCAGCCTGTCCCCATCCAGGAGAAAGCCCATGAAGAGGATGAGAGGGTGCCGACTTTGTTGTATTCCCATGATTGCGTCAGGGTGGTTGGATTAGCTGCTATCGAACCCCATGATGCACAGTTGCGGAAGTTATTGCCGCGGAAAGTCAATATACCCGGGATCGACTGGAATTCAAGAGGATCGCCGAAGGAAATGGCACTCGTCCGTAAATACGGTGCTACTACTGTATCCCCGGACAAAACAGACTGGTCAACGCCCCGCTCCGAAGGGGAAAGTCCCTTTGCTGGCTGGCCCATCGGCACATTCATCTTGGCGGAAGCCGGATACAGTACAAAATTCTGATAGAGTGCCATCGATTGGGCGGGTGTCGGAGACGGAGTGGTAATGATGATGGAAGCACTTGTATTGCTTCCATTGGAATCTGTTGCCCCGGCGGAAGCGGAAGTGGGTTTCGAAGTATCATCAGGTGAGAAAACGGAAATCATCAGGACAACGACAACTGTCAGTAATAAGACGACCGTAACGGCGACCAGTGCAACGAGTCCGTTTTTCTGCCTGCCTTTTTTGGGGCGGTGGTATTGATTGTCATACCGGACATACATCGAATTATTCATATAAACATCCTTCCGCAGATGAACAATATAGTTTTGAATTTTAGCACAATTCCTGTGGATTTACTATGTTTTTACTCCAGACCGGCATCTTTTGCGATTTCTTCAAGTTTGCGGAGCCGGTGGTTCATTCCGGATTTCCCGATCGGCGGGGACATTAGAAGTCCTAAGTCCCTGATCGACATGCCGGGATTATCAACCCGTACACGTGCCGCCTCCATGAGTTCCTGCGGAATCTGCACACTTTCATCGCCGTCCAGAAGTTCCTGCATGAGCGAGCTCTGCCGTACACAGGCATCTGCCTGGCGGCGTGCATTGGCCGTATCGCAATTCACAACTCTGTTGACAGAATTTCTGAGTTCCTTATCGACACGCACGCTTTCAAAACGCAAAAGACTGCTGTGTGCTCCGATCAAAGCCAGAAAATCGCCTATTGCCTGGCCTTCCTTAAAATAAATGACAGGATGCCCGTTCCGCAGGAGTATTGACGGCTCAATGTTTTCTGCATGCAAAAGCAGTGTCAGGTAGTCGGCCGCCCTGGCATTCCTTACAGGTATCTCAATCTGGTATGCTTTAAGCGGTTCGCTCATGATGCCCGATGCGAGAAAGGCTCCCCGCAGGGCAGCGCGCCGGGGATTTACGGATGATGTGACCTGATCCTGCTTCTCTTCCTTTTCATAGAGTCGAAGCTGGTCCTCAAAAGTCATATGCTCATATGGCAGGGGATACACATACCACAGGGAACGTGTGGATTTTTCCGATTTTTCAGCAAGTGCATCCAGGCCGACCGCACGAAGCTGTCCGACCAGACGCTCGGCATACGCAAAAGAGGACGTCGCAAAAAAGAGCGGAAGCTGCGATTTGTCCGCTCCCGGCCGTCCCGCGCATAAAAAAGCGGTGACAAGTTCCGCCTGCATCTCTTCTTTTGTCCGGTCCGTCACTTTAAGCAGATCGGCCTTAATGGATTTTGAAAAAGATTGTTCTGCCATGATAACCTCAGTTATTCCCTCCGTTGATTTGCGCCGGTGATGCAGGTATGTACCGCGCATCCTTTTCAATGTCCCGGTGATGCACGAGGGCACTGTATCCGAGGTCGTTCAAACGCCTTGCAAACAGTTCTGCAATGTATACGGAGCGATGACGTCCGCCGGTACAGCCAATACCAACCACAAGCCTTGCCTTTCCCTCCCTGATGTAGTAGGGCAGCGTATACGCCAGAATATCAACTTGCTTATTAATGAACTCTTCAGTTTCCGGAAAGCTTTTCAGGAATTCCTCGATACCTGTATCTTTGCCGGAAAGCATTTTCAGTTCCGGTTCGTAAAAGGGATTTGGAAGGAAACGCACATCATACATGTTATCGCAGTCAACCGGTATCCCGTATTTGAATCCAAAGGACTGCAGCAGAACGGACATCCGCTTGTTTCCTGCATCTTCGCCGATAATACGGTATATTTCGTCCCGCAGTGCAGGAATAGCCATCATCGATGTATCAATAATATGAGTGGATCTGGCACGAATACCCAGGAGCATATTTCTCTCCTGGACAATTGACTCGGACAATCCGGTTCCGTCGGATAACGGGTGGCGTCTCCTGGTCTGGCGGAAGCGGTTGACAAGGACCTGGTCCGATGCCTCCAGAAAAATAATCCTGTAAGGGCACCCCAGCGAATCGATTTCCTGAATGGCCGGTCCAAACCCCCTTAGCAGTTCATTACTCCTGATATCGACGACAAAGGCAAGTTTGGCAATACCGAATCCCTCTCCGCCCTGCCCTTTTAAAAAAGTCCGGACCAATTCCGGAAGGAGCATCGGCGGCAGGTTGTCAATGCAAAAATAACCCATATCTTCCAGAAAATTAGCTGCCTGGCTTTTCCCTGCACCGGACATACCCGTCAGAATGATGATATCCATTTTGCCTTCCCCCTCCTCGTTAAATAATCCGCAATAAACCACGCATCAATAATTCCGCCCGACAAATTTGATTTCAGGTTCCAGGATAACCCCGGTATCCTTTTCAACTTTATTCCTGACGATATTCATAAGATTGAAGATGTCCTTTGCAGTTGCCTGCCCGGCGTTCACAATAAATCCGGCGTGCTTGTCCGATACCTGCGCCCCGCCTTCACGGAGGCCTTTCAGCCCCGCCTCCTGAATCAGTGTACCGGCATAATATCCCTCCGGACGTTTGAAAACGCTTCCGGCGCTAGGTACAGTAAGAGGCTGGGAGGCGGATCTTCTGGCAGCAAGTTCGCTGATCTTTCCCATAATTTCTTTCCCGTCACCCGGGAAAAGCCGCAGGATAACAGAAAGGACAATGCCTCCGCATGTGAGGAAACGGCTGCTTCGGTAGCCGAATTCATGATCATCACCGGTGAGAGTGCACATGTCGCCTTCCGGAGTCAACGAAACACTCTGGAATACGACATCCGACATCTGATTTCCATAGGCGCCTGCATTCATATAGACAGCACCTCCGATACTTCCCGGAATGCCTGCGGCAAATTCCATACCGGTCAGATCCCGCTTTGCGCACGCCGCCGCAACAGAAGAAAGCAGTGCACCCGAAAAGGCATGTACAAATACCGCACGGGTATCCTGCGGGTCCGCCTCAAACCAAACGCGCGACAACGCCTCGCCAAGCTGGATAACCAATCCCTCCATACCTTCATCAGATACAATCAGATTCGATCCGTTGCCCATCACAAAAAACGGCATTCCGCTCTTTTGGGCCGCCTGGCAAAGGGCTGCAACTTCCAGGAGCCCGGACGGCTGCACGTATAAATCCGCCGGTCCTCCGACTCTCATGGTGGTATGACGATTCATGGGTTCATCTTTTTTGATTTTCAAACAAAGATCCTCGTGCCCGGCACGGGAAAGGATCCTGAAAAATTCTTCCGTGTAATTTTGATTTTCAATCGTGCTATTCATTACATCTCCCGAGAATAGAATATGATTAGAGCTGCGACAGGCCAATTCCGCCCCCGCCGGGGAAAACCCTTTCAATCAGGCTTCTGGCCGCATTGTGTCCCATCTTCTTGACGCGGTAATTGATCGCAGCTGCCTCAACAATAATAGCAAGGTTACGACCGGGGCCGACAGGAATTGTAAGGGACGGAACCTGAATTCCCAGGATATCCGTGGATTCGTCATTAATGCCCAGCCGGTCATATGTTTTTTTCTCATCCCAAAGTTCAAGATTAATGACAAAATCAATATTTTCCTGCATTTTAACGGACGACACGCCATACAGTTCCTTAACATCAAGGATACCGATACCGCGTATTTCAATCAAATGGCGGATGATATCCGGTGCACGCCCCAAAAGGGTAGTCTCAGACACTCTCCTGATTTCAACCTGGTCATCAGCGATCAGGCGGTGTCCGCGCTTAACAATTTCAAGGGCTGTCTCGGATTTACCTACGCCGCTCTCACCTAATATCAAAATACCCTCGCCGTTTACTTCAACAAGCACGCCGTGCATGGATATACGGGGGGCGAGCTCAATATTCAAGTGTTTAACAAGGGAACTCATAAATTCCGATGTAGCTTGTTTGGTTCGCAGGATAGGGATCTTCTTTCGCTTGGCGCAGGGGATCAGTTCCGGATGCGGCTCATGGTTCCTTGTCAGGATCAGGCAGGGAATATTTCTTGAAAAGAGCGCATTCAGGCGCTTTTTCCGTATATCCGGAGACAGTTTGTCAAGATAGGCATGCTCCATATTTCCGATCAGCTGTATACGATCCGGTCCGAAATGATCAAAATAGCCAGCCAGCTGGAGTCCCGGGCGAGTAACATCCGCCACGGTAATTCGGATTTGATCAAGATTGCCGGGATCACAGACTACTTCAAGGTCAAAGGCTTTTACAATCTCAGACAAATATACACTTGCAATAGGCATGGCAATCCCTCACTTCGTTTGACGCATTATGTTCTTCTTATTGTAATACAAGTCAGACGTTTGTGCGCAAGAAATACACATGGAAAAAGGGCCGGAAAAAGAGGTGTCCTCCCTACCGGCCCTTCTAAAGACTTTTTTTCTTATAGTGTGACCTTGACCTCGTGCGTTATGCCGTCATTAAAAACCGGCACACGGATCCCCGAAAGCGGCTGCCCGTCACATACAATGGACACGCCTTCCTTTGTTCTTACAAAACCCTCCGGTTTGGTTACTACGATGTGGTAGACAGCTTTTCCGGTATTCACGGTGAGCTCCTCGCCGGTGTCCGATGTGCGGAGAACCGGATCAATAATCAGGGCGTCGCTTCTGAACTCAACTCCGAATCCCGCAAACAGGCACAGCAGAAGCCATGTTGAAGTGCCTGAAAGCGTCGGTCCGATGTTTTCACCCGTCTGCGAATTATTATACTGCGTACACAGTCTTGGATTGCCGCACACCTCGAAAGGATTCAGGAGGGTGCGGTACGGCAGGATGCAGTCAATGACCCAATATGCCGTTTCGGTGAGGCGTTCTGCAAGTTCCAGACCGGAAACTTTTTTGGCTGCCTTCAGCATTGCAGCTGCAGCCATCATGTTGGCATGTTTAAAAATGCCCCCGTTTTCGCGGTCGCCGGCAAAATACAGCGCAACATCAATCTTGGGGGCGATCTTCGGATAATCGACGCCGGTACAGAGCCTGTAACCGAAAGGTGTACGCAGGTTCCGGTCAATCGTGTCGAGCATTGTCCGGATCTGCATCTCATCGGCACAGTCCGACAATACGGACCAACTGAAGGAATTCAGGAAATATGTTCCCTTTGCCCCTTCTTCGACCGCAAGTCCGTCATTTCCGGCTCCGAGAAAGGACAAATGCGGTTTTTCGCTGCGGTTGAAAAGTACCCGGGCAAAATAGTCGTTTTTCCAGGCGGCTTTTACAAGCACGGACTTCAGGGAACAGGCAGATTCCTCGAGCTTTCCGGCGGACTTTTCGTCGCCGCAGCCGCGGAACATCCCGGCCGCAGCGTCCATGGCAGCTTTCAGGAGGAAACCGTTCATAACGGATTCAGAGTACTCCGATTCGAAAGGGATATCCCCGTATTCTTTTCCGGCCAAATGCAGTTGTTTTCTATAATTTCCGATTTTTTCGGGGCCTGACTGGCAGTCAGGATCAACCCGCAGGCAGTCGTTCCAGTCTGCCCTGTCAATAAGCGGCAGTCCGTGCCTGCCGACCGAAATCCTGTAGGAATAAGTAATGATTGCAGAAATCGTGTCGAGAAGACTTCTCTTCATTTTGTCCGTTCCCGCAACCGGAAGTTCCTCCTGAAGGAATTCATAATCCCCTGTAAGGCTGACATAACGGTCAAGTGCCTGCAGCAGCCAAAGCGCATCGTCCGACCACCATCCGGGTTCTTTTCCGGTCCAGTAGAAATTGTGATTAGCGTAGCCGTCAAGGGCAACATTTCCCGCCCATTCCCGAATAAGCTTTTGAACAAATTCAATTTGTCCCATTCCGGCAAAATAATACATCGACGCGAAAACATCCTGTATTTCGCGGAACCCGATTTCCCTGTATCCCTTCTGTGTCCAGTCCAGGGAACGTGAAACGAAAGTCTGATAAAAAACCTGAAAAGGAAGATTGTTGTTCACATAGGCCTCGAAGTTTTTGTCCGGATGCGAAATGCGAAGATAGGAGGAGTATGTGCGGGTGAATTGTATGACGGATTCGAGGGCGCCGGGAAGTGCAGAAGGGTCCTTGTAACGCGCAACCAGTGCCGAAAGCTCCTGCTTTACCGTCTCATCTTCCCTGAAATCTGCGTTAACCACGTCGGATGTAAGGCAGGTGAAATGATCCGCCGTGATTTTCCCATGGGCGGGCACAGTAAAAGGCGTTGACATGGCGAAAAATCCGGGACCTTTCCTAGAATGCCGGTTTGAAAGCCGGGCGGCGTTCTGCGGGTGTGCGAGCGTGCCGGAGCCGACAAATTCACTGTATCTGGCACAAAACTGATCAGGGAATATGACTTCCCCGCCCTGATGCACCATAAGCGTGCAGTACCGGATATTCCCTTTGGTCCATTTGGGATTCGGGTTGAAAGACAGGGCAGCGATTTCTCCCTTTTCACTGTAGATCACTTCCGATTCAGCCACAACAGCAGAAAAGATGACATCCTCACGCAGTGCATGGCATTCTGATGTGCCGAACATTCCCGTATATACAATCCGCAGGTCCCTTTTCGTTCCGGATTCATTCCCGATCTCAATCATCTGTGCTTCGGCAGCAAGGGGAAGGCCTTCTTCCTGGGGAAGGATAAAAATAGTACGCTGAACGGTCAGCCCTGAGTCGAGTGTATATGAGATGACCGTTCGGTTCTGCGCATGCATGCAGACAGCTTTGCCAACACCATCCTGTACGCTGCTTCCGGAGTAAAAAATCTGACGTCCGTTTTCCAGAAGGTAGAACTGCCTGTTCGCCGGAAATCCGTTTTCCTCCGGAAGGTAGTCCCATTTCGTCGCGAGAACCTGCGTATCAGCATGCGAGCGGAAAGAACCTCCTCCCATCCGGTCTACGGCACTTTTGGGAGTACTCTGAAGCGGCCGGTCAAACCCGATCCGGTTGCCGATCAGCAGATTCGTATAGTAATGCGGTCCCGGTGCCGGTGAGGTAAGGTCACTTTCCAGCACACCATCCGCATCGAGTGTTCCTCCCCAGGCAAGGGAGTCATTGAGAATATCTGTGATGCAGTCCGACTCATCACGGGACAGGGCAGCATCACAGGCAGGCTCCGGTGCCGGTACGGCCTTTTTGCCTGCATCAGCGGTGAACGCAGATACCTGACCGTTGGTAAAACAGATAAGGACAGACCGCTGCGCTTTGAAATTCGCATCAAAAAAAGCATACAGGCTTTCCGACTGAAGAAGTGTGGAAATCACAGGTGTTGAGAAAGGCAGCCCCGTGACACCTGCTGCCAGGTTTTTGTTGGATATGGAAACAAACTGGGCACTTACCGCCCCTGAAAATGAAGCAAACGGAAACTGGGCCCGAAGGACTGACTCTGCTGTCACGCCCTTGCTCCGAGCTCTTTCACTCGTAAATATCATACATACCTCCACTTGATACTGCTATTCTTCCTTATAAGACGAATGTATCCGGTAAGTTATGCATCTGTCCCGGGGCCGCTTGCAAGCGCGCCCGCAACAGGAACCTGGCTCTGAGAGTGAAGAATAATAAAAGACAGTACATCCCTGTATACTTCATCCCGGTTTATTTCATTGTGCATCTCATGGCGGCCGCCGGGATAAATTTTAAGTACCGCATCATGGCCTGTATCTTTATACCACTGATAAAGAATCTGCGGGCCTTTGGAGTATGCGCCGACAGGGTCCATCTCCCCGCAGTATATGTAGACCGGTATGTCTTTCGGGACTGCATCCGTCCAGTTTTTTGAACCGGCTTCCTCAAGAAGTGCAGACAGGTCCGCAAAACCGGCTGCCTTAAACAGAAACATGCAGGCCGGGTCAGCAATGTATTTATCAACAATCGCCTCGTCACGGGTAAGCCAGTCCTTCACTGTCCTCTGCGGCTGGAATTTCTCGTTGTACGTACCAAAAGCGATTTTGTCGAGTAATTTCCCCTCGGATTTGGGGCCTTTGAAAAAACACTGCATACGCGCAAGGACTCTTCCGACTGCAGCCAGCCCCGCTTTGGCGTTCGTACCTGACAGGATTACGCCGCTAAGTCCCCGGGCATGATTCCTTTTTATATAACAGGATGTAATAAACGATCCCATACTGTGTCCGAACATAAAAAACGGAAGATTCCCGGCGCCGATGCCTGCGCGGAGTTCGTCAATTTTTGCCCTGACGCAGTCAATGTCCGACATCAGCAGGTCGACTCCTTTTTTCTCGGCAAAAAAGCCCCGGTTCAATGCATCCTGCGTTGTCTGTCCGTGGCCGCGGATGTCAAATGAATAGACAAGAATACCTTCATGACAAAGAATTGATGCAAAATCATCATATCGCCAGCAGAATTCCGTCATGCCGTGTATGATCAGCAGCGCAGCCTTTGGCGGCACGGACTCATCCTGCCATGACCTTCCCTGAATCTGAAGTCCATCTTTCGCTGTGCATGCAAACTGTAATTTCGAAATCATGCTGCGCCTCCTGCATACGTTATACCGCCATTTTATACAACTGTTTTCATTATATCCTTTATTATGAATTACGTCATAAACCCCGCATCTTTTCCCGGAATATCTTTGTGATCTATATCCTCAAGAAATGCATGTCCAATATCCGGCAGATCCTTAGACCGCAGCGTCAATGATTGCCCCGCCAAGAACAAGGTCATCTTTGTAAAATACTACGGACTGACCCGGGGTAATCGCGCGTACAGGTTTCTCAAAAACGACCTGTACCTTACCATCCTCTGCAGGCAGAAGTTCGGCAGGAACTGCCTTGGCCGAATAACGGATTTTGGCTTCAATGTGCATGGGCAGGGTAAGCGGGAGATCAGAAATATGATGAACCTGTCCTGCAGCAAGCATATTCTTGTACAGGTCGCTGTCGTGTCCCAGCACAACACGGTTTTTTACCGGGTCCACGGCCAGCACATAAAAGGCTTCATCTGCCGCAAGGCCGATTCCTTTTCGCTGGCCGACGGTATAATGGATAATTCCGCGATGCTTCCCGAGGACGTTGCCCTGGAGGTCAACGAAGTCCCCTTCCCGGCTATGAATCCCGGTACGTGTTTCAATAAAATCAGCATATGAATTATCTTTGACGAAGCATATCTCCTGACTGTCAGGCTTATGTGCCACAGGAAGACCTGCATCAAGGGCCATTTTACGGATTTCATTCTTGTCAATATCTGCTACGGGCAGCAGAAGATGTGCCAGCTGGTGCTGATTCAGGCGGTACAGTGCATAAGTCTGATCCTTTGGATTTTCGGCGTCCGCAAGCAGCTCATATTCACAATTCTCATCTGAATGACGGATTCTCGCGTAATGGCCTGTCGCCAGGTAGTCAAACCCCAGAGCCAGCGCTTTTTCGAGCATTGCTTCAAATTTGATTTTCCAGTTGCAGGTGATGCAGGGGTTGGGTGTACGGCCGCGCAGGTATTCCTGCACAAACGGCTCTATCACGGCATTGTCAAAAAGCATTTTAAAGTTCAGCACATAATAAGGTATATCGAGTGCAGCTGCGACACGCCTGGCATCGTCAACAGCGGAGAGCGAACAGCAGCCGGTATCGGTGCGAATCTGCTCGTCCGGTTCATCGGGCCAGATCTGAAGAGTGGCTCCCGTCACATCATAACCCTGCTGTTTGAGGATCAGTGCGGCGACCGAACTGTCCACCCCGCCGCTCATTGCAACCAGTACTCTTTTTCTGTTATTCGGCGGAAGATTACATAATGCTGTCGACACTTTTTTTCTCCTCTTCGGTTATCCTGCCGGCGGTAATGACTGCCTCGCATGCGTGCCGGATACTTAATCCATTGATTTTTCCACATGATAACCTGTATGCTGTCATTACATAGGATACGGACACTTTTGTCAAGAAAGCTCATGATTCCGCAGCAGGCAGTCATTTTCCACGATAATAAAGGAAAACATATATTGGTTTCTCCAAAAGCAATTGACAAACAGGCGTCGTCTGTAATACAATGCGCATATTGTTTTGGGGGTGTAGCTCATCTGGGAGAGCGCTTGACTGGCAGTCAAGAGGTAAAGGGTTCGATCCCCTTCATCTCCACCAAATCGGACATCATATCGCACGATATGATGTCTTTTTATTTGTACAATATGCATGCTATAATATTCTTAGAATGAAAACGGACCGGTGTTTTACAAATATTACACATTAACCTTTGATCGGCAGCAAGGAGATGAAAACTATGTTTTGTGCGAATTGCGGACATCCAATGATAGACGGCAAATCTTTCTGTGAGAACTGCGGAAATCCGGTTAAAGCACCGGCCGCTCCGGTTCTGGCTCCCACTGCGGCACCTCAGTATCAATACCCGTATCAGACCCCTCCGGCTGCAAACATGGTCCAGCCAATACCTGTACAAAAAAAACAAAAGAAGTCTCATAAGGGATTGATTATCGCACTGGTTGCCCTTGGTGCCTTTCTTATCACCGCAGCCTTGCTTGTGGCATTTGTCCTCGTCCCCTGGGTGTACAGTGATACTCCAACCGGCACAACCTCATCCGACGGGATATCCGTTGTAGGATTATGGTCAAATGAAGAACTCGGGGAAGTCCTCCAGTTTAAGTCAAGCGGGAGCATTGTTGTCAATGCATATGACGGGGATACGAAAGGCAAATACGAGTATGACCAGGACAAAGCCAAAGGTACGATTACTTTGGAAGATACCGATTACACTTTCAAGGTCAGTGAAGATGAAATCAACATAAAAGACATGGGCGTTTTTACCAAAGAAACAGATAAGGACTTTGATATCGACACATTCATTGAAGATGCCGGCGTATCGGCCAATCCGGATGAAACGACCGAAAAACCTGCAGCAGCAACGGCAGAAGTATCCGCCGCTTCCGCAACGGTCACGGCAAAAAGTATGGATCTGACTTTAGGTTTCGGTGATTGTTCCGGCACGTACACAGGGGAGATGAAAGACGGGCTTCCTGATGGTTACGGCACTTTCATGAGTGCCGATTCCGACGGGGATACCTGGACTTATGAGGGGAACTGGGCTGCAGGCCATCTCAGCGGTCAGGGAAAGACAACATGGGATTACGGCTATACGGAAACCGGTGAATACCAGAATGATTATCTGAACGGTGAAGGACAGGATTACTGGCTGGATGTCATACGCTACTCAGGCAACTATACGGATGGGTATCAGAACGGAACCGGTACACTTTACAATTGCCACAGCGAAGAAATTTTCACAGGCAGCCTTAATTACGGTTTTCTGCAGGAAACCGCAGAGCAGCGCAGTGCAAGGGTCGGGGCTTTTAAGGACCAGAGCATCCCCGCCACCTATGACGAGCTCTTTCAGGCATGCAGCAACGGTTTCAGCATCCGTACGCAAGTCAAAGGAACCGTCCTTCAGGTCTACGAGTATTCGGAAAACAACCAGTATTTTTGCGACTTCCTGATGTATGAGTCAGGTATCGCAGATACGGGCCGTATTGTAATGGTTTACTATCGCCTGAGCGAGGGAGAACCAAAGGTCACGGAAGGTCAGTCCGTCAAAGTATGGGGAACAACCGAGTATTTATATAACTACACCTCGGATGAAAATGAAGAACTGTCTGTTCCATTGATTGAATCATGGAGTGTAGAATAAGTAAGAAGGCAAACCGTATATTGTGCGTCTGACTGCGGCGGCTCGATTACTCCTGCTCCATCCGGAAAACGACAAAGGACTGCGGAGCCATGGTAATGGACTCTGCAGAGCAGAGGGGCAGCCCTCCTATTGAGAAAATTATATCCCCCCGTACTGCAACGGGTGCAGCTGCAATTCCACCGGACGGGTTTACGGATATAGTCAGTTTGCCTCTGCGGTACACAAACGGATACCCGTTCTCTGCGGCATACAATATCTCATAGGATCCATTTCCATGAAGATCTGCCTGGGCATGGCGAAGAGATGTAAGTTTTTTAACTGTATGGATAAGAGATTCCGGATCTGACAATTGATCCTCAACGGTCGGAGCATCGGCGGAATCATCAACTGGAAGGTACAGATGACCGGAATTTGCATGAGAGAATCCCTTGTTCAAACTTCCGTCCCACTGCATCGGCGTACGCGTTCCGGTACGTTGATAGCCTCCCTCTTTGCTTTTGAGGCCTTCCATATACTTCATTCCGATTTCATCCCCGTAGTACAGAAACGGAATTCCCGGCATGGTAAAAAGGAATGCATAGGCAATCTTCAGTTCAGACACATCAAGATGCCGGCTCAGGCGGGCTGTATCATGGTTTCCTGTAATAAAACAGATATATCCGTCGTCTTTTGTTTTTGTGTAATCCTCCATGTATTCCGCTGCAAAGGCAAAGACATCACCATGGCCGAGTTTGCTGAAATAACTCTTCTGCTCCATTGTCTGGGGGTCAACATTTCTCATAAGGTTATGATAACCTTTGCCTGTGTGATCCAGATAAAAGTCGCAGTGAAAACCGCATTTCAGCGCAAGCTGCGGCATACTCCACTCCGAGATAAGAGCTGCCTGCGGATACTTTTCGTCAAACATCTTACGGACATTACGCCAGATTCCGGATGTCTGTATCTTGTCCTCATCATTCTTGACCAGCGAGTCCGCCATATCCACTCGGAACCCGTCGCATCCGGCATCGAGCCAGAAACACATGACGTCTTTCATGGCTTCCCGGCTTGCAATACAGTCGGGGTGTTCCGGCGGCATCTGCCACTGTTCTGTAATCTTGTTAAATCCGTAGTTGAGCGCGGGCTGCGAGCTGAAAAAATTGATCATGAAATTAGCATCGCGCTCCGCCATTCCGCTTACAAACCGATAGTTCATCGGCGATGACCAGACGGAATCTGTCCAGATATACCGGTTGGTATACTCGTTCCTGTCTGCTTTGGCACTATTGACGAACCACTCGTGTTCATAAGATGTGTGACCCGGTACAAGATCCAGCAGTACCCTGATTCCGATCTTATGGGCTTCCTCAAAGCAGCGGGTCAAATCCTCGTTGGTTCCGTATCTCGGAGCGACAAGCCTGTAATTTCGCACATCATATCCGGCATCCCAGAATGGAGAATCAAAACAAGGGTTGATCCACAGGGCATTGAACCCGAGATCCTTTATGTAAGGGAGTTTTTCAGTTATACCGTTGATATCCCCGATACCGTCGGCATTTGTATCATAAAAGGACTGCGGGTATATTTCATAAAATATTGCGTCTTCCAACCACTTTGGCATAGCTGCGGACTTCCTTTCTCGGATGATTACTTTCAGTTTATTTTATATCATATACAGATATATCCGCTTCTCCGGGAAATTCCATATCCAGATCGATCGCCCCGGAAAGATTCTGATTTTTATTTTCATATACGTAATACAGGGTATCCTGCTGGGCACGTAACTCAATAACGTCATAGTCAACAAGAAGGTCAATGTCCAGGGCGCAGCCTCTTTCAAAAAGGATTTCCTGTTTCTCAGTTATAATAAGATTCTTTTCGAAATTGATAAAAAGAGTGTGACTTCCAAAATAAAGACATGCCGAGCCAAGTGTCCCGGTGCAGAAGGATACGTGGATCTCATACGGCTGGTCAGCTATGCACGCGGCGTTGTGCCGTCCCGCTTCTGAAATCCGGATACGGGCACGTCCAGAGCGTCTTGAAATTAATTCCAAAGGCAGCGAATTCCGCATTTTCAGTCCATTTTCAGTCCTTACAAGTGACAAAACGCACGGAACAGACATAATTCCCGAAAATGTTTTTCCCTCAGGACTTATACGCAGCCAGGATACGCTCAGAACACGACCGGAAACTCCGGAGAATGTCTGAGCCGCATAGGGAACGGATCCGATGAAGGCTCTTTGGAATTCCCTGGTTGAATTGAACCGGAATCCGTCAAACACACCTGTGAAATAGAACCCATCCGCTGTCCGGAAGATCCAGCAAGTCTGATCGGTACCCTCAACCGGCAGTTCAAAAAGATCGGGGCATTCCCATCCGCCCTTCAAAGTCAGCCGCTGCGTCATTTCCCATTTATCCAGGCTCTCTGATCGGAAAATCCCAAAATCATTGCCGCCGAGAAACAGTACCATGATAAACGCATGTGTCTTCTCATGATAAAAGACTTTCGGGTCGCGATTTTCCCTCTCGATTGAACCGATCTGAAAATCCGGGTCTTTGCAGAGAGTCATCCCTCCGTCCGTACTGTAAGCCATTTTCTGTATGAATTTCCTGCTCCGGGACCACTCATTTGTACCGCCTGCAGCTGTATAAAAGAACAAAATCGTATTCCAGCCGTGACCGGTCCGATTCTCTTTGTCGAGCAATGCACTTCCGGAAAAGACCGTACCGTTTTCATCCGGAAAAAGTACCGTCTTTTCCTGTTTCCAGCGGATCAAATCCGTACTTACCGCATGTCCCCAGTGCATATTTCCCCATTTCGTATCATACGGGTTGTATTGGAAATACATATGGAAAATTCCATCGCGGGAAAAAAGTCCGTTAGGGTCGTTTATCCATCCGGATTGTGCGGCAAAATGAAGCATCGGGCGGCACCCGGCTTCTGCAATCGGTTCCACATCAAAAAATGCCAGGCTGCCGATCCCCTCCACAGGAAAATCGACCGAAATGGAAAGCGTCTCTCCGAGATAGTCTTCTACACATAGAGCCGAATAAAAATCCACGCGTTCCGAGACAACCGGCAAATCAAACTCAAACAGCTTTACCGGGTCCTCCCCGGCCAGAAAAATAGAAACCTTCTCACGGCCGGCTCCCATTTGCACAGGAAACCAGATGTATTTTTTATCAATCTGAACCTGCATTTTTATGCGCCTCGTCTTTAATTATGATCAGTTATGCAAAATATCCTGTCCGTATACAGCAGTCATTCTTGCTGAAGGAGAGATTCTATTTCTTCGGAAGACGGGACAACGCCCATCGCACCTCTTCTGGTTGTAATGAGCGATGCAGCCGCATTGGCATGGCGGATCATATCTGCCAGTTCCTTTTCCGTAAAGACCAGGCCGCCCTGCTTTGCAATCCTGTAGAGGCAGCATCCGATAAACGTATCCCCGGCACCTGTCGTGTCAATCGTCTTTACATTTGTGAAGGTTCCCTGCATTCCGGTGATATCGCCGAATTTGTAGTAGCAGCCTTTTTTACCGAGTGTCGCAAGGAAAAGCCGGATATTCGGATACTGCCGGTGCAGGACGTCAATCGCCTTCTCAATGTCTTCGAGTCCCGTCGCTAAAACAAGTTCTTCTTCTGAAATCTTCAGAATATCGCACATCGACAGGCCGAATTTCATCATTTCAACGGCTTCATTCATATCATCCCATAAAAACGGGCGGATATTGGGGTCAAAGGACAGAAGACAGCCGGCCTGTTTGGCAAATTCTACGGAATACCGTACCGTGGAACGTTCCGGTTCCCTGCTCATCGCAACAGTGGAATAATGGAAAATAAATGATTTTTCAAGAATATCCGTGCGCACTTCTTCTTTTTCGTACATCATATCTGCGCCGGGTTTTCTTGCAAAACTAAAGCTCCTGTCACCGGTCTCATCGAGATGTACAAATGCAAGCGTCGTAAACCAGCGTTTATCAAAGACAACACCCTGTGTATCTATTTTCTGCTCCCGCGCGGTTTCTTCGAGATAGTGTCCGAAGTGATCATCGCCAACCTTGCCGAGGAACGCTGTTTTGCCGCCCAATTTGCTTACCATGGAAAGTACATTGCAGCATCCGCCGCCCGGATTGGCTTCCATGACATCATGACCCTGCCCGCTTTTGCCGTATGGAGTAAAGTCGATGAGCAATTCACCGAGAGAAACTACGTCGTAGTATTTATTTTCCATAATATTGGGACCCCTTTCGTCTCTATCGCACCCGGCCGGCATTTGTGCTGCGCATGCGAATGTTGATATAGTTAATGAAATTATAGCGGCAATTCTTCCATATGACAACAAAGTTCCGGTCAAAAACCCGGCGTCCTGCCATAAATGGAAAGACGCCGGGTTTTGTGTTCACAATACCAAATGTTCAGAACGTTTTTTTCGTCATTATATCTTTACATCCGGCAGCCTTCGCTCAGGCTGCCTTCGCACTTGACAATCGTATATCGGAACGGTAATGTAATGATATTCATAAGGTGGTCGGCTTTCTAAAAGAGGAGGCGGGCCATTTTTAATCTGACGGAGGATATGTCATGAAATTCAAAATGCCGCCTGAGTGGGCCCGGCACCAGAGAATGTTTATTGAATGGCCTGTTGAAGATCCCGTCTGGAACGGGAAAATTGACCTGGCGTTCGCTGCCTTCGCACGGGTTGCGGCGGCTATATCGGAGTTTGAGCCGGTCACTGTAATCGTAAACCCGGAGCAGGAGCAAAACGCTATAAAACTATGCGGTGCCGGCGTTGATGTCCTGGTCCTGAGTCACGATGACTGTTGGGTGCGTGATAACGGATGTACTTTTGTTATAAATGAAGAAAACCATACGTTGTACGGTGTACACTGGGACTTCAATGCGTGGGGTGTCAAATATCCGAATTTCGAACTTGACCGTCTCGTTCCTTCCTTTTTATGCGAGCACTACGATGTTCCCGAGTATCGTGTACCCCTAATCCTGGAGGGCGGGTCGATCCATACCAACGGCAGGGATACTCTTATCACTACGGCAGAGTGCCTCCTTAATCCGAACCGGAATCCATCCCTGACCCAAGATGAGATCACAGACATCCTTTGCAGTACGCTCGGTGTATCTCGTGTAGTATATCTTCCTGAAGGACTCGACGGTGACGAAACGGACGGGCATGTCGACAACATCGCCTGTTTTCTCGATGAAAATACCGTTCTGATTCCTCACACGGATGATCCGGGCGATGCAAATTATGAAAGACTTGCATCTGCACGCCGGACGGCAGTCGATGCAGGCCTTACTGTCCTGTCAATCGTCCAGCCTCCCCTTACCCTGGAAAACGGCCATCCGCTCACCTTAAGTTATGTTAATTTTGTATATGTAAACGGCGGAATCGTAATGCCGGGATTCGGCGGCGCACTTTCCGATTTCGACGCCCTGGCCAAGGCGCAGATCAGTGCGATTTTTCCGGACCGCAGGATCGTCCAGGTTGATACGAGCGACATTATCCGCGGAGGCGGCAATATTCACTGTATCACGCAGCAGATGCCGGCCGTCTGAGAATATCCACTGCAGTTTGTCCTTACGGATTGGCAGCAAAGAAAGAGGTATCCCTATGAGAAAAGTCATCGTAGCAGCTACGCAAATGAACTGTACGTCCGATTCGTCGGAAAATCTCGCCAAGGCCACGGCCCTTGTCCTTTCCGCCGCAGCAAAAGGCGCGCAGATAATTCTTCTGCAGGAACTTTTTGAGACACCGTATTTCTGCCAGAAGCCTCTGGAAAAATATTTTTCGCTGGCACGAAGCATGGAGGAAAACCAGGCAATCGCGCATTTCCGCACGATTGCGCGTGACAACAAGCTTGTTCTGCCGATCAGCTTCTTCGAACGGGACAATAATGCTTTTTATAATTCGCTTGCCGTAATCGATGCGGACGGAGAAGTCCTTGGCGTATACCGCAAATCGCATATTCCGGATGGGGCAGGATACCAGGAGAAATTCTTCTTCAATCCGGGTGACACAGGATTCAAGGTCTGGGATACTGCGTACGGAAGAATCGGCTGCGGCATCTGCTGGGATCAGTGGTTTCCCGAGACAGCGAGATGCCTGGCACTTATGGGAGCGGAGCTTCTCTTCTTCCCGACCGCAATTGGTTCGGAACCGCTGGAACCCGAAATAAATTCAAGGGCACATTGGCAGATCACAATGCAGGGGCATGCAGCAGCAAATCTGACGCCTGTCATTGCTTCGAACCGTGTCGGTACCGAACACGAAGAAGAGTCGTATATTCGATTCTACGGTTCTTCCTTTATCGCAGACGAGCAGGGACAAATCGTGAAGAGTCTCGGCGAAGAGGAAACAGCAACCTGTATCGCAACTTTTGATCTTGATGCCATTGCACTGGCCAGAAGAAGCTGGGGTGTTTTCCGCGACAGGCGTCCGGATCTATATGGTCCTATTCTCACTCTGGACGGGCATACACAGCCTGTCGACCCGAATTGACAGAAATCAGCGCCGCCGATTTTATTCGTCAGCATATCGGACTGCCTCGGAGGAAAATTATTTCTCCGGGGCAGTTTTTTTGTTGTATTTCGACAGACGAGTATTCCAGCAGCCATTTTGGATCCGCAAATTGCCTGTTGCTTTCATCAAAATATTGTATATAATGAATATACACAATGTGTGTCTGATAAATGAAAGGGGCTTTTCATGGATATAATCATCAGCAACTCAAATGAGAAACCAATCTATGATCAAATCGCCTCTCAAATTAAAAATCTCATCATGACAGGCGAACTCAAAACCGGCGATGCACTTCCATCCATGAGGCTTCTGGCCAAAGAACTCCGGATAAGCGTCATCACGACAAAGCGGGCCTATGAAGACCTCGAACGCGATGGATTCATTGAATCCGTTACCGGAAAGGGCAGCTTTGTTTCGGCCGGGAATACGGAATTCCTGCGCGAACAGCAGCTGCGTATCGTAGAGGGTCATCTGCAAAAAGCAGTGGATGCCGCAAAAATGTCCGGAATTGCCTCGGATGAACTTATTGAAATCGTATCTATGCTATACAGGGAGGATTAACTCAAATGGAAAATGTTCTTGAACTGAAAAATGTGACGAAGGCGTATGACGGGTTCATGTTACACGATATAAATATCATACTGCCCAAGGGCTGCATAATGGGCTTCATCGGTGAAAACGGTGCAGGAAAAAGTACCACAATCAAGCTCATTCTGAATCTGATCCATCGTGACAGCGGGGAAATCAAGGTCTTTGGAAAAGAAAATATTGCAAACAACCTGGAAATCAAAGAAGACATCGGAGTCGTGTTTGATGAATCCAATTTTCCGGATACCATGAATGCGTCAGATGTTAACGTAGTAATGAAAAATATATACAAAAAATGGGATGCACCTGCCTTTTTCTCTTATCTTACCCGCTTTTCCCTTCCTCTCAAAAAATCGATCAAGGAATATTCGCGGGGCATGAAAATGAAGCTTTCCATCGCCGCAGCCCTCTCACATCACGCGAAGCTTCTGATCCTCGACGAGGCGACAAGCGGTCTCGATCCGGTAGTCCGCGATGAAATACTGGATGTGTTTCTGGAATTTATCCAGGACGAAGAACACGCAGTGTTTATCTCTTCGCATATCACAAGCGACCTTGAAAAAGCAGCTGATTATATTACGCTTATCCACAACGGGCAGATCCTGTTCAGTGAGTCCAAGGACGAACTCCTCGACGAATACGGTGTCCTGAAATGTTCAGCTGCCGACTATGAGTCTATTGACAAGGAAATTGTCTTCGGATGCCGCAAAAATACATTTGGTGTGGAAGCGCTGATAAAAAGAAAAGCCCTGCGCGGGGACTATATCGTTGATTCCGCCAGCATCGAAGATATCATGCTGTTCCGGATAAAGGGGGAAGTCAAATGAAAGGCCTGATTATCAAGGATTTATTCGCACTCAGGAAGCAAGGAAAAATGATATTGATGATAGCCGTTTTTTATACAATATTCTCCGTTTTCACAAAAAATATCAGTATGCTCGGAGCGATGATTGCCCTTCTGTGTACCATGATGCCGATCACCACCATGTCATTTGACGAATACTGCAAATGGGACCGTTATGCCCTTGCCATGCCGGTTTCCGGCAAAACGATCGTGCTCAGCAAATATGTACTCGGATTGTTGCTTACTTTGGCAGGATTAGTCGTTATCTCAGCAGCAAGTATCGGTATTGTCATCATTACCGGCGAAATGCCGGTCAGTGATGCCCTCTTTACCTGTTTTTGCATCGGTGTTATATCTCTTGCACTTCAATCGGTCCTCCTTCCCATTCTCTTCAAATTCGGCGTGGAAAAAGGCCGGTTTCTCCTTCTGCCTGTCTTCCTCATACCGGCAGCGGTTATCTTTCTACTGTCAAAGCTCGGATTCACTTTACCGGATGCCCAGACGCTTAAAATGCTTGCGTATCTCTCGCCTGCTGCAGTAGTCCCTCTTATAATCCTTTCCGTATTTATTTCAATTGGCATCTACAGCAAGAAGGAATTCTAAAAAGGGGGGACTGTAAAATGCGGGGACTGCTTTACAAGGACTTGCTTCATCTGAAAAGAATCGGATTCCTTCTTTCGCTGCTTGTCCTGGTTTTGGCTGCCTGTCCCTTTTTCCCCGATGGTGCGGCTATGTTTGCCGTCTTCATTTATTTTTTCGCAGGCGCCATGATGCCTGTACTGATTATGCAGCCCGACGAAGCCACTCACTGGAACAAATACGCACTTTCCATGCCGGTTTCCGTCAGAACTCTTGTGCTCAGCAAGTATGTCCTTGTCACGCTGGTTGATCTGGCAGGATTTATCCTGGCTGCTGCGGCAATCATCCGGGCCTCCGGTCTGACCGGCGAGATGACATCCATGGATTCACTTCTTCTGGCTCTTGCCACATGCGGTCTCACTCTTCTTATTCTCTCGGTTTTCATGCCTGTACTGTTCAAATTCGGCTCTGAAAAAAGCCGGTTGTTCATGGGTTCTTCCGGTATTGTTCCTTTACTGTTTTTCTATATTGGAAAACAGCTGGGTATAAAGGCTCCTGATCCGCATTCACTTCAACTTCTTGCTTATGCAGCACCTGTGTTTATAATCCTGGCCCTGCTGATTTCAATAATCATTTCTATCCGGATCGCACGTCAAAAGGAGTATTGATTCCAAAATGCAGTATTAAACTCCCGCAAAAAAGCTCTTCTCCGGTATTTTTCCGGGAAAGAGCTTTTCATGTAAGCATATTAATCAGACTGTCCTTATTTCTCCTGAAAGAGTGCGTTCAGCTCCGATATCGCCGCCTTAACACAGGGGCTGTAGCGGTTCTGGTCAGCATTTTCATAAAGGAGCTGCCGATAATTCAGGTACATCATCGATCCGCTGCGCCGTACATTTTTCATGCCGTAGAGAAGCATCATCAGGTACATCTGATTTTTTGTGTCCGTCCCGGCAAGGCATGCATACGCGTCGAGCATCTTCTTATCATCCGGCAGAATCGCAGAATCGCAGATATTGTTCCTGACAAGATACTGGGATAACAGGTAACTCAGGGCCTGGAGCTGTACCGGTACAAGTTCCGTATCCGGTAATGTATACGGGAATCCCGACCGCCCTGCCGGTTTGACAAACCGTTTATCATAGAAAAGGAGCATGATCTCGTTGATCATTTTGTTGAATGTTTCTCCGAATGATGCGGACGGCAGATCCTTTGCAACAATTCTTGCATTTTGCTTGGCCTTGTCAAGTATCCATGACCGGATCCTGTATACGCTGCCGTCATGGAAAACGGTTCCGGTAATGACAAAATCAAGTGCTTCCCTGGTACATAGGGCAAAAAGACTCTGCACATCCGGCTCGAGGCTTTCCAGCTTGGGTCCGTTTTCGCGCGAGACCGGATACAGGGCGATCGGCGCATAATGTGTTGTAAAAAGCAGCCTCTCCCCAATAAAAAGCGGCAGGCTTACCGCCAGGTCGGAAGGATGCACGGCATCATCCCGATGGGGAATCGGAGTACCTTGCGCGGATGTATCCGCATACATATATACACCGACTCTTTTTCTTGTCTCAGTCCTTGGAAGCAGATCCTCAATCCCGTCCAAATCTCGAAACCAGACAGGCACATCAACCTGAATCGCCCTGGGGAGGTTGGATGGGTCCGAATCAGGATCAGCTGAATCCGGGAGCAGTATGATAGCAGGGTCATCCGTCCCGTCCGGGTTTCCGGAGCCATCCGCTCCTCCCGTCCCGTCCGCGCGGGCACTTCTATGTGATCCCTCCCTGCGCTGCTGCAAAAAAGATTCCTTAAACCCTTCAAGGTATTCATGAATCTCAGGCTGGTCATGCCGGCGGATTTCCTCAAGTAAAGCGAGTCCCGACTCAGGGTCATGGATGTCCCGGTACGACTGCAGCAAATTAAGTCCGATATGGATATCATATTTGTCAGCATCATATACAGGCGAAAGCAGTTCGGGCATCAGTGCTGCAAAGCCGCACCTTCCAAGATCTGCTGAAATCATAAAAAGGGCATAATTCTCAGGCGCCTCTGCCGTCAGTATGCTTTGGTACCAACTGACGGCCTGTTCAATGTCGTTCTGCTCCAGCGCTATGCGCCCGAGATAAGCCTGGGGAAGCCAGCTTCCCTCTGTATGCGACAATTCCTCGAGAGCGGCATACACGGCCGCAGGGCCGCCTTTAATCCTGCATACGGAGATAAGAAGAGGTATCTTATCTTCCAGGTTCGGATTATCGCAAAGTGAGAACCAGAGCCCCTCTGCAGAATCCGGATCGATCTGCGGCTTTTCGGAGGCAACAGAAGAAGAAGCTTTCTCCGTTGTTTTCAGAGAATTCTTCAGACGGTCAAAAAACTTCATCCAATTGTCCTCCTTACCAATACCTTGCCTTACTTAAACATATACTGTTTAAATTGTATGCTTCATTAAAGGAAGTGGCAAGTTACAGACTGGTTTCATTTTTGCTGAAAGAATTTACTGTAGTAAAAAGTACAGACTGAAAAGGAGGGCTTCCTTTATGCCGCAGAACCCGACACTTCTCCTATGGGCAATCATCACAATTTCACTCGCTCTGGTTTTTATACAACCGGTGTCTGGAGCGAAAAAATTCAGGGTAATCTGAAAACCTGGCATCTGATTCTGTTTTGGTCCGGAATGATTTTCGGGATGATGCAGTAAAAAACCGGCAGAACCACGAAGGTCCTGCCGGATATTGAACGCCATTTAAAAAGTCATTTGAGGGAGTAAAAACCCGGAAAATTTTCCATTACTGATCGTGCATGAACCTTGCGAGGAATTCTTTGGTACGCGGACTTTTCGGATTGTTGAAAATAATCTCCGGCGTGTCTTCCTCTGCAATAACACCCTTATCCATAAAAACAACCCGGGTCGATACATCACGTGCAAAAGCCATCTCGTGAGTCACAATAATCATTGTGAGCCCGTTTTGGACCAACTCACGCATGACCTCGAGAACTTCGCCGACCATCTCCGGATCAAGCGCGCTCGTCGGCTCATCAAATAAAAGGACTTCCGGCTCCATCGCCAGTGCACGGGCGATGGCGACGCGCTGTTTCTGGCCTCCGGAAATCTGATGGGGCTTGGCATTGATGTAAGGATCCATCCCGACCTGCGTCAGGTACTTCATCGCCGTATCTTCCGCTTCTTTTTTGCTGCGTTTCAAGACTTTGATTTGACCGGTCATGCAATTCTGCAGGACGGTCATGTTGTTGAAAAGGTTAAACTGCTGAAACACCATACCGACTTTGGCGCGGTAATCCGTGACACTTGTTTTCCTGTCCATAATGTTCTTGCCGTTAAAAATGATTTCGCCGCCTGTCGGGGTCTCAAGAAGGTTAATGCAGCGCAGAAGTGTCGATTTGCCTGACCCGGACGAACCGATAACACAGATCACATCTCCCGGATAGGTCTTGAAATCAATGTCCATCAAAACTTCCACTTTGCCGAAATTCTTGACAAGATGCCGTACTTCGATGACCGGAGCCTTATTGTCGTACCTCATCGCATTGCGCTCCTCTGATTATTATATTTTCTGTTAAACATCTGCATGGTAACGCCTGTAGCTCTTCTATTCTGAACAAGAGTGCCCTTGGGATTTGTTCCTGCAAGATTATAGCTATCCGGACCGTCGATCTTTTTCTCATACCAGCGCAAAAGCCTGGAACAGGTAAAAGTCATAGCCAAATATATTACACAGGTAATCAGATACGGCTCGTATGTGACGTAGTATGTACCAGCCAAAGTCCTTGTCGCATAGAAAAGCTCCGCGACAGAAATAATCATCAGTACGGATGAATCCTTGATATTGATAATCAGGTTATTTCCGATCTGCGGAAGAATGTTCCTCAGAGCCTGCGGGAACACAATAGAGAACATTGTCTGAAAGTGTGTCATGCCTATCGCTTTGGCGGCTTCTGTCTGACCTCTGTCTATTGAGTCGATACCGCCCCGCACAGATTCGGACATATAGGCGCCCGTATTTATTGATATAATAACAAATCCGGCAAACATGGCCGACATATTAATTCCAAGCGCTTCCTGCGAACCGTAGTATATGACAACTGCCTGAATAATCATCGGAGTACCGCGGAACACTTCAATATAAACGGACATGATAATGCGGACGATTTTAAGGAAGATTTTTTTGACCAGAAGATCCTGAGGCTGGATGGGTATTGTCTGGACAATTCCGACCAGAAATCCAATAATACAACCTATCGCTGTCCCGACAACTGCAAGTAGTATTGTTTTTTCCGCACCCTGAAGAAAATCTTTGCCGCCAACTTTGATCAGATAGGAAACCATTTCCCAGAAACCTTTACTTGCGGCCAGCATGACTGGAATATTCATTATTTTTACCCCTCATCCGCGATGTCAAAAATTCTTATCTATTCGCTCTGATGCACATCGAGCAGTCTCCACAGAAATCCCTGCGAGTTTCTATTATGATACGTGACGGAGAAAATGTGAATTGTTTTTCTTAAAAAAACGAAAAATTCAGCATTTTTTTTAAAAAACCGGCAGGCTGAACCGAATAATCGGATCAGCCTGCCGGATATCATTGCAAAATCAGAACTCTCTTATTTTGCCAGCGGCTGCTGGGCAATAGCAGTCTTCATAATGGTTTCCCTGTCGCTGTCGGAAATCTTGGCGAGGGCTGCATTAACGCCTTTCAGAAGATCGGCATTTCCCTTTTTCACAGCGCAGCCAAAATTCGTGTCTTCCGTACTCACTGTGAAGCCTTTACCCTCTGCAAAATTCACTATCGTTACGTCCGGGTTGGCGGCGGAAGCTGCCATCGCTGTCGGACGGTCTGTCGTGTATGCATCGATCTTTCCTGCCGTAAGAGCTACAAGAAGCGTCGGAACATCTGTCATCGCAGGCAAAATCTCTGCACCCTTAACCTGGTCGAGAAGTGTGTACCACACTGTGCTCATCTGGGACGACATCTTCGCTCCGGCCAGATCCGCAAGGGACGTGGCTGTCGCAAATTTACTTGTCTTTATCGTAAGTACCACGATGTCGGCATTATAGTATACATCCGAAAAATCAACAGCCTTGGCACGGTCCGCTGTTATCGACATACCGGCAACGATGATATCAATCTTACCGCTTTGCAGGGCAGGAATGAGGCCATCCCATTCTGTTTTAACTACTGTGACGTCGTATCCAATGGAATCAGCAATTTTCTTGGCCATCTGTACGTCATATCCATTAGCATAATTGTCACTGTCGGCAATCTTAACGGCACCGTTGGAATCATCACTCTGTGTCCAGTTAAACGGAGCGTATGCACACTCCATGCCGACACGAAGGACTTTCTTGGCAGTATCCGTTGCATTTGTATCAGTAGTAGTCGTCTTTGCGCAGGCTGTCCCTGCTGCAAGAATACCAGTCAGCATCATTGTACAAAGAACCAGACTCATAACACGTTTCATGATTTTCATTATTATCCTACCTTTCCTGTGCGCTTTACGCGCCCCCCTATGGTCTTTAACCAATCCCGTTAAGCAGCCGATGTGCAGGAATACCAACACAACATTGCATATGTGTCTGTCAAAAAACACAAACAGGGCAGAAAATCCCACCATTTTGAGATATCAACCCCGACTGTTCATCATAATACTGCGTTACTGTGCTGTGGTCAAGTAGCAAAGCGCCTTTGCCCGCGGTAATATTTACATGAATACCATCATATGTCAAAATCGGAAAATTTCTACTGCTTTCCAGCCGTATTTTCTATATATTCCTTATGTGACGCAGCCGGAATTCATTCTTGCGGTATTCAATCAGGCCTTCCTCCTGCATCTGTGCGAGAACCTGTGAAAGTGCAGATCTGTCTACACACAGGTAATCCGCCATTTCAGCGCGGTTAAACGGAACAACAAACGGATTTTTACCTTGCCTGCTCTGATGCAGGGAAAGAAAAGCAGAGATTTTCTCGCGGGTGGTCCTCTGCCCGACACACTGGATCTTCTGGTTGAGCATGACATTTTTACGGGCAACAAGCTGCAAAAGATTCCAGATGAACTGCCTGTGGAAGCTGCAGGAGTCGCGGCAGACACGGGTCACTTTCTTAACATCGAGGAAAAGTACCTCGGCGCCGGCCTCCGTATAAGCAGTTACCGGACTTTGTGCGTCGGCCAAAGCAAAGACTTCCCCGAAAAGGTCCGGCGGGGAAATATTGGCAAGTACATTCTGCCGCCCCTCCAGGTCCTCCATCAGAATTCTGACTTCCCCCGACAGGACAATCCCCATGCGGGGGACTAAATCCCCGCTCGACCAGATTGTACTTTTCTTCCCGTACGCGGTGCGCGACGCCCCGAGGCAGGTCAGGAGATGCTCCCGGTCCTCCGGAAGAATGTCCTTCCAGAGCGGCGAGGAGTTCAGTACCTGCATCTTATTCTCATTTTTCATGCGGTCTCCTTTTGGTTGTAAAAACAACGGACTTCTTCCACTTAATGTACTATTCTTATGGCATGAGAACAAGCCTTTACGAAAAACAAGGAGAAAAATATGAAGCGTAATATTATCAGAATAGATGAAGAACTTTGCAGCGGCTGCGGGCTTTGCGCCCAGGCCTGCCACGAAGGAGCCATCGGTATGGCAAACGGCAAGGCGAAATTACTTCGCGACGATTACTGCGACGGACTCGGCAACTGCCTTCCTGTCTGCCCGACCGGAGCGATTACTTTCGAAGAGCGGGACACGGCGGAGTATGACCAGGCGGCAGTCGACCTGCACCTGAAAGCAAAGGCTGCCGCCCAGGCAGAGCCGTCGAAGTGCGCTCCGTCCGGCGGATGCCCCGGTTCACGGGCTGCATCTCTAAAATCAGCCCCGCCTGCCGTATCACAGGCAGCCAGGACGCCAGCAGCTTCCCGCCCGGACGATTACACTTCCGGCGCCTCCGAACTGATGCAGTGGCCTGTACAGATCAAGCTCCTTCCAGTAAATGCACCGTATTTTAATGGGGCACACCTTCTGATCGCCGCGGACTGCGCAGCCTTTGCAAGCGGTGACTTCCATAACCGATTCATGAAGGGCAAGATCACCATGATAGGGTGCCCCAAGCTTGATGAGGGTAATTATACGGAAAAACTGACGGCAATTCTTGCCGGCAACGACATTGCCAGTGTTACGGTCGTCCGTATGGAAGTGCCGTGCTGCGGCGGCCTGGCAAATGCTGCGATAGAAGCACTCAAAAACTGCGGCAAAATGATCCCCTGGCAGGTCGTGACACTCTCCGTCCGGGGAGAAGTACTTTCGTAAGGACGTCCCGCAGAGAAGGGGGGTGTGTTTTGAGTAGATTCCGCAGGATTGCAAAGCAATCCGAGGACTTGAATATTCCGCAGCGTCCGCAGGACGCCCTGCAGGGAAGGGTGTGTGTGTTTTGAGTAGATTCCGCAGGATTGCAAAGCAATCCGAGGACTGACCGAGCGAGAAACACACACACCCTTCCCCGATCGAGAAAAAGCATTATTCCTTCCCCGCATTTCTTTTCTGCATCCTGTTGGCAATCGTGATAAACACAGTGAGCCAGACAAGTCCGGCCGAAAATCCTGCCAGAACGTCACTGGCGTAATTGATTCCGAGGTATATTCCACTGATGCCAACGGAAAGGATCAATAACGCAAGGGAAACGACCGGCAGATATTTCCGCCTGCTTTTTACGTTTGCCCACAGTATATAGGCAAAAAGCCCATAAAAGCAGAGTGCTGTCATCGCCTGCCCATTCAGAAAACTTGTGCTGGTGAAGTCAGAAAGATTTAAAACATTGGGACGTTCCCTGTAAAAAATGATCGTATACAACTCATTCAGGATTAATCCGCCAAGCAGGTTTGCACCGATCAGCCAACCATAAGCCGCATATTTTTTGTTCTTCCGTACAGCAATAATAACAATCACTGCGATGAATATCATAACAACTCCTGATCCCAGATAAGTCAGAAACGTCATAAAATCCGTCATATTTTCAGATAAAAAACGGCCCAGAAACACTCGTTTGCTGTTGTCAAAAACGGCTAGTTCCTTTTTAAGAATATCCTCGCTGATTTTTATAAAAACAAGCAATGGAAAAGCGATGGAAAAAATAATTTTCTGATGGTTTTTGAAAAAGAATATGGTCACTACAATGAATATCACCAGCAGCAAAAGGGTTAATGAATACGTTTTTGCCAGGTTAACTATTACCTGCCATTTATCACCGAGAAGAGAACCCAGACCAATGAAGGAACCGCACCACAGAAAAGCTCCTGCCAGACTCAGCAGGGCATATTCGCCTGCTTTGATCTTACTCAGCCCGCTGATGTATGGGATGACATGCCTGACACCGGGAACAAACCGGCTGAGCACGATAATAAATCTACGGTGCCTGTCAAAAGATCCTCTTGCCTTATCCAGTTTTTCTTTGGTCAGATGAATGGGTTTGCCAATCTTCAGAACCACCGCTTCCCCGTATCTATAGGCAATAAGCCACGCAATCATGGATCCCGTGAATGTTCCTGCAGCCGCAAATATTATAGAAACCAGGACAGCAGGACCTGAAGCTTTAAGTCCCAGAAATCCTACAAATGACATCATCGCTTCACCGGGCACAAATGGCAGGCCCAGGTATTCGGCAGCGAGGGAAACAAAGAGGATCGGGTTCCCATATAGCTGCAAAAGAGAGAAAAAATAATCCTTTATCAACTGTCCGGCCTCCAAAAAAATCTATGAGTCTTCTATAATAATGCATGATAACAGCTAAAAATTATCGGCAGTAGCGGAATAGCAGAAGAAAAATCTTCTATAACTGGTATTATATCAAAATTGCATTCTTCTTACCATTTGAGACAAAAGGGGATTACCGGTGTGATGAAGGCTGATTTTCAGTTCTTGTTCTGTTCTATTAGGACTGCCTCCATTTCCGATGCCGGCATGGGCTTGAAGAAGAAAAAACCCTGTATTAAATCGCACCTTTCTTGTTTGAAAAATGCATATTGCTTCCCGGTTTCAACCCCTTCGGCGGTTACCGAAAGGCTCAAATTCCGTGCAAGCTGAATGATTGTCTTTGCTATCGCCTCGTCTTTATTGTTTTCCGAAATACCGTGTACAAACTGCATATCGATTTTAAGCCGGTCCAGAGGAATTGTCTTCAAACGGCTTAGCGATGAATAATAGGTTCCAAAGTCATCAAGGGCAATGTTCACACCTAATTGTTGGAGTTTCTCAAGAACAGAAATAATATAATCGGTCTCAAACATGATTGTGCTTTCCGTTATTTCAAGTTCGAGGTATCTGGATTCCAGCCCCGTTCCCTGAAGTGTTCCGGAAATATACTCGACAAAATCTTTGTTCCTGAACTGCTCAACGGACAGGTTGACCGCCATCTGCAGGTGCGGCAGGCCCATGTCCTGCCACATTTTGTTCTGGCGGCATGCAGTCTGGATCACCCATTTGCCGATCGGGTCAATAAGCCCCGTCTTCTCCGCCATCGGAATAAAAATGGCAGGAGATATCATTCCCTGATCCGGATGATGCCAGCGAAGTAAAGCTTCACATCCGACGATCTTTCCTGAGGATATTTCCACCTGCGGCTGATAATATAATTCCAGCTCATTTCGTTCCAACGCCCGGTACAGACTGTTTGACAGCTTTGTTTTCTGAAGAAGTTCGTCTTTCTTTTCGCTGGAAAACAAAGTGGACTGATTCTTGCCGTTTTCCTTGGAGATATACATTGCGAGGTCGGCATTTTTGATCAGTGTATCCGCATCTTCCCCGTCGGTTGGAAAAACCGCAATCCCCGAGCTGGCTGTGACGTAAAATTCCTGGTCAAAGATTGTCACAGGACGGACAAAATTACGCATTATTTTATCTGCAATTTTCTGAACGTCCTCTTCCCGTTCAATCTGGGTTAAAAGAATCAGATATTCATCCCCTCCGAATCGGGAAACCGTATCGTGCTTACGCAGGGAGCCGGAGAGCCTGTTCGCCATCTGGATCAGCAATTCATCGCCGCCGGGGTGTCCAACAGTGTCATTTACCGCCTTAAAAGAATCCAGATCGACAAAGACAACGCCAATGATTTTACCTGTCCGACGGGCAGATTCAATGGCTTGTTCGAGACGGTCCAGATACAGCGTACGGTTGGGAAGTCCTGTAAGGCTGTCATAATAAGCCATGTAGCTGATTTCTTTTTCTGATTCCACTTTTGATATGACATCCGACAGCATATTGGCCAGCATACGCAGGAGTTCCTTATGGTCCTCCCTCCAGATCTTCACGTCTTTTACCGAGGCAAAAAACAATAACCCCGTAGGAATACTTTTATTAGTCAAAGACAGTGCAATCAGCGACTTTATGTTTCGTTTCCGGAGAAAAATCTTTTCTTCTTCAGCATCGGCCGGCAGCATATCAGCGTCCGGTATGTCTATCATCTCATTATTGATCAACTGTGATTTCCACCACAGAAAATAATTCCCTTCATCCTGCGTCAGCTGTTTCTCCTCAGTATGAATATTCTCATTTTCCCATTCGTGCGTCTTTAGACTGCGTGACATACTGATGAAAAACGTGCGGTCCACCTGGAAATATTCGCCGCACAACTTTAGCATTGCATTGATTTTTTCGTCGAGATTGGATGCAGATGCGTTCCCGAAATCCGCAGATATCTGCAGAACCATTTTCTGAAAACTGATTTGCAGTTCATTTTCTTTGAGCCGCTGGATGTATACATGGTTGACATAATGGGCCAGCCAGAACGTGATGCCGAAAATTCCTATTATGGCAATGTGATCAGATGCATCAATCAGCACTTTTACTTCCGGTACGTATATCCATATGATTATTTGAGTGGCCAGAAAGCTTACGGCGATTGCATACATCATCCGGCGCCTGTTGTACACAACGGACAGCATCAGGAAGATGAAAGCAATCGCCCAGACGGTCATCGCCGCCGAATCAATAAAACGAAGTGTAATCAGCGGAATTGCGGCAGACACCAGAAGGATCATGACCGTCTCCTGAAAAACAGATCTCCGGCTTATATAACGTATAATACGAATTATGATTCCATATGCAAACATAAAAAAACTTGAACTCATCACGGAAAGCAGCGGCGTATTAAAGAAAAAATAGAGGGCTGCAAAATTCAGGATACCGCCAAGTATGAAGACAAGGGACAGTACGTCATAAAATTTTGCAAGGCTGCTTTCGCTTAATATATGACCGGGCTTCGTTTTGTGTACAGTTTCGGGCTCCATCAGCTTGTACCGGATCATCAGGTACACGATCGACAGGATGGGAATGAGAGTAATTACAACAGCCATCTGAGGAACTTTTACCGGAAGAAACAGATTCAGGACATTATCCGTCATCGCTCCCCAGACCATCGCCGTACCATAGGCTGTCAGAAGCAGACGCGCCTGCTTCTTGATTTGAGGATCCGCCGATTTCTTCCCCCATCGAAAAAGAAGCCAAAATCCTATCAGTGCAAAGCTGACGAAATATACATTGAAATACCAGTCCAGGGCATTAAGTGATTGATTCACCCACCCTGCCGCCGATAAGACCATCCTGTAGACCAGCAGTTTTCCGGAGAGAATACCTCCGATTCCGAAAATATATAAATTAAATGCAGCCGGCAGGTATAAAGGGATATACAGCCATTTCTTTTTAAAAATCCCTTTGTTGCCCGTAAGGATAATCAAAAAATGCAGGGAAAAGCTATGCATGATTCCCCAGCCGACGGCAGACAGCTGCCGCCATAAAAGAGCCGTCCGGTAATCCGCCGCAGAATTTACAACGGAAAAACAAAACGCCCACACACAAAGCGACAGGCACAGCAGAAAGAAAACACGGTTCAGACTGTTATTCGTGTTGCGGAAAAAGACAAACAGACCCAAAAAAATATAGACGGCAAATGCCGCAAAGAAGAACAGGGAAAAAGTAATTGGCAAAGACATACGCAGCCCCCTGTCCAATACCGGAAAGATATCATCACGAATACTAAAACCGGATGTGAATACGGTACATCCTATGATCCTGAACATGATATGTTTTTATCTATTATAACATTTTTGACAGTTTGTTCCAACGACTGCCGTGTAAACCCAAACAGCCTTAATGTGAGACGTTGATTTATCATTTCCTCAATCAGAAGCAGTTGACTTTCTTCTTCTCGCGCTCACAGCTCCCTTTGTCTTCGCACTGGTAGCATATCTCATTCAGGAGAAAGTCACCGCGTTCAAAACGCTGGAGATTGTCGAGCGTCGTCCGGGCAATAGCCTGCATTGCTTCTTTGGTGAAGAACGCCTGGTGGGAAGTCACAAGGACGTTCGGGAAGCTCATCAGGCGGACAAGCGCTTCATCGGCGAGGATATCGTTCGACCGGTCTTCAAAAAAGTAATCGTCTTCCTCTTCATATACATCAAGTCCGACGCCGCCAATCCCGCGGTTCTTCACCGCCTCGATCAGTGCCGCCGTATCTACAAGAGCACCGCGTGAGGTATTTATAAGAATCGCTTCATTCTTCATCTTCCCGAGGGCATCCGCGTTCACGATGTGTGAGGTTTCCGGAGTCAGCGGACAATGCAGGGATATGATATCGGACTGTTTCCAGAGCTCATCAAGGGTCACATATTCAAAATCCGCGTCTCCGGCGGGAAACAGGTCATACGCAATTACTTTCATGCCAAAGCCATGAAGGATGTCAATCATGATTCGCCCGATCTTCCCGGTGCCGACAACACCGGCCGTCTTGCCGTGCAGGTCGAACCCTGCAAGTCCGTTAATATTGAAGTTAAAATCCCGGGTCCTGGCATAGGCACGGTGCGTTTTCCGGTTGACCGACAGCAGCAGCGCACAGGCGTATTCGGCAACCGCATACGGAGAGTAAGCCGGCACGCGCATGACGTGCAGCTTTTTGTAGGCCGACTCGAAGTCAACATTGTTAAAGCCGGCGCAGCGCAGAAGAACAACCTTCACGCCCATTTCGCAGAGTTCATCGATGACATCCTTATTAACGGTATCATTGACAAAGACACAGACTGCATCATAGCCCTTGGCCAGGATTGCGGTCTCCAGGGACAGGCGGCTCTCGATATATTTAATCTTATAACCATATTCGATGACATATTCGTCAAACCAGACACGGTCATAGGGCTTGGCATCATAAAATGCAATTTTCATAAAAGGTCCTCCTTCGTGTTTCCGGGACCGGTTAGTCAATCAGTATTACAGAACCGGCGATACATGCGTCTTCTGGAATTCCAGGAAAGATGCCATCGCAGTTGGTTTCATCGATTTACGGTAATCGGCGTATACGAGGGGATCCTTTTCACCGGTCCATGCATCAACTACCTCACAATAGAACAATGTATGTGTCTGAAGGTCCCGCGCATCAATCACCTTAAGTCGGAAATAGGCAGCGGCATCCTTGAGAACCGGAAGTCCGTCCACGATTTCATGCGGTACGTTTGCCCACTTGTCGGCTTTGCGGCTGCTTTGAAATCCGAAATTGGATATAAAGAATGGATGAACGTCTGCCGGAAGGGCCGATACGGTGAACTCACCTTTTTCCAGGATGATCTCGGTAGTACGGTTCTTATTCATTGCGCTGAACATAATGGTCGGCGGCGTGATTGTTGTTTGCATAAAGGCATCGATAATGTTGCCTCCGTACCAGTCGGTGTCCTGTACCCCTGTTACAAATAGACCATATGAGATTTTATCGAGTGCTGCCTGCGACATATATGTCCTCCTTAAAATTACAATTCTACAATACTTCCTGTTCTTATTGAAGTGCCTGGTCGGCAAAATCAATCGGCAGGCCAATCGGAAAAACCCTGATCTGTCCCGCCAGTTCGCGTCCCCTGCCGCGAAGAAGTCCCGCCTTCGGCAGGATAAACGATGCGGTACAATCCGCTGCAACGGCAAGTAAATCGGCTTCCCCGGTGTTGGCATCGACACCTGTGGGAATATCTATTGATATAACCCGGGCACCGCGGATATGCCCCTGTTCTATACGGGCGGTAATCGTTCTCAGCTGCGGCGGGAGCGGACGGGAATACTCAAATCCTGTTCCGAGAATGCCGTCGATGATGACACACGGCATACCTGATACTTTCTCATCTATCATACGGGAAAGGCCGCTCTGCAGCTTCTGCGGCTCGAATTCTTCGGCGGGCCGGATTCGTATACCGAGAGCCAGCGCCGCTTCCCTCATAGTCTTTACAAGCCCGTTATGAATGTATCCCGGGAAACAGTCCCATATCGTTACATGGTATCCCCTGCCGTGCAGCAGCCGTGCACTGACATAGGCGTCTCCGCCGTTATTCCCTTTGCCTGCAAAAACATGTATCGGCGTCGTTCTCGCACCGGCCATCACTTCGCAGATCTCTGTTACGGCAAGGCCGGCATGTTCCATCAAAAGAATCAGCGGGATCCTGTACTTGTCTTCGGCTGCTTTATCAACTGCCCTCTGCTCTTCCCTTGTAAGGAATTTCCGGATGCGGCGGACGGGAATAAAGGGCGCCTTGGGCGGCGCCGGGTGCAGGATGCTTTTTTTAGGCCAAAAGGGATTATCAGACTGTTTCATTGACATGCCTCCAGCACCGGCAAAAACCATAATTTATGATTATTTCAGAGACTCTTTCTTATCTATTATTTTAGCATATACATTCTGAAAATACGCCACAGGATGTACGTTCAGTTTCGTCTCGGAGATTAATACCGATGCGAAGATAAGAATAAAGCCAATAAAGAGCCGGACCGTCATCTGTTCGTGATAAAAAACCATTGAGAAAGCCACTCCGAAGGCTCCTTCCAGGGAGAGGATGACGGCAGCCTGCGAGGCAGGGGTATATTTTTGGCCGATGCTCTGAAGAAGGAGCGCAATCGCGGTCGAAAATACGCCGAGATACAAAATGCTCAGCCCCTCCGTAAAGCTGATCGATACCGGCGCCTTCTCGAACAGGAAAAACATGCCCCAGGACAGGATGCAATAGATAACAAACTGTACGATCGTTAAAAGGATGACATCTTTTCCCGAAGCAAATCTGGCGACCGCAACAATATGAAGCGCATAGAATATTCCGCTGATAAGCGTCAGGACGTCGCCGATAGCGATCAGCGACCCTCCTATTATGATCGATTCTCCCCTGAGAGAGACAAAACCGATTCCTATTATGCAGATAAAGGCTGCGAGGATATTGAACCTGTCGGGCCGGATACGTGTAAACATCCAGTAGAAAAACGGTACAAGCACGCAGTACACGGAGGTCAGGAAGGCATTTTTACCGGGTGTTGTCGTCATCAGGCCGGTGGTCTGGAACGCAAAGGCGGTAAACAGAAGGACACCCATGACAGCACCCTCCCACAGGTACTGCCGGTTCAGTTTTTTAAGACGTTTCCAGAATACAATAGACAGGATAACGGCGGCAATCAGGCTCCTCATCCCGAGGACAAAATAAGGCGGCATAGTAGTAATGGCATTTTTGAGGACGACAAAAGATCCTCCCCAGATGATAGTTGAAATAAGAAGTGCCGATTTTGCCAGATTTGATTTTGTCTTGTCCTTCATGTATCCCCCCCCGGATGAATCGCTGTTACTGCTTTATATACCGGGACAGAGAGCGCGGCAATCACCAGTCCTGTTACAACGGATACAAGAAGAAGAACAGGAAGGTACGAAACGACGGACCAGGTACTTGTCATCAGGCAGGCCATAAAGATCTGTCCGGCCGTATGTGCCGCCGAACCTGCGACACTGACGCCGAAGAGCGAGAATTTCCTTGTGTTGCGCATGAGCAGCATGATAAAAAGGGCTAAAAGTCCTCCGGCCATTGAAAAAAGATAGCTTGTCAGGTTGCCTCCGAAGGCAAAGGTGATGAGGCAGCGGATCACCACAATCAGAATCGTCGGAAACGCACCAAAAAGATACAGTGCCAGAAGGGTAACAATATTGGCAAGTCCCAGGCGCATGCCGGGAACAGGGAAAAGCATGCCCGGGAAAAAGAGAGTTTCCGTCACGGACAGCGTCAGGGCCAGCGCCGTAAGGATGCTCCACCTGGTGAGGTCATAGATTGAATATTTCATATGCTGTCCCTCACTCATTTTGAAATCGCATCATAAAGTGCGCTCGTATCCTGTGTAATGCCGCCCTGTGCGTCAATGGAAATAATCTTAAGGACGACTTTGAACGGGAGGCACACCGCCGTTTGCCCCGCCGATGTAAGCCAGCCTGTATGTACGCATATCTGATCCTTGCAGTCAGATGATGCCACGCAGACTTTCCCTGCTTCAGCGAGCACGGTAAGGCTTCCGGCGTCGACGGTCACCTTATGTGTCTGCTGCGTTGTTATATCCGCAAGATTTGTCCTCCAGACCTCAGTCCCCGACACAGTAAGCACGGCTTCGAGGTGGGAAGTCGCCGTTATGCTGCCCTGCGTTGTCCGGAAAACCTGAAAGGCTGTTCCGGCCGCCAGAAGGATCACCAGCAAAATGACCGCTGCATCCCACCGGCAGAACCGGTACTTGGGTACATAGGTATTTGCAGCCGCTTTTGCTTGTTGGTTCCCGTCTGCCGGGGATTTTCTGTGCAGATTCATGATCGGTGTCCTTTCGGGCCGTGATGCGGGACGAACCTTGTGTTATCGAGTCTTGCCCCGATTCTTTGTATGGTTTGTCCCGTTTATAAAAGTGTCTGACAGGGTATGTTCCTATTCGAAAAAAGTCAGGGATCCTTTGGCATTGGTAAGTGTGAATGTGTTTTTAAGCTCTGCGCTGGCGAAAACTTCGCCGGTCTTCGTAACCAGGATGCATGCAAAATCCTTATGCGCCTGCCAGTAGGCTATCGCCTTGTCTTTTCCCATTACAAAAAGGGCTGTCGACAGGCTGTCCCCCTGGACGCCGTCCGGAGAGACGATGCTGACGGAAAGAAGGTCGCTCTGCACCGGGGAGCCTGTTGCCGGATCCATGATATGAATGTAAGTGATTCCGTCCTTTGTAAAATTCCGTTCATATCCCCCGGATGTGATTACAGACACATCTGTTGCCGTTAGGATTCCAATATAGGAATCCAGCGCTTGGGGGTCTGTTATCGCTATCTTCCACAGGGAGCCGTCCGCTTTTGTGCCGAATACGGCGACGTTGCCGCCGAGGGAGATAAGCGCAGAGGTAATATTGAATCCGTGCATGACTTTCTGCACTTTATCGGATGAATATCCTTTGGCAATTCCGCCCAGGTCAAGCTCCATGCCTTTGACGGGAAGCTCCACGGTAAGGTTTGCTTTATCGAGCTTTATTTTCTGCCAGTTGACAAATACAAGCGCCGCCTGTATTTCACTTGCCGCCGGCACCCGGAAATTCCCGTCATTGAATCCCCAAATGTCCATGATCGGGGCAATCGTAATGTCAAAAGCTCCCGATGTTTTCTCTGCATAAGCGACGGCATCCGAAATGATATCGAATGTCTCCTGCGGCACGGTTACAGGTCCCAGTCCGCTCTGTGCATTGATTTTGCTGACAGAGCTGGCCGGCAGATTGCGGGAAAGCTCATTTTCGAGCCTGTATACCTCGGCTTGCGCAGCGTTTACCGCCGCCTGGGCATCGGTTCCGTTTGCGGTAATCGTCATGAATGTATCCATTGCGAAAAAATCAGACGTTGCCGTTGAAGAAGCCGTCCCCTGTGATGAGCCTGATGAGCCCGATGAAGCGGCCGTTCCGGAAAGAAAAGGTATTGAGCTGCATCCTGAGAGCAGGAAGGCAAGAGCAATCAGAAGGATTACCGCACGGCACTGTGCTGTGAAGCTTGCTGCAGATTTATTGTTATGCCTGCAAGTCATATTCGGGTTCCTCCTCAAAAAATACTGCGGGATATTTATCTGATCAATCATAGCAGATTCAAGTTAAAAAATCACGTCTGTACGGTGCCTTACGGGGCATGCGGGTTTTCACGGGCATCCCTGCCGTGTGAATCCATGCATGAAACAGGCTTGTTACTGTGATTGTCCTCTTATCCGCTTCGATTTTAACCATATCTATAATAGCGGTGCGCATATTCCTGATATTTCTGCCTGTACGACATCCTTGCCCGTATCGTCGGAATAGGTAAAGATGTTTATGTAAGCATAACGGAAACGACTTGAGGAGGTACCTATGACCAACGATCAGAAAACTGCCCTGGACCTGATTTTACATAATCATAATTATGACAGGACCCATATAATCGCAATCCTTCAGGATATCCAAAGCGAGTTCCGGTATCTTCCGGAGAAATTGCTGACCTATACTGCTGCAGCCATCGGCATCAGCGAAGCAAAAATCTACAGCATTGCAACTTTTTACGAAAATTTTTCACTGAACCCCAAAGGAAAATACGTAATCAGGATCTGCGACGGCACGGCCTGCCACGTGCGCAAATCGATTCCGATACTAAAAGAAATCCGGAAACGCCTGGCTCTTTCCGATAAAAAACAGACGACGGATGATTTTCTTTTCACAGTAGAGACCGTTTCCTGCCTTGGAGCCTGCGGGCTTGCACCGGTCCTGATGGTGAACGATACCGTGCACGCTGCCATGACACCGGAAAAGGCTGCTGCCCTTTTACAGGAATTGACCGCTGAAGCAGAAGTCACAGGAGGCTTATTATGATGCATTTTGAGACGCCTTCCCAATTAGAGGAAGCAAGAACCGATTACCGCCGGTATCTGGCGGCGCAGAAAAGAAAGATCCTGATCTGTGCTGGTACCGGCTGTGTAGCCGGCGGTGCGATGAAAATATATGACCGTCTGCTCACCCTTCTGAAAGAAAAAAATCTTCCTTTGCAGGTCGAACTGACCGAAGAAAAAGAAGATTCCATCGGCCTTAAGCGCAGCGGCTGCCACGGTTACTGCGAAATGGGCCCGCTCGTGCGCATTGAACCGGCCGGATGGCTCTACCTCAAAGTCCTTCCTGAAGATGCCGAAGAAATCATCGAGACTACACTGATCGGCGGCAAACCTGTTGATCGGCTTCTATATAAAAAAGACGGTATAACCTATCCTACCCAGGAAGAAATTCCTTTCTACAAAAAGCAGACACGCCTGGTCCTTTCAGGCTGCGGACGTATGGATGCAGAATCGATCGAGGAGTATATTGCCCACGGCGGATATGAAGCCCTGTCCAAGTCCCTTTTCCTGATGAGCGGAAAGGAAGTCTGCGATGAAATTCTCGCAAGCGGACTGCGCGGCAGGGGCGGCGGCGGTTATCCGACCGGACGCAAATGGATCTCTGTCCGCGGGCAGAAAGAGCCGGTCCGTTATGTCATCTGCAACGGCGACGAGGGTGATCCCGGTGCTTTTATGGACCGCTCCGTCATGGAAGGCAATCCGCATCTTATGCTTGAGGGTATGATGATCGCAGGTGCCGCTGTCGGTGCAGCGGAAGCCTATATTTACGTACGTGCAGAATATCCCCTGGCCGTTGCACGGCTGCGGACGGCAATTGCCCGTGCCGAAGAGTGCGGTCTTCTGGGCAAAAATATACTTGGCTCCTCCTTTGATTTTAAAGTTCATATAAATACCGGCGCAGGTGCTTTTGTATGCGGGGAAGGTTCAGCCCTCACCGCTTCCATAGAAGGCGAGCGAGGCATGCCCCGTGTCAAGCCGCCGCGCACTGTCGAGCAGGGACTTTTCGGAAAGCCGACAGTACTCAACAATGTTGAGACATTTGCAAACGTACCACTCATCATACAGAACGGTTCGGCATGGTATAAGGATATCGGTACAAAAACATCATCCGGAACCAAAGCTTTTGCCATTACCGGGGATGTTGTAAATACAGGACTGATTGAAGTCCCGATGGGCACAACCCTCCGCGAAGTCGTCTACGACATCGGAGGCGGCGTCCGCGGAGGAAAAGACATGAAGGCCGTGCAGATCGGCGGTCCTTCCGGCGGATGCCTTACAAAGGTCCACTTAGACCTGCCGCTTGATTTTGATTCGTTGAAATCTGTCGGGGCGATGATTGGTTCCGGCGGGCTTGTAGTCATGAACGAAGACACCTGCATGGTCGAAATAGCGCGCTTCTTCATGAATTTCACGCAGAATGAATCCTGTGGAAAATGCGTCCCGTGCCGTGAGGGAACCAAGCGTATGCTTGAAATCCTGGAAAAAATAGTAATCGGAAAAGGCACGCTTGAAGATCTCGACATACTCGAGGAAATTGCCGATACCGTAACCAAAACCGCCCTGTGCGGGCTCGGGAAAAGTGCGGCCGGACCCGTCGTATCAACACTCAAATATTTCCGGGATGAATATATCGCACATGTTGTTGATAAAAAATGCCCTTCCCATGTCTGCCAGGCACTCAAGACCTACACGATAGAACCGGATATATGCCGCGGCTGCAGCAAATGTGCACGCCTCTGCCCTGTCGGCGCGATAAGCGGCGTCATCAAATCACCTTATCTGATCGATGAGAAGAAGTGTATCAAATGCGGTGCCTGCGTGGAATCCTGCGCATTTGCTGCCATCAAGGAGGAATAATTATGGGAAACATGATAATTGACGGCAAACATGTCAAATTTGACCAGGAGACAAATATCCTTCAGGTTATCCGCCGTGCAGGAATCGATATGCCGACCTTCTGCTATTATTCCGAACTGTCCGTATACGGGGCCTGCCGCCTTTGTGTGTTTGAAGATAAATGGGGCGGTGTCCAGGCATCCTGTTCGACTCCGCCGAAAGACGGGATGGAAATAAAGACCAATACTCTTGCGCTTCAGAAGCACAGGAAAATGATCCTTGAGCTTCTTCTTTCGAGCCACTGCCGCGACTGTACGACCTGCGAAAAAAGCGGAAGCTGCCGGCTCCAGGAGCTTGCGGGACGCTTTGGCATCCGCAGCATCCGTTTTCCCAATACCTTGCCGACCCGCGCCATCGACACATCAAGCCAGGCTATCGTCCGCGACCCGAACAAATGTATCCTGTGCGGCGACTGTGTCCGTACCTGTGCGGAAAAGCAGGGAATGGGCATCCTTGACTTCGCATTCCGCGGTTCGAAAATGGAGGTTATGCCTGCATTCAACCGCCCGATCGGCGAGACAGACTGTGTGAACTGCGGACAATGTGCATCCGTGTGTCCGACCGGCGCGATCGTGATCCGCAATGACACCCAGAAAGTCTGGAACGTCCTCCGAAAGAAAAATACCCGTGTTATTGCCCAGATTGCGCCCGCAGTCCGCGTCGCAATCGGAGAGGAGTTCGGGATTGATCCCGGACATAATTCGATGGGCCTTATCTGCGCCGCTTTACGGAAACTCGGGTTTGATGAAGTGTACGACACACGAGTCGGCGCCGACCTGACCGTTATTGAAGAAAGTAAAGAGTTTTTCGACCGGTTTGAAAACGGTACGAAGCTGCCGCTCTTTACCTCCTGCTGCCCCGGCTGGGTCAGGTTTGTCGAGATGAAGCACCCCGAGTTCATCCCCAACCTCTCCACTACCAAGTCACCTATCCAGATTTTCGGGGCCGTACTGAAAGCAAACGCACGAAAATCTGCGGAAGATTCAAAGCGGGCCGATGTGACAGCTCCGCAGAAAGCTACGGTTGTTGTATCGATTGCACCGTGTACGGCCAAAAAATTTGAGGCCGGACGCCCGGAATTTGTTGTGGAAAGCGACCGGGACGTCGACATAGTCATTACCACACACGAACTTGCCTCCATGATCAGGGAAGCCGGCATCCTTTTTGCCGACATAGAGCCCGAGGCACCTGATATGCCCTATGGATTGGGCAGCGGGGCGGGTGTTATCTTCGGAGTGACAGGCGGCGTTACGGAAGCGATTCTGCGGTGCGCACTGCAGGACCGATCCGCACAGGCGCTTCACGAAATTGAGTTCACCGGTGTCCGCGGAGAGATGGAGTTCAAGGAAGTAACCGTCCAGATCTGCGGCAAACCCTGCCGCATCGCCGTCGTCCACGGCCTCAAAAATGCAGACACACTTCTGAACAGGATCCGGGCCGGTGAGACATATTATGATTTCGTCGAGGTTATGGCTTGCCCGGAAGGCTGTATCAGCGGAGCCGGGCAGCCGGTCACACCTGCATCCGCCAGGCAAGCCAGGGCAAGGGGACTCTACCGGGCCGATAAACTCTGTCTTCTGAAGCGATCCGACGAGAACCCGATCATCACACCTATTTATCAGGATATGTCCGCAGAAGAAGTACACAAAATCATGCACGTCCATTATGAAATACCTGCAAAAAAGGAAATCTGAGTACTCTGACACATTAAAGGAGGACAAAACCATGGATATTTTTGTTTGTATCGGATCTGCCTGCCATATTAAAGGTTCTTATGCCGTACTGAACGGACTTCAGGACCGGGTGCAGGCAGCGGGCCTTGAAGAGAGCGTAATCCTTAAGGCATCCTTCTGTATGGGTGAATGTACGCGGGCAGTTAGCGTAAGAGTTGATGACGGCCCTGTGCAGAGCGTTTCCCCGGATACCATTGATGAATTTTTCAGCCGGGTTATCAGGGCTTCCGGGCTTTGCCCGGCAAACTTACAGTTGTAGCGCAGTATCACTCCATGCTTCACACAAGTTGCTATTTCTAATATATGTGAGTAAACTTAAGGCGGAGGACCTAATGGATATATTGCAGATCACCAAGGCCAACTGTCAGAATTGTTATAAATGTCTGCGGGAATGCCCTGTTAAATCAATAAGTTTTAAACACGACCAGGCAGAAATACTCGACTCTGACTGCATTTACTGCGGTCATTGCCTTTCTGTGTGCCCGCAGAAAGCAAAACACATCAACAGCGAGCTTCCCGATGTCAAGGATATGATACACCGCGGCGAACGCGTTTATGTATCCCTTGCGCCTTCTTTTATCGCCGCTTTTCCCGACCAGGATTTTGCATCGATGACATCGGCCCTCAAAAAGCTGGGCTTCCTTCACGCGGAGGAGACTGCCATTGGTGCGGACATGGTGACACGGGAATATGAGCGCCTTATCCGCGAACACAAAATGAAAAACATTATCGCCACGTGCTGTTCTTCAACAGTACTGCTGGTTGAAAAGTACTTTCCCTCCCTCATTCCGCAGCTCGCACCGGTCGCCTCACCGATGCTTGCCCATGCACGCATGCTCCGCGAGATCTACGGCCCCCGGATTAAAGTTGTATTCATCGGCCCGTGCGTCGCTAAAAAACATGAAGCGCAGTTCCCGACGAACGAAAACACCGTCAGTGCAGTACTTACGTTCGACGAGTTAGCAATTTGGATGGCCGAAGAGAGTGTGAATTTCGAAGAGCGGGATCCGGAAGCCCGGACAATGAAGAATCCCCTCCCCCGTTTTTATCCTGTACCGGGAGGCATCATCCGCAATATCATTCCTGCATACAGGAGTGCCTACAACTGTGTCAGTGCCGACGGTATAGAGGCTTGCATGGAAATCCTGCAGTCTCTTTCCGATGACCGCCTTTCCAATTATTTTCTGGAACTGTCAACCTGTCCCGGTTCCTGTTCGAACGGACCCGGGATGGCATCCTTCCCGACGAGCCGCCTTATTTCGAAAGAACATGTAATTCAATATGTCACTGCCACGCAGAAGGGACAGCCTGCCCTGACGGAAGGCGCCCGGGTCAAGCTCGCAACAACCTATACCGACCTTTCGCCTGCATCCGTCCCGGCTTCTGCCGAGGCAATCAATCAGGTTCTTCTTT
>Ga0209123_1000240_pt1 | contig 80071 bp, 83 predicted proteins | sample BarGraIncu00431A_FD_184500 | JGI IMG/M metagenome (GOLD analysis project Ga0209123, IMG submission 184500) | Arctic peat soil microbial communities from Barrow, Alaska, USA - Barrow Graham LP Incubations 004-31A (SPAdes) (version 2) | ecosystem: Environmental > Terrestrial > Soil > Wetlands >... | reverse complement strand
TGTTGATGTTTAACGCCCACAACGGATAAGAATTGGGCTTCATTTGATTTTAAATCGTTATAATTTTGCATATTGTTTGCAAAGTAACAAATTTTATATCATATATTTATAACTTATATAACAACTATTGATCAGAAATAAAATATTTGAAAATAAACTTGTTGCTTAAAGCAAAAGCCATATTCAATTAAGCACCAATTAATGCTTCATAATCAGTTGCAGAAAGTAATTCGTCCATTTGAGATGCTTCAGAAAACTCAATTTTTACCATCCAACCTTTTCCGTAAGGATCGTCGTTTACTAATTCTGGTGCAGACTCTAATTCTTCGTTAAATTCAAGTATAGTGCCATCAATAGGTAAATAAAGATCTGAAACTGTTTTTACTGCTTCCACAGTTCCAAAAACGTCACCTTCTTTCAGTGATTCGCCAATTGTTTCAACTTCTACAAATACTATTTCACCTAATTCGCTTTGAGCATAATCAGTAATTCCGACAATTGCAAAATTACCTTCAACTCTAATCCATTCATGTTCTTTTGTGTACTTTAAATTTGCGGGTACGTTCATAATCGTAAATTTTTAATTTTATATATTATTAATATTTAATGTACATTGTACAGGGTAATGATCAGAATAATTTACTTTGTCAATTCTAAACTTAATTGGTGAAAAAGCATTAGAGTCGTATAATATGAAATCTATTCTAAAACCATAAAAAGGTTCGCTAAAAGTCCATCCAAATCCATAACTGGTTTCAGAGAATGCATCTTTAAGATTTCCTTTCACTTTGGTGTAAGTATAAGAAGTGGGTACATCATTGAAATCTCCACAAACAATTACATTATAGGGCGATTCGGAAATGAGTTGGGCAATTGTATCAGCCTGATGAGCTCTTAATTTATATGCAATTCCAAGTTTTTGAGAGAAATGTTTTGTTATTCCAGTAATATTTTCTGCATCAAATTTTTCTTTCAAACTATTTGACATCACTTTGTCGGATTCAGTTATTCTATTGGATTCCAAATGATTGTTGAATAGCCGGATGATTTTTCCCTGTATTTTAATATCTGTGTAAATTGATATGTTAGCACGAGACTGGAATTCTATACGTTTTCGATTAACTATTGGATATTTTGAAAAAGTAGCAATACCGATTAAACTTTTATAATTTTTAGCTTTAAATTCAATATGTTTGTATTTGTATTTATTAAATAGTTTCATCATGTCCTCAAGCGTAATGTACTGTTTTTCAGAACTTACTTCAAATTCTTGTAAACAAACAATATCTGCATTAGAATTTGCAATGTATTGCAAAACTTTATTAGGTTTTCTACGTGTGCCTTTTACCAAATTTCCACTCATTTTGGTATTGTAAGTCAGCAGATCTACAGGGCAATTTGTATTTGCATTTTCAATTTTTCCAAAATGGATAGGAAACGCAACATTGATTTGATTAGATGAGAATAACAATAAACTGAATGAAATCAGAAAATTCCACTTTCGTGCAAAAAGCCAAATAACTACAAATCCAATATTTAAAATTAAAGTAATTGGGAAAAACAGGGCAAAATATGAAGGGAGAATAAATTTTTCAGGGCTGTATACTGAACCAAATAAAGTAATTAGCAAGAATAAAGCTACGACTAAATTTGTCACCAACAATACCCATTTAACTAATATTTTCCCAAACATAATATGTAAAATTCATAATTTGTAATTCCTAATTATGAATTTGCAAATTATTATTTATTTCCTTGTTCAAATAATCGTTTTTTCTCTTCTGCTGATAAACTTTCATAACCCGAAGTCTTAATTTTGTCAAGTATCTTATCAATCTCTGCCATTTTACGAGCTTTGGTTGCATTGAATTCTGCATCAGACATTCGGGTCTTATTGCCGGTATTATTGTACTTTACTTTTAGTTTTCGAGGTTTGAAAATAGTGCTTAAAAAATCTAATATTCTGCTGAATATCTTTGTCAAATCTTTACCTTGATGCAAAGATACAATAAATATATAACCTGCCAAAGCACCTCCTAAATGTGCCAATTCACCTCCACCATTACTTGAAGTTATGCCAAATAAACTCATTAAAACAGTAACTATTGCAATGAATTTGAGTTTTATACGTCCAATAATAAGCAATTGAATTTCCATATTAGGTGCTTGAAAAGCAGTAGCTACAATAATTGCCATTATTGAACCAGAAGCGCCCAATAAAAGACTTTGGTGTAATAATGGAGAATAGTAAGGGAATACATTAAACGCAAATACATAAAAAAGGGCGGCAATAAGTCCGCCAAACAGATAAAGTCCAACGAGTTGTTTGTCAGAGAAAAACATGAGGAAAATCTTACCAAACCAATAAAGAGTCAGCATATTAAATAATATGTGAAAAATCCCTTCATGCAAAAACATATAGGTTAATGGTGTCCATGCATGTAAAAGTAAATTATTTAAATCAGCAGGAATAGCAAGATTTGAAATCAGGAATGTTTCGGTAGTATTGAATAATAATAGAAATGTTATTATTAACTTTACTAAAGCGAAAACTGCGATATTGATATAAATCAGTTTTATAACTGAACTTCCTTGTTTGTATTTTTGATTGATATTATCAAAATAGTTCATAGATTACAGGATTATAAAAGATTTTTCCTTTTCCAATACAAAATCAAAATTATACCAAATAACATCCCTCCCAAGTGAGCGAAATGGGCAACACTATCACCCGAAAACTGAGCTACACCAAGTGATAATTCGATTACACCGTAAATTAGAACAAAAATTCTTGCTTTTATTGGAACCGGAATTGGAAATACAAAGAGTCTCTGTTCAGGGAAAAGCCAACCAAAAGCTAATAATAAGCCAAAAACAGCACCGGATGCACCAACAGTTACTGGAAGATCAAGGAATACCTTTTTCATTTCAATGATTTCAGGAGTACTCAATAAACCAACATTCTCTAATCTGAAATAACGTCCCAATTTTTCTAAAACATCTTGATGATTAAGCAGAACATTAGCAGAGTTGCTTGAAATAGAATCATTTAATGCCGAAATTATATGATTGAACTCGATTGTCCAGAAAAGTTGTTGCACAATACCTGCACCAATACCTGTAACTAAATAATAAAATAAGAAACGTTTTGGTCCCCAATAATTTTCAAGTACACCACCAAACATATACAATGCAAACATATTGAAGAAAATATGTGTCAAACCTCCGTGCATAAACATGTAAGAAACTAATTGTACGATATTAAATTTTGAAGATTGCCAATAATGCATACCTAAAATATCATTCAAATCTCCACTAACGCCGAAACGACTTAAAAATCCAGGTGTTACTATACTTGCTAACCATAAAATCAGATTAATTGCAATTAAATTTTTTACAACTGGAGGTATTGAACTAAGAAAAGAAGGTCTATAATTATTCATACATTAAGATTAAGAAAATAAATTGATATAAATATACATATTTTTTTGCTTGATGATTATTCTAGTGAATTAATTTGTCATAAAAGTATTGTTTTTCAAATGTTGAAATGTGATATTAAATGCTTCATCTCCCGCTTCCCGCATAACAAAAATAAAAAATTTACTTCGAAAAATATGTTAGATAACATTTTTTTCGAAAAGATATAAAATAAACTGATTTTTTTTAATTTAAACGCTTGTATATTAATTACAATCTACTACATTTGCAAAATCAAAATTAATGTTTTATAGTTTCTAATAAAAAAATCAAAATCTTATGAACAAAGCAGAATTAATCAATGCCATTGCAGCTGAAGCTGGACTTAGCAAAGTGGATTCAAAAAAAGCACTTGATGCCGTAGTTAAAAGCGTATCTGACGCCTTAGTTGCAGGCGACAAAGTAAGTTTAGTTGGTTTCGGAACTTTTTCAGTTGCACTTCGTGCAGCTCGTCCTGGAATTAATCCAGCCACAAAACAACCTATCAAAATTGCAGCTAAAAAAGTAGCAAAATTCAAAGCAGGAGCAGAATTGACAGCTGCAGTTAACTAAGATTTTGCGCGTTTCACTACAAAAAAGGAATATGAATCATATTCCTTTTTTTTGTACAAAAAAATCAAATACAAATGGACTCTGCAATTTTATCAGCAGTTTGTATGTCAGTAAGTTCTTCCACTAATTTCAATGCAAACTGTACGGCTACACCGGCACCTTTTGCTGTATTGATAAAACCTGATTTTACAATTTTTTCATTAGATAAAATTGCCCCAACTAATTGATTCTCAAATCCGGGATAACAAATCGCTTCTTTACCGGCTAATAACCCCAACTTTCCTAAAATTGAAGGGGCTGCACAAATGGCGGCAATTTTTTTATTCTCACTGGCTTGATTGAGCAATAGCTCTTTCAACCCTTGGTGTGCATCCAGATTTTTTGTTCCGGGCATTCCACCAGGCAAATAAAGCAAATCATTTTTTGAAAAATCAGTTTCGTTGAACAGATTATCAGCTATAATTGAAATGCCATGTGCACCCGTAACATTTTTTTCATTTGATATTGAGATGGTTGTAACATCAAAATTAGCGCGACGAAAAATATCGATTGGTACTATTGCTTCAATTTCTTCAAAACCATCTGCTAGAAAAATAAATACTTTCATTTTTATTCTAATTTATTTTTAATCTATAATTGTATGTGATAGAACCAGTCTCAATACCTTTTCCGGTTGTAAACCTTGTTTTAGTTGCAGCCGAAATGGCACCTCTCCTCATTTCGGGATCTGAAATATCGGTAGGTGACCCGATTGAAGCACTGGTTACATTTCCATTTTCGTCGACACGAATGGTGACAGTTATTTTGCCTTCTACATCTTTTGGATAAATCGGTCTGACAGGATTACCATAGTAATTTCTGTTTCCAAGTTTCAAATCACCAGGAAATCCTGTATTTCCTTTTCCTGCTGGATTTCCCTGAATTCCATCTTTGGTACCGGTACCGGTTCCTTTTCCAGAACCAATTCCATTTCCACCTCCTGTTCCTCCACCTGTTCCACCATTTCCAAACAAACCGTTCACAGCATTTGCTTTATTTATAGCTTCCTGTTGTTTCTGTTTTTGTTCTGCAATTCGTTTATTAGTTTCGTTTTGTTGAACCCGGATTGCTTCTTGTTCCTTACTAACACGCTCTTTTTCTTTTTGTTCGGCAATTGAAACAGAATTATCTTTTTGCGTGAAAACGTTTTGATTTGAAGTTTTATCAACTACCACATTTTCTTTGGCACTTGGTTGAATAGCTTTCGGCGAATATGGTTTTTGAATATTTACTGAAGCTTCATTTCCTCCACCTCCGGCATCAAAACTATCACCAAAGCTTACCAAAAAACCTTCATTTTCGGTTGAACTTGGAACAGATAAAACTACCAGCCACAAAACTAGTAATAACATGGAACTGGAAAGGGTCGAGCCAATTAGACCATATAATTTAGATTTTTCCACGTTGATTTTCGACTGATTTGTGTATTTTTAGCAAATTGAAAATTTTGATTGATAAATTATCAAAATTCATACCGCAATTTAGAATATCTTTTATTCTAACTGCTTTTTATACTGTTTTATTGTGTTTTCGAGACCGAAATATAAAGCATCTGCAATTAAGGCATGACCGATGGATACTTCATCCATCCACGGAATTAAAGTATGTAAATAGACTAGATTTTCAAGACTTAAATCATGTCCGGCATTTAAACCTAAACCTAGTTTCTTTGCCAGTTTAGCAGCTTCTACAAAAGGTGCAGCAGCTTTTTCTTTGTTAATTGGATATTCGGTCGCATAAGGTTCGGTATAAAGTTCCACACGGTCCGTTCCTGTTTTGGCGGCAAATTCTATATTCTTTAAATCCGTATCAACGAAAATAGAAACACGTATACCAACACTTTGGAAATCTGAAACCACTTCCTGCAAAAATTCGAGATTCTTAACCGTATCCCAACCTGCACTGGAAGTTATTGCTTCGGGCGGATCAGGAACCAATGTAACCTGATGTGGTTTTACTGATTTTACCAATTTGATAAAATCGGTCGAAGGATAACCTTCTATGTTGAATTCAGACTTAAGAATTGGTTTTAAATCCCAAACATCCTGAAATCGAATATGTCGCTCGTCAGGGCGCGGATGTACTGTTATTCCCTGAGCACCAAAACGTTCGCAATCCAAAGCTACCTGACAGACATTTGGAATATTTCCACCACGTGCATTCCTCAAAGTGGCTATTTTATTGATATTTACGCTTAGTTTTGTCATTTTATCTTATCTTTTTATAATACTATGCAATTCATTATTTGCTGGTTTCATTTACATTTAGTTCCTTTGCAAAGCAATTGAATTTTGCCACAAAAATAATTAAAAAAAACAGAAGCAACCTGATAGTTGTTTAACTTTCAATTATTTTTAATCTTTAAATGTTAAGTGCTTGTATAAATAAGGAGAATTTTTTGGATATTGACGTAAATTAATTTTATAATTCATGAGAATAGCCATTTTTGGGAATATTTATCGCAGCGTACTACTTTCGCATATCGAGGTTTTATTTGAGTATTTCAAAGGCAAGGAAGTAACACTTCTACTCGATGGTCCATTATATGAATTTGTACGTGAGCAAGGAACTTGTTGCATGGATTGTACTGAAATTATACAAGATGATGATTTTCAGGCTGATTTGGCATTGAGTATTGGCGGTGATGGTACTTTTTTGAATACAGCTGCCAGAATTGGTCGGAAAGGAATTCCCATTTTAGGAATAAATACAGGACGATTGGGATTTTTAGCTGATGTACCGAATGATGATATTATACCGGCATTAAATGCCATTATGGATCAAAAATTCATCATCGAAGAAAGATCGCTGCTTTTTGTGGAAACTTCTGATGATACGACTTTCAATTATCCTTTTGCACTGAATGAAGTTTCAGTTTTGAAACAGGATAGTTCTTCCATGATGAGTATAACGGCCAGTGTGAACGGTCAAATGGTTCATACATATCAGGCTGATGGATTGATACTTTCAACTCCCACTGGTTCAACTGCTTATTCAATGAGTGTCGGCGGTCCGCTGGTAATTCCCCAGACAGAGAATTTTATACTGTCGCCAATTGCTTCACATAGTTTGAATGTACGACCTCTGATTATCCCTGATTCGTGGACTATTGAGCTTGAAGTTCATAGCCGCAGTTTGTGTTACTTGATAGCTATTGATGGTCGCTCAAAAGTGTTGGATCAGAGTACAAAATTGAAAGTTACTAAAGCGGATTATTCGATTAAAATTATTAAACAACTGAATCATACATTTTTTGATACATTGAAAAATAAACTGATGTGGGGAGTTGATAAAAGAAATTAATGTGATAATGTGTTGATGCGATAATGAGATAATTTTAAAAGAGAATATGCGTATAATTTTTATGGGCACACCCGATTTTGCGGTGGAGAGCCTCAAAATATTAGTTGAAAATAAGTATGATGTTGTCGGGGTGATTACCATGCCCGATAAACCATCCGGGCGTGGACATAAACTTCAGTTTTCTCCGGTAAAACAATATGCGATTGAACAAAATTTAGCTTTACTTCAACCTGAAAAACTCAAAGATGAAACTTTTTTGGACAAACTTCGTGCATTAAAAGCTGATTTACAAATTGTGGTTGCTTTCCGCATGTTGCCTGAAGTAGTTTGGGATATGCCACGCTTTGGAACATTTAATTTACATGCTTCATTATTACCTCAATATCGTGGTTCCGCGCCTATCAATTGGGCAATTATCAACGGTGAAAAAATAACCGGTGCAACCACTTTTTTCCTGACTCACGAAATCGACACCGGCAAAATTATTCAGCAAGAGAAAATAGCCATCTCTGAAACTGATAATGCAGGAACAGTTCACGACAAATTAATGGTTATGGGTGCGAAGCTGGTAAAAAAAACAGTCGATTTACTTCTCGAAGGCAAAATAGATGCAGTTGATCAAGCCCAATTTATGCATGCTGAAATTGAATTAAAAGCAGCACCGAAAATCTTCAAAGAAACTTGCCAAATAAATTTGGAGTGGAATGTAGATAAAGTCTATAATTTTGTGCGTGGTATGTCACCCTATCCGACTGCCTGGATAGAAATTCAGTTCCCAAATCAATCCGAGAAAATGATTTTGAAAGTTTTTGAAACTGAAAAGGATTTCTGTGATCACGAACTACCTGTTGGAACAGTAGTTACCGACGGAAAGAAATTTGCAAAAATTGCCTTGAAAGATGGATTTATCAATCTGAAATCTGTTCAGGTGGCAGGCAAGAAACGGATGGAAATCGGAGAATTATTGCGCGGAATGAAGCCCCCTAAATCCCCCGAAGGAGGACTTTAAGACAGTTCTTCTGTATTTGAAGCTACTTCGGGTAGTTGGAGTGGTTTTTTTATTTTACAGCTATCGTTTCAATTTCCACTAATGCACCCAATGGCAATGCTTTCACCGCAAAGGCCGAGCGGGCGGGACATTCCGTTTGGTAATATTTTTTGTACACATCGTTCATTTCAGCAAAATTGGCAATATCCGATAAAAATACAGTCGATTTCACCACATCGGCAAATGAATATCCAGCTTCATTTAAAATTGCACTGATATTGGCAAAAACCTGTTCGGTTTGAGTTGTAATTTCGGTTTCTTCAATTTTACCAACTTTAGGGTTAATTGGAATCTGACCTGAAATATACAAAGTTCCGTTTGCTTCTATAGCCTGACTATATGGACCAATGGCAGCCGGTGCATTGGGTGTGTTGATAATTCGTTTCATAATTTTATCTGCTTTATATTTTGCCCACAAAGATAAATATTTTATTTTCTAATACCCCCATTTTTAATTATCTTTGCACTCTTGAAAAAAACTCAATCAATTTATGTTATTGTTCTGATAAATAAACAATTGAATGATATTGACAACGATAGTAAATGGTAAATGAATAAATAGCAAATAAATTAAAATGGAACTCGCAAGTAAGTACAATCCCAACGACATCGAATCGAAATGGTACCAATACTGGTTGGATAATGGATTTTTTAGTTCAAAACCTGATGATCGTGAACCTTACACCATCGTCATTCCGCCGCCAAATGTTACCGGTGTCTTGCACATGGGACATATGCTCAACAATACCATTCAGGATGTTTTGGTTCGTCGTGCGCGTATGCAGGGCAAAAATGCTTGTTGGGTTCCGGGAACGGACCACGCTTCTATTGCTACCGAAGCAAAAGTGGTTGGTAAACTTGCTGCCGAAGGTATCAAGAAAACCGACCTGACCCGCGATGAATTTTTAGGTCATGCCTGGGATTGGACTCACAAACACGGTGGAATCATTCTTGAACAGTTGAAGAAACTGGGCGCTTCATGCGACTGGGATCGTACGGCTTTTACCATGGATGAGAAACGTTCTGAAAGTGTATTGAAGGTATTTGCTGATTTGTATGAAAAAGGCTTGATTTACCGTGGCGTTCGTATGGTAAACTGGGACCCAAAGGCGTTAACTGCTCTTTCGGACGAGGAAGTAATTTTCAAAGAACAACAAGGCAAACTTTTTTACCTGAAATATAAAATTGAAGGCGAAGCTGGGTATGCGTTTGTGGCAACTACCCGTCCGGAGACCATTATGGGCGATACCGCTATGTGTATCAACCCGAACGACCCGAAAAATGCACATTTGAAAGGTAAAAAGGTAATTGTTCCATTGATTAACCGCGTTATTCCGGTAATTGAGGACGATTATGTGGATGTAGAATTCGGAACTGGTTGCTTGAAGGTAACTCCGGCACACGATGTGAACGATTACATGTTGGGCGAGAAATACAATTTGCCTTCTATCGATATTTTCAATGATAACGGAACATTGAACGAAAATGGTGCGCAATACGCAGGACTGGATCGTTTTGATGTTCGTAAACAAATAGAAAAAGATTTAGAAGCAGCCGGTTTGCTTGAAAAAGTGGAACCATATACCAATAAAGTTGGGTTCTCGGAACGTACCGATGCTGTTATTGAACCAAAGCTATCGATGCAATGGTTTATGAAAATGGAAAATCTGGCAAAACCAGCTTTGGAAGCGGTAATGAGCGACGATATTCAACTTTATCCAGCCAAATTCAAAAATACGTATCGCCACTGGATGGAAAACGTGAAAGACTGGTGTATTTCGCGTCAGCTTTGGTGGGGACACCGCATTCCGGCATATTTTCTGCCTCAGGGTGGTTTTGTGGTAGCTTTATCAAAAGAAGAAGCCTATGAAAAAGCATTGGCAATTGTCAATTATCCATTATCCATTGATGATTTACGTCAGGATGAAGATGTCCTCGACACCTGGTTCTCTTCGTGGTTGTGGCCCATTTCGGTTTTCGATGGCATTAATAACCCCGAAAATGAAGATATCAACTATTATTATCCCTCCAATGATTTGGTAACGGCTCCGGAAATTTTATTTTTCTGGGTGGCGCGTATGATTATTGCAGGATACGAATACAAAGGCGAAATGCCTTTCAAAAATGTTTATCTAACCGGAATCGTACGCGATAAGCTGGGACGTAAAATGTCTAAATCGCTAGGTAATTCGCCCGATCCGTTGGATTTGATTGCACTTTATGGTGCCGATGCAGTGCGTTTGGGAATGTTACTTACTTCACCTGCCGGGAACGATTTACCTTACGATGATAGTCTTTGCGAACAGGGTCGTAACTTCAATAATAAAATTTGGAATGCCTTTCGTCTGGTAAAAGGTTGGGAAGTCGCTGATATCGAACAGCCCGAATCGGCTCATATGGCAGTGAAATCGTTCGAAGCACAATTAGGAAAAACCTTGTTCGAAATTGATGATTTGTTTTCGAAATACCGTTTGTCTGAAGCTTTGATGGCAGTATATAAATTGTTCTGGGACGAATTTTCAGCATGGTATCTCGAAATGGCAAAACCTGCTTACCAACAACCAATTGACCGCACGACTTACGAAGCTACACTTGGTTTCTTCGACTCGTTATTGAAAGTGTTGCATCCATTTATGCCATTTATCACCGAGGAACTTTGGCAAGCGCTGGAAGACCGAAAAGAAGGCGAAAGCATCATGGTGGCGTTGCAACCAAAAGCGACTGCAGTTGACGAAAAGCTGATTACTGAGTTTGAATATGCCAAAGAAATTATTGCCGGAATCCGTACCGTGCGTTTGCAGAAAAACATTCCAAACAAAGAAAGTCTGAGCTTGCAGGTGATTCCAAGTGAGGCCGTCACTGAAAGTGACAGTCTCACTCAGTTCAACGCCGTGATTGCTAAACTAGGTAATTTGGAAACAATAGAAAACGTGACTGATAAAGCAACTGGTTCTATTTCGTTCCTGGTTGGCACAACCGAATTTTCTATCCCAATGGGAAGTTTGATTAATGCCGAAGAAGAAATTGCCAAAATGGAAGCTGAAATAATATATTTCGAAGGTTTTATTGATTCGGTAATGAAAAAACTGGGTAATGAACGTTTTGTGGCAAACGCGAAACCGGAAGTGGTAGAAGCCGAACGCAAGAAAAAAGCCGATGCCGAAAGTAAAATTGCTTCATTGAAAGAAGGAATTGAAACGTTGATGAAATAAGTGTTAGAATACAAATTTAAGAGAGCCAGTTCGAATGAAAATTTCTAAACTGGCTCTCTTTTTTTAATGTTTTTTCGGCTTCCAAAAGAAACTGGCAACGGCAACAAGTACGAGAATTCCAGTCAGAATAAACGCCCATACGTTTGCTTTGCGGGATTGAGCTTCAATTTTAAAATTGTTTTGTACCATTCGATATGAAGTCAATCTCCAAGTTAATGTGTCACCTTGCATTATGGCATTTTCGGATTTAATTGTTTTACCGGGCAAAATTAGTCTATAATTAAAAGATTCGGAAAAACCCTTCATTAACTCAGAATTAAATTCATTTTCAAACGCTTTCATTGGACTATTCTCCATTTTCCATAACTCGGAAAATGCATTGGTCTTGAAGTACTTGTTTAATAAAATATTCATCTTTAATTCTTTAATGTTATTTTTCCCCGATGAAAATATAGTATTTCTTAAATTTTTGAGTTGTTCAAATGATGTAGGTGGATTGGCTATTTTATCGTAATTTGCCAATAGAACTTTATACTCTGCATTCCATGAATTATGAGCAAACCAAATATTGTATTTATCTTCAATACTTCCCGTGAATTCACGTATTTCAACACCATTCATACCTTGAATTAAGTCGTTTTTACCGGAAAACCAAAACTCAGCTTCAGCTTTTGTAAGATATTTATCAATTGGGACTTCTAATTGTTGGTTAATTTTGGGGTAGATTTCGTTGTAAGTGAAGTAGGTGTAAAACCAGCGAAATTGTTTTTTAAGCATATAATTTACCTTTTTATCTGCCCACTCATGAGATGGTTTTAATTTAAACAGTCTTTTCATTTCTTCCACAGAAGCATAATGGTGACGGGCAATGACTAAAACTTTTGTTTCAATCTCATCTGACATATCATTCGCGGGATTATTCAAATCTTTTTGAAGTTTATTTTCTAATGACTTTGATCGTTTGTTAATAGTGTCTTGAAAATAGTGTGCAATTGGTGATTTGACTTTTACCGAAACCGAAACTTTCACGTCGGATTTTTTATTTTTAATTGAGTCTTTTGTTTTAGTGCCTTTTCCGATATTAATTGTTTGACTTATAGTTGTATTATTGCTAATTTCCGTTATATCCTTTTTTTTTCTAAACAAAGAGTCGTAAGTAGCTTTTGAAATAGGAAAATCTTTTCTGATTTGAGATTTTCCATGTTTCCATTGAATTTCCCAAGTCGAATCAATTTCAACTGGAAATGGATTAATAGCACCTGTATCTCCAGTTAAATATTTAGGGCTTGCATAGGCTGTGAATTCGCGATAGCAAGAACCATCTTCATTAATGACTGTCAACATGTCGGTCGGTTTCGAACAGGAAACAGCAAAAAGAGATAAAATCAAAACAATATTCTTAAATGAGACTTTCATAACTTTAGTTCTTTAATTGTTGGTAGATTGATTTTTGTAACTTATTTTTTTCTGAATTTCGCTGCATGTGGCAATAATATGCATCCACCAAATTCTGATGTTTCTCAGATAATTTTTGCATACAAAGTGAATCGATATTTGTAGAGCAATAAGTCCATGTAGTTGGTTCGGAGGTTGATTGCTCAATTTCAATATTCCATTGTTGGCTAATGAACAACCCAAGTAAGAAAATAGCAGCAACACTCGAAATGGTTCTTATCCAGATCAATGTTTTAGGCTTTCTTTTTTTAGGTATTTGTGCAATATGAGTCATAATGCTATTGATAACATTTTCAGCGTCGTGCAATTCAGGTTGCTGTTGCCTAAGATTATTCAGTAGGTTTTCAAACTTTATATTAGTGTTTTTCATAACTCAGTATCTTTCAATTTTAGTACGAATGGCTTGTCGTGCCAAATATAAATTACCTTTTATTTTCTCAGGAGTTAAACCTGTTATTTCAACTATTTCATCCATTTCTAGGTCTTCAAAATATCGTAATGTGAAAACAATTTTTTGCTTTGGAGTCAATTCATTAGTCAATGATAGAATTACTTCACCAAGTTCAGAGTCAATTAATTTTTTGTCGGCATTTTCACTTGAAATCAAGATATTTACATTTTCGTTTAATGATTCCGATTTAAACCTTTGTTTCAATGATTTTAATTTGTCCAGGCAAAGATGAGTCGTAATGGCATACACCCATGTACTGAATTTTTTCTCTAGATCAAATCCCGACAGATTCAACCACACTTTGATAAACGTTTCCTGCACAATGTCTTTGGCTTCTTCTTCGTTGCACATAATCCTGAAAGCTAATGAATATACCATATATTGATGGGCTTCGACAATTATCCGAAATGACTTTTGGTCGTTTCGCTTGCTTAGTTCTATCAATTCGTTTAAGGTCGGTTTATCCATTCTCGATTCGTGGGTCATTTTTTCATCTATTAATGATACGACAAAAGTAACGATTGGTCGAATTAGATTTGCATTTTTTGTAAATAAATTGGATGTTGGAAAACAAATGATTTTTTTTCATTTGCCTGTTTAGTTTGAAAAGCCTAACTTTGCAACCTCTTTTGAAAGATTATTTTATGACTCTAACATACCAGCAACTCACTCTTGCCACATGCGAAATTGCCCGCACCGTTGGGAAATTCATGGCGGAAGAACGCAAAAGTTTTGATGCGTCCATGATTGAAAACAAAGGTTTGCACGATTTGGTAAGTTATGTGGACAAAGCCTCTGAAAAACAAATCATTGAAGAACTTTCGAAGTTATTACCCGAATCCGGCTTTATTGCCGAAGAAGGAACCAGCGATAAACGCGGCGAGCGATTCAATTGGGTGATAGACCCGCTCGATGGAACTACCAATTATATTCAGGGTGTTCCGGTTTATGCGGTCAGCATTGGTTTGCTGGATGGTGATGAATTGGTGGTTGGAGTGGTTTACGAAGTTGGTCGTGATGAGTGTTTTTACGCATGGAAAGATGGAGGAGCTTTTTTAAATGATAAATCGATTCATGTTTCAAATCGGGAAAATATCCATGAGGCATTGATGGCAACCGGTTTTCCGTATAATGATTTCAGTCGGATGGACAACTATATGAAGTTTTTGGAATGGACGATGAAAAATGCCCGAGGTGTACGCAGACTTGGTTCTGCAGCAACTGATTTGGCTTATGTAGCTTGCGGTCGATTTGAGGCTTTTTGGGAATATGACCTGAAACCGTGGGATGTGGCTGCCGGAGCGGTGATTGTGAAAGAAGCAGGTGGAACAGTCACCGATTATAAAGGCGGAAGCAATTATCTTTTTGGGCGCGAAATTGTTGCGACAAATGGATTGTTGGATAAACTGATTCTCGCAAAACTGACCCCTAACCTTTAAAGGGGAACTGGAATTGTTTTGTCTCTGATTTTTCTTAATTATTTATTATTAAACAAACAATACTAACTTAATTCCCCTTTAGAAGCTAGGGGCTTAACCATGAAATATTATAGTACAAACAAAAAAATAAGTGGCGTAAGTTTACAGGACGCCGTAGTGAAAGGATTAGCAGAAGATAAAGGGTTATTTATGCCCAATTCGATTAACGTGTTACCGCAATCATTTTTCGATTCGATTGAAAACTTGTCGTTTCAGGAAATTGCCTACACGGTAGCTGATGCTTTCTTTGGAGAAGATGTTGAAGCGGAAGCGTTGAAGAAAATAGTGTACGAAACGTTGAACTTCGATGTGCCGTTAGTGCATGTGGTAGATAATATTTACAGTCTGGAATTGTTTCACGGACCGACATTAGCATTTAAAGATGTAGGTGGACGGTTTATGTCGCGTTTGCTGGGTTATTTTATTCAAAAACAAAGCGACACGAAAGTAAATGTGCTCGTGGCCACTTCGGGCGATACGGGAAGTGCTGTGGCCAATGGTTTCCTGGGCGTTGAAGGTATTCACGTGTATGTTCTTTATCCCAAAGGATTGGTAAGTCCTATTCAGGAATGCCAGTTTACCACGCTTGGACAGAATATTACGGCGTTGGAAGTGGATGGAACTTTCGATGATTGCCAGGCATTGGTGAAATCAGCTTTTATGGATGAGGAACTGAATGCCAAACTGAAACTGACTTCGGCAAATTCTATCAATGTGGCTCGTTTTTTACCGCAATCTTTTTATTATTTCTATGCGTATGCACAATTGAAAAAGTTGGGTAAAGCTGATAATGTTGTGATGTGTGTGCCAAGTGGTAATTTCGGAAATATTACTGCCGGATTGTTTGGTAAACGTATGGGATTACCTGTGAAACGCTTTATTGCTGCCAATAACCGCAACGACATTTTCTCCCAATATCTACAGACAGGCGTTTATACACCACGCCCTTCGGTATCAACCATTGCTAATGCCATGGATGTGGGCGATCCAAGTAATTTTGCCCGGGTTTTTGATTTGTTTGGGGGTTCTCATAAAGCCATTTCAGCAGAAATAAGTGGTGTAAGTTATACTGATCAACAAATTGCTGAAACGTTGAAAACTTGTTATGCCGAAACAGGTTATCTGCTCGATCCACACGGAGCTTGTGGCTTTCAGGCATTGAAAGATGGTTTGAAAGAAAATGAAATTGGTGTTTTCTTAGAAACCGCTCATCCGGCTAAGTTCCTGGAAACGGTGGAAAATATAATTTGTGAAACGGTGGAGATTCCATTCAAACTGCAGGAATTTATGAAAGGCGAGAAGAAAAGTTTGTCTATGAACAAGGACTTTGAATCATTTAAAAGTTATTTGATGACTATTTAGGGTCTGTTGAAAAACTCAATAGGAGTTTTCTGTGCATAACCCCCAAATTTATTTGGGGGATGTAGTAACTCTCAGTATAAGAACTCCAGAGGAGTTTCCCGTTTAATTTAAAAATATATTTAATGACTATCGGCTTTTGCACCCATAGTTTGTTTTTGACGATAATTACACCGTAGGTGTAAACCCTTACAGAGTTTTTCATATTGTATTCCAGGAATAGAATCTGTCGATGGACAGGTTCTATTCTTTTTTTAAAGCTTTGTTGACTAATTTCCATTTGATTAGATGAAATAAGACTCAATTTTTCAAAAGATTTAATTACTTTTGCCTTTGTCTACTATTTGAGGATAAAACCAAAGTATCAACAACCAACTAATTTAGAAATGATAGATAAAGAATTTGAATCAATTTTACAGTTGAAGATACAGGAGATTACTAATCTGATACTGGTTGATCACAGGCATAACTTTGTTTCAGCTTTAAATTATTTGTATTCATCAAAACTGTATGAATCTTTATCTGATGAATCTACAAAATTGTGGCATTTAAGTCCTGAAAAATTAGTTGATATGCTTAAGATGGAGAAGAAATCCAATGAGTTAATATACCCTGATTTTGTTTGATATGAACCATTTAGATAGAATACAGCAGTTTCAGTTGTTTTGTCTTGAATGTTACCGTAGCGAGAAACACATTTCAGGATTGTCTGCCTTGTCCGATTTCAAAAAATATAATGTTTTTGATTATCTTGCATCTGGCTTCGAAGTTTTGCATACGCAGGGTAAGAATTATTTGATTGCAGATATAAATGATTATATAATGCTTAGGAAATGAAATTATATCACGGAAGTACTAGCATAGTAGAATCACCTGTTATTCTTGATTCACAACGCCTTCTTGATTTCGGAAAGGGATTTTATGCTACAACAAGTAACGAACAAGCTGAAAAGTGGGTATTTGTAAAGCAGAAGCGAGAGGGTAGCAACTTTAAGGCAATTGTCAATGTATATGAACTGGTTGATGAGATTCTGATAAATAATAAATATCTGGTTAGAAACTTTAAAACTGCGAATGAAGAATGGTTGGATTTTATAATTGCCAATAGAACAAATAATGTAAATCACGGGTACGACATAGTGAAAGGTGCTGTTGCTAATGATACACTATATAGAACCTTATCGTTGTATGAGTCTGGAATACTCACAAAATCTGAAACAATTAAACGGCTGAAGACGCATGTGTTATTCGACCAAATATCGTTTCATAATCAAAAGGTGTTGCAAGAATTGACCTATGTGGAGTATTACGAATTAAGTATTACGAATTAAACGAATTAAAAACTACTAATTACACGAATTAAAAAAACGAATTTAGCAACGCTGACCGTTGGTTCACGAATTAAGAGATGACAGATATACTTTATAAAGAGGAAAGTTATAAAATAATAGATTCGTGTATGAAAGTACATGCTGAATTAGGTCCGGTTTTCTAGAACATGTTTATCAAGAGGTTTTTGAAATAGAAAAAGTTTTGTTTATAACCTAAGCTAATGGTTAATAGTATAGTTTTGTCGATTATAACCGATGAAATTTCATGGATAAGGAAATAATTAAACTCTTAATAGCTGAATATCAACAAAAAGTATTGGATGTTCAGTTTGTACCTCGTACCTATCAGCTGGAGGCGCAGGTTAATTATGTTTTTGTTGGATTACGGAGGGCAGGCAAATCATATTTAATGTATCAGCAAATCAGGAAATTGCTGGATATAGGGCATGCAAGTACTGAAATTCTATATTTCAATTTTGAGGATGAACGGTTAACCTTACTAACTTCTGCAGACTTAGATTTGATAAAAATCTGTTATGAGGAGATGTTTGATACGAAACCCATTTTTTTTCTGGACGAAATACAAAATGTTGAACATTGGGAAAAATATGTGCGGCGCCTTGCCGATCAGGGTTACAGGGTGTATGTTACCGGAAGCAATGCAAAGATGATAAGTGCTGAAATTGCAACTACGTTGGGTGGACGGTTTATGATTCAACATGTTTATCCATATACCTTTGCAGAATACTTACTTGCGGTTGGCATTGACTATTCTTCAAAAAACATTCTTTACACCCAGCGAACAGCCATAGAAAAAGCTTTTCAGACCTATTTTTATTTTGGAGGTCTGCCCGAAATTACCAATGTATCAGACAAACGGGCATGGTTAAGCAGTTTATATCAAAAATTATTTTTTGGCGATTTAATTAGTCGGTATCAAATCCGAAACGACTTTGCGTTAAAGATATTAATCCGCAAAATGGCTGAAAGTGTGAAACAGGCCACATCATTTAACCGTTTGGCAAATGTAGTATCAGCATCAGGTAAAAAAATAAGTACCGATTCTATTATTGATTATTTGGATTATCTTAACCAAACCTGGATGATTTTTGAGTTGGAGAATATAAATGCTAAATTATCAAACAAATCATCGATAAAAAAATACTACTTTATTGACAACGGATTACTAAACTTATTTTTAATAGACCCCAACACCTCTCTGCTCGAAAACTTAGTAGCTATTCGGCTAAAACAACTTTACGACGATGATGTATTTTTCTACCAAAATGGCGTTGAAGTTGATTTTTATGTAGCATCGGGGCAATTGGCCATTCAGGTATGTTACAGTCTTTCTAACGAAGATACGCTTAAACGGGAAGTAAATGCACTTGTCAAAATGTCGAAACAGATTGATTTAAAAAAAATGCTTATTATCACCAAAGACGAAACTAAAACGATTACAGAGAATGGTCTTAATATCGAAGTTGTACAGTTGTGGCGGTGGTTATTATAATACTGATTTTCACAGATAAGATAAAATACAGATTTACACAGATAAGATAAAATACAGATTTACACAGATAAGATTGAATACAGATTACACAGATTAAAAGAGATTTACACAGATAAGATTGGAGGATATGGATGATTTTATATATAAAGATGAAGGTTTTTAAATAATCGGATGTTTTTATGCTGTATATAATACCCTGGGTCCGGGTTTTTTAGAATCTGTTTATCAGGAAGCTCTCGAAAAAGAATTTATTAAAAACAATATACCATACAAAAAAGAGCAAAAGGTTGAAGTGTTTTATGATGATGACAAACTTAAGAAGTATTTCAAAGCTGATTTTATTTGTTACGAAAATATTATTGTTGAAGTGAAAGCTCAAAAATTTATTACTAAATCTGATACCGATCAAGTGATAAATTACCTCAGTGCAACGAAATATAAATTATCGTACTTAGTTAACTTTGGCGCACCAAAAATATATTTTAAACGATTAATTAGATAAATTAAACAGATCAACACATTAAATACAGATCAACACAGATAAGAGTATATAGATCAACACAGATAATGAAATACAGATTAACACAGATACGAATTACAGATCAACACAGATAAGAGTATACAGATAAACACAGATAATAAAACACAGATCAATACAGATTAAGAAAGAAAAATAAGATACTGCGTCTTATCTGTGAAAATCCCTCTTAAATCTGTGAAATCTGTATTAATCAGTGTAAATCCAAAATATTATGAGCGTAGCCATAAAATTCGAAAACATATCCAAACAATACCGCCTCGGTCTGGTTTCCACCCAAACCCTGAGCCACGACTTAAACCGTTGGTGGCAAACGAATATACGCGGTAAAGAAGATCCATACCTGAAAATTGGTGATGTGAACGACCGTGCTACAAAAGCCGAAAGCGATTATGTATGGGCGTTACGCGATATTAACTTCGAAGTACAACAAGGCGACATATTGGGTATTATTGGTAAAAACGGTGCCGGTAAATCTACCTTACTCAAGATTCTCTCCAAAGTTACAGCGCCCACTACCGGAACCATTAAAGCCCGTGGACGTATAGCTTCATTACTGGAAGTAGGTACAGGTTTTCACCCCGAGATGACCGGACGTGAAAATATCTTTATGAACGGTGCCATTATGGGCATGACAAAAGCCGAAATAAACCGGAAGTTTGATGAGATAGTTGATTTCTCCGGAGTAGAGCGGTATATCGATACTCCTGCCAAGCGATATTCAAGCGGTATGACTGTTCGCTTAGGTTTTGCCATTGCTGCTCATCTGGACCCTGAGATATTAGTAGTAGATGAAGTACTGGCCGTTGGCGATGCCGAGTTTCAAAAGAAAGCTATTGGGAAAATGCAGGATGTGAGTAGGGGAGAGGGAAGAACGGTGCTGTTTGTGAGTCATAATATGGAGTCCATACAAAATCTTTGCAGAACCGGAATCCTATTAGCAAATGGAAGTATAACTAAATCAGGAGATGTAGAAGAGGTAGTTGATTATTATATTCAGGATAATTTATCATCGGTTGGTGATAGTTCGATAATTGCGAATATCAATAAACATAGAATTTCGGCAACTACCAAAGAAGTTGAATTTATAAAGTTGGAGAGAAAGAGTAAGTATAAGATGGATGTTGCCGATGAGTTGGTTTTTAAATTGAAGTTGAAAAGAAATGCCAATATTGAGAAAATACAATTAATGGCACTGATAGATGATGTTTCAAACGGAGGTAACAGAGTAGGACTCTCATTTACTCAGGAAATAAGTATACCCATAGGCAATGTTGAATTTGAAGTAGAACTTACCATCAAAAATCATAATTTGACAAAAGGAAAATACATAATGGATTTTTGGGTAGGCATAGGTGATGTAACTTCTACTGTGAAATATTACGATTCTGTTTATGATACGCTTACATTCGAAGTTGCAACATGCAATGGAAAGTTTATCAATGAATGGCATAGCTATTGGGGACATAACTGTTATGCTAATCCAGAAGTAAAAGTAATTTGACAAAACGCTTTACTTTAAACCCAAATAATGATGTTTACAGAAGATTATAGGGCTTCAAAGATCTTATATAATTTTTTAAGATCGAACAGTTTTAAAGGGAAGTTTCTTCTTCCTGCTAATGTTTGTGAAGTAATACCCCTTATTTTTCATTATGCAAAGGTTGATTTTGATTTTATGGATATTCAACTGGATAATCTGTGTATCGATCAAAAAGAAGTGTTAAACCATTTAGATGAATATATAGGTATCCTTTTCGTTCGTACGTATGGTACTGAAGAAAATTTTGAATCTTTTTTTCAACAGATTAAAGATAAGAAGCCAAGCTTTATAATCATTGACGATAGTTGCCTTTGTTTACCGGATATAAATTATACTCTTTCACCATATGTTGATTTGAAACTCTACAGTGTTGGGTATGCAAAACAAGTTGATATGCAAACTGGCGCTTTTGGTTTTATGAATGACAGTTATCGCTACCAAGAAATAAATGCTAAATTCATCGAATCAGATTATGATAAATATAAGTCGGAATTATTCTCTGCATTATCCTCGATAAATTTATTTGTACCCAATGAATATCATTTCTTGCAAAATATTGAATATAAATTAAATAATAAGAATTTATCCGATAAAATTCAATTAGTTACGGAGCATAAAAAGAGGTTAAATCAGATTTATCAAAGAGAATTACCTTCTAACATTCAATTGATGAAAGAATTTCAGAATTGGAGGTTTAATATCCTAGTTGATGAAAGTGTGAAAAGTGTTGTCCTGAAAAACTTATTTAAGGAAGGTTTATTTGCAAGCTCACACTATATATCACTTTCAAAGGTTTGGAAGAATAAGGAATGTCCAAATGCTACAAGCTTAAATAAAAAGATCATTAATCTGTTTAATGATTTTTACTATACAGAGGAACAAGCCATCTCAGCGTGTAAAATCATTAATGAAAATCTCTAATGTATGATTTTACACCTAATAACAGATGATAAGTTTGCTGATTATGCAATAAACCAATTTAAAGAAATTGATAATACATCTCGTTTTGTACTTGTAAAACCAACAGAAGCTACAACACTAAGTTACCTGAAAGGGATTGAGAATGTACAACAACTAGTTTTAAATTCCTTTGAATACAAAGAATTTCTCAAAAACTTACATGAATTTTCGGGATTGATAATTCATGGTTTTTTTTACGCATGGCAGGAAGAATTTGTTTTATCAGCACCCTACGATTTAAAAGTAGCATGGGTCTGTTGGGGTGGTGAAATTTATGGAAGGAATGAATTTGAGTCCGGATTTCTTGCTCCAAAAACTAAATTGCTCCATAGAATAAAACAACTTAAACGAATATTAAAAGGCAGGTCATTCAGAAATCCTGAATTTTTAGTTGAATTGAAATCGTTTAATCGCATCAATTTTTGTCTTACTGATATGGTGCAGGAGTATGAGTTTGCAAAAAGAGTAACTAATTCTACCATGCGTTACTTGTGGTATAACTATTACTCCATTGAAGAAACGGTAGGCGTTTTGCAAAACAAAATAATTCAAGGCAATAATATACTTGTTGGAAACTCTTGTACGCTAACCAATAATCATTTGGATGCGTTCCATTTATTGGGTCAATTTGATTTGGAAGACAGGAAGATAATTGTACCATTAAGTTATGGCGAAAATTGGTTACAAAAAAAAATAATACAGCAAGGAATTAAGGTTTTTAGAGATAACTTTGAACCGTTGATCGACTTTCTGGAAAGAGATACGTATAATCAGTATATTTGTTCTGCTTCTATAATGATAATGAATCATTACAGACCCCAGGCTCAGGGTAATATTATTACCGGATTATGGTTAGGAGCCAAAGTGTATCTGAGCAATAAGAGTATGACTTATTCTCATTTTAAAGAAATGGATGCTATTGTTTTTTCCATCGAAGATGAGTTGAAATCAACAAATCCTACTGCTTTAACTCCTTTGAGTAACGAAGATAGGGAACACAACCGAAAGATTCTTATGCAGGAATACGGAAAAGAGAATATGAAATCGCGCATTCAAGAAATTATAAACGCCTTAAATAAGTAAGCAATGCCGGGTTTTCTGGGATATATCGGAGAGAATAAAGATTTCAGCTTTAGTAACGAAAAGCGGAGACACTTACTATGTGATAGCTTTATCTCTGAAAATTACAACATAGAACGACGTACTATAAATAAATTTTTAAACGATAAGGTGTGGTGGAACTCGGATAAATTCCTGATCATTACCGAAGGAGTCATACTAAACCGAAAACAGTTACAAGAAAAATACCACTGTTCCGATTTTACAGATTGTTTGATAGAAATGTATCAACAAACAGGGGAAACATTTTTCAATGAATTCAGGGGTAGTTTCTCCGGTCTTTTGTTCGACAAAATAAAGAATAGTTGGTTTATTTATACCAATCATATTGGTGACAAGCAAGTATTTTACACACAAACCCCGGAAGGACTTCTTTTTGGCTCGGAAATGGGTTTTATGGTGGAAACACTAAAGATAAATAAATTACCTGTCACACTTAATAAAACAGGAGCTTATCTGGCCCTTACCCACGGTTTTGTTATTGAAGACCATACCTTGGTGACTGACGTGAAAAAGTTGACGGCAGGTCATTATCTTCGATACGACATAAATGGATTGGAAGAAATTCAATACCATCGCTTTACGAATAAGCCGAAGAAAGACATGACCATTGATGAAGCCATCGATGGGATTGATAAATATTTCCGAAATGCGGTAAAGCTTCAGTTCGAAAAAGACAAAGAATACGGATACAAACATATTACTTGTTTAAGTGGCGGATTGGATTCGCGCATGACGGTATGGGTGGCGCATCAAATGGGATATACCGAACAACTCAATACCACCTTTTCGCAGTCCAATTACCTCGATTTTACCATTGCACAGCAAATAGCTACCGACCTGAAACATGACTTTCTTTTTAAAGCGCTCGATCATGGCAATTTTATCAAAGATATTGATAAGGTTACAGAACTGACGTATGGCAATGCCAACTTCTTTGGTCTGTCGCATGGGAAAAGTATGTACGATATGCTGAATTTTGAACCTTATGGAATTGTACATACCGGAATGATTGGCGATTCTATTATTGGAACTTTTTTCAAAAAACAGGAATATAATCCGGAAGTAAAAATAGGATTGGGGGCTTATTCTAAGGAATTAATCGAACGGTTATCCGATTATACCTTTAAGTACGAATATGAGAACGAAGAAATATTCTGCCTCTATACGCGTGCCTTTACAGGTGCCAATCAGGGAATGTTGGTTTTTCAGGAACACACAGAATCAGTTTCACCCTTTTGTGATGTAGATTTTATAGAATTCTGTTATTCAATACCCTTGTTATTGCGATTTAATCATAAAATATATTTCGATTGGATTTTACAAAAATACCCGGGAGCAGCTGAATACATGTGGGAAAAGAAACGGGCTAAAATTCATCCGATTAAAAATAAAGAACCCAGATATATGTATGTGTTTGGTTATAAACTACCAGCCTATAACGATGAACACTTTGTAATGTGGTTGAACGGATCTGTTTTAAGAAGATTGGGATTAAGAAAAAAAGGAGAAAAAGCTAAGACCCTTTCAATATCTTCAAAAGATAATATGAATCCCATTGATTATTGGTATAACGAGAATCTTTCTTTAAAACAATTTCTGGATGTATATTATATTGTAAATAAACACTACTTACTAGATGAAATATTGTTTGCTGATATGAATCATTTGTTTAAAGATTGTGTGTTTTATGATAAATTACAAACGTTATCCGTATTGTCAGCTATCAAATTAATTGCAAAATTAGCGATAAAACATGAATAAAGATAAGAAAGTTTCTGTAGTAATGTCTACTTTTAATGGAGATAGTAAAGGCGGATATATTTGGGAGCAGTTGGATTCAGTTTTAAATCAGACATATCCTGTGTTTGAAATTATAATTCAAGATGATTGTTCAATCGATAGAACCTGGGAGTTATTGCAAGAATATGCTAAAAAATCCTCATTGATAAAATTGTACCGTAACGAGAGAAATTTAGGCTGTGGAAATAGTTTTGTGTCTGCTTGGAATAAAGCAAGTGGTGATTATATTGTTGTTTGTGACGATGATGATATATGGATGCCAAATAAAATCCAAATACTTACAGATATAATTGGTGACAAAATGTTGGCAATAGGACAATCTAATATAATCAGGGAACGAGACTTTGAAAATTACTATTCATGTTATGAAATAAAGAATCCTCATGTAGCGAATATTGAAAAATTAATGTTTGGAAATTGTGTAGGAGGTGGACAACAAATGATGTTTGATAGAAAGATGCTTGAATACATTAATGATATAAAATCTGAAAATATAATAGTTCCTGATTATTTATTAGCTCTGATAGCCTATTATTATAATTCAGTTGCAATTACAGATGAAATAACACAATGGTTTAGAATTAACTCACAATCCACGTCAGGCAAAACATTTAACTATGTAGAAGTTGGAGAGAAATGGAGAAAAATTAAAGGATACAAGCTACTATATTGTATCTATTACCTTATAATAGGTAAAAAGTCTTCCATAGTTGAAGACTGTTATAAGAAAATAAATCAAGTTGTAAAAGTTTTACATCAGAAAAGTCCAAATAATAAATCAAAAAAGTTGGTGTCTTTTACAGAATTAATGAGAAAGCAAACATTTCTTTCATATATGAGAGCCTCGATAATATGTTATGGAATGAAAAGGGAACTCTTTAATGAATCCAATTGGAGCACCAGAAAGAACTTAAATGCATTAATATATATTTATAAATGGTGGTATGATCACAGATATGATTGCTAATGAAAACTAACGACTTAGCACCTATAATACTTTTCGTATATAATCGTCCAACCCATACCGAACAGACGCTTATGGCTCTAATGCAAAATGAATTAGCATCGGATAGTATTTTATACATATATTCTGATGGTCCAAAGGATCAGGCTACAGAAAATGATATAAAAAAAATTACAGATGTCAGAAAAGTCATTCGTAAAAAACAATGGTGTAAAGAAGTTTATATAGTAGAATCTGATAGAAATAAGGGGCTTGCGAAATCGATTATCGAAGGTGTAACGGAAGTAATAGCCAAACACGATAAAGTCATTGTATTAGAAGATGATTTACTCACTTCTTCTTATTTTCTGAAATATATGAATGAAGCCCTGATTTATTATGAAAACTTTATGGGGGTTTTTTCTATTTCAGCAAACAGACCTCCATTAAGTAAAATGCAAATTCCAGATGATTATGATTACGATGTTTTCGCTTGTTTACGTTCATATTCAACAGGATGGGCAACGTGGGAGAACCGCTGGAAAAAAATTGATTGGACACTCGATTATCTGGATAGTTTCATGAATCAACCATATCAAATTCAATCATTTAATCGAAGTGGAGAAGATATGACTAAATTGTTGTTAATGCAGCGTGATGGACTAATTGATTCTTGGTCTATTCGTTTTAGTTATACTCATTTTAAAGAACATGCAGTAGCTATTTTACCATGCACATCTTATATTGATAATATTGGATTTGATGGGAGTGGAACACATACTAATGCGATTGAAGACACCTATCACAATGATGTTACATTGACAAAAAGAGATATTAAATTTCTTGATATAATTTACGAAGATACAAGAATAATAAATTCATTTTATTCATATTATTATCCACATAAACGTCCTTTATGGCAAAAAATTATTAACCGGATCAGTAGAATAATGGGAGGTAAAAATATATTTACCATAAAAAAGAAAGTATATGCCTGAACCAATTAAGATACTTATTCTGAATAGTTCAGATTCACACGGTGGTGCTGCCAAGGCCGCTTACCGACTTTTTATTGGTCTACGTGAACAAGGGTTGTCAGTAAAAATGTTAGTTCGTGACAAAGCTCCGAATGATTCAGATGTAATCTCTTGTTTTGATTATAAACGTAGAGATTTGATGGGTAAATTGGATAAATTTATTTGGAGAATTAAAAATCGGATTCGTAAGCAGAAATGGAAAAAATATCCTAAACGTGAAAGTGTCTTTTTGAATGATTTGGATTCAATTTCTCTATTACGGGCTATAAGAAGTATAGACTTTGACGTATTGCATCTTCATTTTGTAGCTAATGGTTTTCTGGATTTGCGTGAGTTGATAAAGATAAATAAACCAATCGTTTGGACATTGCACGATAGTTGGGCATTTACGGGTATTTGTCATTTTTTTTATGATTGTACACGGTATGAACAAAGTTGCGGAAGTTGCCCCATGTTGCATTCCGATAATCCTAACGATTTCACCCATAAAATTTGGAAGACAAAAAATAAACTATATAAGAAATGCAATCTTCATTTAGTTACACCAAGTAACTGGTTGGGAACTTGTGTCTCAAAAAGCAGTTTGTTGCATAATTTTCCTCTTACAGTTATTCCTAATGGTATAAATACAAGTCTTTATCGACCTATTCCCATTGAGGAAACAAGAACAAATTTGGGATTGAAGGGTGATAAATACTATCTGATGTTTGGTGCTGTAAATGCTATCAGCGATAGCAACAAGGGATTTGATTTGTTGTTAGAAGCATTAAAGTATTTGAAATTAAAGAATAAAAAGGAAATAGAATTGATTATTTTTGGGGCAGATAAATCTACCAATGAACCCAATTTTGGTTTTCCAACAAGGTATATTGGTGTTATAGAAGATGAGAATAAGCTTGTAGAACTATACAATGCAGCTGATGTGCTTGTAATTCCTTCCAGATCGGAGAATTTTTCCAATGTGATTTTAGAAAGCATGGCTTGCGGTACTCCGGTAATTGGATTTAATATAGGAGGAAATAGTGATTTAATTGATCATAAAAAGAATGGATATTTAGCAAAACCATTTGATACAATGGATTTGGTTAATGGAATTGTTTGGTGTTTGGAAAACAACAATGAAAATAACTTATCTATAAATGCCCGAAAAAAAGTGGTTGAAAACTATTCAATTAATATTATAACTGAAAAGTATGTTAATCTATATCATCGAATTCTGAATAAATAAATTTGAAATCATATGAATTGTAAATTAATTATTTTATTTGTCTTCTCTTTATTTAGTTCCTTAATTGAAGCTCAAAACTTACAACTTGTTTTTCGTTATGATGATTTTATGCTTGTAAATGATTCAACAAACGAAAAAGTAATCCGGTTGTTTTATAAATACCATATCCCGGTTGTTTTGGGGGTTATTACTTGCGATGCTAATGAAAATTTAGTGATGGATAAAAATTTTCACTTTTTGGATTCTCTGAGGAAAGCAGTGCGCGATGGGTCAGTAGAAATTGCACTGCATGGATTGAATCACAAAAAAATGACTCCCTTCGGTGAATTTAAAGGGTTAAGTCTGGAAGAGCAAACCCGGAGAATAAAAAAAGGAAAGCAATTACTCGATTCGGTTTTTAACTACAATATAATGACTTTTATACCACCTTGGAATGCCCATGATGGAAATACAGTAACAGCTCTTAAAACCAATAATATTTATATTGTTTCATCTTCTATTTACGATGTTTGGTCGGAAACCGTTTTTTATCCGGAATCAACAGATGATTATCATATGCTTGACGGTTTGATTAAGAATAATCAAACTTTTGGCGGTATAATAGTTATAATGCTTCATGCTTCAGATTTTAAAACGAATAAATCATTTGAGGATTTTGAAAATGTACTTATTAATTTAAAAAAGGATACATCAATCACTTTCTACACTTTCAAAGGAATTGAAAATGCCGGAATTTATATAAATAAATTTCAGTCGGAAGATCTGATCAGAAGTAATTTGTTGATTAAAATACTAAAATTGAAAAATGTGTTTTTATCTTACCGTACCATTGTTGGTATCAGAATGCTGAATACAATACTGTATTTACTGGTTATATTTCTGGCTTATTTTATAGGACAACTTATAGTTTTAAAGAATCACAAGCATAATATTATTCAATATTTCATATTGTCTATGTTGGCAGTTCTTATCGCTTTATCAACCTGGTATTGCTGGTGGGGTCCTCTTAAATTAGCATTGGTTTTTCTTTTGATAGCTTTAGTTTTACCTTTTATATTTAGATTTTTCAAAATTTATAACTTGCATATAAAAATTCATTTAAAAAAGAAATAAAGTTTTATGAAACTCTCCATCCTCACCATAAACTTCGACCACGCTTCTGGTCAAAAAAAACCATGGAACTCAGTGTGAATTAACGTTTTCATTTGATTAAATGATATTATTCAAGAAATTATATTATTTTTGTAAGTCGTATTATAATAACAATTGCTGCTAAAAATGATTTCAAATAGTAATATAATACAAATTAATTCGGTGTCGCCGCAAGATATTTGTAAGGTTGTTTCAAGTCGGGTAAAAAGCAGACGATTGGAACTGAATCTGACTCAAAGTGGTTTAGCTAAACGGGCAGGTGTAAACATCGAAACTTACCGTAAATTTGAACGAACAGGAGAAATTTCGCTTTTGAATTTAGCGAAGTTAGCAATAGCAATGGATATGACAACTGATTTCAATGCACTATTTGCCCAAACGCAGTATCAAAGCCTTGACGATTTGTTGGAAGCAGAATCCGGTATTCGAAAACGTGGGAACAAATCATAAAACGAGCATTAAAACATGCGTTAACCAAAAGACCATGTTCTATGCGAGTTTTATATGACAATTTTAGAAAAAAGATTTAATCGTTTGAAACAGAATTGCAATATGAGAGTAAGACAACAAATAAGTCAAATGATTTTACGTATTTTATAATAATAGATAAGCACTGATTTTTACTCCGTAGGAGTAATCTGTGCATAACCCCCAGATTTATCTGGGGGCTGAATGGGAACAAGGATGACAACCTCTTAGAGGTTGCCCGACATCACATAATTCAAGTTTAAATCAAATTACCATGAACAGCTATCGACAATCACTTTTCCATATCGTGTTTTGTACCTATAAACGGAAAAATACACTCCCCGAAGCGCGACACGAAGAATTGTATAAATATATTTGGGGAATTATAAAAAAAAGAAAAAGTGTTTTATACCGAATTAATGGAACTGAAAATCATGTACATATATTCTGTGATTTACATTCTACAATTGGGTTGGCTGATTTTATCAAAGAAATAAAAACTGCTACGAATACATGGATGACAGCATCTGGAAATTTCCCAAAATTCGAGTCATGGGCAGAAGGCTATTGTGGTTTATCGTATAGCAATAAAGACAAAGAGATGATAGTAAACTATATAAAAAATCAGAAGGAACATCACCGTATCACAAGTTTTGAGGACGAATTGAGAGCTTTGCTTATTGAACATGGGATTGAGTTCGATGAAAAGTATCTTTTTGATGATTAGATTCTTAGTATATAGTGTTGGGAAACTCTTACAGAGTTTCTTTCTTTCCCTGATTCACTTTCCCCCAGATAAATCTGGGGGTTATGCACCGAAAACTCTTACAGAGTTCTCGTATCAGATTACAAATAAAACAATAATAAATACTGATTTATACGATTAATTGATTAAACTGAAAAAAATGGAAGTATGAAAGATAACATTTTTCTTTTCCCCCTTCGGGGGTTCGGGGGCTAAACATGAAGACAATAAAAATTGTTGAAGTTTTTTTAGGAAATGTCAAAGTTGGTAGGCTGGCACAAACTAAAGAAGGAATTTGTGCTTTTGAGTATGATGCTGAATATCTTCAAAAAGGTATTTCCATTTCTCCATTCGACCTTCCATTGAAACAAGGTGTTATTCTGGCCAAACGCTCACCGTTCGATGGGAATTTTGGTGTCTTTGACGACTGCTTGCCCGATGGTTGGGGATTGTTGGTGTTAGATCGATACCTTCAGCAAAAAAACATAAAACTAAACACATTGACTGTTCTTGATCGCTTATCATTAGTTGGTTCATCAGGTCGTGGAGCCCTGGAATTTCGCCCCGATCAAAGTGTACTAAGTAAAGATGAAACTATCAATTTTGAACATTTGGCTACAGAAACGCAGAAAATATTAACTAGTAATACCTATCAGGGCGACTCCATTGAAAATTTATACCGTCAAGGTGGTTCTCCGGGTGGTGCACGTCCTAAAATATTTACTAAGTTTGAGGACAAAGAATGGCTTGTGAAGTTCAGGGCAACTATCGATCCTATAACCATAGGACAGATAGAATATGATACTTCGTTGCTTGCCAAAAAATGTGGTGTAGAAATGCCTGAAACCAGATTATTTGAAAATAAATTTTTCGGTGTTGAACGTTTCGATAGAACAAAGCAAGGAAAACTTCATGTGGTAAGTGTGGCCGGTTTGTTGAATGCTGATTATCGGATTCCCTCCTTGGATTATCTCAACATTTTTCAACTTTGCCGCGCGCTTACACGTAATGTGCAGGAGTTGTGGAAACTATACCGGCTTATGGTTTTTAATTTCTTGATTGGAAATAAGGATGATCACGCCAAAAACTTTGCATTTTTGTTGCTTGATAATGAATGGCATTTAACACCGGCATTCGATGTTTTACCCAGCGATGGTATTCGTGGATATCATACTACTTCTATTAACAACAGCATCATGCCTGTAAAAGAAGATTTAATTGCCGTGGCTGAAAAATCAGGTCTTGAACGCACGAAAGCGATTGAGATTTTTAATGAAATGGAAGCGATAGTGGTTAATGGTTAATGGTTAATGATTAGTGGTTAATGGTTAGTAGTTTCTTTCTAAACTCAAAACTAATAAATCGATGAAAATCCGATTTTTGCACAATAGGATTATTGAATAATGCACACTGTTTTTAATGAATAATGCACAATTAAAAGTTATTTATATCTTTGCACTGAAATTATAGAACTAATTATGAGTTACATAAAAAGAATAATTGAAGAAGATCTGTTGGAGAAATTATCTGCTTCGGGTGCAGTGCTTATAAAAGGACCAAAATCGTGTGGAAAAACAGCCACTGCCAAACAATATGCCAAAAGCTTAGTAGAAATGGATAGGGACAAACAGGTTTCTGCTATCATGGCAACCAATCCTCAACTTTTATTGGTAGGGAATACGCCCCGGTTAATTGATGAATGGCAGGAAGAACCCGAAATCTGGAATTATGTCAGGCACGAAGTGGACGACCGTAAAGCGAAAGGGCAATTTATTCTTACAGGTTCGGCTAACCCACTTGATAATGTAAAGCTTCATAGTGGCGTCGGGCGTTTTACAGTAGTGCAAATGGACACCATGACCTGGCAGGAATTAGGGTATTCGACAGGGATAGTGAAGATTTCGGATTTATTGCAAGGGTATTTCCCAACCTTTTACGATGAAGGGGTTTCGCTCGATTTCATTATAGATAAAATGCTGATAGGTGGGTGGCCTGCTTTATTGAATGAAAGCACAAAAAATGCCCTCATAATGAACAGCGGCTATGTTGATTTACTTTGTGAAGTGGATATGAGCCGGGTTTCGGGAGTTAAACGTGACCCTTTAAAAGTACGCAGTTTAATACGTTCAATTGCAAGGAATACATCAACGCTGGTCGATAATAAGACATTCGAACTAGATGTAAAAACTTCTGACAGAAATGAATTATCGAGAAATACAATATCAGAATATCTTGACGCATTGACCCGCTTAATGATTTTGTATGAACAACCGGCTTTTAATCCGCATATTCGCTCATCGGCATTGTTGCGTAAATCACCCAAAAGACATTTGTGTGACACATCGTTGGCAGTAGCAGCATTGGGATTAAATAAAGAATTGTTAGTAAAAGATTTAAAATATACCGGCTTTTTATTTGAGTCGTTGGCAATACACGAGTTAAATGTATATGCTAAGGCAAATGACGCCACAGTATTTCATTATAATGATTCGTATGGTTTGGAAGTTGATGCTATAGTTCAGAAACGGAATGGCGATTATGCTGCTTTTGAAATAAAACTCGGTGTGGGATATATCGACGAAGCCGCTGAAAATCTTAAAAAATTTGTAAAAAATATAGAAACTACCAAAATGGATATACCGAAGTCGTTAAACATTATTACCGGAACAGGAATGAGCTATCGACGTCCCGACGGTATTAATGTGATTTCATTGGCTTCGTTGGGAAAATAATAATCAATAAAATATATGAAACGAGCATGAACACAGATGTTCACCAAAGACAGTGTCCCGATAGCCATCGAGGACTGACATGCGAAGCTTGTTCCGATGTGTCGGAATTCCATGCGACAACTAAAAAACAATTTTTTTACGCATGAAATGAACATGGTTTAAATTTTTAAAAAAAACTACTGCATAAAAACTATCATGACCCTCACTATTATCACCATAAATTACAACAACGCTTCCGGTTTACGCAAAACCATGGAAAGTGTGTTGAATCAAACGTCAAATGACTTTGAGTATATTGTGGTGGATGGAGCTGCCCCCAAAAATTCCAAGCCTCCCTTAATCCCTCCAAAGGAGGGAGACAAAGAAGTGCTTGAACACTTTGTAAAAGAAACATATGAAATCGAAAATGGTTTTACTCATTGCACTTGGCTCTCCCCCTTTGGGGGAGTTGGAGGGGGCTGTGAAGTTGGAGGGGGCTTTTATTCCGAACCCGATTCCGGTATTTACAATGCTATGAACAAAGGAATCCGGATGGCGAAAGGCGAATATATTCAATTTCTGAATTCAGGAGATGTGTTGGCAAGTCCTGATGTTACTGAACGAATGCTATCATATTTGAGTCCTCCCACTTCGGAGGAGTTAGAGGGGGCTTCCATTCTTTACGGCAATATGTTGAAACAACTTCCTAACCGAATATTCCGTGACCGGGGCTTTGCTGGACGTGTGACTACCATGCTTGATTTCTATACAGGAACACTTAATCATTCGCCAGCTTATATTAAGCGTAATTTATTTGATACTTACGGTTTGTACGATGAATCATTGAAAATTGTGTCCGATTGGAAGTGGTATTTGCAGGTAATCGCCCTAAATGGAGTAAAACCTGAATATGTGGATATTGATGTAACTATTTTTGATATGAATGGGATTAGTAACGTAAATTCTGAACTTGATAAAACGGAACGAAATCAAGTACTTTCCGAAATACTGCCTGCTTCGGTTTTAACTGATTACGAATGCTGGGCTTTCCCTATTAATCAACTGAAACGAATTAATCGCTATTGGATAATACAAAAAGGATTTTGGTTGATTGAAAGGGGATTGTTTAAGTTTGAGAAATGGAATAATAAATATATTTTATAAATTAGCATAATATGGAGTTGAATTTAATATTTGAAACAAAAAGTATATCTAAAAAAGTAAAAAGGAGGCTTTTTAAGATTTATTCTTTGATTATTGCATTTCTAAAAAAGACAATTATAACTATTAATGTTTTTCTTAGGAGATATATTGCAATAAGAAGAATAAATCACATATTAGGGAATCTAAATAATGAGTCATTAGTAAAATTAAATTTAGGTTGTGGAACAGATTATAAAATTGGATGGATTAATATAGATAATAATAATGATAGAAATATATCCAAGATTGACCTTAAATGGGATTTACGATATAAATTACCATTTGAGGACAACTCAGTAGACTTGATTTTTAATGAACATTTTTTAGAACATCTTACAATTGAAGAAGGATTGAAAGCATTATCTGATTTTAAAAGAGTATTAAAGATAAATGGAGTTTTAAGAATAGCGATGCCTGATTTAAAGGCAACGATTGAGGAATATCTTGATCCTGATTGGAAACAAAGAGCTTGGTTGAAAAAGTTCGGATTGGATTTTGTTCAAACAAGAGCTGAACTAATAAATATTAATTTTCGTTCATGGGGTCACAAACATTTATATGACCAAGAAGAACTGGAACGCAGATTGATTGAAGTTGGCTATCGGGAAATCAGGTTTTGTGAATTGCGTCAAAGTAATATTTTAGAATTAGCTAATTTAGAGACCAGAAACGAATCAATATTAATAGCCGAAGCTGTCAAATAATCTGCTATGAATAATACCAAACCAATTACAGTTACCCAACCTTGTTTACCTCCATTGGAGGAATTTATACCTTATTTGCAACAAATATGGGACAATAAATGGTTAACCAATAACGGACCGTTTCATCAACAATTGGAAAAGGAATTAGCAGATTATTTAGGTGTAAAATATATTTCTTTATTTTCAAATGGTACGTTGGCATTAATATCAGCGTTGCAGGCACTCAATATTACTGGTGAAGTTATTACAACTCCTTTTAGTTTTGTGGCTACCACTCATTCGCTATGGTGGAATAAAATTACTCCGGTTTTTGTCGATATCGAACCTGAATATCTGAACCTTGATCCTACTAAAATTGAAGCTGCCATCACTCCACTTACTACAGCTATTATGCCGGTTCATGTGTATGGAAATCCATGTAAAATGGAAGAAATTCAAGTTATTGCCGATAAACATGGACTGAAAATAATTTATGATGCAGCTCATGCTTTTGGGGTAAAAAAAGATGGAGTTTCAATATTAAATTATGGTGATTTATCTATTTTAAGTTTTCATGCCACCAAAGTATTTAGTACAATAGAAGGAGGGGCTATTATTTGCCATACGGAAGGAATGAAACATCATATTGATAACCTTAAAAACTTCGGATTCAGAGGTGAAACGATAGTAGAAGAACCTGGAATTAATGCTAAATTAAATGAAGTACAAGCTGCTTACGGGTTACTTCAACTAAAATATATTGATGGATTTATTGCTAAGCGTAAGATTATTACAGAACTTTATTCTAAGTTACTCAAAGATATAAATGGAATTCGGTTTTTACCCAGTATGGAGGATATTACACATGCTTATTCCTATTTCCCTATTTTAGTTGATGAATCGGAATATGGAATAAGCCGTGATGCATTATATGATAAACTTAAAGAAAATAATATCTTTGCGCGAAGGTACTTTTTTCCATTAATTAGTACTTTTGAACCTTATCGAGAATTGCATTCTGCTAATCCAGAAAACTTGAAGGCAGCGACCAAAGTTGCTCAACAAGTTTTGTGTTTGCCGATATATGTCGAGTTGAGTGATATAGATGTAACACGAATATCGAATATAGTAAAGGATATATATAGACCATAAATAAACAAGAATGTATATGACATCATTTTATGATAAAGAAGAATTAGAACAGTTAGGTTTTAAATCTATTGGCAAAAATGTGTTAATTAGCAAAAAGGCTAGTTTATATGGCATTTCAAGAATGTCAATTGGAGATAATGTTAGAATAGATGATTTTTGTGTGTTGTCAGCTGGAAAAGGAGAAATTCAAATAGGAAACTTTGTCCATATAGCAGTTTATTCATCATTGATAGGAGAAGGGAAAATTAAATTAGGAGATTTTTCAGGTATTTCATCAAAGGTTTCAATTTATTCAAGTAATGATGATTATACAGGGAATTACATGACAAACCCAACAGTTCCGTCTGAGTTTACTAATGTAACTCACGCAGATGTTACGATTTGTAAACATGCACTTATTGGTAGTGGTTCAGTAATACTTCCAGGAGTCACCTTAAACGAGGGTGCTGTTATAAGCGCATTAAGTATGGTAAATAAAGATTGTGATGAATTCACAATATATAAAGGTAACCCTGCAATAAAAATTATTGAAAGAAGTCGAGAATTATTAAAATGTGAAAATCAGTTTGTAAAGCAACTGGAAATTAGGGAAAAGTGAATATCGTATATTCGTTTGATAATATTATAGATAGAGAATTATGGAGGTAACTGTTTCAATTTGTATGATTACCTATAATCATGAATCCTATATTGCTCAAGCAATTGAAGGAGTATTGATGCAACAAACTAATTTTCAAATAGAATTAGTAATTGGAGATGATTGCAGTACAGATAATACTTTTAGAATTTGTCAAACTTATAAAGATCAATATCAAAGTAAAATTAAATTACTTTCTCAAAAAAAAAACTTAGGTGTAAGGAATAATTTTTTAAATACTATTCATAACTGTGAAGGAAAATATATAGCTCTATGTGAGGGCGATGATTATTGGATAGATGTTCTCAAATTACAAAAGCAAGTTTTATTTTTAGAGAAAAATTATGATTATAGTTTAATTCATACAAATGGTTACAGAAACTTTGGTGGAAAATTACAACCATGGAATCAATGGGATGATTTAGAAGGGGAGGTTAGTAAAACATTTTATTATGGTACAGTAGTTAGAACATGTTCTTCAATGTTTAGAAGTTCTTTATTGCCTGTTTTTTTTGATTTATTTGAGAATTGTAAAGTCCAAATTATCGGAGATTGGCCTTTATTTGCATATTTATCAACAAAAGGAAAATTTGGGTATTTATCTGAACACACATGTGTTTATAGGCAAAATCCTTCCTCAGTTTCAAGCAGTCATTTTAAAGATAATTTTTTAAAGTACTCATTAGATGTAGTTAATGTAAAACGTTTTTTAAGAGATGTATTGTTTCAAGGGGAGTTGGATGAGTTGTATGCTGAGAGTATTTTAAATGAAGATGTCATTTATTATAATCTGAAACACTCTTTTGATACTTGGAATTACTCGAATACAAAATTATATTTCTCAAGCAATTATAATAACATAAAATTAAAGAGCTTGGTTAGATTCACAAAAAACCATTTTCTTTTTTATAGTGCCTGTTTATATAGATTTATAATTAGGCGTCTAAAATAAGAAATTTATATATCTCAACAAATATGATTTTTTTAATCAAGAATTCATAGCGTATTCAATGATTTCTGATATGAATAAAATGCATTAAATAAGATAATTACTTTGATTTAATTATGAATAATTTCTCGGTTGCCATTTGCATTATAACTTATAATCAAGAAAATTATATCGCACAAGCTATTGACAGTGTCTTATTGCAAGATGTTTCGATACCATTTACTATCTTTATTGGTGAGGATTGTAGTACAGATAATACACATGAAATTTGTATGGATTTTAAAAGAAGATTTCCAGAAAGAATTGAGTTAATCCGAAATGACAAAAATCAAGGTTTGGTAAAAAATACATATAACATTCTGAGGCATATTTTAGAATCCGGTTTTCAATATACTGCCATGTTGGATGGTGATGATTATTGGTGTGATAAATTCAAACTGCAAAAAGAAATAGCTTGTTTAGAAAAGAACTTTGGGTATGGATTAGTTCATTCAAATGTGGCCTTACTGATAAACAACCGTATTGTTGAAACTAGGGTGAAAATTCCTCAAGGCGATGTTTTTAGCCTAATCGGAGAATTCTCAATTGCAAATTGTACCGTTATGTTTAGAACAGAATTATTGAAGAATGTTGATTTCGAAGATTTTGTGAAGAATGAATTTATGTCTTGTGACTTTGTTATGTATGCTATTTTTGCAAGATATACTAAATTTGTATTTATTGAAGATTTTACGGCAGTATGGAGAAGAGGGCATAGTTCCGTGTCAAGTTCCAATGACATAGATAAAGATATTGCATATATTGAAAATGATTTGCGCATGTGGAAATACCTTAATTCATTATTTCCCGAACGTTTCGGTTATGATGAAATGTCTGCGAATATCTATAAAGAATATCGTAAATTTAACATAGCTTTTAGATATAAAAACTTCAATTTGGCTCACACTATATTAAAAAGTGGAAATCTGGGAAGAAGAAGTTTAATATTTGAAATTAAAAAAATAGCTGCTTCAAATAAACTATTTTTTGATTTATGGATATTATTAAAGAAGTTATTACATTTTCTATCAGGCAAAGGGTAACTAAATACAACAAACCCCTCCAACTAACAGTCAGAAGGTTTTTCAGTAGACATCTTTTTAAATTTTCAGATATCCCTTAGGATACGTAGCAGGTTATTACTTCCACACTCCATACCTGTTTAGGTCAGAACATACTCCAATGTTTATAATAAAATGGTTTCTCACGCTATTAAATTTTAAATGATACCTACCAGCATTTCTAAATAACCATACGGTCTTTCCACTTCTTCTACAAGTCACAGCTTTATTGGCTTGTATGTAAACACCATTATCGAAGTATTAAACAATAATACCGTGTAGTTTCGCTCTGATACCTCACGTTCAAACTTAATTGCCATACAGTCAAAGAGTTTTACCATACGGCCAGACACAATGGCCATATGGCCAACGTCAAAGGCCATATAGCCAAACCCGAAAGCCACATGGCCAACCTCATAAGCCATACGGCCAGTTCCGCAGGCCACATAGCCAAACCCGAAAGCCACATGGCCAACTTCAAATGCCATACGGCCAACCCTGCTGGACATATGGCCAACGTCAATGGCCACATAGCCGAACCCGTTGGCCACACAGCTAAACCCATTGGCCACGTGGCCAATGCCAAAGGCCATGCGGCCTTCCATTAAATATGTTTAATTCTATCGTTGAATAAATGTACTCCTTTTGTTTACCAGACAATAGAGTTAAATTATTATAAAAATATCCTATAAATTGTTTGGCAAATTAAAATATTAAGTTATATTTGCCTCGTATTTAATACACCTAAAATAATAATTGTTTAAACCATTCCAGGGTTATTTTATGATTGTCCGAAGCGATGCATTCATTTTTTTGAAAAAAAGATTTTATTCAGTTATCAGGGTATTAATGGACAGATACTTAGCATATATACCCCTGATATTAATTACTATTTTAATCACGCTGTTTCATTACGAAGCTGAACCTTTTAGTTCATCTTATTGGAATGTACAATATAAAATAGTAAAGATTTCCGGCTTTGGGTTTATTTACTCAGGTGTGATTGGATGTTTTTTTGGGTTTGTGCCCTCCGGTTATCTACAACCTCTTACAATGAGTGCCCGGAACCTAAAGATATTGATCTATTTGTTGATGTTTCAGATTTTTATTACTTGCACGTTTAATTGGATCTATTTGAATTATGCATTTGATGATTTTGTAATAAAGAATTATTCTTTTATTCACAACGTCAAACATACCGCCTCGTACAGTTTGTTTTCTTTTTTATTTTATTTCCTTTATCTGAATTACCGCATCAATCCTTATCCATCATTCAATAGAAATCGAAAAAAGAAACACATCCTATGGATAGAAAAATTTAAATTTATTGTGGAGGATATTTTGTACATAAAATCCGATGGGAATTATATAATCGTTTATTATTTGGCCGGAGGTAAACCGGAAAAAAAAGAATCACTACGCTGCAGTCTGACTGAGGCGAAACAATTATTATCCCCATATCCGGAATTTGAAAAGGTTCATAAATCATGTATCGTTAATTTTAATTACATTGAATCGTATTTTTTAAAAAGTAATACGATGAAATTGAAAATTAGGATGACAAATGACCTTATTAACGTAGGCCGAACTCTCCAAATAATGATCAAACCCTTATTGAAAAACATTCCAAGAGAATAAATTAATGATAAGTGATTAATGATAAGTGTTTAATGATTATAGATTTACGACTAATTCTATACCCATTGTTACTGCCCTCTAAAACTATAAACTACTCTTCTCATTCGCATAGTGTTGAAACACTACGCTCGGAAATATCGGTCATCACTTCCCGACTTGCTTACTGCCGACTCTTAAGAAGCTACTTTTCATTTCAACCGCTGACAGGGACTTTGTCCGCTGTCAGGGTTGATTAAATTAGTTTCATTTAATTTTTGATTGACTTTTCCAACTGCTAACTGCTACTGCCTTCTTTTTTATAAACTATAAACTACTAACTACAAACTCCCTTTCTTTTCCAGTTTATCCCAGCTCAATTCCCGTTTATCCCACCCGTTTACCAGTTATAACAAATAGATTACCGTTTGTAACAACGTAACTAAAAAATTTTGTTACTAGAAATGGGCCGTTTAAATTTGCAGTACAAAAAAATCAACTCCTAAAAATAATAGGATATGTCAAATTCAAGAATTCCTACATCTATCAATCCGTTTAATGTGTATCTGAATAACACAACGAACTATCTGAACGAGGGAGAACCTAAAAACGCAGAACGTTTAGGAGTAACGGATGATGAGTTAGCTTTATTGAGCGGGATAAAAACCCGTTGGACCCCATTGTTTGGTTTATATACTGATAAATCAAACACTCGCACACAAGCTGTAACAGCGCAGTTACAGGATTTAATTAATGAGTTTTATACGTTGAACCAAACTAAACATTTATTGGATCGCATTGCAGCTTCGTCAGAAGTTACCGTGGTGGACTTGCAAATGTTTAATATTAAAAACGGGCAATCAAAACATTCAGTAGGGGTACAGCCTATTCAGGATGTTGTAATTACGTCCATTCAATTATTGGGTGGTGGCTCGGTAACTTTTAAATGTAATGCTCCGGGCTACTCGCGTCCTGCGATCATTGATGGTGCCGATAGTATACAAGTTGCTTTTATGATTGGAACCACTCCTCCTGAATCAGCTGATGATAAGGGACTCAGGAGAGATGTTACCACCAAGGCTACTTTTACATTGCCGTTGGGTTCAGGAAATACCGGCAAATATCTGTACATTTATTATAGATGGTATATTGTTAAGCACCCGGAACTTGCCGGTCCGTGGAGTGCGTTACAAACCACATTAATTGTTTAAAATTAGTAACCCGGGTTGATTTTTTTTAGAAACGTCCTCTGTATGATTAAAATTCGTACAGGGGGTTTTTTTTGAAAGAAAATGGTTGATAAATCAAATTATACGTCTGTGAAATTCATATAATTGAAAAGCTAATTGTATATTTGCATTTTGCATGGAAAATGTACTAAATTTAATAATTAAGCCAGTTAGCTATGAGCCTAATAAATAAATTAAAATTGATCAATTCTAATGTCGTAAAAAGAAATCTTAAAGCTTTGCTTAGTCGCGACCTTAAAATTGAATTGTTTAATATACAAAACGAATTGGTTTATTTGAAATTGTTAAGATATTATGACGACAATCCGAATATAGAATATGAAAATGAGATTTCTTATTTAAAGAAATTAGGATTTATTTCTGGTTTCCCATACAAGCAAGTTAAATGGCTCAAAGATATTGAAGGTGGATTTGATATAAAGCGAAAAATGCCTTTTGTTCTGCATAATAATAAGAGATTGTATTTTCCTAAATCATGGAATGTTGAACAAGCAAAAGGTGCTTATGCTAATTTAATTCAAAATGAAAATATTCTTGGTGGCGGTTATACCGAGAAAGCTCCTCATCAATATCAAACTAATGATTTTAGAGTAAAAGAGGGAGACACAGTTTTAGAAATTGGCGCAGCTGAAGCTCTATTTTCCTTGGATATAATTGATTTAGCCAAAAAAATTTATATTTTTGAACCCAAAAAGGTATGGAGAAAACCACTTCAGGCAACCTTTGAGCCCTATAAGGATAAAGTTGAGATAATTGCTAAATTTGTCTCAAACATAGATAGTGATGATGAAGTAAAACTGGAAACTTGTTTGAAATTTGAAGACTCCGAAAGCTTTTTTGTAAAAATGGACGTGGAAGGTTACGAAAAAATAGTTATTGAAGATAATATTTCTTTTTTTTCGAAGAACACTGATATTAGAGTGAGTTGTTGTACATACCATAAACAGACAGATGCTGAAGATTTCAAGAAGATATTTTCCGGTATTGGTTATAGTATAGAATATTCCGATGGTTACATGTTGTTTCTAAGTGGAGATAATTTAAGACCTCCCTATTTTAGAAAAGGTATGATTCGTGCATCTAAAATTTTAAAATAATTATCTGAACCCATTATACAATTAAGTAATTGTTTTCAATTATCATCCCACTATATAACAAAGCCGCGTACATTGAAAAAGCAATACATTCGGTGTTGAGTCAGACTTTTCAGGAGTTTGAACTTATTCTTGTTGATGATGGCTCCACTGACAAAGGTTTTGACGTAGTTCAAACTTTGTTTACCACTCTTACTCCCCCTTTAGGGGATTGGGGGGCAGTTCGGCAAAAAAATCAGGGAGTAAGTACTGCACGAAATAATGGAGTAAAGATTGCAAAGTATGATTATATTGCTTTTTTGGATGCGGATGATTGGTGGGAGCCGACGTATCTGGAGGAAATGAAGGGATTGATAGAAGGATATCCCGAAGCTGGAATATATGGGAGCAGTTATTATATTGTAAAAAACGCACATAAACGGTTAGCAACCATTGGTGTAGAGCCGGACTTTGAAAGAGGAATTATCAACTATTGCCGTGTTTACGCCAAAACACTTTGCATGCCACTTTGGGTAGGAGCAACTATCATTGGAAAATCAATTTTTGAAGAAGAAAAAGGATTTAAACCAACCCTGAAATTAGGTGAAGATTTTGATTTATGGGTGCGGGTAGCCAATAAATATCCGGTAGCTTTACTCAATAAACCATTGGCAAATTATAATCAGGATGTGGAATTGGCTGGCAGAGCGATTGGACAGAAATTGTACGATCCTCAGGAACATATGCTTTTTAGAGATTATGGAGAGTTGATGCAAAATAAAGAATTCCGGGATTTATTTGAAAAATTGGCGGTGTATGGATTATTACCTTATTATTTGGTAGGGAAAAATAGAAATGAAACGAATGAAATTTTAAGCAGAATTAATTGGAAAAATCAGGCTCTGAAGTATAAGTTGTTTTATCGAATACTTCCTAAAGCAATAGTGAAACTTTGGATGCAGATGTTGAAAATTGGTTCGGGAATAAAACGAAAAATAAAAATAGTTAATTGGTAAATAAACGCATGATGGTATTTTTGTTTATATTTTATGAATACCACTTTCTCAGGGGACAAGTGGCTTCAAACCGCTTGATAGGTAATAACCAAGCGACTGGGAAGTCGCTTGACCCCTATTTTTTTAAATTTAGTCAATAAAGGAAGCAATACTAACTAATTTCACGCATATACTTAATTATCGAATCACTATTTCCAGATTATTTTCCTACTTATATTTCCGTAACAAAATAAACAAGAATAATATCTCAATGAAAATAATTCAAATCGGTCCTTATCCCTTGGATACTTCTTGTATAAAAGGAGGGGTAGAAACATCGGTATATGGATTATCAATGGAATTGGCCAAAACACACGAAGTGCTGGTTCTGGACAATCCGCGATTTGAGATTAAGAAAGATAGTATTCAGGGAAATGAAAAGGTTCAGATATACCGTTTCTATTGCAAGGGAACGAAGAATGCTGAAATAATTTTTAGAATAAAAGATATAATCCCGATTATCCGAAAAGAAAAGCCGGATATTTGCCATATTCATTCAACCAGTCTGTTTTCTTTATTACTATATATCCTATTAAAAATAAGGCGAATTCCTTGTATTGTTACCATTCATGGGTTAGCTCACATTGAGAAGTTGCAAAGCCTGAGAAAAAAACACAGTTTTAAAAACTATTTTAAATATATAACTCAGAGTCTGACAGAGTTTATTTTTTTAAGTTTGTGTCCAATGGTGATTGTTGACACCGGGTATGTGAGTGATGCTATAAAATTATACAAGAAAAAAGGGAAAATAGTCAGAATGCCAGTATACAAGGTAATCCCTCAGGGAATTAATGATGCTTTTTTTCAATTGGAACAAACAGCAAGTAAAAATAATTTAGTATCGGTTGGGGCTTTCAACAAACGGAAAGGACATCATTTATTAATAGAGTCAATGGAACAGGTTAAAATAGTTTATCCTGAATGTAAATTGATTATTGCAGGCGTATTGTCCGATCCACAATATTGGGAATTACTTCAAAAGAATATTAAAGATAAGGGGTTGGATCAAAAAATTACCCTTTTGACAAATGCATCTTTCGATGAAATTTTAAACGTTTATAAAAGGGCATCCATATTTGTCCTTCATAGTGAAGAAGAATCACAGGGTATTGTTTTTTGTGAGGCTATGGCTGCCGGTAAACCGATTGTTGCAACCAATGTAGGTGGTATACCCTGGGTTGTTGAAAACAGGGTTAATGGACTCTTGTCAGATTATGGAGATATTGATACCTTTGCTAAAAATATAGTTGCATTATTAGGAAATGAAGATCTTCGTAAAGAAATGGCTGTAACAAACAGAATTCAATCACAAAAATACAATTGGAATATAATTGCCAATGAAATTGTAGCTTTGTACACATCAATTATCAAAATAACCTAATCACCCAATTACCTAATCAACTAATCAACTAATTAACCAATCAACCAATTAACCGATTAACCAATTAACCAATTACTTAATCAACTAATCACTAAAAAAAAGTGCTTAATTACCTACCCAAATACTTTACTACTAAAGCCATAACCCTGTATATAGGTGTGTTGGTGTTGGTTAATGTTGTATTTTTTGCTCATGCATTGCCTATCTTGTGGTGGATATTCGGGATAGTAGAAGTAGTCTGTTTTTTTTATTTTTCCAATCTATTCACCCGTCAATGGAGTGATTTTTCTCCCAAATATTTTTATAAGAAGCTTTTTTCTACGGCCCTTATTCTACGTGTTACCTGGGTACTTTTTAGTTATTTATTTTTTAAGTATATGACCGGACAATCTTTTGATTTTAATACAGGAGATGCGAAGAATTATCATGAAATAGCTCAGAGTCTTATTCCATTGAATGGCTTTAATGAGATATGGGAACACTTGATGAAAGCTCAAAAAGGAGCGGGTGGTGTTTCGGATACCGGGTATGTGCTTTACTTAACCGGAGTGTACCGAATTGTGGGTGATGGGTTGCTAATACCCCGGCTGTTGAAAGCCCTATATAGTGCAATTACGTGTGTGTTGATTTACCGATTGGCAAAAAGGAATTTTGGAGAAGAAGTGGGACGTATGGCGGCTATATTCTGTATGTTACTACCCAATTTGATTTATTATTCGGGACTGCATCTGAAAGAAGCTGAAATGGTTTTTCTGGGTGTCTGGTTTGTTGAACGGGCTGATTTATTGATCCGAAATAATAAATACACGTTCCTCACGGTGTTGCCTACGTTGCTTATTGCCGCCTCGTTGTTCTTCTTCCGTACGGTACTGGGAGCTACCGCTATTTTTGCCCTTTTTTCTACTATATTATTTTCATCGAAAAGGGTAGTCTCGTTGAATAAAAGGGTCGTTATTATGATCTGGATAGGAATTGCCGGTGCCTATTTAGTGGGTGGTCGCATAGCCGGCGATGTAGAGACCGTTTGGAATGCAAAAACAACTAATCAGGACAATACATTAAAGTGGCGAGCTAAACGGCAGGGAGGTAATGCCTTAGCCACGAAAGCATCGGGAGCCATATTTGCACCCCTGATCTTTGTTATTCCTTTTCCAACGATGGTAAATACGCCTAATCAGGAAGAAATGCAGCTTCTAAACGGAGGTAATTATATCAAGAATATTATGGCCTTTTTTGTTATGTTTGCCTTGTTCCGGGTTATAAGAGAAAAAAAATGGCGCGATTATATATTGATTGGGTCATTTACCATTGGGTATTTAGTTATCATAGCCTTAAGTGCCTTTGCCCAATCGGAGCGGTTTCACCAGCCCGCGCTTCCATTCCTGATGATTTTTGCTGCTTTAGGAATTAGCAAGGTAACGAACAACGAAAAAAAATATTTCAAATTATATATGGCTTTTATCTTTGTAGCTATTGTGGGGTGGAGCTGGTTTAAACTGGCAGGAAGGGGATTGACTTAGTGGATGTTGCCCCAAGCCTCTCCCGACAAATCGGGATAAATGGTGGGATGTGAAGACACGGTATTTATCAGATAAAGAAATAAACATAAACAGGTATTTAAAAGCCCCCTTTAGGGGGTTGGGGGCAACTTATGAAAGTTTTAATCGTATGCAGTGGGAATGCTCCTGATTTTTCGTTTGAGAAAAATCAGGCCTTTATTTACGATCAGGTTAATGCTGTAAAAAAGATTGCCACCAATATCGAATTCAGTATTTATACGGTTTCAGAAAAAGGATTATTGGGTTATTTAAAAGAAATAAGCCGGATCAGAAAGCATATCATTGAAGTGAAGCCGGATGTGATTCATGCTCACGGTGGACATATCGGTTTTTTGTGTTTGTGGAGAAAAAATGTACCTTTGGTGGTCACCTTTCATGGTTCTGATATAAATAATAAACTACTCAGGGGTATATCGTCCTTTGTATCAATATTGTCCGACTACTCTGTTTTTGTTTCGGAACAATTAAAGCAGAAACTTACGTTTAAAAATAAAAACAGCTTTGTTGTTCCTTGTGGTGTCGATTTTGATTTGTTTTATCCGATGGATAAAAATGAAGCTAAAGTAAAAGCAGGAATAGATACTGCTATAAATTACATATTGTTTTCGTCTTCATTTGATAATTGGGTAAAGAATTTTCCGCTGGCTAAAAAGGCAACTGAACATTTCCCTGAATACCAACTAATGGAAATAAAAAACAGGACCCGTAAAGAAGTAAACTATCTATTAAATGGAGCAGAACTGGTATTGCTGACTTCTTTTACCGAAGGTTCACCTCAAATTACGAAAGAAGCATTGGCTTGCAATAAAAAAATTGTAAGTGTGAAAGTAGGTGATATCGAAGAACAGTTGGAAAAAGCTTCAGGATGTTTTTTGTGTAATCATTCCGAAACAGAGTTGGTAAATGCGATTGCAAAAGCATTAGAGTATAGTGAACCGATGGATAACAGACAACTGGCTGAGAAATATAATTCAGAAGAAATAGCCAATCGGATAATTGAAATATATAAAAGTGTAGCGGTGCAATGCTAAAACAAAATATAATCATAGTTGATTTTGGAGGTGGCAATCTTCATTCGGTTCAACGTACGTTAAGTAAGTTGGGCGTGAATGCAGCGGTTTCAAGAGACCCAGGGTTGATTTCAAAAGCCGATAAAATCCTCTTACCAGGTGTCGGTCAGTTTTCGTTTGGGATGAAATCATTGCAATCGCTGGGAATCATAGACGTGTTGAACAAAGTTGCACTGGTAAAGAAAAAGCCGGTACTTGGCATTTGTTTAGGAATGCAACTGATGACAAAAAGGAGTGAAGAAGGAAATGTGGATGGGCTGGGATGGTTTGATGCACAAACGGTAAAATTTGCGATTACGGATAGTTTGCACTATAAAATACCGCATGTGGGCTGGAATAACCTTCTGATAAAACAAACAAACGGTGTTTTACACGACGTAAGTCCCGAAGATTATTATTATTTTGTTCATAGTTATCATGTGCAGTGTAATGATAGTTTAGATATATTAGCATTTACGGAATACGGATATCCTTTTGTATCGGCCATACAAAAAGAGAATATAATAGGAGTTCAGTTTCATCCCGAAAAAAGCTATGAAGCGGGCGAAAAAATCTTCTCTAACTTTATAAAATTATAAACCATGTATCGTCCGCGTATTATACCTGTTATGTTGTTGAAAAACGGAGCATTGGTAAAAACAACTGCTTTTGGGAAGGAAAGATACATTGGCGATCCAATCAATGCGTTACATATATTTAATGCGTTGAAAGCGGATGAAGTAATATTGCTCGATATCGAAGCAACCAAACAAAAAAGAACGATTGATCTTGACCTCGTAAAGAAAATTGGTGAAGAAGCTTATATGCCTTTTTCGGTTGGAGGCGGTATAAGAACCTGTGACCAGATAGCCGAACGTATTGCCTTAGGTTCTGAAAAAGTAATTTTGGGCTCCATTGTATTTGATGATCTCGATTTTGTAAAGGAGGCTGCACTTCGGTTTGGTTCATCCACTTTGGTCTGTTGTATGGACATTAAAAAGAATTGGTCAGGAAGATACGGTATTGTAACTTACTCAGGTCGAAAAAAAATAAAAGGAGATATTACAGAATGGGCAAAAAAGATTCAGGATGCAGGTATCGGCGAAATAATAATTCAGTCAGTCGACAGGGATGGTAAAATGATAGGGTATGATATTCCCTTAATAGAAATGATAGCCAAAGAACTGACCATACCGGTTTCGGTGTTGGGAGGAGCTGCCGGAATAGAGTCAATGAAAGAGCTGATGAACAGTGATATTCATATCAGTGGATTAGCGGCTGGCAGTATGTTTGTGTATCATGGTGCCCGAAAAGGCATTTTGATAAATTATCCGACACGTGAAAAGAAAAATGAGTTGTTTGAAAGCGTTTCAATCGAATAAAATGTTAGTGAGTTTTTAATTAAAAACCTCAAAAAAGGTATTTTGATAAGTATTGATTTATTTCAATCTTTTGACCTCCCCCTAGCCCCCTCACAAGGAGGGGGGACAGTTTTGTGATAGAATAAGAATTTTCAAAAAAATGAAATTAGGTAATCTGCCATTAAAAAATTAATTAAATGTAAATAATCTCTACTACCGATGTTCCCACTCCTTCCCGCAAGCGGGATAAATTACCGGGGGCTAAGGGGAGGTCGGATATAAAAAAACTAAATAAACAAAAGCTATGACAGGTCAGGTTTGCAGGTTGGGAGTATATGATGAATCCATACCGGATATGCAATTCGATGCAACGGGTAAATCAAATTATGCCGAACTTTTTGAAAAATTAGTAGAAGCATATCCGCGCGGTGAAGACGGTATGCAGTTCTGGCAATCAACTGTCCGACAAATAAAGAAAGCCGGGAAATCGAAAAGATACGATTGTATAATCGGGGTGAGTGGTGGTACTGATAGTTGTTACTTATTACATTTAGCGAAAGAATGGGGGCTTCGTCCCTTAGCCGTAAACCTGGATAATGGTTGGAACAGTGATATCTCGGTAAAGAATATTCTGAAAATGACCAGCGATTTAGATATTGATCTGGAGACGTATGTAATCAATTATGAGGAAGTAAAAGACTTGTTGAAATCGTATATGATGGCCGGATTGTCATGGATCGATATTCCTACCGATTTAGCTATTAAATCAGTATTATATAAAATTGCAAACCGAGAAGGCATAAAATATATATTGAGAGGCAACGATTTCCGGTCCGAAGGCTCACAACCCAAAGACTGGACTTATGGTGATGGAAAACAACTGGAAGCTGTTCACAATAGGTATGGGAAAGTAAAATTAAAAACCTTTCCAAACTACACGATTAGTAATTTGATATACTACGCTTTTATAAAACGAATTAAGAGCATCTATCCGTTCTATTACATAGATTATGATAAACAAAGCGCTCAGAAATTGTTGACAGAAAAGTACGATTGGGAATATTATGGAGGTCATCATCACGAAAATATATTTACGAAATTTACCATGTCGTATTGGCTTTATGAGAAATTTGGCATTGACAAAAGAATCATCACGTTGTCTGCTCAGGTTTTGAATAAAGTAATAACCAGAGAGGAAGCACTAATTGAAATTTCCAATCTGCCTTATGAAGTAGAAAAAGTGGAAGGTATGCTAGCTTATGTGTGTAAAAAGTTAGATTTGACGTTGGATGAATTTGAGACATTATTTAAAAACCAAAACAAAACGTATCGCGATTATCCATCGTATAGTAATTTGCTATTAAAACTAAATACCTTGTTTGAATGGATTATTCCAAAACTTTTTTTGCACCGGCCTCAATCGATGTACAGAAAAGAAATAATAGGCAGTTAACTGTTAGCTAATTGATATTAAATTCCGATATGATAAAGCTTTTATCTTATAACAAAATAGATACAAAGGAGTGGCAGCAGTTGGTTGATCATTCACAGGTAGCATCTTTTTTTCAAACAAAGGAATGTTATGATTTTTATATATCGCTTTCTTTCCTGAAACCTTTTGTTTTTGGTGTTTCAGAGAATGACAGACTTGTAGGTGTTTTGTGTGGATATATCATTTCTGACGGAAATAAAATAAAACGATATTTTAGTCGTAGGGCAATTGTTCCGGGAGGAGCATTGTTATATCCAATGATTTCCAAACAGGCATTACAAATGTTATTGAAAAAAGTTGTAGCAGAATTGAGGAATAAGGTCATTTATATTGAACTAAGAAATTATTCTGATCACTCTACATTTCGTCAGGTTTTCGAAAATAATGGATTTAGTTATCAACCGCATTTAAACTTTCATGTGTCAACTCCCGATGTGCTAACAGCATTAAAAGAATTGAACGAAAGCAAAGTAAGGCAATTGAAAATTTCTCAGAAAGAAGGAGTTGAATGGCATGAAACGACAAAAGAAGAGGATATAAAAGCTTTTTATGCATGTCTGAAAAAACTGTATAAAACAAAAGTAAAAAGACCACTTTTTCCGCTTGAGTTTTTTGAAAAATTGGTTGCAACTTCATTTGGAAAACTGATTATTGTAAAACATAAAGATAATGTGATTGGTGGCATGGCATGTGTGATACTGCCGGGAAAGATCTTATACGAATGGTTTGTTTGTGGAGTTGATCATAAAACTAAAGATATTTATCCTTCAGTAGTTGCAACCTGGGCAGGCATTGAGTTTGCAGCTAAAAATAATATCCCACATTTTGATTTTATGGGTGCAGGAAAACCCGATAAAAATTATGGTGTCAGAGAATTTAAAAGTAAATTTGGTGGTGAATTAGTGGAAGATGGACGTTTTTTGTATATTTGTCATTTTCGTTTATATGAAATTGGAAAGATAGTCATGAAACTTTTAAGGAAGATATAAGTAGTATTAATATCGAATCTTTGAATGTAAAGACTCATGCATCAAAGTTGAACGTAAAATTCTTGAGCTATTTTAGTTGAAAACTGCCCATTTTATATATTAAATATAAAATGATAAATTGTTTATATTTAGGTGCTTAAATAGAATAAACTAAATTTTAAATATGAAGATCATTATTTATTTAGGTCATCCAGCACAATTTCATTTTAGCAAGAATATAATTTATAAACTTTTGCAAAATGGTCATCAAGTAAAAATTTTATTAAAAACTAAAGATGTCCTTGAAAAACTTGTAAAAGAATATGGATTTGAATATGAAAATATTCAAGAACGTGGTCGAAAAAACAACAAGCTCTCCATTTTTTTAGCTTCGATAAACCGCACAATTTCTGTTTTTAAAATTGCTCGTATTTTTAAACCTGATCTATTAATGGGCACAGATTCTTCTGTAGCTCAAACAGGCTTCTTGTTAAATATTCCTATACTTACTACACTGGAGGATGATTTTGACGTAATAAAAAAATTGGCAAATTTGACTTATCCTTTTACCACATACATAGTTGTTCCAAAAGTTTGTGATGTAGGCAAATGGGATTCTAAAAAAATACCGTATGATGGTTATATGAAATTAGCATATTTGCATCCTAATTATTTCATTCCAAATGAAAGGATTGTCAGTAAATACATTCATGCTGAAAAATACTGTTTAATACGTTTAGCCCAATTAAATGCCCATCACGATAGCGGAATCAAAGGATTGGATTTAAAAATAGTAAATAAAATAATCGCAATTTGTGAACAAAAAAATTATAGAGTTTTCATTAGTTCTGAAGCAAGTTTGGAAAGTAGTTTTTCAGATTATCAACTGAAAATTAACCAGAATGATATTCATCATATAATGGCCTTCTCCTCTTTGTTAATATCCGACAGTCAAAGTATGTCAGTTGAAGCTGCAATGCTGGGTATTCCTTCTATTCGATTTAGCGATTTTGCAGGAAGAATAAGTGTACTTGAAGAATTGGAATATAACTATCAACTAACTTATGGGATACCAACCAGTCAACCTGAAAAACTGGAGGCACTTGTGGATGAACTTCTTTCGATTCAAAATTTAAATGATATTTATAAGCATCGTAGGGAAAGAATGCTATCTGAAAAAATTGATGTTACTGCTTTTTTTGTCTGGTTTATAGAAAACTACCCTGAGAGTGCAAGAATAATGAAGAATGATCCTGATTACCAATTTAGATTCAAATAATAGTGTTTTTGAAATATTATCGTTGAATTGAATAAAAGTCATTGCGAAAATTATAATGCAAAAAGATTTCACATTATGTACATATACAACCTTGTTGGAAAGGGCACTTGAAACAGGTTATTTATTCTACACTTTTCAGGATTACTGCGAAGGTAAAGCTCAAGGGAAATTTATCATTTTGCGTCATGATGTGGATAAGAAAGCCCATAATTCGCTCGCTACTGCTCGTATTGAAGCCACATTGGGAATCAGAGCTACCTATTATTTTCGCGTTGTGAAATACAAGAAAACTGTTTCAATAATTAAGCAGATTGCTGAATTAGGGCATGAAATTGGCTATCACTATGACGTTTTTTCTTTATTTAAAGGTAATCCTGAAAAATCAATAGAGCATTTTGAAAAGCAGCTGATCTATTTACGTCAATTTTATCCGGTTAAGACAATATGTATGCACGGTAGTCCTTTGTCAAAATGGGATAATCGTGATCTTTGGAACTTTTATAATTACAGGGATTTTGGAATCATTGGTGAACCATATATTGATTTACTGATTAAACCAATGCTTGATAATATTGTCTATTTTACCGATACAGCACGAATGTGGGATGGTGATAAATTCAATGTGCGGGATAAAGTTAGTTATCAGATGTCAGTTAACAGGTTGCGGCCAGGAGTACATTCTACTTTTGATGTTATTAAATGGTTGAAAACCAATGATAATCTGTCTAATATTATGATAACAACGCATCCTCAACGATGGACTGACAACAAGATAGACTGGATGATTGAATTGATATTTCAATCAATTAAAAACATTGTGAAGAAATTCATTGTCAGAAAGTAATTAGAATCCATCTTAAATTAATGATAGCTGATTTACTCGTAAATTTTAAAAATAAGTAGGAATATTCTTAAATACTTGTTCGAAAATATAACATTACATTTGTTTTGTGATTTTTTTTATTTATAATACTTTTATGAAATATATTACGTTATTTATTTGTAGCATTCAAAAATAGTTTGAATAAATAACCAATAATATTTGAATTGTAAATCACTTTGGCCGAAATGGCTAATTATGGTTTAAAACGGCGAGTTTTGAGTTAGTAATCGCAATATTTTGTTCATAAATCGAATAAAAATGAAATATTTAAGTTGATTTTATTCAAATATTCAAATCTAACAGTTCTTTTTTTCCTTAATATCAATGTATTACAACTAATTACAATTAAAAATTGTAAAAACGTTGAACTTTAATGATTTTGTTATTATTTTTGTGCTCATTTTTGTTATTCCAAATAAGGAATGAATTTGTAAAATGCAGAATTTAATACTAAAACAATGATAAACGAATAGTGAAATAAAAATTAAATATTAATACTTAAAAAAAAAGCGTTATGGCAAAGAATCAAGAACAATCAAAAAAAAGCAAACAATTTACGGGAATCAAGTCTTCTGGACTAGTTATTTTAGCATGTTTTGTAATCGCAGAACTAATTTACCATTTTATTTTTGGAGACCCCTCTCACTTTGAAGGAGGAAACAATGCAAATAACCCAATCGTTAATGACCTGATTGGTACAATTTATAAAGGAGGTTTTATTGTACCTATTATTCAAACATTATTATTAACTGTTATAGCGTTGAGTATTGAACGTTTCTTTGCAATCAGAAGTGCTCAGGGAAAAGGTAAATTAGTGAAATTTGTAGAAGATATCAAAGTAAACCTATCGAAAGGTGATCTAAAGGCTGCAACTGCTGCATGTGTAAAACAACAAGGTTCAGTAGCTAATGTAGTTTCTTCTGCAATTATCAAATACGCTGAAGTTGAAGAAGACAAATCATTGTCAAAAGAACAACAAATTTTGGCAATCCAAAAAGAAGTAGAAGAAGCAACAGCGTTGGAACTTCCAATGTTAAGCCAAAACCTTCCTATTATTGCAACCATTACAACATTAGGTACATTGATGGGTCTGTTAGGAACTGTAATTGGTATGATCAAATCATTCTCGGCTTTAGCTGGTGCAGGTGGTACTGACTCTATAAAATTATCAGCAGGTATTTCTGAAGCACTTGTTAATACAGCATTTGGTATCTTAACCGGTGCATTGGCAGTAATTGCTTATAATTATTATACAAGTAAAATTGACTCAATTACTTATTCTATTGACGAAGTTGGATTTTCAATCGTTCAAACATTTGCAGCATCTCACAAGTAATCAACCTAAAATAAAGCGAAATTATGTCTAAAGTAAAAGTAGCAAGGAAGAGTACACGTATCGATATGACCGCGATGAGCGACGTTACAGTATTATTGCTTACTTTTTTCATGTTAACTTCAGTGTTCGTGAAAAAAGAGCCGGTACAAGTAACAACTCCCGCGTCGGTATCCGAAATCAAAATACCTGAAACCAATATTCTATCAATATTGATTGACCCGAAAGGAAAAGTATTTATGAGTATGGATAAACAAGGAGATATGGTAAATACCTTGGATAGTGTTGGAAATCAATACGGAATAACATTCACTGAAAAAGAAAAAAATAAATTCAAAGTGTTAAATACGTTTGGTGTGCCAATCAAAAGCATGAAAGCTTTTTTAGCATTGAAAACCGAAGAACAGGATAAAATACTTGTCAATTACGGTATTCCGACTGATAGTACAGATAATCAGTTCAAATTGTGGGTAAGAGCTGCTCGTAAGAGTAATGGTCCGGATTTGAGAATTGCAATTAAAGCCGATCAGGCAACGCCTTATAAAGTAATTAAAGACGTGATGAGTTCTCTTCAGGATTTGCGAGAAAACCGTTATAATTTAATTACAGCACTTAAAAAATAAACAATATTATGGCTGAAATACAAAGTAACGAAGACGGCGGAAAAAAGAAAAAAGGAGGAAGTAAACAAAAAAAACTCAGTGTTCATATTGATTTTACACCCATGGTGGATATGAACATGTTGTTGATTACCTTCTTCATGTTATGTACCTCGTTGAGTAAACCTCAAACGATGGAGATAGTTATGCCGAGCAATGATAAGAAAATTCAAAAAGAAGATCAAAGTGAAGTTAAAGCTTCGCAAGCAATAACTCTGGTACTAGCCGGAGGAGATTCGGTTTTTTATTATCAAGGAATACCTGATTATACGAATTATAAATCGTTGAAATTAACTTCCTATGATGCTAATGGACTTCGAGCATTTCTTTTGTCTAAAAATTCTGAAGCTTCACTTAAGGTACAAGAATTGAAAAAGCAAAAGCTTGACCAAAAAATATCTCAGGATGAATATAGCAAGCAAGTTTCTGTGATTAAAAGTGGTAAGAATACCCCAACTGTTATTATCAAAGCAGATGATAGATCGAACTATAAAAATCTCGTTGATGCGCTTGATGAAATGCAAATTTGTAATGTTGGAAAGTATGTTATTGACAAATGGACAACTGGAGAAACGTTCTTGATAAAGAATTATCGTACAAACGGTTCACTTTCCAAAAAAACAACCAAATAGTTAAACGCCTTAAATATTAAAAAAATGGCTAAAATAGATTTAACTTCCTTTGAATGGCGCGAGCTCATTTTTCAAGGCAAAAATAAGGAATATGGCGCATATAAGATGCGGGGAGATTCTGATAAAAGACATAATATAGCAATGTTAATTGTTATTGTTATTGCTGTTGTTGGATTTAGTCTTCCTAAACTTATAGAAATGGTTAAACCAAAACAGCGCGATGTGAATGTGGAAGTAACGGAATTTGCTAAATTGAAACCAGCAGAGGTAAAGAATGATATCAAAAAAATTGAAAAAGCTCCACCTCCACCTGAATTAAAGAATTCTATTAAATTTACAGCTCCTGTAATTAAAAAAGATGAAGAGGTAAAAGACGAAAATCAATTAAAAAGTCAGGAGGACCTTAATAAAAATAACACTGCAATTTCTATAGCTGATGTTAAAAATGGTAAAGATGATGGTATTGATATTGCTGATGTAAAACAAGCTGTAACTCAGGTAGAAGAGCCTGATAAAGTGTATACTGTTATTGAGCAGAATCCTCAGTTTCCGGGTGGAGATGCTGAACTCTTAAAATATATTAGTTCTCACATCAATTATCCTGCTGTAGCACTTGAAAATGGTATTCAGGGAAAAGTAATGCTTCGTTTTGTCGTAACTAAAACAGGTCAGGTAGATAAAGTGGAAATTATTCGTTCATTGGACCCTGCTTGTGACAAAGAAGCTGTAAGAGTAGTTAAAACTCTTCCTAAATTTATTCCAGGGAAACAAAATGGTATAAATGTTGCTGTTTGGTATAATTTACCGGTAACTTTCAGATTGGAATAGAAACTTTATGAATAAATTCAAATTATCAATTTTCATTTTTGTCTTAATATTATTTTCGTGTAAACCGAAAATTAAAGATAAATATACTGATACATACGCTTCGGGGGAGATCGCGATTGCTGTAGATGAAAATTTTCGTCCGATTATTCAGGAAGAAATTGATGTGTTTGAAAACATGTATTCTAAAGCAAGCATTGTTCCTAATTATACTAATGAGGTAAATGCAATAAATCTTTTATTGAAGGATAGTGTACGGGTAGCAATTGCTACTCGTCCGCTCTCTTTAAAAGAAATTACCTTTTTAAATAGTAAAAAGTTTTATCCGCATTCATATAAACTTGCCACTGATGCAGTTGCACTTATAATTAATAAAAGTAATCCCGATTCATTAATTACAATGGGTCAAATAAAGAGAATACTTTCGGGTGAAATTTCAGAATGGAAAGAAATTTATCCAACATCAAAACTTGGAAAATTTCAAATTGTTTTCGACAATTCTAATTCAAGTACAATGCGTTATGCGATTGATTCAATTAGAAATGGTCAACCCCTAAAGGCAAAGCAAATATTTGCCCAAAACACAAATCCGGAGGTAATAGATTATGTGTCTAAAACTCCAAATGCTATTGGAATTATTGGAGTAAACTGGTTAGGAAATCATAAGAAAGATACTACCAATTTGTCTTTCAAGGATGAAATAAGGGTGATGGCAGTGAGCGGAGAACTTAAGGCTACTGTAGCAAATAGTTATAAGCCTTTTCAAGCCTATTTATTCTACGGTTATTATCCGTTAACCCGAACAATTTATGTTATTATAAATGATCCAAGAGGTTCTTTACCAAGTGGATTTACTTCTTTCTTAACTTCAGATCGTGGACAACGAATTATATTGAAATCAGGATTACTACCTGAAACGCAACCTGTTCGAATATTACATGTTAAAGATGAATAGTATAAAATTATTAATTAAACCAAGCTACATGAAACGTAACTTTTTATTTCTTATTTTAACCTTGATTGTTATTAATTTATCGGCAGCCTCAGCCAGTGCGGGTCAAGGTATTTCTTATTATAAAGCCGGTTTTCCAATAGTAGCTAAGCCTCTATTGCTGCAAGAGTATAATACTGATGTTGCAACGCGTTCAGAAACTTCCTTCTATCTGGGTAATATCTATTTTGGCGAAAATAAAATGGATTCTGCCGCTATTTATTTTAAAAAAGGGTTGGCTGATAATCAAGACGATGTATTAAATGTGATCGGTTTAGCCATGTTGAAGGTTAAGACAAACCCTAAAGAAGCAGATTTAGAGATACAAAATGTTCTCAAAATAAAAAACAATAAAAAAAATCAGGATTATTTAATTGCTGCTGCTCATGCTTATTTGTTTAACGGAAATATTGATCAGGCAGCAGTTTACGAAGATAAAGCAAAAAGTATAAAAACTAAATATGCAAATTTGGCTGTATTGTCAGGAGATATCGAACTGGCACGCAAAGACATTGGTAAAGCATGCAGCAACTATGAACTTGCAATTCTTTATGATGATAATTGCAAAGAAGCTTATATTAAATACGCCAGAGCTTACGCAAGTGTTAACACTCAATTGGCTATTGATATGTTGAACAAATTAAAGCTAAAGGATCCTTCCTTTTTGTTGGTAGATAAAGAATTAGCCGATATTTATTATGATAAAAATGATTTTGAAAATGCCGCAAAATTATATGAAAATTATCTCAAATCTGGAAATTCAAACGTTCAGGATTTGACAAAATATGCAATGACACTTTATTTAAATAAAGATTATGTCAAGTCATTGGAAATTTCAAAGCTTGGCCTTGAAAAGGATCCTCGGAATCCTGCATTTAATAGATTGGCATTATATAATAATGTAGCATTGAATAATTATAACGAAGCCCTTGTTTATGGGGATTCATTCTTTAATAAATCTCACAAACCGGATATTTCATTTTTTGATCATACTAATTATGGTTTAGCTTTACGACAATCAAAAAGATATGATCTTGCGATTCAAGAATACAATAAGGCTCTAAAAATTGACTCAACTCAGTTAGGTGTAGGTTTAAGAAAAGAAATGTCGGATATGTATCGTGATAGAAGGGATTTTCCTCATGCAATTTCCAACTATCAGATTTATCTGAAATCATTATCTGAAGATAAAAGGAATGCGGATGATTTGGTAAATTTAGGGAAACTTTATTATTCCTATGGAAGTGCAGATAGTACAACTGCTAAGAAAAATTTATTGTTGAAAGCTGATAGTATATTTGCTAAAGTTGCAGTAATGGATCCAACAAATTACAGAGGAAATTATTACCGTGCAAATATCAACTTTGTTCTTGACCCTGATAATGGAACAGCAAAGCCATTCTACGAACAAACATTGACATTAGTAGAAGCTAAGGCCGATCCCCGTTATAATCAAATTATTATTGAATGTTGCAGATTTTTAGGCTACTATTACTACTTAAAGGAAGATTATACTCAATCTAAAATATATTGGAATAAGATTTTGGCAATTGAGCCAACTAATGAAGTGGCTGTAAAAGCTATTGATGGAATTGATGCGACTTTAAAGCGGAAAAAGAAATAATAATCTTTCATAGAATTTTTAAAAGAAGTAGATTTTTCTACTTCTTTTTTTATTGGGAATAGTAGGTTATTAATTTTTTTGATAAAAAAACATCATGTTTCATCTTTAATTTTGTAATTTTGTCAGGTAAAAATATGACATAATTGCAGTTCAAATAATTATTAATTATGCAACGCACAGAAATACAAGCTGTTAAGCAACGATTTGGAATTATTGGAACATCTGAATTGTTGAATAGAGCCATTGATATTGCGGTACAAGTGGCACCAACAGATTTATCTGTTTTGATTACAGGCGAAAGTGGAGTTGGAAAAGAAAATTTTCCACAAATCATTCATTTTTACAGCCACCGTAAGCATGGACCATATATCGCCGTAAATTGTGGTGCGATTCCTGAAGGTACAATTGACTCAGAGCTTTTTGGTCACGAAAAAGGTTCGTTTACAGGTGCTAGCGCCGATCGAAAAGGATATTTTGAAGTGGCTGATGGTGGTACTATTTTTCTCGACGAAGTAGGTGAATTGCCACTTTCAACACAGGTTCGTTTATTACGTGTTCTCGAAGCCGGAGAATTTATTAAGGTTGGATCATCCAAAACTCAAAAGACAAATGTCAGAGTAGTTGCTGCTTCAAATTTAAATATGACGCAAGCTACACGAGATGGTAAATTCAGAGAAGATCTTTTTTATAGATTAAATACAGTACCAATTGCAGTTCCATCTTTGAGAGAACGCAAAGAAGATATTGTACTGCTTTTTCGAAAATTTGCTTCAGATTTTGCCGAAAAATACAGAATGCCTCCATTGAAACTAACCGATGATGCTAAACAGTTATTAGCTAATTTTTATTGGAATGGCAATGTTAGGCAATTAAAAAATATTACGGAACAGATATCTGTCATTGAGCAACAACGTGAAATAAATTCGCAAATTTTGAGAATTTATTTGCCTAAAGATGAAATGGAACGTTTGCCCGCGTTATTTTCAAATTCTTCGTCAGAACATAAAACCTTTAATAGTGAACGAGAAATTTTATATCAGGTTCTTTTTGATATGAAAAGGGATATGAATGATTTAAAGAAACTTGTGCACGATATTATGAATAATAAACCTGTTGAAAGTCAGGTTCCACATCTTGATTTTCAATCATCTTATTATAATCAGGGTGATAATATATTTAATCAACATGCTTCAGAAGTCGATTTTAAAACTGATAAAATAAATAGGGATAACAATCAATATCAACAAGTTGCAGATGATGTTGAAGTTATTCAGGATGAAGATGAGTATGATGAGTTAGAGTCGCATCCAAAACCAATTTCGTTGATTGAAATGGAACGTCAAATGATTAAGAATTCTCTCGAAAAATTTCGAGGTAAACGAAAATTGGCTGCAAAAGAATTAGAAATTTCAGAAAGAACACTTTATCGTAAAATTAAAGAATACGGTATTGAATAAAATGATTATGAAAATGAATAAATTTTTTAATACTTTTTTAGTATCCATATTTTTCTTGGCTTTAGCTGTTGGATTTCAATCGTGTCTCATTTCTTATAAATTTAACGGTTCTCTGATTGATTATTCTGTAACTAAATCAATTTCCATTGCTGATTTTCCAAATACTGCTGAACTGGTATATCCGCAGTTTTCACAGATATTTTCAGAAAAATTGCGTGATGTGTATAGTCGTCAAACCCGGTTACAGTTATTACAAAAAGGTGGAGATTTGCACCTCGAAGGTGAAATTGTTGGATATCAACTAACTCCAATGGCAATTGGTGCTGATTCATATGCATCCCAAACGAAGCTAACAGTCTCGATTAAGGTGAGGTTTTCAAATAATAAAAACCCTGAAGAAGATCTTCCTGAAAAGATATATACTGCATTTCAGGTTTTTGATAGTGGGAAAATGCTTACTGATGTTCAACAGCAGTTAGTTACATTGATGACTGCTGAAATAGTTGATAATATTTATAATGATACTGTAGGTAAATGGTAGTAATTCTTTAAATCAGTACTTTGATAATTGAAAATATTTACAAATCATGACACACGAAGAATTCATTTCCTTTGTAAAACAACCATTACTTGTGACAGGTGATAATGTGTCTGATTTGAATGATATTGTAGAAAGGTATCCTTATTTTTCTTCGGCCAGATTGTTACTCACAAAATCACTTCAACTTTCGAATAATATCCATTTTCAGTCCAATTTAAATACAACTTCAGTTTATTGTTCAAATCGGCGATGGTTTTATTATTTCATATATCCTGAAAAAATAATATCTAATGAACCCTATCGACATGAGCGTATAAGAAAATCTTCCGGAAATTATTTTGACTTAATTGACGGCATTGAATCTGAAGGAGGTGACACAAAACAATCTTTAAGAGATATCGCCGAAAAGCTAAAATCAGCCAGAGCAATGGTTATGAAATCACCGGAACCAAAAAATCAAAAACCAATGCAACTTGAGGCAAAATCGAACATAGAAAGCACTAATAATGATTATTTTGATTCAAAATCAACTTCAATAATTGCAAAATATTCCGAAGAAAATGCTAAAAAACTCATTGCTGAACGTAAATACTCCGAAGCAATTGAAATATTGAAGGGTTTAAATTTGAATAATCCGAAAAAAAGTGTTTACTTTGCAGACCAAATTCGATTTTTAGAGAAAGTTATTACAAACACAAAAAAATAAAAAATATTATGTACGTTGCCATTACCATTCTGATTGTTATTTTGTCGGTTTTATTATCTTTATTTGTTTTAGTACAAAATTCAAAAGGTGGAGGCTTATCTGCGGGATTTTCTTCTTCAAATCAAATAATGGGTGTTCGTAAGACTACCGATTTCGTTGAGAAAATGACATGGGGATTAGTGATTGCAGTTGTTGTGCTTTCAGTATTGGCTGTAGGGATTCATAAACGTCAACCAGTTGGTGCTAACAATGAATCAGAAATTAATGAACAATTTCAACATGCAAAACAAACAGAACCAGGTGTTGTAGCTCCAAATTTCGGTGAGAAACCCGAAGCAACTAAGTCAACTGACAAACAGAGCATACCTGTAAAAAAATAATTGAAATTAAAAACTTAAAGGAGCGTATCAATTATTTTGATGCGCTCTTTTTTTAATCTTAGTTTGAAAATGATATGTTACAAATAAATGATACCATAATTAGCCTTGATTTACTGGATGAGAAATTTGTATGCGATTTGAACTCATGCAAAGGAATTTGTTGTATCGAAGGTGATGATGGTGCACCACTTGAAGTGGATGAAGTGGATATCATTGAGGAATTATTGCCTATAATCTGGAATGATTTGACTGAAGTTTCTAAACAAGTAATTCGTAAACAAGGAATTTCATATATCGATGATGATGGTGAACCGGTGACTTCAATAGTCAATGGAGCAGAATGTGTCTTTACATATACCGACACCGAAGGAATTTGCAAATGTGCCATTGAAAAGGCTTATCGCGAAGGGAAAACAGATTTTTATAAACCAATTTCCTGTCACTTATATCCGATACGTCTGCAAAAATACGAAGAATATACTGCAGTAAATTATCATCGCTGGAGCGTTTGTAATTGTGCCCGAAAGTTAGGTGGTAAGTTGCAGCTACCTGTTTATCAGTTTTTAAAAGAACCGTTGATTCGAAAATTTGGAATTGAATGGTTTGAACAGTTGAAAATTGCAGACGCTGAGTTGAAAAAAGCCCCTCCAACCTCCCCAAAAAGGAAGCTTTAAGAGTGGTTTGTGAAAATATAGTAATTTAAATTCCCCCGTTGGGGGATTGAGGGGGCTAATAATGGCAAAAGTTGAAATTATAACCATTGGTGATGAAATCCTGATTGGTCAGATTGTAGATACCAATTCTGCCTGGATGGCAATCGAGTTGAATAAAAGTGGTTTTGAGCTGGCTCAGATCACTTCGGTTCACGATAATGCCAACCATATCATTGAATCGCTGGAAATGGCTTTAAAAAGAGCTGACGTAGTTCTTTTTACCGGTGGCATTGGTCCGACGAAAGATGATATTACAAAGCAAACGTTGACTAAATTTTTTAATACGAAACTGATTTTTGATAATTCAGTTATTAAGAATATCGAACAGCTCTTTTCAACTCGTCCAAATTTTGTTCTAAATGAACTTACAAGGCTTCAGGCAATGGTTCCTGAAAATTGTACTGTTATTCAAAATCTGGTTGGGACTGCGCCTGTTACCTGGTTTGAAAAAGATGGAAAAGTGGTTGTTTCGATGCCGGGTGTACCTTATGAAATGAAAAATGTAATGAGTACGGAAATTATTCCAAGACTTCTAAAGCATTTCAAAACACCGTTTTTACTTCACAAAACAGTTCAGGTATATGGATATGGTGAATCAGCATTGGCACTTATGATTGCTGATTGGGAGAATGAATTGCCCGATTATATAAGTTTAGCTTATTTGCCGAATTCGGGAATAGTTAAGTTGCGTTTAAGTGGGGTATCAGAAGATTTACTTTCTTTGGAGTTTGCTATGAATCAGCAAATAGCTAAGCTGAGTCAACAACTTGGAAATGCAATTGTAGCTTTTGAAGATATCCCAATTGAAAAGCTTGTTGGTAATTTGTTGAAATCAAAAGGCTTAATGGTGGCAACAGCAGAAAGTTGTACCGGCGGAAATATAGCGCATCAATTTACATTGATTCTGGGCAGTTCTGAGTTTTTTAAAGGTTCAGTAGTGGCATATTCCAATGAGATTAAAACCAATATTTTGCAGGTTTCAACAGATGATTTGGAGAAATTCGGTGCCGTTAGCCAAGCAGTAGTTGAGCAAATGGCAATAAACGTCAGAATGTTGATGAAATCTGATATTTCTGTTGCAACTTCCGGTATTGCCGGTCCGACAGGTGGCACAGATGAAAAACCGGTAGGAACTGTTTGGATTTCAGTTAGTTCTAATGACAAAATATTAAGCCGTGAGTTTCATTTTGGGATGTTGCGCGAGCAAAATATTATACGTGCAACACAAGCAGCATTACTAATGTTGAAAGAAATTATTTGATTAAAGTGATTTAATATCAGTAACTTACTAATAATTATTATCAGTTTCAGTTTGTTTTTTGAAATTAATAGAAGAAAAAGATTGCACAACTAAAAAAAATAGTGTACTTTTGCACACTGTTTTTGAGAAAAAATGTAAACAATAAAAAGATATAGAAATGTCAAAGATTTGTCAGATTACCGGTAAAAAAGCAATGGTAGGAAACAACGTATCACACTCAAAACGTCGTACCAAAAGAACATTTGATGTGAACTTGTTTACCAAAAAATTCTATTGGGTAGAACAAGATACCTGGATTAGCTTAAATGTTTCCGCTAATGGACTTCGCACCATTAACAAAATTGGATTGGATGCTGCCATCAAAAAAGCGTCAGAAAAAGGGTATTTATACGCATAATTAAGAGAATTAACCATGGCAAAGAAATCGAAAGAAGCAAGAATCCAAGTGATTTTGGAATGCACAGAGCATAAAGAAAGCGGTATGCCCGGAACATCGCGTTATATCACTATGAAAAATAGAAAAAACACACCGGCGCGTATGGAGTTGAAAAAATACAACCCCATTTTGAAAAAAGTAACAGTTCATAAAGAAATTAAATAATATTGAATCATGGCAAAGAAAGCGGTAGCATCTCTACAAAAGGGTGAAGGTCGTGCATTCGCAAAGGTTATTAAAATGGTGAAATCACCTAAAACCGGTGCGTATATGTTCCAGGAAGAAATTGTTCATAACGATAAAGTGAAAGATTTTTTTGTAAAATAATTTTGATCGTTCTTAAAAATAGAAAGAATCCTCTCATTGAATAAAATGAGGGGATTTTTTTTGCGGTTAGCTCAGAAAAAAAACTTAATTTTGTGTGCGGATTTGTAATGTGCTAATTATGAATTCTAGTTTTTAATTAAGAATAAAAAATTGTATGAGTTTATTTAATTTCTTTAGTAAAGAAAAAAAGGAAACACTTGATCAGGGTTTATCAAAAACAAAAGAAAGCGTTTTTTCAAAGTTAACGCGTGCTGTTGCCGGAAAATCGAAGGTTGATGATGAAGTGCTTGATAATCTGGAAGAGGTGCTGATAACTTCAGATGTGGGTGTCGAAACTACATTACGCATTATTGAGCGTATTGAAAAACGGGTTTCACACGATAAATATGTGAATACGGATGAATTAAACGGAATTTTAAAAGAAGAAATTGCGGCTTTATTAGCGGAAAATAATTCAGGTTCACCAACCGATTTTGATGCGGCTTTGCCCTCTAAACCCTATGTGATAATGGTTGTAGGAGTAAATGGAGTAGGCAAAACTACAACAATCGGCAAACTTGCGTATCAATTTACAAAAGCAGGTAAGAAGGTTTATCTTGGTGCAGCAGATACATTCAGAGCAGCCGCTGTAGAACAATTGGTAATTTGGGGAGAACGTGCAGGCGTGCCTGTTATCAAACAAAAAATGGGCTCTGACCCTGCCTCGGTGGCTTATGATACCATTGCATCTGCTAAAGCAAATAATGCCGATGTTGTGATTATTGATACAGCAGGTAGATTGCATAATAAAATAAACCTGATGAATGAGTTGACCAAAATCAAGAATGTAATGCAAAAAGTGGTTCCCGATGCACCTCATGAAGTTTTATTAGTTCTGGACGGTTCCACAGGTCAAAATGCATTTGAGCAAGCCAAGCAATTTACCAAAGCAACAGATGTTACGGCATTGGCAATTACAAAATTAGATGGAACGGCAAAAGGTGGCGTTGTTATTGGAATTTCCGATCAATTCAAAATTCCAGTAAAATATATTGGTCTTGGTGAAGGGATAGAACATTTACAAGTGTTTGACAGGAATGAGTTTGTTGCCACTTTGTTTGAATAGAAGCCCCCTAAATCCCCCATGGGGGACTTTAGGATAACTGTAATATTAAAAAGTTTATTGATTGAAAAATTCATATTCTAAAGGAATAGTTGATGTAGTGACGCTAGGATGTTCAAAAAATCTGGTTGATTCAGAACAATTGATGCGACAATTTGATGCATTGGGATACAAAGTCAGACATGACGCCGAAAATCCTGATGGTGAAATAGTAATTGTGAACACTTGCGGATTTATTGGAGATGCCAAAGAAGAAAGCATAAATACGATTTTGCAGTTTGCTGATTTGCGGAAACAAGGAAAAATTGGGAAGCTTTTTGTAATGGGTTGTTTATCCGAAAGATATTTGAAAGAATTAAGTCTTGAAATTCCGGAAGTAGACAAATTCTACGGAAAATTCAATTATACTGATATTCTAAAAGAAATTGGTCAGGAATATCGGGCAGATTTACGTTTGGAACGAACATTGACAACGCCAAGTCATTACGCATACATCAAAATATCTGAAGGTTGTAACCGAACCTGTTCTTATTGCGCCATTCCGATTATTACCGGAAAACATCGATCGCGTTCGATGGAAGATATTGAAAATGAAGTAAAAGGTTTAGTTTCAAATGGAGTAAAGGAATTTCAATTGATAGCACAGGATTTATCCTATTATGGACAGGACCGGTATAAAACATTGAAATTGGCTGAATTGACTGAAAGACTTTCTGATATTCCAGGTGTGGATTGGTTGCGATTGCATTATGCTTATCCGGCTCAGTTTCCATACGATTTGTTGAAAGTGATGCGTGAACGTGAAAATGTTTGTAATTACCTTGATCTGGCGTTACAACATATAAGCGATAATATGTTGAAACAAATGCGACGTAATATCACTTCTGCACAAACATATGAACTGATTGATAGAATACGAACAGAAGTTCCAGATATTCACCTACGAACAACTTTGTTGCTAGGGCATCCCGTTGAAACAGAAGCTGATGTTGACGAATTGAAAGAATTTATTCAAAAAGTACGTTTTGAACGGCTTGGAGCTTTTGCGTTTTCGAACGAAGAAGGTACTTTTGCATACAAAACTTATAAAGACGATATTCCAGACGATATAAAACAAAAGCGTGTTGACGAAATTATGTCGATTCAGCAAGGAATTTCGGCAGAAATAAATCAGACTAAAATTGGAAAAACGTTTAAAGTGATGATTGATAGGGTTGAGGATGAGTTTTTTGTAGGAAGAACTGAATATGATTCACCCGAAGTTGACCCGGAAGTTTTGATTCCTATTTCAACAAAAGGAATAACAATAGGTGAATTTTATTTGACAAAAATTGTTGATGCAACCGATTTTGATTTATATGGAATAGCCCTTAAATTTCCAAAGGGGGACTTAAATAATTGATTACAAAATCTTCTATAAATATCAGAAATATTCAAACTAATAAAGTCTAAAAAGCCCCTGTGGGGGATTTAGGAGGCTTCTAATATTATGAACCACAAGGAACTTATATCAGCAATATCTTTAAAGATGAATGCTCCAAAATCAGTTGTTGCTGATTTGTTGGAAAAAACAGTTGCAACCTGTACAGAACTTCTGGTAGAAGAGAAAATCATTGGTTTTCAAAGTTTTGGTAATTTTGAAGTTCGTAAAAAAGAAGAACGTCTTTCAGTTCATCCTGCAACACAAATTAGAACGTTGATCCCGCCAAAACTAGTTGTAAATTTCAAACAAAGCAATATTTTAAAAGATAAACTTAAAGACCTGATAACCAATGAATAAGGATAAAATTTCATCACAGGAAATTATTGACCTTGTTGCATCGAAAGCTAAGGTGAGTAAACGTGTTGCCGAAGAATTTTTGAAAGCAATGATTTCAACTATTGAAGAAGCTATGATTGATGGCGAAGTAGTTAAAGTTAAAGGTTTTGGAACGTTTAAATTACAATGGAATGAGCCACGAAAAAGTGTAAACGTGCAAACTGGTGAAGAAATTATACTCCCGGGTTATCATAAAGTAAATTTTATACCTGATTCAGTTTTAAAAGAGCTTGTTAATGAGCCATTTGAACACTTATTTCCTGTAGAATTAGATGGAGAAATAGAAGAACCCAACTATGAAGGTGGTGAAGTTCCTTTAGATCCATTGCGTATTTTTGAGGAACAAGCATCAGAAATTAAAGATCTTTTGTTTGAAATTCAAGCTTTGTCATCCATCACAAAGAAACAAACTAAAGAGGAAGAAATTATTCAGGAAGAAATTATTAAACCTGAACAAGAAGCTGAAAATCAATTAGAAATAATTGATGAGGTCGAAGATGTTGTTGAATCTCCTGAAATTTCTGAACTTACAAATGAAGAAAATGAGCCAAAACCTGAAGACAATCATGATATTGTTCCAGAATTAAATGCAATAGAACCAGTTGAAATTGACGTAGAATCTAAATCTGAGGAGTTAGAACTGGAAATTGCACCCAATTCAGATGAAACAGAGCCCAAAAATCGCAAATTTTTGATAAGAATATTAATTGCTTTTGTGGTGTTGATTGGTATAGGTTGCGGACTCTATTTTGTTTATCCCCCGGCTAAAGATTTTGCTGATTCAACCTATGAAAATACGAAAATGTCAGTTTTAAGAACTTCCGAAAAAATATCCATAACTGATATGGTAAATACAATTTCAGGTTGGTTTTCGCCTGAATCCAAAACTTCTGAAATCCCGCATATAGTTGTTATACCAAAAGATACAACTGCAATAGATTCTCTTAGTACAAATGTTGCAGTTGATAGTTTACAAGCGCTCTTCGATAATCCAAGAGTTTATACAGAATTTATTGCGACTGAAAAATTTAAGGATGGAGGTCGACTTACGAAATTTGCAAAACGATACTATGGAAATAAAGAATTTTGGGTCTATATATATGAAGCAAATAAGGACAAAATACTAAATCCCGATATTATTACAGTTGGAACAATAATTAAAATTCCAAAAGTTAATCCATTATTGATCAATGTTTCAAATCCGCGTTGTATTCAAAAAGCAAAAGAATTAAATGATATATATGTAAAGTGATAATTTTTGAAATTCAATTGTTATGACAATCCAATTTAATTTTAAAAGTTCTGCATTTGTTCACAATTGCAGGACTTTTTTTATTCAAAATAAATAAAAAAAATGACATTATATTTCCTGTAAATGGGTTCTATACTTAATAAACTAAATTCAGGTTAATAGATATTAAATCAGTGCTTTAACCTTTCAAATAACACTATATTTGCTCAACAAAAAATCAATAACACAAACATAAAAATAATATGATTCAATCTGTTGATATTAGGGAACTTAATGAGCTTATCGAAAAACAAAGCTCTTTTGTTGATGCATTAACCATGGGAATGGACAAGGTTATCATCGGTCAGAAACATCTTGTAGAGTCTTTATTAATTGGGTTACTATCTGATGGACACATTTTATTAGAAGGTGTTCCTGGTTTGGCAAAAACACTCGCCATTAAAACGCTTTCTGATTTAATTAAGGGAAAATTTAGCCGTATTCAGTTTACGCCTGATTTACTCCCGGCTGATGTTATTGGAACGATGATTTACAGCCAGAAAAAGGAAGAATTTAGTATTAAAAAAGGTCCAATCTTTGCTAACCTGATTTTAGCGGATGAAATAAATCGTGCTCCCGCAAAAGTTCAAAGTGCTTTGCTAGAAGCGATGCAGGAGCGTCAGGTAACCATAGGCGAAAATACGTATAAATTGGATGAACCATTCTTGGTTTTGGCTACTCAAAACCCTATTGAACAAGAAGGTACATATCCATTACCCGAAGCACAGGTTGACCGTTTTATGCTAAAGGTGATAATAAACTATCCAAAGAAAGAAGAAGAAAAATTGATTATTCGTCAGAATTTACTAAAAGATAAACCTGTCGTACTTCCAATTTTATCTCCAAAAGATATTATCGAAGCCCGTGATATTGTTAGACAGGTTTATATTGACGAAAAAATTGAACGTTATATTGTAGATATCGTTTTTGCAACTCGTTTTCCACAAGATTATGGTCTGGATTCATTGAAAGAAATGATTTCGTTTGGTGCGTCTCCACGTGCTTCTATTAATCTGGCTTTGGCCGCTCGAGCTTATGCTTTTATTAAACGTCGTGGTTATGTGATTCCGGAAGATATCCGAGCAGTTTGCTATGATGTTTTACGTCACAGAATTGGATTGAGTTACGAAGCTGAGGCGAATAACATGACTACCGAAGAAATTATTACAGAAATTTTGAATACAGTTGAAGTGCCATAATTAATTTGGTAATAAAATAATATGCTAATGTGCCAATAAAGATCAGTTGAATAAACTTTTTATTAGCAGATTATCACATTAGTATATTGGTTGATTATCGCATTGGCACATTATCATATTTGCAAATTGGCACATTAGATTTATGGAAACTAGCGAATTAATAAAGAAAGTACGAAAAATAGAGATCAAGACACGCGGTTTGTCTAAGAATATCTTTGCAGGAGAGTATCATTCTGCTTTCAAAGGTAGAGGAATGACTTTCGCCGAAGTTCGTGAATATCAATTTGGAGACGATATTCGATCCATTGATTGGAATGTAACAGCACGCTTTGGACATCCGTATATAAAAGTATTTGAAGAAGAACGCGAATTAACGGTTGTTCTGCTAATTGATGTTTCTGGAAGTCGTGAATTTGGTACTGAAACTCAAATGAAAAGAGATATTTTTACCGAAGTAGCAGCTACTTTGGCATTTTCGACCATTCAGAATAACGATAAAATTGGGGTAATATTCTTTTCTGATAAAATTGAGAAATTCATTCCACCAAAAAAAGGAAAGAAACACGTGTTGCATATCATTCGTGAATTAATAGATTTCCAGCCTGTAAGTAATAAAACAGATATTGCCGGAGCATTGCGTTATTTTACGAATGCTATCAAGAAAAGTTCCACAGCTTTTATTATTTCAGATTTAATTGATACAAATTTTGAAAAGGAACTAACAATTGCAAGTAGAAAGCATGATGTAGTGGCTTTGCAAGTTTATGATATTCGCGAAACAGAATTACCTAATGTAGGTTTAGTAAAATTGAAAGATGCTGAAACCGGAGAAAGAATTTGGGTTGATACATCCGATAAACGATTGCGAACCACTTATAAACATGCTTGGGGTGAAAGTCAACTTGCTATTCAAAAAACGTTCACCAAATCAGGTGTTGACTTGGTTTCTATGAGCACTTCCGAAGATTATGTCCGTGCCTTAATGAAGCTATTCAAAATGAGAGCTTAATCTAATTCATAATTTACAATGCGAAATTGCAAATTGAATAAATTTATGAGAAAACCGTTTTTATTTCTTTTCTTTTTTATAACCTTATCTGCAAGTACAAGTTTATTTGCACAGAAAATAACCGTTAATGCTAAAATAGATTCTACGGTAATCTGGATTGGCAATCAAACACATTTGACTTTTGAAGTTTCGCAACAACCGAATCAAAAAGTTATAATGCCATTGTTTGCTGATACCATAATGGGGGGGCTGGAAATAGTAGAACCTCCAAAATCAGATACAGTTAAATCTGCGGATGGACATATTCTTGTAAGTCAACATTATTTAGTGACTTCTTTTAAAGATTCGCTTCTTTATATACCGTCCTATCCATTTGTTTTAAATGGTGACACAGTTTGGTCAAAATCACTTTCGCTAAAAGTGGTACAACCATTCAAGATTGACACTGCTTCGCATAAAATAGCTGATATTAAAAATGTATTCAATTCAAAGTTTGATTGGGGTAGTTTATTTACAACCATACTCTTGATTCTTTTAATTCTTTTGATTTTAATTGGTTGTTATCTTTTATATAAAAAGTACTTTAAGAAAAAACCAGTTCTAAATGATAAAGAATTAAAACTTTTACAACCGGCTCATGTGGTTGCTTTAGCACAGTTAGATAAAATAAAAAATGAGAAGCTTTGGCAACAAGGTCGTTGGAAGGAATACCATACAGAATTGACAGATGTTATCAGGGAATATATTGAAAGGATTTTCAACATAAATAGTATGGAAATGACCTCAGAGGAAATCTTGATTCATTTGAAAGAGTTGAGATTGGAACAAAAAGCCACCTATTTAGGGTTACAACAAATTTTGAAATTGGCCGATTTAGTCAAATTTGCAAAATGGAATGCTACACCTGATGAACATGAATTGAGTTTGATGAATGCTTATTTGTTTGTAAATCAGACAAAAATTGAAGAAGTGGTTCCAATTGAAGAACTTAAAAAAGACGAAGATAAATAATTAGGGTTGATTTTTAAATAAACGATTAAATTTAAGATGACTTTTCATAATCCAGAATATCTGTTTTTATTGTTGCTACTGATTCCCATCGTGTTTTGGTACATTTGGGAGTTACAAAAGTCGGATGCAAGTTTGCAAATTTCGTCCCACAAAAGCTTAATAAAGTTTCCAAAAAGCAGAAGGTTGAAATTCAGACATGTTCCTTTTATTCTTAGAACATTAGCCATTACATCCATTATTATTGCGTTGGCAAGACCTCAAGCTTCAAACAGTTGGAGGACTCAAAATTCTGAAGGAATTGATATTATGATGGCTTTAGACCTATCAGGAACAATGTTGGCTGAAGACTTGCAGCCAAACAGACTGGAAGCTGCCAAATCGGTTGCCAAGGAATTTATTCTTTCACGTCCCAATGATAATATTGGTTTAGTTGTTTTTGCCAGCGAAAGTTTTACTCAATGTCCTTTGACAATTGACCATGCAGTTTTAATCAACCTATTTAATGGCGTAAAATATGGTTTGATTGATGATGGAACAGCCATCGGACTTGGATTGGCAAATGCAGTAAATAGGATAAAAGACAGTAAAGCCAAATCGAAAGTTATAATATTGTTGACTGATGGTTCAAATAACCGGGGAGATATTGCACCAATAACAGCCGCCGAAATTGCTAAAACCTTTGGAATAAGAATATATACAATTGGCGTTGGAACAAATGGTATTGTAAATATTCCTGTGCCAACACCAATGGGTGTTCAATATCAGCAAATGCAATCCGAATTTGATGCTAAATCATTGCAGGATATAGCCAATTTGACCGGAGGTAAATACTTCAATGCTACCGATAATTCAAAGCTAAGACATATTTATCAATCTATAGATCAGCTTGAAAAAACAAAAATTAGTGTTCAACAATACAGCAAAAAAGAAGAAGAATTTTATGTTTTTAGTTTGTTGGCATTTATATTCTTAGCGTTAGAAGTGTTTTTGAGAAATACAGTTTTCAGAAGAATACCTTAAAGGTTTCGTGTTTCATATTTCATTTCGAAATTAAACACTTAAAACGTATAAACTAACTTGCAAAACTTGAAATAATTAATCAAAATGTTTAGATTTGCTCATCCTGAATTTTTATTTTTACTCCTGTTAATACCTGTATTAATAGGTATATTCATTTATACCGGCATACTGAAAAGACGCAATTTAAATAAATTTGGAAATCCTGAGTTATTATCCAAATTGATGCCAAACGTGTCGTTCATACGTCCGAAAATAAAATTTTACTTTCAACTAGTAGCTATTTTGTTTCTAATTATTGTTTTGGCTCAACCTCAGTTTGGTTCGAAAGAAGAGAAAAATAAAAGAAAAGGCATTGAAGTAATGATTGCATTAGACGTTTCAAATTCTATGATGGCACAGGATGTTGTTCCGAGCCGTTTGGAAAATGCAAAGCAGATATTGTCGAAACTTGTTGATGGAATGACTGATGATAAAATTGGTTTGGTAGTTTTTGCCGGAGATGCATATACTCAATTACCAATTACCGTTGATTATGTATCAGCAAAAATGTTTTTGTCAACTATTTCAACTCAAATGGTTCCCAGACAAGGAACAGCTATAGGAAGTGCCCTTGATTTAGCTATAAAATCTTTTGGGCCTAAAACTAAAGTTGGACGTGCCATAATAGTTATTACAGATGGTGAAAATCATGAAGACGATGCTATAGGTGCTGCAAAACTTGCTGCTGAAAATGATATTGTGGTTGACGTTATAGGAATGGGAAAAACTGACGGAGCCCCAATCCCGGTACCCGGTACTATGAGCTTTTGGAAAGACAAAGATGGTAATGTGGTGGTGTCCAAGCTGAACGAGCAAATGTGTAAAGAGATTGCAGTAGCAGGTAAAGGGCTTTATGTACATGCGGACAATAGTAACAATGCATATCGGGTAATTACTAAAGAACTTGATACCTTGGCGAAATCCGATATAAATTCTAGTGTTTTTTCTGAGTATAATGAACAGTTTCAATCTTTTGCACTGTTGGCTTTGTTAATCCTAATTGTTGATATTTTTGTATTCGACAGAATAAACAAAAGGTTGACAAAAATTAAAATTTTTGATTTGAAAGATAAAATCATTCGGAAATGATAAATAAAAAACCAGTAATCAATCGATGAAAAAATTAATATATATATTGATGATGAGCATGATAACATTTTCAGTTGCAGCTCAAAAAGAAAGTGCTGATGTAAACTCAGGAAATAAAGCTTACAAAGCTTCAAAATTTACTGAAGCTGAAACTGATTATCGTAGAGGACTTGCTAAAAATAAAAATTCTTTTGAAGCTAATTATAATCTTGGTAATGCATTGTTTAGACAAAAAAAATATGCCGAAGCAATGCAACAATATGATAATGCAGTCGCATTACAACCAAAAGATAAACAAAAAATCGCTGCTGCTTTTCATAATACAGGTAATTCATTATTGTTAGATAATAAAATTGAAGAAAGTATTAAAGCCTATGAAAAAGCGTTGAAAAATAATCCAACTGACAACGAAACACGTTACAATCTGGCTTATGCTCAGGAATTATTAAAACAAAAGAAAAAAGATAAAGACAAGAATAAACAGGATAAGAAGAATCAGCCTCAACAACCAAAACCACAACCTCAACAACCGCAGCAACAACCGCAACAACCTAAAATGTCGAAAGAAAATGCTCAGCAAATACTTGATGCATTGCAACAAGATGAAAAAAATGCACAGGATAAAGCCAAAAAACAACAGGTTAAAACTACCAAAAAAGCTGATAAAGATTGGTAAAGTTGAGTTTATAGTTTAAAGTTAATAGTCAATATAATATATTTATGAAACGCAAATTATTTCTTTTATCGCTTTTGATAATCAGTACGTTGGCTGCAAAAGCTGATGAACCTGTGCGTTTTACAGCTTCTGCACCATCTTCAGTAGTTTTGGATAAGCCATTTCAATTGGTTTTTTCAATCAATGCAAATGGTAAAGATTTAAGGGTGCCTGAATTTACCAATTTTGATGTGTTAGCCGGTCCTTTTACTTCACAAAGTAGCAGTATTCAATACGTTAACGGCAAAAGTACTTCTTCAGTTTCTTTTGCATATACCTACACCATTCAAGCACAAAAAGTAGGCACGTTTACAATTGCTTCGGCAAGTATAACCGTTGATGGAAAGAAAATCGCTTCGAATGGAGTTTCAATAAAAGTACTTCCGGCCGATGCAACCCCACCTGCTTCGAAATCACAGGGAAGCCAAAATGGAGGGCAAGCTTCTATTACGAATGATAATTTATTTATTCGTACTGAAGTTTCAAAAACCAATGTTTATGAACAAGAAGCTGTTTTGGTAACTTATAAACTTTACACGTTGGTTGATGTAGTTCAATGCAATCCGAAAAATACGGTTGATTTTAATGGGTTTATGAAGCAGGAACTCGATCAGACAAGTAACAAGCAAATGGGTCTTGAAAACTATAATGGTAAAAATTATGGCACTTTTGTGTTATATAAAGTATTGCTTTATCCTCAACGATCGGGAGTAATTCAAATAGATAAATGGAATTTTGAAACGGTTGTTCGTGTTCAAAATAAAGCAGCAGTGAGAAGCATATTCGACGATTTCTTTGATTCTTATACCAATGTTTCAAAAATTGTTTCAGCACCGGCTGTGAAAATTAATGTTATACCATTACCAACTGTCAATAAGCCGGCATCATTTAATGGAACTGTAGGTCATTTTACGTTGAATTCAACTATAACAGCCTCTAACGTAAAAGCAAACAATGCAGTTACGCTGAAGTTAGAAGTAGTTGGTAGCGGTAATATGAAACTTATTAAAACTCCAACCGTTAAACTTCCGGATGGTTTTGAGACCTATGATCCTAAGGTTGCAAATAATTTCAAAACTTCAACATCGAGTGTTTACGGAACTAAGAGTATTGAGTATCTTTTTATTCCCCGACATTCGGGTAATTTTGAAATACCTTCTGCCGAGATTTCATATTTCGACATTCAGGATAAGACTTATAAAACGTTGCGCACACCTGTTTATAAATTACAAGTATCTAAAAGTGATCCGAACGAATCACCCACTACATACTCCGGAAATTTTATCGACAAACAAGATGTAAAACAGCTTAGCAAGGATATTCGCTATATTAATACTGAGAAATTTACACTTTCAATAGAAAAAGATCCAATTTTCGGTTCATTGGTTGGTTGGTTGATGTATCTAATTCCAATAATTGTTTCTGCATTTCTGTTTATTTTCTTCAGAAAGCAAGCAAAAGATAATGCCAACTTAAATCTGATTAAAAACAAAAAAGCAAACAAACTTGCTCAAAAGCGTTTGAAATTAGCACAGAAACTTTTGAAAGAAGGTAAAAAAGATCAATTTTACGAGGAAGTTTTAAAAGCTACCTGGACCTATTTAAGTGATAAATTATCCATTCCTGTTTCATCACTGACAAAAGAAAATGTAATTGAAGAATTGATAAAATATAAAGTAGACCGTTCTAAAATTGATCCGTTTATTGAGATATTAAATACGTGCGAATTTGCACGATATGCACCAAATTCAGGTCAACAGGAAATGGGGAACTTGTATGATGATACTATTCATGCAATAAGTGATTTAGAAGAGAACTTTAAGAAATTATAAACTCATTATTCGAAAATATATGAAACGAATTATTCTGTTTTTATCCTTGATCTTGAGTTTTTGTTCAGTTGTTTTGGCAAATACTAACGACTTAAATCAAGCTAACCAGCTATATATTAAAGGTAATTACTCCGACGCGGCAAAACTATACGAGAAAATACTTTCAACAGAAGGTGTAGCTCCCGAATTGTATCTTAATTTAGGAAATGCTTATTACAAATCCAATGAAATTGGGCATTCAATTCTAAATTATGAACGTGCACTCAGGCTTTCGCCTATGTATGAAGATGCAAGAGTAAATCTGGAACTGGCTCAATTGAAAGTGGTTGATAACAATATTCAAAATAATACTTTCTTCGTAGGGAGGTGGATAGAAAACCTGATTAAGCTTTTAAATTCAAATCAGTGGTTCTATATGAGCTTTGCGATGTTTATTAGTTGTTTAATTTGCTCTTTTATTTTTGTTTTCGGATCAACCCGGGTGTTACGTAAATTATCCTTTTATGTAGGATTTATCTTATTGTTATTCAGTCTGATTACATTTGTTTTTGCAGGATTACGCAAAAGTCAAGTGGTTAATCATAGCGAAGCAATTGTTATGACAGGCACAGTTAGTGTAAAAAGCTCACCCGATAAGAGTGGTACTGATTTATTTCAATTGCACGAGGGGACTAAAGTTACCATTAAAAGTACGCTGGGTAGCTGGACGGAGATTAAACTAGGTAATGGAAATGTTGGTTGGGTGGAACAGGAAAATATTGAAAAGATATAGAAAGAAGTTGGCAGTGGGCAGTTGACAGTAGGCAGTAGGCAGTAGCAGTTGACAGTAGGCAGTAGCAGTAGGCAGTAGCAGTAGGCAGTAGCAGTTGGCAGTAGCAGTTGGCAGTAGGCAGTAAACGGCAAACAGTATATATGAAACAAGCATTTATACAGGTTTAATCAAAGGAAGATGAAAATCTGATATGCGAAGCTTGTCCCGATTTATCGGAATTCCAACGACAACTAAAAATAATTATTACGCATGAATCTACTGGAAACTCTCAAAAGCCTGGATACTGACATGTTTTTGTTCATTAATGGACACTTCTCTCCTTTCTTCGATAATTTCATGTATGCCGTCAGCGAAAAGCTGATTTGGATTCCGCTTTATATCTCTGTTTTATTTCTTCTTATTAAAACCCTGAAAAGGGAAGCCATTTGGTTCATTCTGGCATTGATTCTCTGCATTGTTATTTCCGATCAGGTTTCTTCCGGTATTCTAAAGGATTTAGTGAAGCGATTGCGCCCTTCACATGCAGCACATTTAAACGGAATGGTTCATTTGGTTCGTAATTATTCCGGGGGATTATATGGTTTTGCTTCTTCACATGCTGCTAATGCATTCGGTTTTGCGCTTCTTTCCTCGTTGATTTTCAACCGTAAATTATATACTTATTCCATTTTTACCTGGGCAGCCATCACGGCCTATTCGCGCATTTATTTAGGTGTGCATTATCCGTTGGATGTTCTTGGTGGGGCAGCCATTGGAGTATTAGCTGCTTTATTCTGCTATTGGTTACTTATCCGCTTACGCTTGTTTAGCCCTCAAAAACCGGAGTCTTCAACTCACCAATACCTCTCACTTATCCCGACCGGGGTTTTATTACTAAGTTTTGTGGGAATAATTGTTTATTCGACGGTAATATAAGGTGGGTTCGATATGTAACTAGATTTGCTCATTAACCGCTGCCAGGGTCTTCGACCGCTGTCAGGGTTTTAGAATCTCCTATATTAAACCTTACTACAAAGAGTAACAGGAATTTTAATACCTTATTATGGGCTGGTACCCCCATATCTTTTCCTCCATCTCTAATGTTTTTTAATTTAAATATATTTTATATATTTGCACTTCCAAATCCAGGAAA
>Ga0209123_1000239_pt1 | contig 80403 bp, 72 predicted proteins | sample BarGraIncu00431A_FD_184500 | JGI IMG/M metagenome (GOLD analysis project Ga0209123, IMG submission 184500) | Arctic peat soil microbial communities from Barrow, Alaska, USA - Barrow Graham LP Incubations 004-31A (SPAdes) (version 2) | ecosystem: Environmental > Terrestrial > Soil > Wetlands >... | reverse complement strand
TCTTTAAGAACTTCGAGGCAGTACCGGACACCGCATTCCTGCGCTGTCTTAGCTACTTCTGCAACTCCCTCGACACTTCTGGCCCAGTCGCCCGGCTTGTCAATCGGCAAGCTGTAATCAACGGGCCAGTAAGAATAAATCCCGCCGCCGATCAGGTGGATATCGAGCTTTTCAAGGCGATTCAGCAGGTCCGTGTAGAAAGCAACTGCATTTCTTCGCACAATAGGGTCCGCGGACGCAAGATTCTGGCCGGCACCCGGTCCGTGACCGCACGTCAGCGTAATCCCGTTCGCCGCAGCACAGTCTCTCAGTTCCCGCAGCTGCAAATCCGAATAATCCGGCAGGGGTGTTGCTGCAATTTCAAGAATATCAAACCCCAGACGCGCAGCTTTCCTGATGTAATAAAGATAATCGGCCTGCCACTGCTGTTCCCAGTATGCATAATAAATTCCGTGTTTCATATGACACCCCATATAATTCAAAAACGATGCAAGGTCCTCCCTCTATTCTATACAATTTGACACAGAATATATGCCGTGCACCGAAATTCGAGGGATAATTCAACACAAAACAGAACCCCGGGAATAAAAAACAGCACATTCAATAAAAATGCGCTGTTTTTCCTGCCAACTTATTGTAATTACCCGACGCTGTCAAAGGAAATCGTAACCTTGAACAAATCCCCATCGATGGAAATCTCAAATCTGCCGTTTTGCAGTTCAGTCAGGCTTTTCGCAATGGACAGACCTAAGCCGCTCCCTTCCGTCGAGCGCGAGATATCGCCTCTGACAAAGCGTTCCATCAATTCATCGGAGGTAATATTAAGCGGGTATTTGGATATATTCTTCAATGTTATTGTGACTTTCCCGGCGTTTTTGCTGATATCCGCATAGACTCTTGTACCGGGTTGGGAGTATTTGCAGATGTTGCCAAGGAGGTTGTCGAATACCCGCCAGAGAAGCTGCCCGTCCGCCATTACGAACGCTGATTCTTCTTCTTTTCGAATCGATGCCTCGATCTGATTTGCCGTGAAACGCTCCGTATATTCGCCGACCGACTGCTGCAGAAGTTCCACAAGATCCGTACGCACCAGAACTACCGCGACATTTCCTGTTGAGGCCTTGGAAGCCTCCACCAGATCATCCGTAAGCTTTTTGAGCCTTGTTGTCTGCCTGTCAAGGACTTCAATATATGCAAGAATTTTCTCATCTTTTATATCTTCTTTCTTCAACAGATCCACATAATTCACAATCGAAGTAAGCGGCGTCTTGATATCGTGCGAGACATTCGTAATAAGTTCCGTCTTGAACCTCTCGCTCTTCATCCGCGCATCAACAGCCTTCGACATGCCCTGACCGATATTATTGAGATTGTTGCCGTGTGACTTGAAATCCCACAGCAGGTTCTTTGTGCTTATCTGCGTTGCATAATCTCCGTCCGCAAGTTTCTCGCCGGCTTTCTTGAGTTGCTGCATCTGGAGTGTAAATACTAAAAGACCGGCAAGGACAGTAAAATTAAACATCAACCCTAATAATACGGGAATTGCCTGTGTGATTCCCCTTCCAAACACAAAAGTAATTATCAGTATCCCATTGATAAAAATATAAGAACCATAGAGAAGAATTGTCTTCCAGAGAAGGGAAAAATGAGAAAAAATTAAAGTCAGGAGTTTCCCGAATCGGGAAACCAGCTTAAGAACCCGGAAAACAATCGTATTTTGCCACCATTTACCGGCTTTGCACCTTGCTGCAAAAGACAGTATGAAGGAAAAGACTAAAATGGATGCAATGCCTGCATAGGCAATGTAAGATGTAATTTCGCTATAAACATTCGTAGCATAGGGATTTCTTATCGGCAATTGCGCAAGTACGATAAAGCAAAAAAAGATTCCGGCTGCAAAGAGATCCAATGGCATTAGACCGAATCCGCTGAGGGTAATCCCTTCTCTGCCTTTTCTATATCCAACCGAGCTGATCAGCCAGACAGCCAATACAAGAGACAACACGACCGATACTGCCGAAATGATAACAATCGTGTATCGGAGTGAATAGAATGTATCAAATATCTGTTTATTCGAGCTGAAATCATCCTGTACAGGAAACGGATTCCTGACATATCCATCGATAGTATAAACAATTTTATCATTAAAATACATGCTCTGTCGAATCATTTTATAGTCGCTGTTTAGCTCGCTGTAATTAGAGAAAAGCACGTTTCCACTTTCATCGGAGATAGTAAATAAGTAATTGGAATTTTCCGGTGGGAATTGATATTTCATCGACTGAAGGGCTGACTGTGTTTCTGCCTGTGTCGCTGTTTTTGACAAATCAAGACTGTCAAAATAAGTGAAGACATTACCGGAATATTCGTTTGCTTTATCCGTGCACAAACGCGAGTTATAGAAATTTCTGCCTTCATCAAAGAATCCCTCCGATAACAGATATATCGTGCAAAGGGTGCCTCCGAACGATGTGATGAGAACAATTACAAAGAGGAAAAACGCCAGTGTTTTGGCCAGAAAGCTGTATTTCAGTTTATTCATGACTTGACTCCTTTTTCGATTTTATAGCCCTGCCCCCATACCACTTTCAGGTACCGCGGTTCGGCAGGGTTAATTTCCAGTTTTTCGCGCAGATGGCGTATATGCACCGCGACGGTGCCCTCGGTTTTGTATGCATTGTCATTCCAGACGTGGCTGTATATTTGTGCGGAGGAGAATACTTTGCCGGGATTTCCCATGAGAAGCTTCAGAATCTCATATTCCGTTGGCGTCAGGGCCGCCGGTTCTCCGTCGATCGTCACCGACTTTGCCTGGTCACATAATTCTATGCCGCCTGTGCAGAAAGTACTTTGCTGTCCGGCCATTCCGCCAAGGTGCGTGTAGCGCCTCAGCTGTGCTTTGATACGGGCGATTAGTTCAACGGGGTTGAAAGGCTTGGTTATATAATCGTCGGCACCGATATTCAGACCCAACACCTTATCGATATCCTCACTCTTGGCCGAAAGAAGGATTACCGGGATGTTGTGGTGTTCGCGCAGCATGGCAGTTGCTGTTATTCCGTCGAGTTCCGGCATCATGATGTCCATAAGAACAAGATGGATCTCTGCTGTCCCGAGAATCAGCAAAGCCTCTTTTCCGTTACAGGCTTCAAATGTCCGGTATCCCTCTGCTGTCAGATAAATCTTCAGTGCTGAGACAATATCCTTTTCATCATCGCAAATCAATATGTTATACATGTATTCGCCCTCCATTAGTATTGTACAAAACTAAATATTAACAACCAAGGCGGTAAACCTTTAAGATTTTCTTAAGAGATCTTATAAGTGCTTATAATAGGAGATCGACGGAACGCAATTGTCTTTCTTTGCCCATTATATGTTTCCCGGGCTTTGAAAGGTATACTGTCATCATAAAGAATTGGGTTGCAGCATAAAAGCGCACCGAATAGCCCCGAAAATGGTTCGATAGACAGCAGAGGAATACTGATATATGCACTATTCGACACTGAGCGATTATCTGAAAAACGAATTCGGTACGAAGGTATATAAAATAGCCCTCGACGCAGGCTGCACCTGTCCGAACCGCGACGGCACGCTGGATACGCGCGGCTGCATTTTCTGCAGCGCCGGCGGTTCAGGTGATTTTGCCGCAGACCGAAGCCTTTCAATATCTGAACAGATCGAATCGGCCAAAGTAAGAGTCAGCCGCAAAATCACAGACGGCAAATACATCGCCTATTTTCAGAATTACACGAACACGTATGAGTCGGTGGAATACCTGGAGAGAATCTTCACGGAAGCGATCAACCATCCTGACATAGCCGCCCTGTCGATCGCAACCCGTCCGGACTGCCTCCCCGACGGGATTCTCGATCTTCTCAGCCGGCTTAACCAAATCAAGCCTGTCTGGGTTGAACTCGGTTTGCAGACAATCCATCCCCGGACGGCCGACCTGATCCGCCGCGGTTTCGATCTTGCCTGTTTTGAAGAAGCACTCGAAAAGCTCCGTGTGACCGGGGTCAAGATCATAGTACACCTGATCCTTGGACTCCCGTTTGAATCGCGCAGTGATATGCTGGAGTCCGTCGGGTACGTGGCCGCACTGCCCATAGACGGGATCAAGCTGCAGCTGCTTCATGTGCTGCAAAATACAGATCTCGCGGCGCTTTATGAGCGGGGGGAATTCTCCGTGCTGACATTGGAGGAATATATTGATCTTCTGGCAGAAAGCATCGAGATGCTTCCCGCCCGCATCATCATCCATCGCATGACAGGCGACGGACCGAAATCCCTTCTGATCGCACCCCTTTGGAGCGCAAATAAGCGCGTTGTCCTGAATACGATACAGCGCGAATTCACAATCAGGGATGTCAGGCAGGGAAGCAAATACATTTCAGGAAAGACCGGAAATCCATAAAAGGTCCTAAACGGAATCGGCGCTTGCAGACATCGTCTTAATCATGTCGGATGCTTTTTGGAAATAGAACAGTTCCTCTGTGGCAAGTGCGATTTTGGTGACACAGCAGCGAAGGTTAAGCGGATAAATATAGTAAGTATCCTGTAGGGTAGACAAATCAATACAGTCGCCCCTCTTATCATAGTCATATTCAATATGGCAGGAATACATGCTTGCCGGTGTTTTCAGGAGAATGGGGTCTTTGCCGGAATCCCCGCCTTCAAGCCGGAAACCGTTCATGTTATGCGTCAGACGTCCGTGTCCGATATTAATATAACCGCGTGCGTTGGGCAGCGAATCAATGTCGACATCATCGCTGACTTCATATGTTCCGGCTTCAATCTGTCTTCGCACTTCCATGCGTTGGAACTCATACCAGTCAGGCACATGGCTGAATTCCGTCTCGCCGGTCTGCGCCTTGAGTTCACCAAGCGTTGACATAGTCCAGTGCTTGCCGCAGTGGCTGCACCAGATTTGGACGCCTGCTGATTCCATATGGAATTCCATCTTACAGCTCGGGCACTGATACAGCACTTTATGCAGGCCTTCGGCATTGCTTTTATCGGTAATATGAATCTGATTGTCTTTTTGCCATTTATATTCATCATATGCAAAAGCTTTCCGGATCCGGTTGTTGATTTCTTCGACCGGCAGTGAGCTGGTCTCCTGTGCAGTCAGAATTTGTGAAAAATCGGCTTCAAGCGGTACTTTTCGATTCTTCAGGTTCCAGCACGGTGAATTCAAATAATTGCCATGCATATTCAGTACAGCAACGGGAGCTCCGGCAAATCGAACAAGCTTTCCGAGTGAATCCGGGAGGACCGCTGTCGTTCCGGCCAGCGAATACCTGGCTTCCGGGTAGAGGACGAGGATATCCCCGCGATCGATCGTCTTTCTGATATTCTTAATCAGGGTAATGTCGTTTGTGAACTTGCGTTTGCAGATAGCCCCGACATTTCTAAGGAGCCATTCCCTGCCGATATAACCGTCAATAGCGACCACATAATGCCCGCGATGCGGAAAAATGGCAGCTGTAGTTACCATAAAATCCATAAAAGCCATATGTGTGCACAGCAATATGTACGGCGGTTTCAGACCTTCGATACCGGTTTTGTGTATTTTGAGACGATGCTTCCAGACGGTAGGAAAGCTAACCGCCCATGTGATCGGTCGCAAAAACCATCGCTGCCTTATCGGCGGTTTGGACATATCAAATTTTATATCAAGTGAATTGGTGCTCATTTTCGCTCCCCCGTCATTTCGCACAGAACCCAAATATATATGCTGAAAATACGTATGCATGACATTTTTATTATTCAGCGGAATTTTGCGTTCATTATAACATGAGTACCCTTGCAGAATGTACAAGGCCTGGCTGATTCTCCCGCTTTGTTATTCCTTATTCCAGTTACTTCTGAAATGCTGCCTTCTGTATGCCTCCGGCGTCAGCCCGGTTTTCGTCCTGAAGACCTGTATAAAGTGGCTTTGCGAAGAGAAAGCCAGATAATTCCCAATATTCAGGCAGGAGAAATCAGAATATTTCAGCAAATTCTGTGCCGCTTCTATTTTTTTATCCCTGATGTAGCCGCTGACTGATTTTCCTGTTTCCGTCCGGAAAAGTTTTGACAGATATGTTTCATTAAGGTTGGCATATCGGGCAAGCATGCTTAAGGTGATACGTTTCTGCAGATTCCCATATATAAAGTCGATGCATACAACGACATGTTTTGAATACACCTTACTGCGCCGGAGCTGCTGCATACGGCCTGCATAATCGGAACACATGGATCTGTGAAGTTCAATGAGCTGTTCGATGGATGTGCAGATATCAGCTTTTTGAATGTACAGGTCACTCAGGCTGTATGCAGTTTCGGAATTCATTTTGCCTTCCATACAGAATCGGGAAATCATAGCAACGGAGACAATAAAGTGATATTTGATGTTTCTGACTTCATCCAGCGACAATCTCCCCCTGCCCGCAGGATCATTAAGCGGAAATCTATCCATCAGTTCGATGATTTTCTTCTGGTCGCCATCCCTTACCAGTTCATAAAAGGCCAGTTCGTTCTCATAAGGTGAGTGACTTATATCATTCTCCCGCTGCAGGAAAAGCCGGTGATTGAGTTCTTTATTTGTATCGATGGAATCACGGCCCTTCTTTTATATATTTTCAGACATATAACATGATTATGATATAAAAACAATCAATTTGATATAGCAACGTCCAAGAGTGAAGCAAAATGATGATGATACAATCTGATAATAAAGGAGCGGACACTTATGAGAAAATTCGAAGGATATAATAAAGGCGTCAATCTTGGCGGTTGGCTTTCACAGTGCCTTCATGATAAAAAGCACTATGATACTTTCATCACGGAAAAGGACATGAAAACGGCGGCATCGTGGGGGATTGATCACGTACGCGTTCCGATCGATTTCGAAGTGCTGGAAACACCGGACGGCAAATATAAGGAAGAAGGCTTCGCATATATTAATAGTTGTCTGGCCTGGTGCGAAACATATCGTCTCAACATGATTCTCGACCTGCACAAAACCGCTGGTTACTCATTCGATGAATTGGGTACGTCCGAAGGATTTTTTGCAGATGAAGTGCTCCAGCAGAGATTCTATAAACTTTGGGAACAATTTGCTGTACGTTACGGCAAATATGATGACCGGCTGGCTTTTGAGCTGCTTAACGAAGTCGTATCTGAAAATGTCAGGGACAGTTGGAACCGCATTTCCCGCCAGGCAGTTGAGAGAATCCGCGCAGTCGCCCCGGACATCACAATCCTGATCGGCGGTATCTGGTATAACAGCACCAGCGCTGTAAAATTTCTTGATATGCCCTATGACCGCAATATCGTCTATAACTTCCACAACTATGATCCCATACTTTTCACACATCAATCAGCCCATTGGGTTGACGGTATGCCTTCCGATCTGGTTATGGAATATCCTTCCACACTCTCTGCCTTTATCGACGGTACACGCATCCTTGACGAGAACATGGCAATCTCCTTACGGAATCCAAACCTGACTAAGATGGGTCCGGAATTTTTTGATGCCACTTTCGCAGAAGCAATAAAAATTGCTGAGGACCGGGATGTGCCTCTCTATTGCGGCGAATACGGCGTCATCGATAAGGCGCCGTTGGACTCAACGCTCAAATGGTTCTCCGATATTCACAGTATCTTCGAGAAATATGGCATCGGCAGAGCTGTTTGGTCCTATAAGGACATGGATTTCGGTCTGACCGGCAGTCATTACGCTCCCATTTTACAAGACCTTGTAAAGCTTCTATAACAAAGAATAGGGCGACAAAGCGCTTCTTATATTTGTATCTGTGCTGCTGTCCGTACTTAATTCGATGAGTCTCGTTGTCTCGACATATGCTCTGTTCTTCACCTATAAGTCATGAAAGAAAATGCTCCTCGATAAATGCAGCGACGCCGTCTTCGTTATTACTTTTTGCCGTGTGATCAGCGGTGGCCAATACCTCTTCAATCGCATTGGCTACCGCGATCCCGATTCCGCATTCTTTGATCATTTCCATATCGTTGAAATCGTCCCCGAAGGACGCTACATCGGCCAGGTCAATCCCCAGCAGGTCTGCCGTCACCTGGATGGAATTCATTTTTGATGTGCCTTTACTCAGGTAACTGTATCGATTGATCCTCCAATAGGGAATGACCCTGCACTGCGGAAATTGCTCAATTATCGAAAGTGCCGTATCCCTTTTTGAAATTTCGGCAACGATCTTAATGACAGACCTGTCGAGCGGTACTGAAAAATCATTATACTCTGCCCCCGGCCGGTCCGGCGATTCACTGATATTCATACTGTTCCAGTAACAGGTTTCCTCGGCGGATACAATAATATCCGTATCCCCGTCCTGGTTCAAAAATGCAGCAATCAGCCGGTTGGTTGTATCTGCATCCAGCTCGGTCTTATAAACGATTCTGCCTTTGTATCTGGCAAGCGCCCCGTCATTACTGATGACAATATCCGGCTGAAGAATATCAACAAACCGTTTTGCTTCGACTTCCAGGCGTCCTGTGGCAACAGCTGTTATAATACCGGCTCTCTTACACCTGTCGAATACCGAAAGGGTGTACTCCGATATGGTTTTATCCTTCCGGAGCAGGGTGTCGTCGAGATCGGTTACAATCATTCTCACATGTCTCATATTATCCTCTTGTTTTCTTTGACACATACAGTATAGTATATGGATATTGATTATGATAAACGGGGTGGCTCAATATGGCTGTTATCATTCGAGAAGCAAACGCAAAAGATATTCCCGGAATTCTTGCACTTTACTCTGTATACATTACGGAAACGACTCACACATTCGAATATGTTGTCCCTTCTTTGAGCAGTTTCCAGGACCGCATCAGCAGCATTACGGAGCAGTTCCCCTGGCTTGTCTGCGAAGTGGACGGCGAATTGGCCGGTTACGCATATGCATCGACTGCCTTTAAGCGCGCAGCATACCAGTGGGATGCTGATATGACTGTTTATCTTGATGCCAAATTTCATCGGATGGGAGTCGCAACGGCCCTCTATTCCTGCCTGACAGATCTGCTGAAGCTTCAGGGTTACTACAATCTATATGCGGTAATCTCTGCCGACAATACAGCCAGTGTACATTTTCACAGAAACTTCGGCTTTACTGACATAGGTATTTTCCATAAGTCGGGATATAAGATGGGAACATGGATTGATGTTCTCTGGATGGAAAAGAGCATCCGTCATCATAATCTGGAGCCGGCACCGACCATCCCGTTCCGGCAGTTGGATGCAAGTGACGTTGCTGATATCTTTGCTTCCCGCAGTATCCGGGATTAATATACGCATCCCGTTACATATATACCCTGCTATACCCTGCAGCGGTTCTTTTCACCGATGCTGCAGGCAGCTTATCATTCTTCCTGTTCCCTGATCTTCTTCTTCCAGCATTTGAAACACATGGCGATGTAGCTGTCATTGCCGCCCAGTAAAACCTGCTGCCCGCTGGTTATGATTCTTCCGGATACGTCAACCCGTGCATTGACAGCAGCTTTCGTGCCGCACTCACATATGGTTTTGATTTCCGTGATGGAATCCGCAAGCTCAAACAGACGCCGGCTTCCGGGAAACATATGGGTAAGGAAATCCGTCCGCAGGCCAAAACACAATACGGGCACTGAATCTTCATCCACTATCGTGCGAAGCTGGTCAATCTGGTCCGCCTCGAAAAACTGGCATTCATCCGCAATAATCACGTCAACCTTATTCGGATGGAATTCCTTGAAACGCCTGACCAGGTCAGTGTCCGGCGTAATGTTCTCCGCGGTATCCCTGATGCCGATCCGGGAACGAATGATTGTTGATCCGTCACGTTCATCCGTCGAAGGCTTGATAAGCCAGACCTTCATGTTGCGTTCCTCGTAATTGAACTTCGCAATTAAAGCCTGTGCGGTTTTGCTGCTGCCCATGGCGCCGTATTTGAAGTATAATTTCGCCATATTATTTTCTCCTAAATCGTATTAATACCTTTTTTCATTATATTGGATGCCGCTTGAAATGTCTGTTCTTCCTTTAAATTAAATCGAAATTTAATGGCGGGAAAATCAAATATCATGCAGGAGCCTGATTCTCAATTATTTCCGGCAAGGTCTTAAACTGGAAGCCCTTTGCCTGCGCACCGTCAATTATCGCTTCCACGCTGTCCCAGTCACCGGGATGCAAAAGAAATATCGATCCGTTTTTCGAATCATCAATATATTGCTGTGCCATCGATTTATGATCCGAATTATGCTTCACAAAATAAATATCCTCACAGCTCCAGTAAATCATTTTGGTATATCCCAGTTCCCCAAGGATCCGTTGAAGCTTGTCACTTTTGTTTCCGCCCGGGGATCTGAAATACGGGAATTTCGATTTCATTTCTGCCACATAATCATCTCCAAGCACCGCCCGGGTGGTATCTTCCCATCCAACAATCTCCTTCCTGATTTTATCATCGGAGAGATCCTGCAGATTAAGCGGGTGGTTCACTGTATGATTACAGACCAGATGTCCGTCCTTTATCGCCTGCTGCCACAATTCCGGATTCTTTTTCAGTTCGCCTGCCATCAGGAAAAATGTTCCCTTTATCCCCTTGCGATTAAGTATTTCCAGAATTTTGGCAAGATTATCTCCGGAATCGTCAAATGTAAACGCAATATCAGCCCTCGTTTTATCTCCCCGGTACACAATTTCACAGGGACCCGGAACCGCCGGTGCCGGGGCAGGTGAAGCTGTCGGTACCGATGTGGGTATAGGTGACGGCGTTGGCGTAGATGTTGGCGTAGATGTTGGCGAAGGCGAAGGCGAGGTTGAAGGCGAAGGGGTCAGTGTTAGTCCGGGAACCGGCGATGGTATGAGTGCAGGTGTAAGTGTTGGAAGCGGCGTTATCACTTCTGCCGTTTCGGGTAAAAGCGAGTCGTCTTCTGCCTTACTTGCAAAAACAGCACCATATAAGAAAAGAAAACCGAAAACAAAAAGAGTGCCGGCAATCATCCAGACAACTCTTTTTATTGAAATTTTAAGATTTATATGCGGGGTCATATTTTACTGCCGTCCTAATAAAATTTAATTATAAGGTCGATATTTTCTCCGGTCAAACCGATGAACGCCCCGCTTTTTGCTTCATCCGAGCCGGGGTGTGCGATCAGCCATTTGTTGCTGGCCGTACACAGACGGTCTTCACCTGTGCGGGACATCCCCTCCGGCTTTGCCAGATTCGTCCCGAGGGGAAGTACGACAACCACCCGGAATCCGGCATTTGGACGGGCGCTGCAAGGTGCATAATGCAATGTTGTTGCATACAGTTCAATGCCTGTTCCGGCGGGGACAAGAAATGCCTCCACCGAAGTCGTGTCCATTGTATAATTTTCCAGGTCACTCTGACAGGCCAGAAGTAATATGATGTCGTCAGCGGCTATATTGATTTCGCTGTTCCTGTGGTATTCCAGGCAGTTCAGCCTGCTGTTTGTCCCGTTGCAATAACCAATCTGAATCGGAAGTCCGCCAAAGCCCCTGATTTTGAGTTCTTCAGCGATGGGTAGTGCTTCCATCGCAGCATCCGAAGGAACATAAATGACGGAATTTGCAGGTTTGGGTGTCGTCGTGCCGAGTAATTCGATAAGCCCGGAAAAGTCATACCTTTCTGTAATTTGTCCATAATACTTGAATTTTTTGTCAAAGACGGAATGAATAATCATGTTGCTGCCCTCGCTTTTTCTTCCATATATTTCTGCTGTTTACCGTAAAATCAAAACACACAATCCTTTTCAGCCGGAAATGTTTTTTTTCAATTCTATAATTGAATCTTTCACCTGCTTAATCATCTCTTCCGCAGTCAGGCCAACCGGGAAAACAGGGTTGCCGTAGGCCACTTCCACTGCATATTTTCTCATCGTATGGAAGTTGAATAGTTTCGGCATTTTGCTGCCTTTGGGATATACAGCAAAAGCACCATGAATATAGGCCGGAATGATCGGTACATTTGATTCGATGGCAAGGACTGCTGCGCCCAATTTAAAAACGCCTAATTCGCCGTTCATGCTGCGGGTTCCTTCCGGATGAATCAGAAGCCCCCATTTTTCCATAAGCTTTGATTGACAGCATTTCATCGTCTCGACCCGGAAATTCGTCCGGTCAACAGGTATCATTCCGCAGATTTGCGATACAACGCGGCTTATATGTGTGTTATTCAGGATCTCCTGTTTGGCCATGCAGCAGAATTTATCAAATCTTCTGCGGTTGAAGCTGCTGGTTAGCCAGAGATAGTCAAAATTCGATACATGGTTGGCGCACAGGATGTACCCGCTGTCATCCGGGATGGCTTTCTCGTTCGACACCTTGATTGAATATACAATTCGGGCAAGGTTACATACATTTCTGAACAGCAAATAGTCTCCAAGCTTCTTTCTTATCGGATATTTGCCGGGTTCATCTGTCTTTCCGGTACATTCGTCATGCATCCTGATCCGCTCAACCATATCAAGGACGGTCATGTCCTGCGTGAATGACCGGTCGATCCTGAACCCGAACCGGCTCTCCATAAGTATGCCCAGCTCGATGGAACGCAGCGAATCAATACCCAGTTCTGTAAATGGTTTTGAACCCATGGACACAAGCCCCGGGGCGAACTGCCCCACGTCAGCGATCATACCGACAACCTGCTCCTCTATGCCTGCCTGTTTCAGTGAAACACCCGGTGTCATTTCGACCGCCCTGCGGTATGCCTCTGCAGCTATTTTTTTGAGAAGATATCTCTTTGGCTTTTGCAGGGATGTCCTTGGAATTTCATCAATATAATGAACCCGGACAATCTTCATATGAGACGGAAGACCGGTCCCTATTCTATGAAAATCCTGCGATATCCTGCCGGTATCGTCCAACGGATCCTGCAATACAACAAATGCATGTATTTCATCGCAGTTCATGTTGGCGGCAGCCACACCGCATACGGCCATATCTTTCACACCGCCAATGGCGGCATATGCTTTTTCAACATCTTCCGGGATTACTTTCTTACCGGAAGCCAGAACAATATTTTCTTTGCAGCGGCCGACAATAACATAATTTCCCCTGGCATCAAGCCGGCACAAATCACCTGTCTTAAACCACCCGTCTTCAAATGCAAGCCGGGTAAGACCGGGTTCCCCGAAATAGCCTTTCATCATATAAGGCGACTTTATCAGAAGTTCACCGGATTCGTCGATTTTGACGGATATATCGGGGTAATTCCGCCCGCATGAATCCGCTGTCAGCTTTCGGCCGAAATTCCCGAGAGTCGGAATATTGGTCTCAGTAGCCCCATATGTTATCAGCAGATTAAAGCCTGTTCCCAGATAGAATTCTGCCGTTTTTTTATCCATCGGTGCCCCGGCAGAACACAACACTTCGATTTTACCGCCGAAGCCTTCATGAATACTTTTGAAAAGAACCTTTCCGAGATTGATGCCGGTTCTTTTACGAAGGGAAAGACAGATGGGGAAAAACAAATCAAAGAGTTTTTTTGATTTCGGATCTGCTTCGATTTTCTTGTCAATTTCAATCTTGAACAATTCAAATACACGCGGTACGCACGGAAAAACAGTCGGTCTGTATTCTGCAAAAGCATTTTTAATCGCAGCTGATGTGCTCTTCTCAATACAATGGACATCCGCACCAATGAGCATCGGGCCCAGGACGCAGCAGATCAAACCGTAGATATGGCTGTTGGGAACAACAGATAGGTATCTTCCCTTTGCGGTCAGTTTATTGCTGTCGACGCACATCATTGTAGAATCAATCAAGGCGTCATGGCTGTGCATAATGCCGGCCGGTGTCCTTGTTGTTCCTGATGAGAAGATGATTGCTGCAATATCAGCATCCTTGTCCGATGCAGGGGATTTCTGCTGCAGTCTTAACTTGTTTTTCGCAAACGGCATCTCATGTCTGAATATATTGAAGACAGGCATATCTGAAGGAATATCATTCGCTATCTTTTTCATGACCATGGGAGATGCGAGGATACAGCTCACTTTTGATTTATCGACAAACATCATCAAATCGGCCGGCAGCAGCGTCGAATCGAGCAGAACGGCTGTACAGCGAAGTTTCATCAAAGCAAAAAATGCAATAATCCATTCGGGTGCGTTTTCGGATATGATGGCAGCCCTGTCACCGGAAAGTAATCCTTGTGCGGATAATTCTGCTGCAAACAGATCCACTTCCGTAAACATTTGTGAATATGTAAATAATCTTGTCACGCCTTGTTCGCTAGTGACGGATAATGCCAGTTTACTGCCGTGCCCTTTATTGTTTTTTTCAACGAGGTCGAATATGTTCATCCGGTGGTGTCCTTCCGTACTCTGATTCAGCAATCTTTATCATACCAGTGATTCAGTTATTTGCACGTACTTTATAAGAACAGAGAGTATGTTCTGTTCTCGCTTTGTTTGGCGGGCCGAATAACAGTGTGCCTTACCTGTTTGAAAAGAACACGGATTACTTTTGAAGCGCAGGATCCCAAACAGGAGCCATATATGCCCAGTTTTGATGGCCCTTCTCTTCCGTGAACTGTATACGCAGTATTTTGACACCTGTTACATCAATAGAAGCAGTCTGCGGAGCCGCCCCGCCTGTCAATACATTGGAAGTAAAAACCAGATTCTCGTCACAAAAGATCTGCACTGACTGAAATTCATTTGAAGCGCGCATGGAAAAGGGAACTGCACAAACAAATGTGAATGAAGTATATTTCCCTTCAATCAGATATGATATAAAGGAAGTCTCATAATATTGACTGGAATATATGCTGTGAGTGTATGTATTACTGTAATTGTCCTGCATGGGATCAAAGGAATCAATTCTGAGCTCACCCGCCAGATCGAAATAATCCATATCCGCCAACGAGACCGGTTTATATTCCTGATAAGCCGACTTCTGCGTTAATAGGGTCTGGTTGCCGGGAATGAGACTCAAGCCGGTATTGATGACCGCAATTGCCTCTTCATATTTTTTGCCGGTACCAAATTCTGCAGCAGCCTGTGTCAATATGCCTGCCGCATATTGTTGCTCATATTCCTTGCTTGTATTCAGAAGATCCGCATCATTGGGCTGCTCGATCAAACCATCGTTCAGGATCTTAAGTGCCCCGGCAAAATCGCTGTTTTGCACCGCTTCCGCTGCCTTCGAAAGAGCCTGGTCCCTGAGGAATATCAGTCTCCCGCTCTTGCAAAGTGCAAGTTCCTGCTGAAGTTCAGAATCATCCTTAAGGACAGTCAGTGCAGATGTAATCACCGTAAGAGCTCCGTCATAATCATCTTCCGACTGAAGTTTCTTTGTCTTTTCAAGCGTATCATTACGGTACGTATCGGACGCAAAAGATATTTGTTTCACGGAGGCTGCATAATCAGCATCTTCTTTAATGACAAGCTTATATTGCGCAATGGCACCGACATAATCCTTGGCTGACAGGAGCTTTTCTGCTGTAGCAAACGCTAACCTTGATTTTTCAAGGGTGGTAATGTGTTCTTTGGCTGCCGTAATACCGGAACTTTCATCGTCCATAATTCCCATTTCGGAAATTTCCAAAACAGATGTTATCGCATTATCTGCCGTCACTTCCCTGGCATCATATTGAGCAACAATTTTGGCGATATAGGAAGTGGTATATTTCCGGACTGTTTTCTCATCATTTGAGCCTGATTTAATCTGCAGGTAATTCTTCTGTGCTTCCGTAAAATCACCTGCATCCATATTTTTCTCAAACTTGGACGCAGGATTAGTGACTATTGTAAATACAACCGCAGCAGTAATCACCAGTGCCGCAGCGACAACCAGAAGAACCGCGGCAAGTATGAGTTTCTTTTTTGATTTTCGTTTCGGGGCAGGTGCCAGGGGGAGCGCCGCCGGAGCAGGCGGGATCAGCGGTGCTGTCGAAGGCTGCGGGACCGGCGGGGCAGATACATAGAAGGATCCCGGCCGCTTTTCCGGAATAACCGGTTGAATTATTTTTGCAGGTGCTGCCTGTACAGGTGTTACCAGCTGTCCGCAAAACATGCAGAACTTCACGTTCGGTTTGATTTCTCTATTACAGTTTGTGCAATTCATAAATGCCCCCCATGAACTACTCCAGTAATAATTATTGTTGTCATCATATCACGAAAAAGATATGTACAACACCTGAAATAATCAAATGTTCAGCACGCGAGGAAAAAATTGCACAAACAGAAACAGGCTGCTTTTTGAATGCACCTGCAGCCTATTATGAGAGGGCCTTTTCAGAAACTATTAAGAATTCATATCAAATGAAATAGAACTGCATATGATTTTTACAAAATGATTAACAGCATTTTATTGCGGAATCCAAATTGAGTAATCATATGTTGTCCATGTGGAGCCCTCAAAAAGAGATCCCATCTCCGAAGGATACGTATAACCTTGTATAGTGCTTGCAGTTGTCGCCGCTGCCGTTGTTGCGGCTGTTGTTGATGCTGTTGTGACAGCAGCTGCAGTTGTTGATGCAGTTGTGACAGCAGCAGCTGTCGTTGCTTTTGCCGCAGCTTTTGTAGTTGCTTTAGTTGAAGAAGTACTCTTTGATGTCACTTCTGCAGGAGTCGGACTTACCGTTATTGCGGGAGTCGGAGCTGCCGTGGTTTCCGTTGCTGCTGTTGTCTCTGTTACGGTTGATCCGGGCTCTGTCTCATCCTTTGAAGTACTCTCCCTGGCAACGCCCAGTACGGATGTTTCCTGTGCGGGAGTCGTTGTCTCCAATGCGGTTGTTCCCGGTTTTGCTTTCGTGAAATACAAGATGCCAAAGACAATGCATACACTCAGGAGAAGTACGGTAGCCGGAAGAAGGATTCTCTCCAGCTTGGTTCGGCCGGAACGTTGAAAGAATGATTTGATTTTCTGAATTGGAAGCAGTTTACTAACGAAATTTCCAGACATCTCGTTTTCCCTCCTCTTCTAAAACAAGGCATATTCCTCACTACTATTCATTATCAGTCATATGACTGATAGCCATATAGTAATCTCAAATAGACAAAATATCAATATCTCTTTATCTTTTGCGCGATATAATTGTATTCGCAAAAGCAGATGAACCGGTATGGATTCACCAGTTGTTAACTGCATGCTCTGCAAAAGATATCAGATTCTCAATATGCAGTACAGTATTATCATCGAGAACGGCTGTTCCGGTAAAGGAGCCGAACATCTGATGGCAGCAATTATCGACCCACAGGAGTTTGGTCCGGGTAGTGCGGTCATAAACAGGGGCGAAAAGTAAATCAAGTCTTTTATCGTTGTCGTAAAGATGCCACGGCTGCATATAATCCGTACCCCGTTCAAACTGAACATCGCCCAGTTTATGAACGCTGTCCCCGAAGAATAATATATTTTCCGTTGCTGCATTTGTATTGCCAAATCCACAGCCCAGATTGAACCCGAAAATTTTGCTGTCAACGTATCCGGAACCGTTGCTCCAGTACCATTCGTTGTGAAAAGGCCAGACCCCCCTGCCCCAATCGAGCAGCCCAAAAGACTTATCCGGTGTGAAATGATACTCCCCGCCGTTGTACTTCACAAAACCCTCCGCAGTCATGCAGTTGATTTTATGGTTGTAATAGAATTCTTTCGGCGATTCATCAAATGGTACATTAATGACAAGTGAGCTGTCATTCTTTCTGGTAAGAACAATATCGGTCTCAAAATCATCCCATTTGCAGTACAGGTGCCTTTGGTCCGAGATCGTCTCAAAACGCATCACCCCGGCTTTCTTCTTATACTCCAGGAAATTGTCGGCCTCGGCATCTTCGGGCATATGCAAGGAACCAAAGGGAAGAACAAGAAATTTTCCTTTTTCTGCGATCTTCTCACCTTTTGAAAAGTCAAAGAGCATCGCACACACCTGGCCTGCATAAGCCGCATGACCTATTGTAAACTGCAGGCACATCCTGTTATCCGTCACCTGGTAAAAGTCCCATTCCTTGATGCGGTAAGGCGGCGCTTTGATTGCACTCCTGTCATATTTCAGGATGTTTTTTGTCGAATATCCGGGATTCGGGGAGCCGTCCCTGTTCAGGGCAGGTCCCTCAAGTACCAATTTCCTCTGCATTTCCATGCCTCCTTTGTCTGGGTTTACGTCCTCAACGCAGGAATAAAAGACCGGCAATATTTATACCCAGTATATATCCCGATATTCCTAAAATGAATGATACACCAATATACGTAAATGCGTTCAGTAAGTCGTTATCCTCAAACAAATGGAACCCTTCATACATAAAAGTTGAGAAGGTCGTAAAAGCACCAAGAAAACCATCCCCCAACAAAAAATAAACATTCGTTCCGGCATGTATACTGCTGACAATTCCCAAAAGAAAAGCCCCCGCAATGTTAATAATGAATGTTCCGAAAGGGAATGCTGATTTCGATCGCTTTGTTATCTCCCGGCCGGCGCTGAATCTGGCCAGGCTGCCAGCGGCACCGCCGATGCATACAAGTAAATAGTTCATCCTTTTACGATGTCTCCTCTTCCTTTTTTGTAACCCGGCTTCGGTTCGCGGCATATTTTCTTGCCAGAAGAACTCCCAGCCACGCGGACATCAGTCCAAGGAAAACAGACAGCAGTGCATAAAATACAGCATAAAGGTAGTTTCTGCTGTAAATGAGTGCTGTAATTTCTTTGCACATTGTCGAAAAGGTCGTAAATGCCCCGAAAAACCCGACTGTGATTCCCAACCGGATATCCGGGAGCCACTTCTTCCTGTCATTGGCAGCTGTCATAAAAAGAGCCAAAAGGAAGCTGCCGATCAAATTGATCAGCAAAGTATTGAGCGGCATATTGCCGGCAATCCTATATAAATCAATACCTTGGACAGCAAGCCGGAACATTGCGCCGAGCGCGCCGCCCGCCGCAATAAACAAGTATTTTCGCATCTTAGTATTTCTCCAAAAAAAAACTGATTCCCCTGTGAATACACAGAAGTCATCAGCTGTACAGCAGTTCGGCATAAGCCCGGGAGAACTTCATTCCCTGCTATTGATTCTATCGTATAAGAAATGGGGTGTCAACGCAGGAAGCGTAAAAGAGTCCGCTCTTTGCGAACGGACTCTTTACATTTTTCAGAGTATATTATTTTCGAAGCTCCGTCTTTTTCCTGTTATACTCTTCCTCATTGATTTCCCCGCGTGCATAGCGTTCATTCAAGATAGTAAAAGCACTGCCGGTATCCTGCTGTGAAGCGCTGCCTGCTGCAGGCTGGTTTGGCTGGACGTTATGTGTTGTCTGACTGGTATTCCTGTGCCTTGCTAAAGCAACAATGCCAAGAATCAAAAGTCCAAGAAGGATCAGCCCGCAGATCATAAACAAACCGCCGCCAAATCCCATGTGACGGTTCATTCCTTCAAATCCCCAAAATCCATATCTCATCATATATGTCACTTTTCCTTTCATTCACATGAGCGTACCTTCGTTATCATTATAATGTCACGGTAATGTGAAGATTCTATGTAGATTCCCTCCGCTGCCGGCTTGCTGATTATATTTTTATCGCAAGTGGAGTGATTGATTTTGTCTTTTATGAGGGACTTGTCTATCCCAACCTTCTGCATTATTCTTAACAGGAAAACAGATCCGTAAAAGAGGTGTATTCATGCTGTTCATGGGCATAGATATTGGTACACAAGGTGCACGAACCGTAGTAATAGATACATCAGGTAATCTTGCCGCAAATAAATCAATTGCTTTTTCTTCCATTAACGCGGCCGTTTTGCCTGACCAATATGAGCAGGCCGCCGACGACTGGTGGAAGGCTGCCTCAGAAACTATTTCTTCCTGTGTAAACCAGCTGAAGGATAACGGTTATTCGCCCTCTGATATACTATCCATCAGTGTTGACGGCACTTCGGGCACGATTGTGCCGCTGGACCATACATACCATCCGCTGTGCAATGCGTATATGTACAACGATATGCGGGCGAAGAAGCAGGCAGACACAATCCACCTCCTTCTGCAGAGTACGGAAAAGAAACTGGGCTACCGGTTCAATGCCTCTTTTGCCTTGCCGAAAATCCTTTTTATCCGCGAAAATATGCCGGAAATTTACGAAAAAACAGCTGTATTTTCCCATCAGTCAGACTACATTGTCGGTAAGCTTTGCTCAGAATATTGTGTTTCCGATTATTCAAACGCTCTCAAAACAGGATATGACCTTATTGAACAGCGATGGCCCGAAGGCCTGGAAGAGGCAGGAATTGACCCAAACAAGCTTCCCCGCATTGTTGCCCCGGGAACCAGGATTGGTCAGGTATCCGGGAAAGCCGCAAAGGAACTGGGGTTATCCGTAACCACAAAGATCGTCGCAGGTTCTACGGATGGCTATGCGTCCGCACTTGCAGCCGGCGCAGTTAAAACCGGTGACTGGGCTTCGATCATCGGAACTACGCTTGTCCTTAAAGGCGTCACGAAAGATCTGATGATTGATCCTTCCGGCAGCAGCTATTCGCACAGGCTTCCTGACGGCTCATGGATGCCCGGCGGCGCTTCGAATATCGGCGGACGCTGTTTGAACATGAATTTTGATCCTTCCGAATTTGACAGTCTGGGTGCAAAAGCTGATATGATCACGCCGACCGGAATTATTTCTTATCCGCTCGTCGGAAAAGGCGAACGCTTTCCTTTTGTCGACCCCTGTGCCGAAGCCTTTATGATCGGCGGCATTCCCGACAGGGAAACCCATTTTGCTGCACTCATGGAAGGTGTAGGCTTTGCAGAACGTTTCTGTTTTGAACGCATGGAATCCCTCGGGTGTGAAGTCGGCCCTGCTATTTATACTTCAGGAGGTGCCTGTAAAAGCATCCCCTGGCTCCGGATCAGGGCCAGCATTCTGAACCGCCGTCTTATAATCCCTGAGATTGTTGACGCCGCAATGGGCTCTGCACTACTCGCCGCCATGCATGAATTCCAAACGCTCCCTGACGCCGCAGCCGCTATGATCCGGATCAAAGAAACAATTGATCCGGATCCAAAAAAAGTCCCGGTCTACGAGGAACTATACCGGAAATTCCTGAAGGAGTGCCGTCAAAGGTTTACTTTGGGAGAATGGGCCGCCGGGATATCAATGAACCGGAGGGCAAACAATGAGCATTTATAAAGCCTGTGATATCCGCGGCATATTCGGCCGGGAGCTGGATGAACATACAGCCTACTTAATCGGACGTGCCGTCGGATCCATCATGAACGGGCAGACACTTGCAGTCGGCGGGGATGTCCGGATTTCGACCCCGGCACTCAAAAGCGAGTTAATCCGGGGTATCCTGGAGAGTGGAACAAGTGTTGCCGATCTCGGCCCGATCCCGACTCCCGCACTTTACTTTGCCCTGCATCATCTGGATGTGGCCGGCGGGATTACGGTAACCGCCTCGCATAACCCGCCGCAGTATAACGGTTTCAAGCTTATGTTCGGTTCCATGCCGGTTGACAGCGCCTATATTCAGATGCTCGCCAAAAAGGTCGAAGAGCAGGTATTTATCAACGGTCAGGGACATCTTACATATGAAGATATACTGATCCCCTATGAGCAGCACATGCTGGAATTACATGCCCGCGGGAAGGGGAAGCTGGTTATCGACAGCGGAAACGGATCCATGAGCCTTCTGGCTCCGTCTGTTTTTCGCAGGCTCGGGTATGATGTTGTCCCTCTATACTGTGACTTTGACGGCAGGTTCCCCAATCGCGACCCGAATCCGGCTGTCTATGAACATCTGACCGACCTGTGCCGAACAGTTATTGATAACAGGGCAGATTTCGGAATTGCCTTTGACGGGGACGGTGACCGGGTTGTCTTTGTCGATGATAAAGGCAACGTCTGCAAAACCGAGCAGAGTTTTGTCTTGTTTATTAACTATTATTTGAAAAACAAACCGTCTTCTGTTGTTTATGACCTCAAATCGTCCTCCATCATCAAAAATGCCGTACTGGACATGGGCGGCACTCCGATTATGGAACGCAGCGGGCATGCATTTATCAAAAAAAGATTTCTGGAAAATGGTTCCGTCCTGGGCGGTGAAATCAGCGGTCATTTCTTTTTCAAAGAATTGGGGTATGACGACGGCCTGCACGCAGCACTGATCATGGCGTGGATCATACAGGAATCAGGCGTCAGCCTCTCTGAACTGGTCAGCCGGATACCCAAATCCCTCATCACTCCCGATATCCGGGTCTTCTGTCCCTATGCCGAGCAGGACCACTGGTTGGATCAGGTCAGGATACAGGGCGAAAAACTGGGACGAAGTGTCCAACTGACAGAGATTGACGGTGTCCGGCTGGAATTCACGGACGGCTGGCTTCTTGTCAGGAAATCCGTAACCGAAGAAGGCATTACCATACGAATTGAGGCAGACAATGAATCATCCATGCGCAGAATAAAAAAAGACCTGCAGCAGATTCTGCCGCAGGTCCGGGGTTTAAAGGGGCTTTGATCCTCTTATTTGTGCTGTTTATACCGCAAGTTCCATTCTCTGTATGATGTGATCCTGATATTCCTTGTCGAGTTCGACAAAATAGCCGCTCCAGCCCCATACCCGTACAATAAGGTTATGGTAATATTCCGGATGTTTCTGTGCATCCAGAAGTGTCTCACGGTTAACGGAATTGAGCTGCAGTTCGTGTCCCCCGAGATCCACAAATGATTTGACGAGCATCGCTACCTTGTACATGCTTTCTTTCGAGCGAAAAACTGTATCCTGGAGTTCAAGCGTCAAAGGTCCGCCGTTGATAGTAAGCTTCAAATCCGGCTTTGTGAATGATTTGATGATCGACACGGGTCCCTTACAGCGGCTGAACAGGCTCGGCGAATAGTTAGCTGCAAGTCCCTCTCCTTTTTTGCGTCCGTCCGGAGTCGCGGGAATGTCTCTGGCATGCCACAGGAAATACATGGCTGACCCGGTTCCCGCACGGAATATCCCGCCGCGGTCGTTTACTTTGCCTTTCAGTGAAAGGGCAAAGTCCCGAAGAAGGCGGCTTGCGATTTGATCGACATAATCAATATTATTGCCCATTTTCGGTGCATCATAGCGAAGCAGGCCAAAAAGCCTGTCCTCTCCTTCAAAGTCGTTTTTCAGGGCATTTATCAGAACGGACTTATCGACTGTCTTTTCTTCAAACACATATTTTTTGACAGCGGCCATGGAATCTGCGGCCGTTGCGATTCCGGATCCGTGGAAGCCGTAATTGTTGTATTTGCATCCGAGGGATACGTCTTTTGCCTGTTTTGCACAGTCACCCATCATCAGGGACAGGAAAGGCGAAGGAAAAATATACAGGTTCTTAACTTGATCCGCCATATGGTCTGTCTGCCGCTGAATCGACTGTCTTACACGATCCTCGAAATCTTCGTACGTAAGGCACTCTTTGAGTTCATCAATGACAACATCCTCGACAGCCTTGGCAAAGGACAGGGCACCGATATTAACAACATCCATCGCTTCTCCAGGGATTATGAATTCCCAGCAGGCAGCAACCGTGTAATTGTAAACGTCTTTTTTCTCATACCCGAGATTAAGAAGGCCAGGTATAACCACATCATCATTGCAGTACTGCGGGAAACCCAATCCCTGTTTGGTAAGTTCGGTTCCCAGAAGATATGTTTCCATCGGTGTGTCCTTATGGACCCGCAGATTAATTTTGGGATCGATCAGCTTAACCTCCAGGCTGGCTTTCAGGCATAATTCGGACAGCAGGTTGTAACTGTCGCTGCCGTCTTCATTTCGTCCGCCGAGCATCAGACTCTGTCCGTTATCACCCTGCTGCATACCGGGGTACAAGTCGCTGTCCCGATTGAATGTAATAAAAAATTCTTCAAGCAGTTCAAGTGCACTGTCATAATCGTAAATGCCCAGATCCATATCTTTCTTGAGATATGGATACAGGTACTGGTCCAGTCGGCCTATTGTATTATGATAATTCCGGCTGCACCACAATGTAAAATGAAGGATCCGGAACATCTGAAGAGCTTCGAGCAGATTCTGCGGAGCTTTTGCCGGCACATGGGAAAGAGTTTTTGCGACAATTTCATTGCCCTTTTCCAGCGCAAGTAAGCGGTATCGGTTGGTCAGTGCCTCTACCGAATCCAGAATACCGGTCTGCAGTTCAAGATAATGAACCGCTCTTGTATCACCCGCCAGAAGATAGTTGGCTTTATATCCGTTCAGTTCGGCGCGTTTGGCATCAAATCCAACGTTCAGCAGTTTTGTATAATCCACACAGATATTGCTGATGTCTCCCAGTTCGTGAATCCAGTGCGTTTCCTTGAGGACAGCCATTTCCTCTTCGGTGAAAAGTTCCGGAATGGTTGTAACGGTCCGGACAAGTGCAATCCTCTCACCATCAAATACGACTGCCTGCTCCCGGTCCAGTACGTGCATCAGGCGAAGAGCCGCCCTGTCAACATCAGGGACCTGCCCCTCCATAAAATGTCGGGCCAATTCATACTTGTCGGACGCCGGTTTTCTGAAGCTGTGATGTTTCTTGTCCCTGATGAAAAATGCAAGCATTTCTTCCACTTTGTTTGTCATAGCACACTACTCCTTACGTTGTATTCGTCAAACACTTTTCGGGAAATATTTATTGTCCTGTCTATGTCAAATATCGGTTCATACGCCCGGCCTACCGAAGAATATTTGGCACCGGCTGTCTTATGATATGGCAGCAGTTCAATCTTCTGCAGTGCCTTTGCACCGGCAACGAGCTTTGCTGTCTGGCGGAAATTGAGTTCATTGTCGTTCACTCCCGGAATCAGGGGGATCCGAATCACAAAAGGAGTATTCCCCTCACACAGTATTTTGGCATTCTCAAGAATCTGCCTGTTGCTGACTCCGGTATATTTCTGATGCAGTGCATCATCAAATATCTTAATGTCCATCATGACATAATCAAGACGTGAAATCACTTTTCGAAAAGTTGCGGATCCGACAAACCCCGAAGTTTCAATTGCCTTATGTACATCGGGAAGAAGATCGAGAACTTCAATCAAAAACTCAACCTGCATCAGCGGTTCCCCTCCTGAAAAGGTCACCCCGCCCCCGTACCGGGCATAATATTCACTGTTTTCATGAATACTGTCTGCCAGTTCCTTTGCAGTCATATATGTTCCGGCGATTTTCCTCAAGCGCAGCGGACAGACTTCAACACAGTCCCCGCAGGCTATGCACTTGTCGTGCGTACAGGCCAAAGAACACTTACCGCAGTGAATGCAGGAAGCAGTAGTGACCATGAGTTCCGGCTTGTTTAGAAGCCCCTCCGGGTTGTGGCACCAGTTACAGCGAAGCGGACAGCCCTTAAAAAAAACGGTCTGACGTAATCCCGGTCCGTCAAAAACGGAAAACTCTTTACTATCAAATATCAAGCCTTTTTGACTCATTTCCAAACTCCAGTCGTTAAATGACCGCCATACAGAATTAGAAATATCATATTACCGGCAGTGTCGCATTAACGTTAATGTTATTTTACGGCATGCCGTTATCTTTGTCAATATGAAACTGAATTTTCCGGAATATTATCACCAATTATGGGAATGTTCAGCAAGCTTAACTTTCAGGATTTTCTGAACCGGACCAGTAAGCAAAGGGATGCTGTCATCATCCCTTTTTGTCATTAAGGAAATGAGAATATCAAGGGCATGAACAGCGATCGATCCCTCCGCCGAAGTGACGGAGGTGAGTGAAACAGGCAGTATCAGTCCGTCCAAAATATCATCGAATCCTACGACCGGTATGCGCTGCGCGAACCGGTGGCTGTCCTGAAGTACAGTGATTGCCTCCAGTGCCAGCAAATCACTGAATGCAAGTACACCGTCAAAAGGCAGCTTTTCGTCCAATACCTGTTCAAGGATTTCCCTGCATTGTGCAGATTTAATACCTACATGGCGGATATAGCGCGGATCACAGGGAATCCCTTTCTCCTGAAGCGCCAGGCAATACCCGTTCTGCCGTTCAATGGCGCTGGATATCCGGGATGGCCCGCTTAACATAAGTATATTCCGGCACCCCTGGTCCATCAAATAATGTGTTGCCATGCTGCCGCCCTGAATCTCATCCGGAACAACATAATTGATGTCAGGGTCCTCCCAGCGACGGCCGATCAGCACATAAGGAATCCCCGTCCTTTTAATCAAATTCAGGTTATTCATGCTGTCCTGCGTCGGGCAGAGAATAATTCCATCCACTCGTTTTCCTATCGCCGTTTTTATCCCTGCACGTTCAACACTCTCATCTTCATCCGTGTTAATGATCAGCGTGCTGTATCCTTTCTGGAACGCTGCCGTCTCTATGTCCCGAACCCACAGTCCGAAATGAGGGTTCGACATATCGCCGAGAATAACGGCAATGGTAGACGAAACCCCGGAGCGAAGCGACCCTGCGACCGTATCGGCAATATATCCGAGATCTTTAGCCGACTGGTGTATGATTTTTCTTGTTGCAGCCGATATATCCAGCTTATTTTTTAAAGCATGTGAAACGGTATTGATGGAAAAGCCGGTGGCCTGGGCAATATCACGAAGCGTTGCTTTCCGGTGACCGCCCTGTTGCTGTGTCATGTATAACACCCGCCTTTCATAAAACATAAATATTATATTAAACATAATATATAAAACAATTTTTTGTGTCAAGAAAACCATAAACAACTGCAGCTGCTGTTGATTGTGTGGCCATAGTTGTCTCATTATCCGATGAGACAGCTTCTGTCTTGTCAGTTTTTGTCGTACCGGCGGTTGTTATTGCCGGCGCTGTTGTTTCGAGTGCGGAATCAGCTTTATTCTTATTAACGACATACAGGACGCCAAAAAAACATATGGATATTAATCAAAATAATGATATCCATATGGCAATCTCAAACAACAGATATATCAATATTCTTTTATGTTTTTGCCTGCGGAAAAATGTTTTTTTCACAGCATTTATCCACTTCTGCCTGCAGGGTAACATGACTGATGCCATGTGTGTCAATCAGATAATGCTCAATTTTATCGTAAATATCCTGGACCTCCGACAGCGGCATATCTTCTATGTCGATATGTGCTTCAAAATAGATTGTTTTTTCATTTATCATCCAGGAATGAACATGGTGGATATTATTCACATGATCAATCGCTTCAATGTCCTTCTTTATACCATCATAATTGAGGGGCGGCGATGACTGCATGAGAATATCAACCGTCTTTCGTATAATCTGCCATGTCTCTCTAATAATGTATAGGGAGATGAGAGCCGTTATCAGCGGATCAACCCACACAATTCCCCAGAGGGAGATCGCAATACCTCCAACCAGGACACCAACGGAAGAGACGGTATCACTTAACAGATGCAGGTAACTTGATTTAATGTTCAGGTTCTCATGTGAATCCTTTTCAAGTAAAAACACGGAAATCAAGTTTGCAGCAAGGCCGATGGATGCAACGGCAATCATTAATGTTCCATTAATTCTCTCCGGGGACTGCCATCGTTTTACCGCTTCATATATCAATATGAGAGAAATGCCAAGAAGAACCGATGCGTTAATAAATGCAGATAATATTTCCGCCCTCATATAGCCGTAAGTTTTCCGGGCATTTTGGGGTTTCTGTGCGATTCTGTTGGCAAAGTAGGAAAGTGCGATCGCCACTGTATCACTGAAGTTGTGAACAGCGTCGGATAATAAGGCCAGACTTCCGGAAAGCAGTCCTCCCGCTATTTCAGCAGCTGTAATCACTGCATTTAATAAGGTTACCCAGAATATTTTCCTGCCTGACAAAACAGAAACACCATGGCTGTGCTGTGACATGATTTGTATCCTCTTTGTTTCAGTATTTAAGTTCCGATGTCTTATCCGTTATAGCTCCAACTGTTCCAATCTGTCAATTTGATAATTCACAAAATATTGTTCCGGCAGCGCAATTCCCTGCGGATTATACCAGCAGCAATCAATACCGGCATTCATTGCACCCAGAATATCCGAGGAAAGTGAATCCCCCACAACAAGCACCTCCCCGGGATTTTGGCAGTTGATAATTTTAAAGGCCTTTGAAAAAAACGCCGGGTCTGGTTTGCTGACGCCAATTTCGTCAGAAATAATGAGGTGGGAAATATATGGCCGGATTGCCGAAGCCATAACTCTCTTCCTCTGGGTTTCCATGAATCCGTTCGTGATAATGGAAATGCTTGCTTTCTTACTCCAGTAATCGCATATCTCCCTCGCATACGGCACAAGCCATGTCTGTTCCCCGAGCAGGTCCTGATATATTTTACTCACTGAAGATGAATCCAAATTGATATCAGCAGCATAAAACAATTCCCGGAACCGCTTGTGCGGTATTGCGCTGCTTTCAATTTTTCCCGCTTCATACTCCTGCCAGGCCTTGTGGTTAATCTTCACATACAAATCATACGTTTCTTCAGGCAATGGAATTCCCAACGCTAAAAATGTCTGTTCCAGTGCTGTTCTTTCGGCTTTTGTGAAATCAAGGAGTGTATTATCCGCGTCGAAAAGTATATGCGTGTACTTTTTAAAATCATTGATCATGTACTTGTATCCCCTGTATTCCGGTTAATGCTTACAATAATTAATCAAGTCTAAGGATTCAATATAACTTTACTTGAAAGGAACATCAATAGCATTCAAAATTATTCTCAGTAATTTCTCAGATTCATTTCAGGGCAATTTCATGTGCAGATGTGACAATAGTTTCAGGGCATAAGCCCGCTACGAAATGTGACGGGATGATATTTCACAGTTGCCTGACGGCAGAATTAAGTCTGATTCCGTCCATCAAAATGAAAACACATGATCTTTAGGAGGATTACACAATGAACAAAATCAAACGTATTCTAGTAACTCTTGTATTAACACTCGCACTCGGTCTCGCCCTGACATCCTGCACACCGCCTGATGCCACAGCAACCACGACAACAGCCGGACAGGCAGCTACTACGACAATGGCTGAAGCAACAACAACTGCTCCGGCAGCAACAGTTGCCGCATCTTCTGACACTACGGCTGCCCTTGCAACAATAACAGTTGCACCGACAGAAACTACACTGTCAGCAGGCTGATAACCGACTGACAACTAAAAAACGGCGTAGAAAAGCTGCTGCAAAAGTGATGGAAATCACTCGCGCAGCAGCTTTTTGTATGTCACAAAATAATTATTCAGCCAGAGCTTTCACTTCCTTATAACACTTGAGATCGGTATATAGTTCGCCTTTATACGGATTACGCTTCGTCTTTGCGACTTTGTAAATCATATATACAATAACAGCAACATTTGCCAGAAGCGCCGCCAGACTTGTTATAAACAGAGCCGTAGTATTGTGCGTTGATTTGACGGCAAATTGGGATTTATCAATAAACCACGGGAAAGTCTGCGCAAACATGCACCCAAACGCAAGGGTCTGTGCACGGTGCTGCAGCCAGGCGCCCTTGGCAATAAAGAAGGCCGCCAGTGTAGGGGCGACAAGAAGGGCAATACCCGCATACCAGGAATGATCCGGTATACAGTTATATGTATATGCAAAATTCCACAGGTCATATGCGATAATCCAGAACCAGCACATATCGGGCCAGAGCATATCCCTGCTCTTGGATTTTGCTACGCTGATTCCGAGCCAGCCGGTAATCGTAATAATATTCAGTATTCCGGCAATTCCATTCATATAATTCCAGGAACCGCTTAAAGTAAACATTCCGCCGTACATGCCGTTAAGATGAAGGGTTCCGATCTGGAAATCACGGACAACCGCTTCGAGAATATTTACAGCCAGAATGAGTGCAGGAAAACACAGGACCCATTTTTTGCTGCTTGCGCCTTTGACATGCCTGAGCAGGAAGAAGCCGATACAGCCGGCCAATGCCGAGTACACTTTTGCAAAATGGAACCAGTCGCTTACGCTTGTACCTCGAGTTGTCGTGGGCCACACGAAAATTGTCAGAACCAAAGGAAGGACCATGAAAAGCAGAATTCCCCCCACCTTGTATCGGCGTCCCAACTCATTCAGTAGAATGAGTGCTGCAAATACCAGAAGCAGCATCAGCCAGTTACTTAAAGGTTGTGCTTCAAAAAAGAACACAATACGCCCCCCGTTCATGTTATTTCACTTTTATTTGAACTGCACTAAAATCTGATTATACGTCTGTGAAACTGGGTGTCAATATATATATTTACATGACTTTAACATCAAAAGAACAATTTTTACTTTGGACTAATCCTGCCCTAATTTCCGGCTGTTATTCTGAGGTTACAAACATAAGGAGGAACAAGAAATGACGACAAAAATTAAAATGATTCTTGCCACTGTGCTTACATCGGCTATGCTCTTTAGTGTTGCAGCATGCGGAACTACTCCGGCAGCAGCAACGACAGCCGCATCAAATTCTGCAACAGCAAAGGTGACAGAGACAACTAAGGCAACTACAGCAGCTTCTACAGCAGCTTCCCTGAGCGGGTCACTTACATTAACGGGTTCCACATCAATGGCTGACGTTGCAACGGCTCTTGCCGAAGCATTTATGGCTGCCAACAAGGATGTAACCGTTTCAGTCGGCGGCAACGGATCCGGCGAAGGCCCTACAGCAGTCAATGACGGAACGGCACAAATCGGATTGCTTTCAAGAGATTTGAAGACAGAAGAAAATCCGGCAGCTTTTGACAAAGTCATCATCGGATATGACGGAATAGCAGTAATCGTTAATCCAGCTGCAGGCGTAACTGGATTGACTACAGATCAGATTACTAAAATCTTCAAGGGCGAGATTACAAACTGGAAAGACGTCGGCGGTGTTGACTCGAAAATCCAGTGCATCGGACGCGAGGCCGCATCCGGAACAAGAAGTGCTTTTGAAGAACTCATGAAAATCAAAGATGCCGCGAAGTATGCAGAAGAACAGAACTCTACCGGCAATGTAAAACAGGCCGTATCTGCAAATCCGAACGCCATTGGCTATGTATCCCTTTCCGCTGTTGACACAACCATTGTGGCTGTAAAACTTGATGGTGTCACACCTTCCGAAGAAACTGTCAAATCAGGCGAATACACTCTTCAGCGCCCGTTTGTCATGATAACCAAGGCAGGCACAACAGATGCACTGACGAAGGCTTTCCTGGATTATGTGTTCAGTGATGCCGGAATGAAGATTGTCTTAGACGACGGAGTCGTACCGAATCCCACGAAAAAATAATCGTTCTCAATACATGAATACACGAAAACAAAAAGTCACCTGGAGGGATTCTTCCAGGCGACTTTTTCATGAGAAATCCGGTAGCCCATTCCATTAAGCTCATGCAGCTATGCCTTGTCTGCCTCGATTTCGGCCAGGTACGCACCGGCACGCAGGGAATAGTCCGTAAAACAATTCGTATCGGATTTGCTGCTGAATGCGGCTTCATACAAGGATATACCTCCGTTTTCATTTTCAACAAACATCATTTCCGCATCCCCGGCAGTATATTCCAACGGCACCGACTCTTTGACGGTAAAATCAAAGTATGCGGCGCAGGAGCGATGAATCCCCGAACCCCACGAATAGGTGTAGAGCAGATCGGGAACTTTGTCTCCGGTATAATCATAAAGAAGCATATCGACAACACCGTATCCCCCAAAACCCAGACCCAATTCATACATGCCCCCGTTGTAAACCAGAATGGACAGGCAGGATGTATTGCATTTGAATATTTGACAGTCCATCCCTTCGGCAACATCAGGAGGGGTAATATTGTAAACCGTATCATACGAGAAATCATATCCGCAGTTGATGCTGTCCATATCCCACTTCTTCTCCTCAATCAGCTCAAACAGTTCATCGACGCCCTCTTTGTTTCCAGTGATTTGTTTGTTCATTTGCGTAACATCCGGCGTATAGACTGCGCTGCGGACAAGCATATCTATGCTCTGTACAAGAATCTCACTCCCGTCTGCTGTGTTGTCGTTGAAGTCTGCCAGCCAGATGCGGTCAGGGTATTTTGATGAGGTGTAGATTTTGTAATACACCTGCCCACCGTTTTCATTTTGAATTCTGTACTGGGCATCGATAAAGTAAGCTTTTGCAAAATCCCTCCCGTCCCGATTCATAATATCTTCATTTCCAGGCATACCGTAAGCTTCATACTCCGGATTCTCAACGGTAAGAGTAAAGTCCTGTCCGCGGATCTCGAACAGATCCTTTGTAACTGTATATGTATTTCCTGTGCGGCGCTCATTTGCATAATCAATTGTTGATGATGACAGTAAAGACAATACGGAAACTTCCTTGAATGCATAATTCCCGTAAAATTCGGTCAGCTGCATCACATCCGTTGTTTCGGAAGCCTGCGTAATATCCGCAGATCGGGAGGTCTGCCCCGCATCATATGCTTTTGTCGTTTCCGGCTTAGTATCCGGTCCCCGGGAATTCCCTGCCGTTCTCGTGCCTATATTGCAGCCGAAACAGGAAATCAGTAACACGGCAGATAAAAATAAAGTGATGATTCGTCTCATAACATTCTCCTTGTACTATGTCTGCTTTTGTTTAACGGATTTTACAAATTTCTCCTGTTTGTTTAGGCGTTGGTCAGCAAAGCCACAGCAATTGCTGCAGCAAGAATGAAAAAAACCATAGATGAGACAGTCGTCAGTTTCCTGTAGGAGAGAATGTTTTCTATACGCATTTTGATCTTTGCGCCGCCGAACGATGCAGTGAAAAGGTTGCTCCCGGCCGGTGCAAGACAGTTCAGAAGGGATGCGGCATATTGCCTGCGTCCAGTCTCATCGAGGTTTTTCATCACTTTCTCGTCGCACGCAAGTTCCATGTCGGCAAAGCTGTATTTAAGAAATACCCAGACGAGAGGATTGAACCAATGGAAGCAGGCAGTAACAAGGGCGACGCAGTGGATAAGATTATCACATCTGCGGATATGCGCATTTTCGTGCATAACCGCAAATGACAATTCCTGCGGATTCATCCCGGCCGGCACAAGAATTCTGGGCCGGATTATACCGTACACGGCAGGAGACGTAATGCGGTCTGATTCGTATATGCTGCTATAAAGATGCACTGCGTTTCTTGTTTCCTTTTTAGTAAAAGAATACAAAAACAGCATCACAAGTAGAAGTGATAAAAACACGGTCAGCCAGATGACCGCACCAATGGAAAATATCATTTGCAGGACATTTGTTTCAAATACAAAAGGGTGATAGGATTCTGCTGCCTTGATGGTATTCATCGATGTAAACGGCAAATCCCTTGCATCAACTCCTGCCCGGACCGTTCTCACGCCGAGTTTGGCGAGCATCGCCATCAGGCTGAATTTATTGGAGATCAATACGGGAAGCCAGAGGCGAATGAGGGGAATGACCCAGAATGCATATGTAAAACGCCGCGGAAATACTTTGATTTGCCGCAGTCCAAGTACAAAAAGACCCGTTATCGAGCCCAAAATACTCATGTTCAGAATCCAGTAAAATGCGGCCGCTAACATGCGCTCACTTCTTTTCTATCATGGCTTTAAGCTCTGCAATTTCGGTCTCTGATAAATCTTCATTTTCCAGTAAGGAGGCAAAAAATGCCTTTTTGGAGCCCGCAAATATGCGGTCGATCAGTGAAGAGGTTTCCGCTTTGACAGCATCCTCTTTTTTCAGAAGAGACGTGCAGGTAAAGTTCGGCTCACTTCTGGCAATCACATTCTTTTCAATTAATTTTTTGATCACGGTATATGTTGTGTTTTTATTCCAGCCGATTTGCTCCGAAGAAAGTACGCATAGTTGTTTGGCGGCAACAGGCTCATTACCCCATACTAATTCCATCAGCTTCCATTCACTCTCAAACAACTTCATCCCGCATTGCCTCCGCTTCGTTGAACATGATCTTCCCACCGGCCGTGGCCTTTTCTTCTGATAAGTCTTACACTAGACTACTGCAGTCGTCTGATGTAAGACTATCGCAGTAGTCTACATCTGTCAATGTTTTTCGGCTGAAAACTTGACAAAAGTTCCTGCGGCAAGCATTGTATTTTGGCAGGCACACAAAGAAAAATCTGCCTGTTTATATAGGAGTCAAAATGTACAGGGCAGATTTCCACTTGCATACCCATCATTCCTTTGATTCGGGAACAACCATGGAAGATGTCTGCCGTCAGGCTTTACTAAAAAGCTACTCTGAGATCTGTTTTACCGAGCACTTTTCACTTAATCCGGGTGCACCTACATTCGGGCGCCTTGACTGGATTAACTATAATGCGGATATCATGCAAAACCGTGCTGATTTCCACGATGCACTGATTGTCCGTAAAGGTATTGAGATATGCGAGCCGCATCACGACCCGGAAGGCTACAGGCAGATCTTCTCCCGCGAAGCGATGGACTTCATCCTTGGATCGGTTCATAACGTCAACAGCCGGAAACTGCGCTTCCTTCTGCGGGATTTCGGGAAAGACCGTGCATATTCCTGTTTTTTTGAAGAAACCCTGTCAATGGTCCAGTCGGCCGATATTGACGGAGCGGCTCATCTTGATCTCATCAAACGCTACTGCGGGGAAGCATTTTCCGATCAGGATCTGGAGCGGCATTTCGGGATCATTGAGAAAATACTCAAAACCATAATCGAACGCAGTCTTGCCCTGGAAATCAACACATCCACACTAAAGAGTCTAAATGAGACGATGCCGGCTTCCAATATCCTTCTTCTGTACAGGAGCCTTGGGGGCACCCTGATTACTTTGGGCTCTGATTCACATAACGGCACATCAATGGGCGAGGGTTTCGATATCGGACGTATGCTGGCACTGCAATGCGGTTTTCCTTCTTACTGTACTTTCGAACAGCGAAAACCGGTTCATCGGAAATTTTAAAATAATTCATACACCTGCAACCGGAATCTACATAAAATCTTCACAAATTTTTAGCATGATACTTAATTGAATGCATCAAAGTAGTTTTAAGCTTACAGGCAAGAAATATTCTGGTTTATTGCCTTTTTCGCAAAAAGGCAGCCGAATGGCCAATAATAGTTGAGTTTTAATGGATGCGTTACCGGAAATCAATATATATGCATTATAATTGCGGCATATACGCAAGGTATCATGCGATTATCCCGGCTAAACGTTCTGTATATAAGAGATCGCAAAATGATGTGCAAGGAAGGTTCTCATGAGAAAACTAATACAAAAACTTCTGGATATCCGCAATATTAATAAAGTCCAGCACATTACGGAAGCATTGATTCGCCGGATGACCAAAAATCATCTGCTGATACTGGGCTCAGTCTCCGTATTTATCGTAATTATTGTTAGTGCCGTTACCCTTCCAAAAATTATGGCTGCAACGATGCAGTCAGGAGATGATCCGAAATCAGCTGTAAAAGCGGCATCGATAAGCGATAATACTTCACCTGTCGGGGATCCGGGTTCGGTTATCCCGACACTGTCCCCTACTTCAGCGCCGACATCAACCCCCTCGCCTACACCCACACCCGACCCGACACTGCAAAAGGGCGACGAAAATGAGAGGGTACAGCAGCTGCAGAATCGGCTGATGGATCTCAACTATCTGGATCTCGATGAGTCAACACAATATTACGGACCTGCAACCCAGTATGCGGTACAGCTGTTCCAGAGGCAGCATGACCTGACACAGGATGGTATTGCAGGACCTGCCACTCTGGATCTGCTTTATTCGGATTCAGCAAAAAAATATACGCTGCTTAAGGGTACAAGCGGGTCTGATGTCGACAGCCTCCAAAGGCAGCTGATCGACCTGGGGTATCTGGATGTTGCGACCGGGTATTACGGTACGGAAACTGTATCCGCAGTCACAGCCTTTCAGGAAAGAAACGGACTTTCTGCCGACGGCAAGACGGGCGAGCAGACACTTTCCCTCATCTATTCACCCAACGCCGTTGTAAGTGCCGACAAGCAGCAGGAAGCTGTGCGGAGCGCCAACATAAACACGTTCCTGGATGTCGCCCAGAAGCAGCTCGGCGATCCGTATGTTTTTGGCAATGTGGGGCCTAACTCCTTCGATTGCTCCGGACTCATCTACTACTGCCTGTCACAGGCAGGCTCCTCCCGCGGCCGCTTTAATGCTGCCGGATATTCCCAGGTAAGTGATTGGGAGAAGATTACCTCCATGGATAACCTTCAAAAGGGTGATCTCCTGTTCTTCAGTACAAATGGCAAGAAAGTCGGGCATATCGGAATATACATAGGCAACGGCGAAATGATTGACGCCTCTTCCTCAAACGGAAAAGTCGTCAGGCGTTCATGCGTTTCCTCCTTCTGGCAGAAAAACTTTGTCGTAGCCAGAAGGCCCTGGTAAGTGCAGGCCCTGGTAAGTACAGGTCCTGCTATGAATATCCAGGCATGGAATTTTGATCAGAAAAGGACAGCCATGATCAGCCGCCGCTGGGCGGATTCAAAAGGACAAGTTCATCTCCGGCCTTTAGCATAATCGACATCCTTCTATGACCGCTGACACGTTTTTTATTGATGACCATAATGGCCTGTTTCAATTGCCTGGGAGTGAGGCCAGGGCAGCAGCCCGATACTTCGGCAAGCACATCTTTAACAGTACCTTCACTTGCTTCCATTTTTCTGATGTTGTTGTCAACACTCATAACACCGAAAAATTTGACGGTAATCATTTGCCGCCCGCCTCAATACCAAGCTTTCCGAGTCTTTTGGATGTTGGAATTCCGGCATCGGACCACCCTCTTATGCGGTAGTATTTTTTCAGCATTTTATCAAGCCTGACTTTACTGTCAGGATCATCCGCACGCTGAAGCTCACGGGTCATTCTTTTGGGAAGCGTATCATCGCTGCCGGTAAGTCCCTGCCGTAAATTTATTATTCTCTCCAGGTTGTATCCGCGTTCACCGGATCTGATAAATTTCCCTATGTTCATTTTTTGACCTGTCACCATTTTTATCGCATATGGGTGCGGCATGATCCCTTTTGCATTGAAGTTCATTATCTGTGTATGGTTATGAAGGAATGCCACCACTCCTCCCAACCAGGGCATTATGTTATAAGTCATCCGTGTAATGATATGATTCGGGTTTTTGATGAGAAACCCGGGAAGAAATGCATATGTTGTAAACAGGCATGTCCCTCCGGCTGAGACTGCTTCCATCAAATCCTGGAAGAATACTGTGAATGCAGCTTTCCCGCGCGTTGTCCTGCCGCTGACATTCAGACCCAGCCCCTCCATTACGACAAGGTATCCTCCGTTTAAGTGGCAGCCTCCCCTGTTGGATGTGGCGTATCCGAGCCCCATCCCCTGGGCTGCACGCGGCTCATATGCCGCTAGCTCCAGTCCTTTTGCATGCATGGCAAAATCAACTCCGCCGTACTTTTCCGACAGCCGTTTTGTTCCCTCAGCCAATTCGTCTCCAATACCTTCTCTTAAGGCGACTTGCGCAACCAGCGCTTCGAGTTGTTCATGTTCTCCGAAATGCAGGCCGCTTTTCCACATGTTTTTTTCATCGAGTTCCATTGCCAGGCCAACCGTACTTCCGAATGTGATTGTATCCAGGCCATATTCATCACATAAGTGATTGATGTTGATAATATTCTGCAGGTCATTATTCAGGAGGTTACTGCCCAGAAGTCCAAGTGTCTCGAGTTCAGGCCCTTTGACCGCCTTCCCGTAAGCTGTTACGACTCTGCCGCATTGAATCGGGCATGTTACACAGCCTTTGTTTCTGATAAGGTGTTCCTCCCGCAAGGTTTCGCCGCTTATTTTTTCAAAATCATCATAACTGCCGCTGGAGTAATTTTTCGTAGCTAAAAGATTCTGATACTGCATCATACTCACAAGGCCGGCAGTGCCCAGCTTTGGTAATTGCGCACCGGTCAGCACATGTGATGTAAGCTGTTTGATCCACTTCAGGTTATTCACTTTGAAGCCGTCTGCATCATGCATAACCATTTTTGCGTTTCCGCCGGCAATAATCCCTTTCAGGTTCTTATCTCCAAAAACAGCGCCCACGCCGCCGCGTCCGGCTGCACGTTCTTCACTGATCACAGCGGCATATCTGACTTTATTCTCGCCCGCAGGTCCGATCACAAGCCTGCCCCGCTTTGAGGCTTCCATTTTCTCCTGGGCCGCCGATGTGCACAGGCCCCAAAGGTGATCTGCATTTTTCACTTCAATCGCTGCCCCGGTAATATCAAGGTATACCTTTCCCTTGCTTCTGCCGCAGATAATAATACCGTCGTAACCCGCACGTTTCAGATGCAGTCCGAAATTCCCGCCGCAGTTGGATGATATCAGAAGGCCGGTCAGCGGAGATATAGTGGAAATGTTGAATCGCGACGAACACGGGGAAGTGGAACCGGTAAGCACGGACGTCGTAATGACAATTCTGTTTTCTTCTGAAAAAGCGTCGATTTTCTCCTTATAGGAGTCATAAATAATCTTTGCCGCCAGTGATTTCCCGCCAAGGTACATTTCATAATCTTTCCCGGATACCGGATAATCTTCAACGGTATTTGAGCTTAAATTGATCAGTGCAAATTTGCCGTTATATCCGTTCATGAAAAATCACTCCTTTATCATCCTGAAAATATTGGTAAAGTCAGTTTTTGAAAATATTCTCGGCACCGGATACAGCGGATTGCTTTCTTTGTATGCACGATCAACCATCAAGGGGATATCCTCCTCTTTAATCCCCTGGATTTTAAGCGGGATTTTCATTTTCGCATTCAATTCCCTGATTGCACGTATGAATTTATCAGATTTTTCTTTGATGGAATCTTCCGGACTGGAAATGCCTGTTAAATCCGATAATTCGGATAAGGGTCCGTGGACTGATTCACCATAATACTCAAGTACAATGGGAAGCATTACGGCATTAGCCAGTCCGTGCGGCGTACCATAAAAGCCGCCAAGCGTATGGGCGACAGCATGAATGTACCCGACATAAGCCCGGGTAAAGGAGACACCTGCAAAATAGGCTGCTTTCTGCATATTTTTCCGTGCATTCAAATCAGATCCTTCTGAATATGCCGTGTATAAATTTTCAAAAATAAGTGTCACGGCATCCCTGCTCAATTTGCGTGTGAAATCCGTATTGCTGCGTCCGATATATGCTTCTACCGCATGCGTCAGGGCATCGAGCCCTGTCGTGGAAGTAATATGTGCAGGAAGTCCGAGAGTCAGTACCGGATCCAGTACCGCATAATGCGGAATCAGCGAAGTATCGTTAATCGGATATTTCTCATGCGTCTCCCTGTTGGAAATGACGGCAGCCAGGGTTGCTTCACTTCCGGTTCCTGCTGTTGTAGGAACCGCAAACAGTGTAGGAATTCTTTTCCTGATCTTAAGGACACCTTTCATCCGGGAGACGCTTTTATTTGGCCGGGCCACGCGGGCACCGACACCTTTTGCACAATCCATCGGAGAACCTCCGCCAAAAGCGACGATGCCCCGGCAATGATTGGAATGGTACAGTGTTAGTGCCTCTTCAATATTGTCAACCGTCGGGTTCGGTACGGTCTTATCATAAATCGTATATTGGACAGACTCATCTGCAAGGCCTTTCAGCAGACCGTCCATCAGTCCAAGAGAAGTAATCACACCGTCCGTCACAATCAGGACATGATCAATCCCCTCATCCTTAATATACTTAGGAAGTCTTGTGATGCTGTTCTCCCCTTCAATGAGCACGGGTTCACGCCATGGAAGAAGCTTGGATACCGCCCTGAAAACACTTTGATACACTCTGAAATAAGCCTTCCGCATATAGTACCTCCTGTTCACTTTACAAGATCCATTAAAGCGAAAATATAAGCTGCACTTATTGATTTCTGGCTTATAATCTGGCGGATACCGACAGTACCTCCCGCCCATCGGTCATAGCACGAATATACCTGCATAAATTCTTTCTCGGAGATGGGCCTGGGTCGTTTTATATCGCAGGAAGGGTAATATTCGACTGTTCCGTCAACATAAAGCTTACCTTTTTTTACATATGCCTTAAACCAGAGTCCGTATTTGGTACGAAGCTGTTCCTCTTTTGACTCTAATCTGGTAAAAACAGCTTCCCATAATTCATTCCCGTTCAAGGGAAGCCCTGTAATTCAGTACGAGTTCTTCAGCTTTACTCCGATATTCTTCCGGAACGTCCATGTGACCCCAGCCCATGGTCATTTGAAACAGCCCGTCATATGCCGAGCTGAAGTGGCTGATGACGGTATTCGGAATCTTTTCTTCTTCCATCATAGCAGCCAGCACATCCGCTTCAGATTCATTATCCAGTTCTATCCGAAATATCTTCATAATAACTGCACTCCCCGGCGCTAAGCCTATGCTTTGAAACGTAAGAAATCCATTGATCAGGGAAAACCAGAAAATACAGACAATATTATAATTAAATACAATAAGAGAAATCTATACAGATTGATAATAGCACAATTTTAATACCTGATAATATTATTCGTGATCTTTGCCTGACCAGACATGAATTTAACTTCAGCCAGGTTTGAAGCAAGTCGTCTTAACACCATCTTTATGCAAATCATGATAGCCTTTTTTTGTAGAAGAATGTGATTTTTAAAAAAAGAGGTGTTCATGTGTACGTTATAGTAATTGGCTGCGGGCGGCTGGGAAGTACGATTTCACAGGATCTTTCCGATTTAGGACATGATGTCTGTGTCATTGATCGCGATGCAGGAAAACTGAACAGTCTGGGAAGCGGTTTTAACGGCCAGAGAATCAACGGGGTTGAGTTTGACAGTGACAACCTTATTACTGCAGGAATAAAGCAGGCGGATGTTCTCTTAGCTGTAACTCCTGACGATAATATCAACATCACAGTTTCGCTTGTGGCATCCAAGATCTATCATGTTCCCAAAATCATAGCCCGTGCAAACGATCCTGCCCGTAAGTATATATATGAAACACTCAAAATAGAAATCATCAATCCTACGCAGCTAAGTGCGGAAATCCTGGAAAACAGCCTGATATCACGCAGTACAAACTGTCTGATGGATGTTGACCACGCAAATGAGCTTTTCGAATTCAAAATGGAAAAATCAAAAAATATAACGGTCGAAGATTTGGAAAATGAGTATAGCTGCCGTGTTGTCCTGACACGAAACAATGGAATTACGACTCTTTCCTACCAGAAAATGCATATCCATGCAGGTGATCTGGTTATGTGTGCCCTTCCAAAAAACGAAAAAGAGCGTTTGGCAAAAGCGTTTTCGAAGGAGATGGTACTATGGCGTCCATCATAATCGGAGGAGGAAAGATCGGGTACTATCTTCTGAAAACACTTTTGGAACGTGGCGTTGATTCTGTCCTGATCGAAAGGGATCCTGCTGTCTGCTCAAGAATAGCCAACGACCTGGATGTCACTGTGATCTGCGGTGACGGCACGGATATCCGCGTGCTTTCCGACGCGGGTATTGCTGATGCGGAAATTGTGGCGGCTGTAACCGGCACGGATGAAGAGAATCTGGTTATCTGCGAAATAGCAAAAACAAGTTTTTCTGTCTCAAAAACTTTTGCCCGTGTTAATAATCCTAAAAATATCGCGATGTTCAAAGCACTCGGGATCGATCGGTCCATATGCAGTACGGAGGTCATTGCTAATCTGATCGAGAGTGAACTCGACCGCGATAACTATCATGTGATACAGACCTTTGAACGGGGGGAACTGATTCTGGCTGAAACATATATCACGGATAAAAGTCCCTGGTACAATCAAAAAATCAGAAATCTGGATCTTCCTGATGAATGCGTCATCACATCCATTTTTCGCGGGGAAAAAATTATTTTCCCGCGCGGTGATTCTGAAATTTGCGCAGGCGATAAGGTTCTTATCATTACGAATCAGATAATGCTTGCAAAGCTCAGAAAACACGTTCATCAGGGAGGCGCAAAAAAATGAGACTCAGCAAAGCAGAAATAATAGGTCTTCTCACGGAAATTTCCGGTGTGCTGATTTTTCTTGGCATCCTTTTCGCCGTAACTCTTCTTTTTGCGAGGTAATGAATGAAAAATTCTGAAATATCCGTTCGAAGCGCAGAAATAATCAGTTACTATGCCGGATTTGTCATTCTTGGAACATCTATGCTTATGATTATTCCTGTTGTGACAGCCATTTTATCCCGGGAATGGATTCCCATGCTCGACTTTATAATCAGTATGGGTATTGCAGCAAGCCTGGGCCTTATCTTTGTTCTTCTCGGCAGGCGGACAAAAGGGCATTCAGCCAGTGTGCAGTGGAGGCACGGATTCGCTGTAGCAGCATTATCCTGGGTAATGCTGATGTTTCTGTGCTCTATCCCCTATTTGCTGAGCGGGCACACGTACTCCTATCTGGATGCCTGCTTTGACGTCATGAGCGGTTTTACAACGACTGGCCTTGTCCTTACCCAGGACCTGGATCATCTATCCAATGCCCTGAATATGTGGCGGCACATGCTGACCTTTATCGGCGGGCAGGGCATGGTTGTCCTTGCCCTGACTTTTATCGTCAAGGAATCAAGCGGCGGCTACAAATTCTACGTCGGAGAGGGGAAAGATATTGCACTTGTTCCGAACGTCAAGGGAACAGCCCGGATTATCTGGAAAATCAGCATAGTCTATCTTCTGTTCGGAACACTCGTATTATGGATCGCGGGACTCTTAATAGGACTGAATCCTGCATCGTCCCTGCTGCATGCCATTTATATATTTGAATCTGCATGGAGTACGGGAGGTTTTGCACCCAATACACAGAATATCATGTACTATCACAGCTTTTTATATGAAGCTATCGCAATGGTCTTCTTTATTATTGGTTCTTTCAATTTCGGACTTCACTATGCAGTCTGGCAGGGAAAGCGAAAAGAGTTTGTCCGGAATATTGAAATCCAAAGTTTCGCCATCACCGCTTTTCTTGCAAGCGTCCTTGCTGTTGCCGCCCTGTCGAAAACCGGTCTGTATCCCGATGCGGTTTCCCTGTACAGGCGAGTCGTTTTCAATGTTCTTTCCGCGCACACAACGACAGGATTCGGATCGCTGTATGCGAGGCAATTTGCCCTGCAATGGGGGGATGGCGGCATCCTGATCATGGTCATTGCCATGCTGATCGGCGGTTCCGCCTGCTCGACTGCAGGAGGATTTAAAGGCCTTCGTGTCGGCATCGTCTTTAAAGGAATTATTGCTGATGTCAAAAAGCTCCTGAGCTCAGAGCGCAGCATGAGGGTATATAAGTTCCACTATATGAAAGACATTGTCCTGGAAGACGGATTGGTCCGCGCAAGTGCCCTGATCATTATTTGCTATATGGTACTTTTTGGGATCGGAACTCTGCTGGGCACATTCTGCGGGTACTCGCTTGCGGACTCCGCCTTTGAAGCTTCTTCCGTAACAGGAAATGTCGGTCTCTCCATCGGAGTCACATCAGCATCCATGCCTGCTGTGCTGAAGATTTATTACATCTTTGCCATGTATCTGGGAAGACTGGAGTTTCTCTCTGTCTTTGCCCTCATTGGAATGGCTATAACAGGAGTAAAAAGAATATGGAAAAGAAAACAAATCTGATTCATTGCGCCCTTGCCGTGATACTCAGCCTGTGTCTGGTTGGCTTTCCGGTTCTTGCCGGAGATAATTCTGTGTCTGTTAATGAGTTGATTGAAAATTCTGCAGGATATAACGGAAAAAGCATCACCATTACGGGAGAGGCTATCGGAGAGTGCCTGGAACGGGGAGACAATGTCTGGGTGAACATAAGTGACAAAAGCAATGCAATCGGCATTTGGATGAGCAAAGAAGAAGCCGGAGGTATTAAATATTATGGTGATTACAGGTATACCGGCGATATTCTGGTCATCACCGGAGTCTTCTATGAGGCATGCAAGGAACATGGGGGAGAACCTGATATCCATTGTTCAGCCCTCAAAATCAGTACAACCGGGGAAATGAAAAACGAAAAAATACCGGTGCCCAAAATTCTGCTGGCAGCCGGCTTCACTGTATTGGCTCTTACTCTATATATGGCCTACCGTCAAATGATAAATAAGAAACCCGAACGCAGTAATGCTGACTGATCCGGGCGCTGTATGCGTATCCAAACCGTAAAAGGGCGGCTGCAGGGAACTTTATCCCCCGGCAATAAATGATAGAGTATCATTCATTATCTCTGCCAATCCAATGATAATCATCCTGTCGCCTTCCCTGCATTCTGTATTCCCGTGCGGGATAATGGCTTTGCCGTCTCTAAATATACAGGTAACAAGACACTGCGGCTCAAAAGGAATCTCCCATATTTTTTTGTTCAGGACTTTTGATTTTGCGCCAAGTACGGCTTCCTTCACTAAAAGTTCCGGATCCCCGGACGCCAGGAATTTTTGCATTCCATCTGCGATACTTTCTTTATTAACAATGGATGCGAAAAGTTCTGCTTCACATATACAGTAATCAATTCCGTTTTGTTCAAAAAACGTAACATTGTCGGGATTATTTACGAGAGATACCGTCTTTTTGACATGGTACTCCTTTTTTGCAAGTTCACAGACGACAAGGTTCTCCGCATCGTTTTCTCCCAAAGTCAGCACCAGGTCAAAATTGCTGATACCGGCTTCTTCCAGGACAGAAATGCAGGCCGCATCGCCAAATATAACCGGAATTTCATATGTATCGGCTATCATGCCGCCTAAGTCGCGGTCTTTTGAAATCAGGGAAATGGTGTGTTCTTTTGCATCCAGCAGCCTTATGAGGAACATTGCTTTTTTTGATTCACAGACAGTCAGTATATTCATATCATACCTCCCGCTTAGCCATGCTCCAGTTTTGCAGGCAGGCATCTGTAAAAAGTGAAACCGGGCTGATCATTTGAACTCCGAGGTTACTGTATGTTTTTTCTTTGGATAAATCATACAATCGAGCTACGACCGTCTCGACGTGGTATTTTTGCTTAACCATCTGTGAAATCATAATATTGACAGCGTCATCGTTTGTCGCTGCTATCACTGCATCTGCGCCGATTACACCGGCCGCTTCAAGGGTTTCCGGATCCGTTCCGTCCCCTTCAATCATCAGGGAGTTCATCGAAAGGGGAATTCCGGCAAAAGCTTTGGCATGCAAATCGATTGCTGTCACTTTATAGCCCTGCTCGATCAGAGAAGTGACGATTGGGAATCCGAAATGACCGCAGCCAATAACAAGCAGATGCTTCCTGGGTACCTTATGAAATAAACTCATTACTCTACCTCCCTGTGCTAAATTAATCCTAGCATGGAGGGCATAAAGCTAGTGTTAAGATATTCCCGACCTTGTTAGTTTTCCGGTATCATTCGTCAGTAAAACGGTATCCTATTCCCACTTCCGTTATGATGAATCTGGGTGTTGACGGATCCTCATGAAGTTTCCTTCGGATGTTAGCCATAAAAACCCGAAGCGACTGAGCATCGGAATCCAGATAAGACCCCCAGACAACCCGGAGAATATAACTATGGGTCAAAACCTTTCCGGGATTCTTTACAAGAAGTACAAGAATTTTAAACTCCATCGGTGTAAAGTGAATCTCTTTCCCTTCCAGGTAAACCTGATGCTTGTCCATATCGACGACAAGGTCACCGCTGTGAAAAGATTCCGTAGTATCGGATGCAGGAACCCCGCTGCGGCGCAGTATTACACGAAGGCGCGCAAGAAGTTCGTTAATGCTGAAAGGTTTTGTAAGATAGTCATCTGCACCGGCATCCAGCGCATCTGTCTTCTCCCTGTCCAGATCCCTGGCCGATACAACAATAATTGGAACCAGTGAATATGACCGCACACGCCGGATCACTTCAATACCTTCCATGTCCGGGAGGCCAAGGTCCAAAATGACAATATCCGGGGGGGTTGCAGCAATTATATTCAGTGCTTCCATACCTGTTGTCACACAAATGGTTTTGTAGTTCTTGTTTTCCAGTGAAGCCCTGATAAATGACCGGATCTGTTTATCATCTTCCACAATCAGAAATAACCTATCATCATTCATCTCCTGCACTCTCCTTCACGGGAAGATAAAATCGAAAAATGGCTCCCCCGTTTTTATCATTTTCTGCAAAAATCCTGCCTCCGTGCGCCTGCACAATTGCCCTGACAATAGATAAACCAAGGCCAATACCTGATCTGGAACTGCCTTTGTTCTCCTGCGCTACAAAGAAAGAATCAAATAAATAGGGCATATCACCCGGTTTAATTCCGGATCCGTTGTCGGCTACCCTGAACCACACGCGATTCTTATCCGTATGAACCTTGATTTGTATGATGCCGTCCGGCAGAGTATGCTTAATGGCATTGTCAATCAGATTAATCAGTACCTGTAAAATCAGTTTTCCGTCCATTGATAATAACAGTACATCTTCAGGAATATCCGATATGATTTCCCGCTGACCTGCGAATTTTCTCGCATGCTTGACTGCTTCGCCGACCACCTCTTCAATTGCTTCCGGTTGTTTGCGGAGAACCAGGCGTCCCTCTTCGATTTTGGTCAGGCTCAATATATTCTCTACCATCTGTGTCAGCCAATTGGTCTCCTCAAAAATACCCTCCGCCAGGTTCCTGTCGTCCTCCTTTTCCAGATTGGACATGAGAACTTCAGCTGTACCGGAAATGCCTGCAAGGGGGGTCCGAAGATCATGGGAAATCGCACGCAGCAAATTGCCGCGGAATTTTTCATGTTCCATTTCAATCTTAACAATCTTCTTCTCTTCGGAAAATTTCTCGCGGTCCATGGCACTTTGAATTTGCATAATAATGGCAGGCACAAGCTTTTCACGTTCCTGGCTTTCCTGCGAGGAGACGATCGGGATACAGATAATGCCATATTGATTGTTTGTATCTCCAATGGGAATCACCTTTTTTCCCGAAGAATACTCTTCGACCTGTTTATTATCCACTTCATTGATTTGTATCCGGCGGTCCCCTTTCCTGGCCTGGAACAGGGACATGCTATTATCTGATTCCACAGACATAATACAAAGTACATCCGTGTCAAGCAGATTGGAGAGGCACTGGACCGACACAGCCGCTACATCGGATACTCCGGATGCTTTAGCCAGCGAACTTGTTATCAGGTACAGCATGTTCGTCTGCGATTCACGGTCCGCTGCAATTTTCGAGGCGTGAAGGAGTTTGCTGGTGAGGGTACTGATAAGAATAGACGCAATAAGCATGACTGAAATCGTAATAATATCTGATTTATCGTATACATTAAATGTATAGTAAGGCTGCGTGAAGAAAAAATTATAGCTTGCCATACAAAAAAAAGAAGCAAGGATACCGTAAAAATATCCTCGTGTAAATCGGGCAACCAGAAGAACGGACAGCACATATACAACAACGGCATTTATCACCGGGAAACCAATGTTTTTTATGAAAAATGCAATCAGCGAAGCACTCGCAAAAATGCTGATTAAAATCAAAAGCTGCTTGAAAACACTGCCCAAATTCCTGAATATGATTTGTTTTATCATAAGATCTCCCGATATTCTTTCCTATGCGTATTGGATTTCCTCGACCATCCTGTATCCTACCGCCACTTCAGTCAGAATGTATTTGGGCTGGGCCGGATTATCCTCAATTTTTCTTCGTATATTAGCCATATTGACGCGCAGGGCCTGATTATCTTTTTCAAACGGCCCCCATATTTCTTTCATCATATAGTCATGTGTGAGGACTTTTCCTGCATTTCGGGAAAGTATGACCAGAATTTTATATTCAATAGGAGTCAGGTGGATTTCACCGCCGTCCAGATTCACCATTCGTTTTTCATAATTAATTTCCAGTGTTCCAACCCGGAATATATCATTTAACAGATTTTTACTTTGCTGTGCGTCGTGACTGTGACGCAGTGCAGTACGGATCCGTACCAGAAGCTCCGCTGTACCGAACGGTTTTGTCAGGTAATCATCCGCACCGGCATCAAGCGCTTCAACTTTTTCTCGCTCGTGACCGCGTGCGGATACGATGATTACGGGAATCCGGGACCACTGCCGGATATTCTTCAGGACATCCATGCCGTCTATGTCCGGCAGGCCCATATCCAGGAGTATCACGTCCGGGCAATAAGATGCCGCCATCGAAATTCCCGTCGCTCCTTTGTCGGTGATGAGGACATCATAATTATTAGCGGCTAAAATCGCCTTAATAAACCCGCTTATTCCTGCCTCATCTTCCACAATCAGAACGGTTTGTTTATTTTCCATCTTGCTTGCTCTCCTCTATAGGCAGGGTAAAACGAAAAAGTGCTCCGCCATCCTCAACGTTTTCTGCTTCCATCGTTCCGTTATGCGCCTTGATAATTGACATACAGATAGAAAGACCGATTCCCGTGCCGCGCGAAGAGTCCGAACTACGCCTTCCCTGCGAGGATATTCCGTCAAAAATGTAGGGGATATCCTGCTCCGGAATACCTTCCCCATTATCGCTGACTTCGAAAATAGCCCTGTCCCGGTCTTTTTTCACTTCAACATGTATTTTTGTTCCGACGCCGGAATGCTTGATTGCATTGTCAATTAAATTGATCAGAACCTGTTCGATCAGGGTGCCGTCCATCGGAACGACCAGCAGGTCTTCCGGAACTCTGACAGTAATTTCATGATCGGGCAGCCTTGACCGGATCCGGGCAACCGATTCGGCGACTATTTCTTCTACGGCTTCCGGTGATTTGGTTACGTTCATAGTACCTTCATTAATCCGCGTGACAGACAGAAGGTTTTCGACCATACGTATCAGCCACTGGGAATCTTCTTTAATTCCCGAAATCAGCTTGTTTCTTGTTTGGGCATCGATCATGTCACCGCCTTCCAAAATCGTCGAACTGGCTCCAAGAATGCCGGTCAGCGGTGTGCGGAGATCATGCGAAATAGCCCGCAGGAGATTGCTTCTCATTTTTTCTTTTTCAGCTTCAACCTGCATGCTGCGCTGGTCATCCGATAATTTCTGACGTTCTAATGCCATAGCGAGCTGCGATGCAAGCATCCGGAGTACAAAACGGGCATTCTGACTTAATGCATTCTGACTTTTGCAGGCAATGCCAATGACTCCAAGCACCTTTTTCTGGGAGATAACAGGAAGATAATAAGCACCGGCGCCCATCAGGGTATCTGTTCCGCGCCCGGCTTTCTTCTGGTTGACAAATACCCAGTGCGCAACAGCCTGCTCATCTTCCGACTGTAATATCGATGAATCGGCATCAAGGGGTGACTGTTTGATGAAGAAAGATTTCTCTATTGCAGGATCCTGGGTATATATTATGGATGACCGATTGAATATATTAATAATGTATTCATTTGTCACTTCAGCAATATTTTGCACTCCGCGTGTTGTTAAGAGCTTCTTGTTAACTTCATATAGAATCTCGGTTCTCCGCCCTCTTTCGGTTGCCAGTTTGGCCTGTGTTTTAACTCTGGCCGTCAGCGCACTTGTGATCAGGGCAACCATGATGATTATAACGAAAGTAAGCGGATACCCTTCCTCCGTGATTGAAAATGTGAAGTACGGCTTAATGAACAGGAAATTAAACGTCAGCGCACATAAAATAGACGAAACTACACCGTAAAAATATCCGGATGTCATCCTGGATATGATCACCACAGACAAGATGTAAATTAAAATGATACTTCTGTCATTTATCCCGTTTTCCCGGAATGCCAGAGAAAAGAGCGTTGTAAAAGCGAGAATAAGCGTTGTAATGGCTGTATCTTTCAAGGACAAAACAATACTGCTGCTTATACTCGCCCGTAATGGCTTTCTTAATGGCTTAGCTGACGAACTGTCCGTGATAATATGAATCTCCGTCTCATCCAGAAGATTAATCAGCTTGTCTTCAAAATCGGTTTTGAAATAATTGCGAAGTGTCTTTTTTCTTCGGTTCTTACCGACAACGATATTGGTTATACCGGAGAGCCTGGCATACTCTGCAATTGAGGTTGCGGCATCATCCCCGACTACCGTAACAATTTCTGCGCCCATTCTTTCAGCAAGTTCCATATTTGCGGCTATTGCCCGCTTTTTGGCTTCCCCGGCTTCCGCCCTTTCGGTCGTTTCGACATAGACTACAGCCCAGGGTGCGTTGAAAGCCTCCGCATTTCTTGCAGCCCAGCGAATACATTTGGCCGAGGATGGCGAAGCGCTGATACATGCAAGGAATTTTGGTCTTGCGTGTGCATCTTCCGGATGGATTTCGATCCTGCTGTCATGGCTGATCCGGTCCGCAGTCTTCCGCAACGCGATTTCGCGCAGAACCCGTAGTTTGTCCCTGGTGAAAAAGTTCTGCATGGCTGCCGCAGCCCGGTCGGTCTGATATATCTTGCCTGCGGCCAGACGTTTCAATAATTCGTCCGGCTCAATATCAATCAGCATGACTAAGTCGGCATCGTCGAAAATGTAATCGGGAATAGTCTCCCGGACATAGATATTGGTAATACCCTGGATGACATCCCGTAAACTTTCAATGTGCTGGACATTTACTGTCGTGTAGACATCAATTCCGGCATTCAAAAGCTCCTCAACATCCTGATAGCGCTTCTTATTGCGCACACCTGCTGCATTTGTATGTGCAAGTTCATCAACCAGAATCACCTGCGGTCTCCGGATCAGCGCTGCCTCAATGTCAAATTCTTTCAGTTTGATATTCCGGTAGTCCAGTTCTTTTGATGGCTGAATGGGCAGACCGGCAAGAAGTTGGGTTGTTTCAGGCCGGGTGTGGGGCTCCACATACCCTACCAGCACATCAACCCCGCTTTCCTGGAGCTGGTGTGCCTCATCAAGCATGGAATAGGTCTTACCCACACCTGCTGCATAACCGAGGAATATTTTCAGTTTGCCTTTTCCGACAGCCTGCTTTTCATCTTCCTTCAATTGGCGCAGAAGTTTATCGGGATCCGGACGAATTTCATCATTTTCCAGCATAAAATTATTCCCGCCCTTTCATATACCACAACCCCTGCCGTGCGGACACGACAGGGGAATAAAAACCATCAACGCAATTTCATCTATATCAGATCAGACCATCAAGTGCCAGATTTACTTTCAGAACATTGACGGCAGGGTTTCCCCAGAAGCCAAGCAGCCTTCCTGTTGTATACTTCGCAATCACATCCCTGACATCCTTTTCACTGATGCCGCGTACTCCGGCTATACGGGCTGCCTGGTAAGCAGCGGCCTCCGGTGAAATATTCGGGTCAACTCCGCTTCCGGAAACGGTAACAAGGTCGGAAGGTATGTCCGCGGTGTTCGATGGGTCTAAAGATTGAAACCAGGCAACCCTTTCCTTAACCAGAACCGCTTCTTCATCACTTACAACAGACAGGTTCGATGGTCCGCTGCTGCCGGTCAGGTTCGGTCTGCCGATCAGGTATTTTGCAGAAGTAAATGTCTGTGCGATCAGTGCAGATCCATAATCTGCTTTTGTGCCGTCTTTGAGAGTTACTGTTATTATACTTCCATTTGCCTGCCTTGGGAAAACCAGCTGTGCAACGCCTGTCACGGCTGCCGGATAGATGATACCGCAAAGCAGAGTCATTGCTAAGAGGAAGACAATTGCCGGGCGGAAGACTTTTTTCATTTCTTTTTTCATGTTGATTTCCTCCTTATACAAGACCGAAGACAGTCAGCAGCATATCAATACCCTTAATTGCAATAAACGGTGCTAACAGGCCGCCGACACCATAGATCAGCATATTTCTGGCTAAAAGCTTACCGGCCGGCATTTCGGTATATTTGACTCCCCTCAGGGAAAGCGGAATCAGGGCAATAATAATGAGCGCATTGTAGATAATAGCCGAAAGAATGGCGGATTTGGCACTGGTCAGACCCATAAAATTGAGTACGGTAAGCTGCGGATATATACCGAAAAAAAGTACAGGAATGATGGCAAAATATTTCGCCACATCATTTGCAACACTGAATGTAGTCAGTGCGCCGCGTGTCATCAGAAGCTGCTTTCCTATCCGCACGATATCAATCAGCTTGGTCGGGTTCGAATCAAGGTCTACCATATTGCCGGCTTCTTTGGCTGCCTGTGTTCCCGAATTCATTGCAACGGCGACGTCAGCCTGCGCAAGAGCGGGAGCGTCATTGGTTCCGTCACCGGTCATAGCGACAAGATGACCTTTTGCCTGATAATCCCTGATCAATGCCAGCTTGGCCTCCGGGGTTGCTTCTGCAAGGAAATCATCCACACCGGCTTCCGCTGCAATTGCGGCGGCTGTCATTGGATTATCACCCGTAATCATGATTGTCCGGATACCCATTTTACGAAGATCTTCAAACCGCTCTTTGACGCCGTTTTTGACAATATCCTTTAAGTAAATGACACCGAGTACCTTATCATTTTTTGCGACAACAAGAGGTGTTCCGCCTTCGCCTGCAACCCGGCGGACGATATTCTCACATTCCTGTGAGTATGTTCCGCCTTTATTGATCACATAGTTCTTTACCGCATCGGCCGCACCTTTTCTGGTCTCGTTTCCCTGATAGTCAATACCGCTCATACGTGTCTTGGCAGTAAACTCGATAAATGTTGCATTCAGCTTGGAAAGATCACGCCCGCGAATACCGAAACGATCCTTTGCCAGGATTACAATGCTTCTGCCTTCCGCTGTTTCATCGGCAAGCGAAGAAAGCTGCGCCGCATCGGCGAGCTCCTCCTCGGATACACCGGAAAGCGGAATGAATTCGCTTGCCTGACGGTTGCCGAGTGTAATCGTTCCTGTTTTATCCAGGAGAAGCACATCTACATCCCCGGCCGCTTCAATAGCCCTGCCGCTCATGGCAAGAACATTTGCCTGGTTCAGGCGGCTCATGCCGGCTATGCCTATGGATGAAAGCAGTGCGCCTATCGTGGTCGGCGCGAGGCATATAAGAAGTGCAACAATATTGGTTACCGATACGGCTGTGCCGGAACCAATCAGGCTGCTTGCAAAACTCGAAAATGGTAAGAGTGTTGCCGATACGGCAAGAAAGATGATGGTCAGGGCAACCAGAAGGATCTGCAGGGCAATTTCATTGGGCGTCTTTTTCCGGGAGGCACCTTCGACCATAGCGATCATCTTATCGAGAAAACTTTCACCGGCCTCCGCTGTCACTTCAACAACCAGCCAGTCTGATACCAGTGTCGTCCCGCCGGTTACGGCACTTCTGTCCCCGCCGGATTCACGGATAACAGGTGCCGATTCGCCGGTGATGGCGCTTTCGTCGACAGATGCTGCTCCGTCAATGACTTCACCGTCCATTGGAATCTGCTCGCCGGCAACCACATAGACAATGTCACCTTTTTTAAGATTACTGGAAAGAACCTCGACAAAGTCGTCGATTTTTTGTTTTGTCTTCAGCTTTTTAGCTTTTACATCTTTTCTGGCACTGCGCAGGCTGTCTGCCTGTGCCCGGCCTCGGCCCTCGGCAATTGCTTCGGCAAAATTCGCAAACAACACCGTAAACCACAGAATCAGGGCAATCGTAAGAGTGTAGACAGCATTCTCGTCCTTAATCCCTGCAAATGACAGAAAGAACAGTACAGTTGTAAGAATCGCTCCAATATATACAACAAACATGACCGGGTTCTTAATCTGTACTTTTGGAGCCAGTTTGATAAACGACTGCCTGACGGCATCACCCATTATATCTTTTTTAATTTTTTCTTTTTTCATTTTGTCCACCTCAGTTTATTGATGTAAAATAATCGGCAATCGGGCCCAGGGCCAGTGCAGGCAAAAAGCTGAGTGCACCGACCAGCAGGATGACCGCGAGGAGAAGACCTACAAATAAGACGTTTTTTGTCGATAGTGTTCCTTCACTGGCAGCAATCAGTTTTTTGTCCGCGAGGTTTCCTGCAAGAAGAACGACTGCCGTCATCGGTACGAAGCGTGCGAACAGCATGATAATTCCTCCGAATATGTTAATGAAAACCGTATTGGCTGCAAATCCGCCGAAAGCGCTTCCGTTATTACCGGCCATTGATGAAAATGCATACAGAATTTCAGAAAATCCATGTGCTCCTGTATTTGTCATCCATGAGGAGGCTTGCGGCATCAGCACTGCAGTCGCTGTTCCGAACAGTGTACAAAGGGGCGGAATAAGTACAATCAGACAAACCATCTTCATGTCGAATGGCTCAATCTTCTTTCCTAAGTATTCAGGTGTTCGCCCGACCATCAGACCGGCAATAAATACCGTCAGAATGACGAATGCCAGCATTCCATATACACCGCAGCCGACGCCGCCGAAAACAACCTCGCCGAGCTGCATTAAAAACATCAGCATCAGGCCGGACAGCGGTGTGAAGCTGTCATGCATGGCATTAACTGAACCATTGGATGCAGCCGTTGTCGACGTCGCCCACAGCGATGACGTTCCGACGCCGTGTATGATTTCCTTGCCTTCCATGGCGGAAGGTCCGCTGATGTTGCCCCATACCGGTGCCAGACTCATTTCACTGAATGTCACGATCACAAGGCACGTGACAAATAGAATCAGCATGGCTGAATATATGGAAAATCCCTGTCTTTTATCTTTGACTGCTTTACCAAATGAAATACAAAGTGCAGCCGGTATCAACAGAATCGACAATAATTGAAGAAAGTTCGAAAGCATCGTCGGATTTTCAAACGGGAAGGCCGAATTTACTCCGAAGAAACCGCCTCCGTTGGTACCGAGCTGCTTTATCGCAATCTGACTTGCTGCCGGTCCTAAAGCGATTAGCTGTTTCATTCCATCCTGAAGTGTAGTGACCTCTTTAAAGGAACCGAAAGATTGTACGACTCCCTGGGAAACCAGAATAATGGCCAGTAGTAAGGATAACGGTATAAAAATATACAGGACAGCTCTGGTAAGGTCATGCCAGAAATTTCCGATAGTCTTTTCCTTTTTCAGAATAAAACCGCGTATCAGTGCAAACAGAACGGCCACACCGACTGCTGCAGACAAGAAATTCTGGACGGTAAGAGCCGTCATCTGTGTAAAATTGGATAGTGATGTCTCACCTGAATATGCCTGCCAGTTTGTATTTGAGACAAAACTGGCCGCTGTATTGAATGCCAGGTCCCATCTGACACCGCCAAATCCTTGTGGATTCAGCGGTAAAATACCCTGCAGTAACTGCACCAGAAAAACCGCCAGAAAACTGAAAAAACTGAAAACCAGAACAGAGCCGGCATATTCCCTGGCTCTCATTTCCGTGTTTTCCCCGACACCCATTAATTTGTATAACCACTTTTCAACAGGAATGAGAATACGTGACAAAAAACCCTTCTGCCCGGTCATTACCTTATATATGTATATTCCAAGAGGTACGGAAAGGCCTATTAAGAAAATCAAAAAAACTGCATCCTGCAGTACTTCATAATTCATAATTTTTCACCTCTGAACAAGACATAGAATAGATACACGAACAGTGCCAGTGCAATGACACCCGTACAAACCAGTACACCACCCATAATTAATTCATCTCCTTACATTTCTGTCATACTCATGTTTTATCATGATTTCGCAGTATGTGGTGTTAAGAAACTGCCGGTCGGTGTTAAGATTTCGTTAAGAGAAACAGGAAAGCGGATTGCCTGCCCAATCCGCTTCACATGAAGGTATGCTTTGATCTGCATCGGCGTTATAATATACTGATTAAACTGTCAGGATACCGGACCGGGATTATATAAACAGCATCTGCCTTTACAGTTGAATGGGTTTGTAGTAATTTGGTGATTAATAATCCCAGGAGGAATGAAAATGAGTAAATATTTGCTAGGTATAGATATAGGGACATCTGCCTGTAAAGTAGCACTTTTTACACCTGACGGACAAGTCGCTGCCCAGGGGAACGGCGACTACAAGGTCTACTATCCTCAGCCGGGATGGGCGGAACAGAATCCGGAGGATTGGTGGCAGGCTGTCTGCGGCGCTATCCGCATGATGTTATCGGAAAGCGGGATTAATCCGGCAGACATATCCGGAATAGGTATAGACGGGCAAAGCTGGTCTGCAATACCCGTTGACAGAGACGGTAATGTGCTCTGCAATACTCCGATCTGGATGGATACGCGTGCCCTGGATATCTGTAATGAGCTGAAGGACCGCATAGGGGAAGACAGGATCTTTGAGGTCTGCGGCAATCCGCTCCAGCCGTCCTACACGCTCCCGAAGATTTTATGGTACAAGAAACACCTGCCTGAAGTTTATAAGAAAATCTATAAAATCCTTCAGTCCAACAGCTTTATCGTATACAAGCTGACCGGGGTGATGACCCAGGATATCTGCCAGGGGTATGGCTACCAGTGTTTTGATATGAGAAAAGGCTGCTGGAATCCGGCCGCCTGTGATCTTCTTGGAATAGATATTGATATGCTTCCCGATATTTTCCCCTGCCACCAGGTCGTTGGCCAGGTATCACGGGAGGCGGCCGAAATGGCTGGCCTTGCTGTGGGAATCCCCGTTGTCGCCGGCGGTCTCGATGCTGCATGCGGGACACTCGGTGCAGGTGTCATACACCCCGGTGAGACCCAGGAACAGGGCGGCCAGGCAGGCGGTATGAGTATCTGCATGAACCACTGCCAGGCAGATCCCCGTCTGATACTTAGCTATCACGTCGTCCCTGACATGTGGCTTTTACAAGGCGGCACCGTTGGAGGAGGAGGCGTCATCCGTTGGTTTGAGCAGGAATTCGGGGCCGCTGAACGCGAACTCTCCCTGCAGAGCAAAAAGAGTTCTTTTTTTGAAATGGATAAGGAAGCTGACCGGATCCCTGCAGGAAGTGAAGGCGTTGTCTTTCTTCCGTACATGGCAGGAGAACGTTCCCCTATTTGGGACAGTAAAGCGAAAGGCGTTTATTACGGTATTGATTTTGCCAAAACCCGTGCACATTTCATACGCGCAAGCATGGAAGGAGTTGCTTTCTCATTAAAGCATAACCTGGAAACAGCTGAACATGCGGGAGCCCACGCTGAAATACTATGCGCCATGGGCGGGGCAGCCAACAGTCGGGTATGGACACAAATCAAGGCTGATGTAACAGGCAAAAAAATTGTCGTACCGTCATCGGATACGGCGACAACACTTGGTGCGGCTATTTTAGCCGGTGTCGGTACGGGTGTATATGCGGATTTTGAAGAGGCGGTTTCCCGTACGGTAGTCATCAAACGCGAGCATATTCCGGATATGGAAAAATACCGGCAGTACCAGGAGTCCTATCAGACGTATCTTTCCCTGTATGAAAACCTGAAAGATACAATGCACAAATAAAGAAGAGCCGATAAAGTAATGCCAACAAAGAGAAGCCGTTAAAAGCTGCCAGGCAGCGATTATCGGCTTCTCTCCACAACAATATACCCGGTATTAATTGCCTAAATTTATCAGTATCTTACCGCTTCTCCTGAACTTCTTATCTTCAAATACCTGTATTGAATCTTCCAGGTCGACAATATCGGTTATAAGGTCCTTCACATTCAATTTTCCGGATTCCAGCAAAGATATTGCCCTTTCAAATGTATAGGGATTAATAAAGGATGAAGTCAGTTTGATTTCCTTCTTAAAAAACACATCCGGGCTGATCTTCAGCTCTGCAGCGGGACCGGTAAGTCCGAACATCATAATTGTAGCCCCTTTACCCGCCCACTCGATAGCACTCTGAATGGTGTGTACACTGCCGACACACTCAATGACCGTATTGAGGTTTTTACAGTTTGCTTTCAGGATGGCAGCTGCATCTTCTTCAAGAGGATTAATAGTCAGGTCAGCACCCATCTTTTTGCCGAGCTCCCTTTTTTCGGCAATCGGTTCGGAGAGGATCAATTTGCCTGCGCCGGCAAGTTTTGCCAGCTGCAGCATGATCAGTCCGATCGGGCCGCCGCCAATAACCAGAACTTCATCACCTGGCTTGATATCACAAAGCATGATGCCGTGAATGCAGCAGGATACCGGTTCTGTCATGGCAGCCGTAGCGGCATCAATTCCGTCTTTGTATTTGAATACCTGTGTATCGCAAACTTTGCAGTACTCGGCGAAACCACCGTCTACTGTCGTTCCTATACCAATATTATTTGTGCAGAACTGCTCCATTGCATTGTTGCAGTAATAACAGTTGCCGCACATATCATTGGGGTCTACCGTAACCAGGTCCCCCGCTTTCACTTTGCTTACTTTGGATCCGACCTTTTCAACATAACCGGAAAATTCATGACCCATAATAAGGGGCGGTGTTACTTCATAGGAACCGCCTTCCCCATTGTATATATGCATATCCGTACCACAGACGCCGCAGTATTTCAGCTTGATCAGAACGTCATTGTCTCCGATTGCAGGAATCTGTACATCCTTGACCTCGAGATTCTGTTTTCCCATATATACCAGTGCCCTCATGTTCATTGTATAGCCTCCTTTTATTGTCGAATTGTCATGCTGCATTATTTCAGCCGGGCTGCACAGCCTGCATGTTTCTTCAGATCTGCCGGGTTACACGCCGTTGAGGAACTCCTCCACGAAAAAGAGGGCCGCGCCGGTTGCTACAGACTCCATTTTTTGCTTGCATCGAAACAGATACGTTGCTGCCTTTTCACCAAAAGGTGTTTTTGCATCTACCTTCGTATAAAGTGTCTCCATATGATTCTTCATATGATAGCCAATATAGCCTCCGACAATGATCGTACAGCCATACATCATCCGCATGTCTGTGATTGCTGTGGACAGGTGCTCAAGATATGTATCCCATACCATATTAAGTTTCTCATCTCCGTTTTCCATTCTTTCGAAAAACACATTCAAATCACGACCGGTATGATTTGAGAGAACCTCCGCATTGCAGTATGGATCCAGGCATCCCCTTTGTCCGCAATAACATTTTTTACCGTCCGGAATCAAATTCAGGTGACCGATTTCACCGCTGAAAAATCCATCGCCCAGATATACCTTATTATCAATAAATACAGCGCATCCAATACTATTGCATAAGCTTATATAAAGCGCATTATGAATATCTGTTGATTTCCAGAATTCGGCAAAACCGGATGCATCCGAGTCATGAATCAGCTTGGTATTATACGGGATATATTTTGAGAATTCTTTACAGGTCATGCCTGCATTATCAATTACCCGGCCGAAAGCAACAAATTCCTTGCTCTTATCCAGAAGTCCCGGGATAGAAATGCCAACACCAAAGATCTTGTTTTTATCTACCTGTGCTGATTCAATAATCTTGGCTACCTCTTCGCCGAGCAGCGCTAAATATTCATCATCCCTTCGAAAAAGAATTCTTTTGCTGACATACTGAAGAACATTGCCATCCAGGTCAACAATGATCGTTTCCAGATGATGTTTTGATATATCCAGACCAACGGCAACTTTTGCATCAGGAATGTATGAGTAGGCGACAGGATATCTGCCGCCTACTTTATGTTCTGCCACTTTATTTGCGCAACTAACAAGACCCTGCTCAACAAGACCTTCCAGATATTGGGTAACCGTTGGAAGACTGAGTTCCAAATTATACGCAATATCCTGCTTAGTCGCCAGCTCATTATCGCGCAGGTAAAAATATATTTTCCTGCGGTTGCTGTTTTTCGTGTCAAAATCATTCATTCGATTTACTCATTACTCCTCTTTCAAGAATAAATATAAATTTCTGCGGACACTATTTTGCACTTCTTACGTCATTTCGAAGTTTCTTTATATGCTTCATTACATTGTTTTCTCCGGTTCCAAAATAATCATGCAATCGTTTATATTCCGTATACAATTTATCATATGTGGCAACATTTTCAACGATTGGAATATAAACTTTATCCTCAAGCCGCGACATTTTTTCTGAGGCTTCCTGAATTGTATCGTAACCGCCCCTTTTGCTTCCCGCTGCTACTGCGCCAAAGAGAGCGGCCCCTAAAGCCGGGGCCTGTGCCGAGGAAGATATTCTGATTTCACGGTTCGTAATATCTGCATATATCTGCATAAGCAAAGCGTCTTTACGTGCTATCCCGCCTGCTGCAAACAATTCATTAATGGACACTCCTCCGGATTCAAATGCCTCAATGATTACCCGTGTACCAAATGCCGTTGCTTCAATAAGAGTGCGGTATATTTCTTCGACTTTGGTCAGCAAAGTACAGCCGATAATCATGCCGGTCAGATCAGCATCGGTTAGAATACTCCGGTTCCCGTTCCACCAGTCAAGCGCCAGCAGTCCGCTCTCACCGGGCTTAAGTATAGCCGCCTTTTCCGAGAGCAATCTATGCAAACTAATATTTCTTTCCGCAGCTTCTTTTTCATAAGATGCAGGTACAATATTGTGCACGACCCAGTCAAAATGATCTCCCACGCAGGCCTGTCCTGCCTCATAGGCAAAATAGCCGGGAATAACTCCGTCCTCAACTACTCCGCCTACACCGGGAATAAACTTCTCCTTGTCATCCATCATGATGTGGCATGTGGATGTTCCCATGATCATCAGCATCTTCCCGGGTTCTGTGATTTTTACAGCCGGAAGGGCAACATGGGCATCAACATTTGCAACAGCAACGGCTGTACCTTCCTTAAGGCCGGTCAGAATAGCTGCATCACGGGTAAGAAACCCCGCGGTATCGGTGGTGGCATAAATATTGCGGCTCAATTTATCATCAACGAAATGTTCCATCCTGGGATCAAGCGCCTTGAAAAAATCATCCGGCGGATACCCGTCCTTTTTCGACCAGCAGGCCTTATACCCTGCCTGGCAGAGACTGCGTTTTTCTTCGCCGGTCAATTGCAGGACAATCCAGTCACCGCCCTCGATCAGCCTGTCCATCGCATGATAAATATCAGCGTCTTCATGGAGTATCTGCATTGCTTTCGGCACGACCCATTCGGATGACATTTTGCCGCCGTAACGCTTAATAAAAGCATCCCCGCGGCTATTTGCCACTTCATTAAAACGATCTGCCTCATATTGTGCAGAATGATGTTTCCAAAGTTTGGCATACGCATGGAGCCTGTGCTCGTATTTTTTATCAAAGCAGAGAGGTGCACCGGCTTTGTCAATCGGAAGGACCGTACATGACGTGAAATCCACGCCGATGCCTACGATCTGTTCATTGGATATTCCTGCCGCTTCAAGCAGGGAGGGAACGGCACGCAGCACGTCCAGGTAATCCTGCGGATCCTGTAAGGCCGTCTCAGGAGGAAGAGCGGTTACGCCGTCTGACAGAATCCTGTCCATAACACCGTGTGCATATTCTACAGTTTTGTAGGCAATTTCATCGCCGTTTGATACATCAACCAACTGCACCCTTCCCGAGAGACTTCCATAATCTATACCCAGCGTATATTTTTTCATACTAATACCCGTTTCTTCCCTGTAAAGTGTCCGGCTGCCATGCTTCAGACGCATGAACCGGCCATCCTGCAGTTAAATTGTATTGGAGAAAGTCAGCACTCAATCATCATTCGGATCAACATCAATCAGAACTTTCATGGTTGTTTCCCGATTGTCATCAATGAACTTGTATGCATCAGGATAATCAGCAAAAGCAAAGTGATTGGAAACCAGGGGCAGTAAATCCACCTTCTTATTATTGACCATAGCGATAGCATCGTCATAATCCTCAGTACGATACATCATACTTGCATCCAGATCCAGCTCGTGGTCATTCAGTACAGCCAGGTCAACCGTCGCCATACCGGCAAATACAGCTACCAGAACGATTTTTGATCCTTTTCGGGCATATTGGATTGCCTGCCCGATAGTAGTATTGTTTCCTGCGCAGTCATAAATGATATCCGCCTTGTCAGGGCCAAAAGCGTCCGACATCGCATCGCCCAATGTAATATTCCTGCTGTTGACACAGAAATCCACACCGCATCTTTTTGCCAGTTCCAAACGATAATCACTGACATCCGTCACCATTACATGGGCCGCGCCCATTCCCCTGACCGTCTGTGCAACCAGGTTTCCTATGGGGCCTGCACCAAGGACGACGATATCTTTTCCGGACAGATCACCTCCATGCTTTGCAGCATGGACCGCAACTGCCAGCGGTTCGATCATTGCGCCAAAGTCATAGCTCATCCCGTCAGGCAGGAGAGTCAGTTTTGAGGCGTCAACGGCAAAAAACTCAGAAGCAGTCCCTGTGGTCTGGAAGCCCATGACTTTCAGCTTTTCGCAGAGGTTATACTTGCCGTGCCGGCAGGGATAACATTCACCGCACACTACCTGCGGCTGAATGGTAACTTTCTGACCGACGCTGTAATTTTCCACCCCCGCGCCCACTTCAATTATTTTCCCTGACACTTCGTGTCCCTGTATGACCGGATAGGTAACAAACTGATGCTGCCCGTGGTAAACGTGGATATCACTTCCGCAAACACCAATTCTCTTTATCTGAACCAGCACCTGACCCGGTTTTACTTCCGGAACCGGCACTTCATTAAACTTGATGACATGTGGTGCTGTCATTTCCTGCTGCAGCATTGTTTTTTTCATATTTATTCTTCCTTCCAGTGAAAGTTGATATTCGGCAAACTTCAGGTTCTTAGCCTATTGCTTTCATCTGCTTGCTCTGAAGGCTGTCAAATCCGACTGCCAAAATGAGGACAAGACCTTTTACAATCATCTGTGTATATGTACTTACATTGAGAAGAACCATTCCGTTGGTTAATACACCGATGATCAGAACACCTGCAATAACGTTTGAAATTTTACCGTAACCGCCGCTGACTGATACACCACCCAGGACAACGCAGGTAATAACATCAAACTCAAAACCGACACCGGCTGTAGACTGGGCCGAATTTGTACGGGATAACATAACGATTCCTGCAAGGCCTGCAAAGAAACCGGACAAGCTGTAGATCAGTATTTTAATTGCTTTAACGTTGATTCCCGAAAGTTTTGACGCTTCTTCGTTGCCGCCGACTGCGTAGAAAAAACGTCCGAAATAAGTCTTATTCAGAATGAATGCACCCAACCCGAAACATACGGCCATGATAATAACAGGAACAGGCACAGGTCCGATATAACCCTGTCCAATTACCTTGAATCTTGCATCAAAGCCGAAGATCGGAGTACCTCCCGAAATCATAAAGGCCGCTCCCGAAAAAATGATCTGTGTTGCAAATGTTGCGATAATAGCAGGCATTTTGATATGTGCAACCATGATACCATTCAATAAACCTATGAAAATCGAAAGAATCAGTGCACAGATGATGGCAGCCGGCATGCTGAAGCCCGATTTGACCATCAGATAGGCACAGACTACATTTACTATGGTAATAATGGAGCCTGTCGAAAGATCAATGCCGCCGATCAGAATAACAAAGGTCATTCCTACAGAAGCAATTCCATACATGGATACCTGCCGGGCTACAGTAAATAGGTTGGACGATGAAAGAAACCTATTACTTGCAAATGCAAAAGTTATAACCATAATTACTAAAACCAGCCAAATAGCTTTTTCACGAATCTGACTGATAACATTATTTTTCATTCTTATCCTCCTACAATGGCAGATGCCATTTTCATAATCGTATTTTGGTTGAATTCGTCTTTCTTCAATTCCCCTGTCATTCGACCTTCAGCCAGGACGATAATCCTGTCGGACATACCCATTAATTCTTCCATCTCAGACGAAATTAAAAGAATCGTTTTGCCCTGTTCGACCAGTTCGTTCATCAGCTTATATATTTCATATTTAGCGCCAACGTCTATACCCCGCGTCGGTTCATCAAAAATAATCAATTCCGAATTAGCTGCAAGCCATTTGCCCAAAATTACCTTCTGCTGATTACCGCCGCTAAGATTTTTCACAAGCTGGTTTGTAGACGGTGTTTTGATTCTGAGGTTAGCTACATATTTATTTGCTGTCTGCCGCTCTTTTTTCGAGTTGATTACCGATGCAATTGAAATTTTCTGGTAAATAGGCATATTAATATTGTTTTTTATTGAGACTCCTAATAATACCCCATGCCGCTTACGGTCTTCCGGCACGAGTGCTATGCCAAAATCAATTGCCTGCCTTGGACTCCTGGGATTAATTTCTTTGCCTTTGAAAATGATTTTTCCTGAAGTTTTTTCAGCGGCACCAAATATAACCTGAGCCAATTCTGTCCGTCCTGCCCCGATGAGTCCTCCAAGTCCCAGAATTTCACCTTCTTTAATTTTAAGGCTGATGTCAATGTCTCCATTACCGTTTACATTCTGAAGTTCAAAAATAGTATTATTTTCATTGACACATTTTTCCCGCGGCGGAAAGTGCTCTTTAAGATCACGGCCTACCATCAGACGAATCAACTCGTCAATGTCGGATTCGCTAGTTATCAGCGTTTTCACATATTCCCCGTCACGTAATACTACTATGCGATCAGAAAGCTGAAATATTTCTTCCAATCTATGGGAAATATAAATAATCGATACGCCCTTTGATTTTAACAGTTCACAAACTTTGAACATACTCTCAACTTCTGAACTGGTTAAAGGTGCGGAAGGCTCGTCCATGATCAGGACTTTTGCGTTTTGCTTTATCGCTTTAGCAATCTCAATCATCTGCTGGTATCCGACTGTCAGGTTCCCGACAAGAGTCTTTGGGTTAATCTTGATATTAAGCTGTGCAAAAGCTTTTTCTGCTTCTTTTTCCATTGCCCTCTTGTCAATCAGCATCCCTTTTTTGATAGGATTCCCGAGAAACAGGTTCTCCGCAGCAGAAAGTCCTTTAACGTTATTGAATTCCTGGTATATAATAGCAATTCCGTTTTCTGCAGCCAGATGAGGTGTCATGTGGGCAAATTCCTTGCCGTTAATAACAATTTTACCGGATGTCGGAATAACGGCACCTGAACATGTTTTTATCAGAGTGGATTTACCGGCGCCATTTTCTCCGATCAACGCAAGGATTTCTCCCGGTTTCACTGACAGTGAAACATCATTGAGGGCAACAACGCCTGGATATATTTTTACAATATGCTGCAGTTCCAAGACAAATTCATCACTCATAAGCTAGTGCCTCCATTCATAAAATGTGGAGCTGTCGAATCAACAGCTCCACACCTTCTATTCTATAACTAACTTACGCTATTATTTGTAATCTGCAAGGTAATCTTTGGCATTATCAATGTTGATGGTCAGAAGAGGTCTGAAAATGTTCTTATCAGCGAATTTCTCACCGTCCAGAAGTCTCTGGTACAGATCTACACATGCTGCTGCTGTCTTTTTGTTGGAACCTTCGAAACCAACGGTTGCACGGCTTGCTTGTCCGGCAATAATGGCTTCCAACTGCTGCTGTGTAGCATCAGCTGAGAAAATACCAACATCAGCAGGGATCTTTCCGCTGTATTTTGTCATGAAAGCTTCGTTTGCTCCGACATCTCCGCCGGCACCGATTGAGCATACAACTTTAACGTCAGGGTTAGCCTGTAAAATAGTTTCCATTTCTGACAATGCTGTAGCAGCATCGACAGCAGGCTGCTGTGCAACGACTGTGTATTTTCCGTCGCAATTCTCTTTAAGAGCAGTCAGGATACCTGTCTCTCTTTCAAGCAGGATAGGAAGTGTCGGGTAATTGATGACAGCTACCTGAACCTTATTGTCTGTCGAATAATTTGCATTGATGAAATCAGCGGCAGCTTTGCCGATGGTATAACCAAGCTTTGTATTGTCAAGAACCCAGTTAACGTCCGTGTTGGTCATCTTATCGTCCCAGCACATTACCTTGATACCGGCATCGCGGGCGGCCTTCAGATAATCTTCGATTGCATTAGGATCAGAGGGGTGAACCATGATCAGGTCAACGCCGTCAGTTGTAAAATTCTCGATCTGCTGAATCTGTGTTGCAGAACTGTCATTACAGGCAAGAATTGTGTAATCCCATCCCTTTGCCTTCAACAGTGTTTCTACTTCGCCAAAAACACCTGCCCAGTAACTGTTTTCGAGTGACTGGATTGTGATGCCAACTTTGAACTTCTTTGTCGTAGCTGTTGTGTCGGCTGCACCGGCAGCGGTTGTCGTGGCAGCTGCACCGGCAGCGGTTGTTGTTGTTGTTGCCGGCGTTTTTGTGCTGCAGCCTGTCATCAAAACAGTGGCAGTCATTGCGACGGCAATAAGCAGAGTGATAATCTTCTTTCTCATTCTTTCTTTCCTCCTTTTTTATATAAACAGCATTTGCTGCTTATCTCGAACAAACAAAACCGGTTATACGACAGTAAAGCACCCGTCAATAATCATGTCACATCCGGATGTATACGTTGAAGCGTCCGATAACAGGTAGATAACTGCTCCGGCCAGTTCTTCAGGCGTACCCATACGCTTGTAAGGAATTGATGCTATCCAAAGCTTCTGCCATTCAGGATTGGAATTCGCAGTAATTGCCGTGCGAATATAACCTGGGCTGATTGAATTGACACGTATTCCATGATCCACCCACTCCACAGCCAGGGATTTTGTTAAATGCTTAACGGCTGCTTTGGAGGCATTGTAAGATGCCTGGGACTGCGGAATATTAACAATTGTTGCGGACATCGAAGCAGTATTGACGATATTTCCCATTTTATGATTGGCTACCAGATATCTGCCGAATGTCTGTGCAACATAATAGACTCCGTTCAAATTTACATTTATTACTTTCAGCCAGTCGCTGGGTTCACATTCAAGAGCCGGCTTGTGTGTGCAAATTCCTGCATTATTGAAAAGAAGATCGAGCGTTCCCATATCCTTTGCTGCCGTGTCGATGCACTTCTGAACATCTTCCGGTTTTGTAACATCGCACTTATATGCTTTTGCTCTCACTCCATATTCAGAAGCAATCCTGTCCGCTAATTCCGATGCATCATTTAAGTCAAAAATAACAATGTCAGCACCAGCGTCTGCAATGTATTCCGCGACCGTCTCACCAATGCCCTGGTATCCGCCGGTAATAACACAGACCTTACCCTCAAGTGTAAAAATATTATGTTTCATTTTTCCTCCCTCATCTCAAACCGGCTATAGTAAATAAATATTAATAGCGGTTTTTGCATTTCAGACAATTTGCCATGAACAGTGCAAGTTCATGTAATTGGTTTTATAAATCAATTTTATAAAATGGCTTTCATGGCACAGACATAAAATACTCCAAAACAAAACTCTTGTCAACGTTTATTTTTATGCATATTGTACAGCCCCGGTGCCAATGCGATTTTCAGTATTATGTTCTTGTTTTACAGTTTGTAAATTCTGATAAAAAGCAGCCTTTTTCATTTAACTCAATCTGCCAATGAAACATACGGAAAATCCGTGCGGGTTCAGGGATAAGCCGCAATATAACCGTCTCATGTCTTGTAAGATGTTGCCGACGCTGTAACGATATGTATGAAAAATTCTTAGCGCTGCACCTTTTTAAGGTACTTTATTAATCAATTTATCAAAGTAGCTACAGATTATCACGATTCTCCTGCATCGTCAATATGTTTATCGGATATTGTGATAAATAAACATAATTCATCGAAGTTCTTGGTTGTTATGCACAAAAAAGGGAATTCTGCATGAATCAGAATTCCCTGTCGCATGAATAGCGTTGAAAGGTAAACACCTAAACGGATCCTACGGATCCTTTTGATGTTCTCTCGATAATAAGGTTTCTACAAATTTCAACAGCGGCATCCGCCGCACTGACTGCATCCGCTGAATATTTATCGGCGCCGATTTTGCTGCAGAATGATTCAGTTACAGGCGCTCCGCCCACCATAATTTTAGTATTAGCATGGATGCCTGCTCCGTCAGCCATGGCGACAACGTCTTTCATCATGCCCATGGTAGTAGTGAGGAGTGCAGAGCAGCAAATAATCTGGCAGTCCTGTTCCCGGGCAGTTTCAATAAATTTTTCAGCCGCCACATCTGTGCCGAGATCGACGACTTCAAGACCCCTGCCTTCCATCATCATCTTTACCAGATTCTTGCCGATATCGTGCAGATCGCCTTTTACCGTGCCGATGCACACTTTACCCGATGCCTTGACTCCTGCTTCCATGAGGTAAGGCTTGAGTAATGCGGCACCCATATTCATGGCGCGGGCGGCGACAAGAACCTCGGGTACAAAAATATCATTATTTTTGAACTTTTCCCCAATGATCGTCATGCCGGCTAAAAGACCGTCTTCCAGTATTTGTTTTGCTGGGTAACCCTCGTTGACGGCTTGCTGAACAAGCTCTTTTACAACTTTGGCTTTCCCCTGCTGCAGGTTTTCGGAAATCTCATTAAAAATACTCATATATTCATTCCTCCCCGGTACAAATGTTTAAAAAATGCTTTCCTTTTTGGACAGGTCAAAACTATATTCCTTTTTCTGCTAATGATTTGCAGAAATCCACAAGGGCGACTACATTTTCAATGGGTGCCTCCGTCGGAATGGAACCCGCAGGTCCGAAAATATATTTGCCGCCCGCCGACATTATTTTCAGTGTTGAGGCTGCTTCAGCAATTACTTCTGCCGGTGTTCCGCACGGGATTGTGCTTTGTGATCCAAGTCCCCCGAATAAGACGATATCCCTGCCGAACTCCTTTTTGATCTGTGCAATATCCATTGCTTCAGGCTGCATCGCATCGATTACATCAACACCAAGTTCAACCATTACAGGCATCAGGTCAGTAATGTCCCCGCAGCTGTGCTGCATGACATACAGCCCTTTGCTGCGGATTTTCTGATATATCTGGCTGTAACTGGGATAAAGGTATTCCATCCACAATTCTTTTGAGAACATTAATCCGGACTGGATTCCCCAGTCTTCAATCATGCGGACAGCATCGACACCCGCCGGGATCCTGTCAATCAGGTTGCAGATATACTCCGTTACCTTGTCGAATACCATATGAATCGTTTCTTTTTCAACCAGCATGCCGATCAAAAAATCGCTGAACCCCATCGTATACCATCCAAGGTTAAGGGGACCGGTTATACGCATAACATTAAAGCGGTCCTTGTATTTTTCCATGACTTTTATTGCCGTATCATAACGTCCTTCCGATTTACCGTCGGGGAAAATGTAATTTGAAAAATCAAAATCCTTAATGGGGAAGTCTACCATACCCCAGTCACCAATGTCATAGTTGCCGGCGGTATCCCATGTAGTTCCAAACTCATCGACAAAGTTGCCTTTGACCGAATTCCGAAACCCCGTTTCAGGATCCAAATACAATAAGTGGTTCCCGATATAATCCTCAACACCGTCCCTGTCATATCCATAATACTCAGCAAGCCTGTCCGTCATTTTTAATGTCAGGTCAAAATGATGCGGTGTATAACCGGGGTTCTCCCCTCTGATCAACTGCACAATGGCATTTTTTCTAGTCATGACTTTTACCTCAGCTTTCAGATCGAACTGATAAAGATCTCAATATTCCTCAGCGCCGCTCCCAGCGCAGAAGCCTCGGTACGGAAGCGGCACGGCTTAATGTACTGTGCATTCATTTCAAATGTATTTAAAAGACCGGCTTTTTCCTGCAGATGGGTAAGATACGGTTCTATGAAACTGCCGACATATCCGCCGATAATTACACTGCAGTCAAAGGCCATCCGCAAATTGTTGACGGTCATGGCAAGATGTGTGAGATATTCTTCCCAGACCTCCTCGTATTTAATATTGCCTTGTTCCAATTCCTCAAAAAACTTCTCCAGTTTTCCATCTGTATATTCTGCAAGAATCTTTGCAGAACAATATGCATCCACGCATCCCTGCTTTCCGCAGTAACACGTTCTGCCGCCGGATATAAGCGTCATGTGACCAAACTCCCCGCTCCTGCAGTTATCTCCCGAAAATATATTATCGGTGACCTGACCCTCATCATAGCCATTTGATTTATCTATAATGATCGTACCGCCGACACTGTTGCTCAACGACAGGTACACTGTAGTAAACCGCCTGTCCGCACTGTACATTTCCGCTATGCCTGCTGCATTTGCATCATTGGAAAAAACACAGGGATAGGGTATACACTGTGAAAATATGCTGCAAGGTACATCTTTAATTCCCAGTGCATGTGAATAAGCAATTTTGTTGTCATCCGGTGTAATAATTCCAGGTATCGAAATGCCAAATCCAAGGAAACGGTCTTCCGGTATTTTTGACTCCTTCAGAAATGCAACGGCCATTTCTCCCATTTCCTTATAATACTGCCGTTTATTTATGAAGGGCTTATGCTGTCGGGTATGTCTTAACACCTTTCCGGATAAATCCGTAAGCCCTAAACTGACATGATTCTGCGTAATATCGATTCCAATAGCATAGCGGGCATCCTGAATAGGGGCAATAACTTTAGCTTTCCGTCCACCGGTTGATTCAAAAGCTCCGACTTCCCTGATGAGTCCCCTCTCTATCAATTCATTAACATTCTGAAGAACGGTAGGCATGCTTATCCCCAGAGAAGAAGCGATATCAGGCTTTGATACTTTTTCGTACTTGTTCACAAATCTGAATATCTGATTGCGGTTTATTTTCTTGACCTCAATATTGCTTCCTCGATTTATAAGCATTTTCCTTACCACCTATCAGTTTAATAAAAGTGTTTACTTTAGGTTAAGTATATCCTCTATCAGATTTACATACAAGCAAAGGATAGTTCTTACCTGCTTTGTCAAACAGGCGGTATATGCTTTACAGTTTCTCGATTCCGCTAAAAAGACGCCTGGTATCACATCTGCCGTACCAGAATATCAGCAACGGTAATGATTCCGTTCTTTGTTTGGAATTCCTTTACCGGCCAGTTGTCTGTACGTGTCAAAATACGTATTCCGTCTTGTGTCAGCAACGTTGTTTCCTCACATTTTGCCCCGGTAATCGAAGGGTTCCATGCAAAAGCCTGGTGCACGGAAATCTTCCCCTGCGTATCCGGCGTAATTATTTTCTCCCTGCAGGCATATCCTGTCGGACCGCCCTGGTGATGCCTGTTCCATTCCCCGGGATATCCCGCCTTTGCATAAAGTCCCTGAAGATTTCGAAAGAAGTCCCTGTATGAGGTACCTTCCAGTGTCATTTCCTGCATTTCCGCAAAGATTTTCTGGATACACTCATATTTATTTCTGATTTCTGCAGGCACATCACCGAAATACACCATACGGGTAAGACTGATATTCAGGCCGTTTTGTTCTCCGCCCAAAACCAGCATAAACCTTTCATTAATCGTATTGCCTGTTGGCATCGGGTGCCGGTATTTGTCAATACGCTCATCGCTTCCTGCCAGGACGCAGTCCGGACTGATCCCGGCCTGCACACATTTTGACTGCAGAAGGCGTGCAGCTCGATTCTCCGTCCAACCGGGACATATTTCCATACATGTCTCTTCAACAAGCTGTGCACATTTCTTTCCCAGGACAAGGTACGCTGCCTCTTCTTTCGGATTGAGTGCCAGGCGAAGATCAATCAGGGAATCCTGGACATTTTCAGTGCCTGCAATACCATTGTCCGAGACAATTTTCTGTACGCCGATAAGGGATGCAATAAACGTTTCCTGCGGATCGAACCACGGCCGCACCATCATGATCACAGGGAAGCCGGTTTCTTCATCAAAAATCCTTTGGGCGTCAATAGCATCCGCAATCAGATAATCTTCGTGAGGAGTGATCAGAAGGGCCGCTGTTCCTGATTCCTGATTCTGAACAACCTGATTTCTTCTGCCGCCTGTAACCCAGGCATAATTGTCACGCCTTGACAGCAGCACACCATCTTTTTCGTTTTCCAGGAGCCATTGTTTTATTTTCTGCAGTGCGTCCATGACATACCCCCTTCCGTTTGTCCGGCAGCTTCAAAAAGCTGCTTACTCAATGGTTATTACAACTTTACCGGTCTTGCCCTGCGCAAATTTCTCATACGCCTCCTTTGCCTGCTCCAGGGGGAATCGATCTGTGATGATTATGTCCGGATGCAATTTTTTGCGATCCAGCAGTTCTACGACACGATTCATTCCTTCCAGTGATGTAACCCATGAACCGTGGAGTGTCAGCTGTTTATGAAGAAGCAGCGGACTGGGTTCAAACGTGACCGTCCCTTGTTCTCCAAGGAAGACTACGTTGCCCCACAGACGGGCAGCCTCCAGGCACAGATGCCTTCCGGCAGCACTTCCGGAACAATCTACCGCAGCTTCAACCCCCAGACCGTTTGTAACGGCCAGAATGCTGTCAATGATTTTGTCATCACTCTTATATACATAATCAGCGCCGACTTTCTTTGCCATTTCCATGCGCTCTTCCACCAGATCAACACCAATGACTTCCGCACCCATAGCCTTGGCCAGCATGACGACTGCCTGGCCGACAGGACCTAAGCCCATAACCAAAACTTTGTCGCGTCCCGAGACATGTGCACGGATCAGCCCCTGGTACGCTGTCCCGAAACCGCAGGCAACCATGGCGCCGTCGTCATACGTCAGAGAATCCGGCAGATGAATGAGTGTGCTTACATCCGCCAGCAAATACTGGGCGTGACCGCCGTCACGCTGCCACCCGTATGCGCGCCGTTCCGGTGATGTGCAGCTGATCATAAAACCTTTTTTGCATTCATCACAATATCCGCATCCCTGGATGTGGTACACCACAACTCTGTCTCCCAGTTCAAAGTCCGCTGTTTCTTCACCGAGCCGGACAATTTGCCCGCAAGGTTCATGACCGGCAATCACGTCGTCATATCTTGCCCCGCCTGTTCCGTTGTGGTCGTGATATATATATTTCAAGTCACTGCCGCACAGTCCGGAAGATTTCATCTTCAAAAGGACCTGTCCATGACCCGGCGTCGGGACATCGTAAATTCTTTTTTCAACCTTGTCATCACCGGGCAGTACCATGCCAATCATTTTTTGCGGAATATTCCCTGAAGTCTTTCCCATTTTTAGTTCCTCCCTGCATTTTCCTATTTTGTTCAATTGAATCATTCCTGTTAACCGATACATTCGTTTTCGTTATATTTACAGTAATGCCAGATGGCGGATTGCTCCCTGGTGGTCCGGAATACGGGCAAGAATTTGTGCCAGCTGCTTCTTTGCCGTTTCAGAATCCCCCAGGCCAAGGTGGCCAAGGGATAGTAAATACATGCAGTATACTTCGCCGGCACGAGTCATGTCGTTCTCATAAACAGATGTGTCCGGTAAAGAAACGGCAAAATAATCGTATGAAGCTTCGTCATGAAGGTGCTGTTCCCCATAACTGACCAGCCTGTTGTAGCAGGCGTGTGCTTTTGCCGGGAATCCAAGCTGCTCCCATGCAAGTCCCTGATAGAAAATCGTATCCGCCGGCTGATCGTTGTAATAGATTATTCCTTCCGGTTCTTTCATGCCAATGGCTGCTTTCTCCCAATATCCCTTTGCCTTCATCGTGTCGTCCTGCATCATGTACGCTTTGCCCAGGTAATAATTGATAATGTTGTCCTGTACATTCGGCAGCTTTCCCTCCCCCAGATTCTCAGGATATGCCAGCGCCTTCTTCAGTAAAGTGATCGCTGTTTCTGGTTCCCTGCGAATCAGTTGTTGTTTTGCCATCTCCACAAGACTATACACGTACTGGCTGCTTACCTTGCCTTCGCCGCCTTCCCAGGGGTGAAACCGTCTGTTTGTAATGCATTCCAACGCGTTGGCAAACTGGCCGTCGCAGTTTAAAAGCGTTATGTATTCAACATAGAGGTCATCGCGCTGGACTGCGGTTTCTTTGTGTGATTCTAAATTTGTCAGCCGGTCTGCTATTGAAACGCCTGTTTTTGCCCAGAGCTGGTCCGTCTCCGAAAGCCGCCTTGCATCTTTGGGATCCAGCACCAGAGCCCTGTGGTTCATGACGGATGCTGATTCCTTATCTCCCCGCTTATTGTAATAGGCAATGGACAGGTTGCGCATAACGATGGGAAATGACGGATTCTTGGCGGCAGACGCCTCCCAATGGTTAATTGCCTTTTCATATTGCTTTTTGTCATACAGGAGATTTCCTAAATAATACGGCGCAAATGATCCCTGGGGGTTTATTTCAATGGCATGCTCCAAAATGAGTATTTCTTCTAATTTATTGGGGAAACAATAGTCCGGAGGAATTGTCTCCGCTTTCTTACACAGCCGAAGAGCCGCCGCATTATCACCTTTTTTGTCACGGAAATAGGATTGATAATAGAAGACCATGGGGTGCACAGACGGACATGTTTCAAGAATTCTAACAGCATCGTCATACTGTCCCATATGTGCGTAATCCAAAGACAACTCAAGATAATTGTTTACATCACCCCTCATAATCTCTTTCCAAGGGTCAAGGGATCCTTGTGACAATGCATTCTCATATCCGGCTCCCATATCAAGCGGATCAATACGAATACTTTCCTGAATAAAAGCATCTCTGCTTTGCAGCAGAATACGCATCACAGCAGCTTTGACCGTCCGGGCCTTACTGTTGAGGAGGTTCTTATCGAGGGATTTGCCGATAAACTCCATCGCACTTGAAAAATCCCTTTTTTGACAGCTCAGGCAGGCTAATTGATAAAACGCGGCACTTTGTGTTTCATTGCTCCAGGCCGCCTTATAAAATGCATCGTATGCCTTTTCATTTTTCCCGGTTTTTTCCAAAGCCAACCCTAAATTGAAGTAACTTTCCCCATAATACGGATTGGGATTTTTCCACTCCTGCTTCCTGATTGACCGCTGAAACAATGCAATACTCTCCTTGAAATTCCCCCTGCGGTATTGCAGGAGACCATAGGCATTATTTAAGCGCAGGTCGGTGGGATCCCTTTTGAGCCCTTCAAGATAATAATCAGAAGCTTCATAAGTAGCATGTCGATATTGCTCAAGATGCATACCAGCTAAGTAAAGCTCCTCCGTGCTCTTAAGAAGTTCCGGGGTCGGCAGCGGATCCGCCGGATTCGGCAAAGGATCCCTGTCAGGCTCCACCGGCAAATATTCGACAAGCACTTTTCCGTTTTGATCCAGTATATAAAGGCGCGTCCCGACAAGAGTCGTCAGTCCCAGGTCCGGTTCCAGTGTCAGTTCCTTGAGCGGGGAAAGAGTCCTGGTGGTTTCATAAATTATTTCACCGTCTTTCTCAACCGCAATTCTTGCATTCTCTTTAACAGAAGTTGCATAAACAATGATTTTCGCTTTCCCGTCTTCAAACAGATAATTGACCGCCGCATCGACGGTAGCATTTTTAACATGTCCGACACCTTTATACGGCATGAAATACTGCGTAAACGACTTTTCCTCGTAGGGCTTCAGCCAGGTAAAATCCGGCTGGTTGTCCGCGTAGACACCTGTCATGAGTTCAATATACGGACCGTCCGAGTCTGTAAGATTGCGGTCCCAGGCTTGCCCGAAATCTCCGTTCCCCCATGTCCACTGCTTTTTCCCGGGAGAAATATGATGATCTGCAACATGCAGGAGACCGGCTTCCCGCTGCTCGTCATAATTGCCGACAAAATCAAAATCAGAATGGGCTGCCATATATGAAGTAGGTACGGCTATATTTTCATAGCGGGAAATGTCAACGCCCTCTGAATAATCATATTTGTAGTATTCACCTGTCGCGATCGGGAAAGTAGATACCGCTCGTTTTCCATGATCCATAACTGCATGGACATCCGGCGGGAAAACAGAAAAAGTATGGTTGTTAACAGGCACCGCCGGATTTGCCCACCACAGGAATGTCTGCGGCAGATCCGTACGGTTAAAAACCTGTCCTTTGATTTGAATATATGCTTTATCCGGATAGAGCGTAAATCCCGCCATTCCCTTGGTCCCGTACATTTTATCTATTTCACCGACCCATACCGTTTTGGACCCGTCCGCGTTTTCAACCAGGCGGTAATCAACCGGGGAAAAAGTTGAGGGACGGTGATGCTGCGGCCAGTTAAACTCAATGCCCCCTGAAATCCAGGGTCCGGCCAGTCCGACAAGGGCAGGCTTAATCACATGGTTATAATAAACAAAATCGTAATTATTCGTTTTATCGAGTGCACGCTGGATACGTCCGCCTAACTCAGGAAGTACCATGATTTTCAAAAAATCATTTTCCAAAAATACCGCGCTGTATTTCTTATCCACCTTATGGTCGCTGATTTTATCCGTTACAGGAAACGGATACACCTTGCCTGAACTTCCCTGGTATGCCCGTCTTTCGAAAAATAATGGATTTTTATCCGGTTTTGACACTTCATATGTAGGAATAACAATTTGTTCTTCCCACATACTGACTTTGCTTCGTTTCTGCATATATATGTACTCCTTCATTTTTCCATGCATTCAAATAACAGAGTCGGATAAACAGGCAGGATGTCAAGGTGAAATGCAGTTTTTTTCTTGCTTTGTCTAGATAGTATCATGATTCCCCGAATGCCAGAATGCCATATCTTTTAGAAAGATGGACTATATTCCAGTAAGAATATATAATGGGCACATGATTACGATACATAAGCAAGATGGCTTCAAAGACGAAAAATTAATTATTATACCGACAGAATTTTTCGCATCCTGCCGTGAGCATCCGCTTGTCAAAAATCTTTTTCTGACAAATATCGGATTTTTCCCGGAAGCAAAGAATCATTACCGGGAACGCAGGGAAGGCATCGACGAGTTCATTCTCATTTACAGCATAGACGGCAAAGGTGTAATCAAACTTTCCGGCAAGACATATGAGCTGCACAGCAGGGAGGTTTTTTGTATTCCTGCCAATACCGGGCACAAATATTATGCCGACCCGGATGAACCCTGGAGTATACTCTGGGTTCACTTTAAAGGAGAGAACACACGGTATTTCCCGTTGTCGGAAAAGCAAATAGTCAGGCTGGAAACAGCCAAGGCAAATGACCGGCTGCAGTCCCTGTTCAGTTTCCTGATCAGCGTACTGGAGAAAAATTACACAATCGGGAATTTTATCTATACATCCCAGCTTTTGTCCGTTATCCTGTCTGAGGTTTATCTCCGGGAAAAAGGGTCGGAAATTGACAAGCAAAACCAGCACCTTACAAAGGCGATCCGGTATATGTACAGCAAAATGGACGTAGTGCTTACACTCGATGAAATTGCCGGCCATATGCAGCTTTCAAAAAGTTATCTGAACAGCATTTTCAAGGCATATGCGCAGCGTCCGCCGGTAGATTTTTACCTACATCTGAAAATGCAGGAAGCCTGCAAATACTTCAAAATGACGGATATGCATATTTATGAGGTCGGCAAGAAATTGGGGTATCAGGACCCGTACTATTTTTCCCGTATTTTTAAAAAGGTTATCGGTATTTCCCCCCGTGATTATTGTAATTTCAAGGGAATACGTGATGGCAACAATCCTGCCGCTTCAAGTCGCATGAAAGCGGATGACAATCCATATATGGATAAAATATGACGGTAATGACAAGGAAACCTTTTTGCCCGGTTATCACAAACACAGCTTTCGCAGGGCAGCCTTGTCTGCAACGAGGGTAACATCCGGATGCAGCTGGATTATGGAAGCCGGAACAGACGGGGTAACCGGGCCGTTCAGTGCCTGATACAGGATTTCTGCCTTGTCTTCCCCGTTGACGACCATTAATAATTTTTTTGCCTGCATGATTGCCTTAATGCCCATGGTCAAAGCATATTGGGGCACCAGTGATGCATCTGTGAAAAACCGCGCATTGGCTTCAATGGTAAGTGGGTTCAGACGAATCCTGTGGGTCATTTTGCCGTAAGCCTGACCAGGTTCATTGAATCCGATGTGCCCGTTGTGACCAATTCCCAGCAGCTGGAGGTCAATCCCTCCCAAGTCGCTGATTAGCTGATCATATCCGGCACACTCTGTATCAAAGTCCGCTGCCAGGCCATCCGGAAGATGAGTATTTTCCCGGGGAATGTTCACATCCTTAAAAAGGTTCTTATCCATATAATTCCGGTAACTTTGCTCCTGATCCGGAGAAATCCCGCAGTATTCATCCAGGTTCACTGTATGGACCTTAGAAAAATCAAGGTCACCTTTCCTGTACCAGTCAACCAGTTGACGGTATACGCCAACGGGCGTAGATCCGGTCGCAAGTCCAAGTACACTTTGAGGAAACAGGATAACCTGAGCTGAAATAATGTTTGCGGCCTTTCGGCTCATGTCTGCATAGTCATTTGCCTGTATAATTTTCATAGTATATTCCTTTCATATATAAAAATCACTCCGTTATAATCGCGGAATATTTCTCCTGGACCCTGGCATTTCTATATGACTTTTCCATTAATAATGGTCGTAACAAGATTGAATTCCTGATCCAAAATCAACATATCGGCAAACTTACCGACCTCAATGGACCCCAGTAATGAGTCAGCACCAATTGCCTTTGCAGGCGCATCCGTCGCTGCACAGACTGCATTTTCACGGGAAATTCCGAATGATACTGCATTTTGAACTGCTTTCAACAGGCTGATACATGAGCCTGCAAGAGTGCCGTCCAGCAGCGTTGCCCTGCCCGCTTTGACAATAATAGGTTGTCCGCCCAATTCATAATTACCATCCGGCATCCCTGCACATCGAAGTGAATCACTGATTAACAGCGTCTTTTCCCTGAATAACTGGAATACGATACGAATGACTGCCGGATGGATATGCAGTCCGTCACATATCAGCTCCGCATAAGCGCCGCTGTCAAAGGCTGCCCCGACGACAGCGGGATCACGATGATGGAGTGGATTCATACCGTTAAATAAATGGGTTGCCTGCGTCGCACCGCATCGATATGCTTCCATCGCGGTGTTATAATCGGCAGTTGAATGAGCCACTGATACAGCGCATTTTTTTGACACTTCACTTATAAAATTCATTGCACCCGGCAGCTCTGCCGCAATACCTACCAGTCTCACCATGCCATTGGATGCAGCGTTTAATCTGTCGAACATACCCACATCGGGGAGATGCAGACTTCCGGCTGCCTGCGCCCCGCGTTTTGCGTAGGAAAGAAAAGGCCCTTCAAGATTGATTCCGATGCAGCGTGCACCATCAGCAGGACGTTTGAAATCACGGATACAATTCATTGCTTTCATCAGGTCATCTTCCGGTACTGTCATTGTGGTCGCGCAGAAGGAAGTAACTCCAAAGGAAGCATAATATCGTGACATCAGGTCCATGCCCTCTGCGGAACCGTCGCTGAAATCATTATTGACAGCCCCATGCGTATGTACATCTATCAAACCGGGGATCAGGTAGAGACCGGCGGCATCGATATCAGGAATTCCGGCAGCAGAACCTATTTCGAGGATATGACTGTCAAATCGGACGTCCTGTTTTTGAAAGGAATGTCCTGCTGTGAAAACCATAGCGTTCTTAATGAGCATACTTTTCTCCTTATGTTTCCGGAAGGCTTGCAGCTGCTACCGATTGTCCAACCCTTCTTGATTGTTCATCCGGCAGTGACACCGATATCACTGCTGCAATATGCGGGTATTCCCCTTGAAGCACTTTGCGTGCGGTATCCAAAATTATATTGCCGCCTTTTCCGCCCATGACGCGGCCCAGCAAAAGAACTTTCTCAAAGCCATACATGCTGTAATATAAAGGCAGGGTATGTCCGAGATAGACGCCAAGGGATTCATATACATCTTTTGCCCGGCAGTCACCTTTTTCCAGCAGTTCCTGAACAACCTTGAGTTTCTCTGCCGCTGTCCGTGCACAGTCCAGTTCAATATGGGCGCTAAGCGCCAGCTTGATAATGGAATCCTGTGAAAAATACTTGACGCCGCACCCGATATCACCGGACCATTCATCTTCCATCGCATGGGGTGAGGCATCAACGGGAGCAAAAGCCAGCTCATTCAGCCAGCCTGTTATATATCCCTTGCTGTCAACATATCCGGCGGCTTCACTGGTCCCCATTGCGATGCCGAGGACATTGTTAGTATTCATGCCCATTGCACCGGCCAGTGCCGTTACATCGCCGTCATTACATACAACAACGGGGACATTTCCGATCTCCCTGCCGGCCATAAGAAAGATATCTTTTACTTTCGAATCAAAAAGATTATCAGGAACGGCAAGGAATAGCGATGCCACCATGGTCCGGTTGGCAACGTATACACCTGCTGACGAGACGCCGATTGCATCGACCCGCGGCATATGGGATGCAGCGGTACGGAAAGCAGATACGATTTCATTGTAGTGATAGTCGGGATCTGCCGTTACTTTCGGATACCAAACGACTTCTTCACTGTAAACTGCGACGCCATCTATGACCGCCGATACTTTACGATCGCTTCCTCCTGCATCAAACCCTATGCGGCAGCCGTTAAGATGCCTTCCGATTGCGTACGATGTTTCATCGGCGGCAGGTATTTGAGACACCTGGAGGACTTCCATTTCATGCTCATAAACCCTTGACATGAACGTATAATCAAATGCGCGGGAACCGTCGGATGCATATGCATTTTTGATGCTGCGAAAGACAGTATCATTGCCGCATACATAAATCCGGAAACCGCCTTTCATCCACAGGGCATTTTTGATAAAGCGGTCAATATAATAGATATCTGCCTCCATTTTTTCGGAGGTGCCGCGAACAAA